>Ga0209720_1000058_pt1 | contig 111612 bp, 84 predicted proteins | sample AD_JPNMR3_MetaG_FD_184426 | JGI IMG/M metagenome (GOLD analysis project Ga0209720, IMG submission 184426) | Active sludge microbial communities of municipal wastewater-treating anaerobic digesters from Japan - AD_JPNMR3_MetaG (SPAdes) (version 2) | ecosystem: Engineered > Bioreactor > Anaerobic... | reverse complement strand
TCGGGAGGGTACACTCAGGGCGGTATTACGAAGATATGAATCGTAATACCAATGTCGGTCACGAACGACGGTCCGTTCGTGAGCTGGGGAAGAGCTCGTGGTGCCGACCTGGAACCGGCGGGCGAAGGCCATCATTCACAGTGTCGGCCGCGGGGAAAGGGCATACTCACATTTCGCCCCGAGAGGAGGGAAGCAACACTTGTCAACGAACTTGAGAATCCAAAGACACTGGTGCGGCGTGATGACGGCTTTCTTGATGGCGGTCGCTGCGGCACCGGTTCTGGGGCATGGTGGCGGCGATGGGACGCATCTGACCGTTGGCTACTACTACGGGCATGATGCGGACGAGAACCCCGCCGATCCGCCCTGGCCGCCGACGTTGCTGGTGGATACCCATCCTTGGGAATTGGGTGACGTCTACTATGACCTGGAGTACACGAGCGGCGGGCTGCTCAACGGGTGGGTGTCTCAAGTTCCCGGCTTCGAGCCGCTGGCAGCGGAGGACCAGGAGTTCGAGGGTCACGGCTTTTTTTCATGGCTGGATGCGAACTACAGCCACGGCATACCCCACGTACAGCTTCATGTGGACCACGTGGATGCGGGACTGCAGATTCTGAATCCCGACACGCTGCAACCGATCTCCACCATCTCGTTCACCGAGGCCTTTCCGCACACGCACTTTACCTACTACGTGCCGGCCAGTCAGTCCGCGGCCCCGGGCGATATCTACACCGCCACGCTGCATCTTCACGATCTCAACGGCAACCTGGCCGACTCCCAAGCCTTCACGTTGCAGTTCCGCATCGTGCCGGAGCCGGCCTCGCTGGTCCTGCTGGGAACAGGTGCCGTGATGGTGGTGCTGCGTCGCCGGACCGCGATGTGACGAGAATCGGCGAGAGATGTTGAGCCCTTTGCGGTCGGCCCGGAGCAGGCAACATCCGGGCTGATGTTTGTAGCGATGTGGTACAGGAGGCGAGCCGAGCGTGATTCCATCGAGAGCCATGGCAACCCAGGCGTCCTCCCGGCGCGATGCTGCGGGCCCGGCTCCGTACGCGAAGGGTTTCACGCTCATCGAATTGCTGGTGGTCGTAGCCATCATCGCAGCACTCATTGCGATCCTGTTGCCCTCGGTGATCACGGCACGGGCGATGGCGACGGCGGTGTCCTGCCTGAGCAACATGCGGCAGTTGGGAGTCGCCGCCCAGATGTATGCGGACGTCAATAAGGATGCGATTGTCGACTCGGGGCTGCCGCACGGTGGATTGCCCTCGACGCCGGCGCAGGTCGAACAAAGCTGGTTTTACACGCTCGAGCGATCGTACCGAAACAGACTGGTGGCCCGGTGTCCGGCCGACAAGAGTCCTTATTGGCACCAGGATCTGCCGGGCACCGACCCGCCTGCTCGCCGATGGGTGAGCTTCGCCGAGAACGACTATCTGACCGGCGATCTGGAAGGGTGGGAGCAATTCACGCGGCGGACCCAGATCCGCCGGCCGGCTGATACCATCCTGTTCGCCGAATTGGCGGAGACCGGCAGCTGGGCCGCTTCCGATCACATCCACGTTGAGTTGTGGCTGTTCAATCCGCGAGAGGAAGCCCGGCAACAGATCGCATTGGATCGGCATGTGGGGCAGGCCAATTATGTCTTCGTCGACGGACACGCCGATCGCCTGCGTTTTGAACAGACCTACAAGGTCCGTTCCATTCGGCGAGACGGCGGGAGGTTCGTCGCTGAATGGAAAGCCAACAAGTACGACCCAAAGGTTGCATATTGAGGATGACATGAGATATCCACGCTACCTCTCGATTCTGATCGCCGTGGGCCTGCTCGGCAGCGCGGTCCATGCTCACGAAGCCCACATGCAGATCGGTCGATCGGCATCGGGCCAGCTCAAGTGCAATCCGGCCGACGGCGTTCAAGACGACACGTTGACCGTGTTGAACCTGATTCCGCCGGGCGGGCCGATTTCGGGTTACAGTGCGTCGGTGCCGGGCTTCGGCCTGGTCATATCGCCGTCGGTTGCCGACGATTGTTACCCGTTGGATCCCGGCGCGGATGTGTGGCTCGAGATCATCGCCATCGACGCACCGTTGCTGATGGTGGAAACGCCATCCTACTGGATCATCAACGAGCGGATTCCCCCGGAGCTCCGGATCGGCGGCGACATCAATGCCCATGTGCATCCGCTGTGGTTGCTCGACACGACGGATCCGGCGTTCAACCCGGGTCAGTGCACGTGGGAAATCTATTTCATTCTGAAAGACAAAGGTTCGACCGGCTACCATCCTTCGGAGCTCATGCGGTTCAGGTTTTCCGCCGGCCGTGTTCCGTGTCCGGCGGACTTCGACTGTGACGGTGATGTGGACTCCGACGATCTCGATTTGCTTCACAGCTGCGCGACCGGGCCTGCCGTGCGATACGACGCGGTAGGGCTACCCGCAGGTTGCACGCTGTCGGCCGACGGCTTCGGCGTTCTTCCCGCCGACTTGGACAAGGATTGGGACATCGACCAAACCGATTTCGCGATCTTCCAGCGATGCTATTCCGGGGCGGGCGTGCCTGCTGATCCTTATTGTGCCGATTGATATCGGCCGGCAATGCCAACGGCAGACGCAGCCCCACGGACCGCTGGTTCGACATGCAGCTGCACGAGACGACGCAAGCTGTGCCGTTCTCCAGTCCCCAGGCCCCAGCCCCTAGTCCCTGACCCCTAGCTCCCAGTCCCTATTCCCCACCCTTCACACACAGGGGCCGTCTTGCTGACCAGCTCCGCGCAGGACTCTTTGGCTTTGGCGTCGGCCCGAATGAAGGCCTGGTTGTCCGCCATCAACGTGCGGAGTGTGTATCCCCACAACGTGTTCACGGCCTCGCGGACATCTTCAACCGAATGGACCTCGCCGCTCTCGAACGCTTTCAACACACAGTCCAATCCGGTTCGATACGCTTCGTCCATCACGTGCAGGTATTCCTCGGTGCGCTTGTTCGTCGCGGCGATCGCGCTGAGCACCATGGCCGATGCACGTTCGCGCCACTCTCGGATCGACTGCGTTCCGCTCATCATTTGGGCCCACCAGTCCATGGTTTCCTTCTGCAATCGAGCCGTCGTTTGCAGGGCCGAATTCATGGCCTTCGTGGCATCGTGGAACCAATCAGACGGAATTTTCTGCGAGTCAGACGGGGTTGTCTGCGAATCAGCGATCATCCCATTGGCCCTTTCTTCTGGTGGAGTGTGACGGTTGTAATGCTGCCGAACTGTTACCGTATGCGTTCAAGCGGTCGCTTCATATCGGTTCAAGTCGGTTCGCCGGATGGGGGGACCTCTCGACGCCCTATCGGGGATTGGGCGGTGGGGTGGGACAAGCCCGGAGATCCAAGCTTTGCTCTGCGGTTATGGGCTGATCGCAAGTGGGCAGGTGTTGGTCGACGTTTCGCTCCGTCCGTAGACTTCGTCGCCACGTATTACCGATACAGTTACGTTCCACGCACCAAGAGGAAACGAAGATGGTCGCAGAAAGCCGCCGAACCGTGTCCGACTGGTTTCATCAGACCGCGGAGGCAACCGAAATCATGCTCGGCCTGACCGCAAAGTGCCAGGTTGAGAGCATGGAGTGGTGGGCTGCCTTGATGAGCGGTTCGGGGTCGGTCGAGGAGTGGCAGAAACGTGCGCGACGCCTCCTGGCCGAAGAGAGCAGCGCCGCTCGGACAAGAGTCGAGGAGCACCTGCGGGCACTCGACCGGGCCTACCAGCAGGGCATGGAGCTGCTCCGGACCGGCATCGAAACACACGGGTTTCAATCCATGAAGGACCTGCAAAGCCGGACGCAGACGCTGTGGGAGAACACGTTGGGGGCGCTGCGGGTCAATACGCGCAACTTTGCCGAGGCTAACCGAAGAGCCATGGAATCCTGGGCCGAACTGGTGCGCGACAAGCGCGAATCAACTCCCGACCGGCTTTCCTTCATGAATGACGATTCGGCAGAGAGGGATGGCTCCCTTTGCACTCGCCCAGGATGACCACGTCGCGGATGAACGCGGATCAAAAGTGCAGAATTCATTCTCCTGTCACCTGTGGCTCTATGAACCCGGCTGAAACGGACGGACACGGATAAGAGGAAGCTTGCTTTTGTTCTGTCTTGGTGACGTCCGCGACGCAAACTGGCATATCGGGGCTGCTTCTCTGTGATCCTCCGTGACCCTCTGTGGTTAGCCATTCACGGAAACGATCTCCACCACGGTTGAGTTCTTCGCTCCACGGATAACCCGCGTGCCACAAAAAGCGCAGCTCAACCCTCGCCACAACTCAGGGGGTTGAAACTCTTTCTGGCGAAGTCGTTTTCTCTGTGCCTCGCTGCCTCTGTGGTGAATCTCTTCGGCCCGGCCAACCATCGCGCTGCATGCCAAGCTAGCAGGCAGACGCGTCATTCGTGAATGACGATTCGGCAGGGTGGGATGGCCTTCAGGAATAGTGAGCCGTAGCGGCGGGTCTTGACGCGTTTGTCGAGGATGACCACGCGGCCGCGGTCATTGTGCGTGCGGATGAGACGGCCGAAGCCCTGCTTGAATCGCAAGAGGGCCTCGGGAATCTGGTAATCCATGAACGGATTGCCGCCCGCGGCGCGGATCTGTTCGATGCGGGCTTCGATGAGCGGGCGGCTGGGCACGGCGAAGGGGAGCTTGACGATAATGACGTTGACGAGGGCCTCGCCGGGGACGTCCACGCCTTCCCAGAAGCTGTCGGCTCCGAAGATGATGCTGCCCGGTTCGCGGCGGAATCGCTCGAGCATGAGGCTGCGAGGCATGCCTTCGCCCTGGAGCATGAGCGACAGTCCTGCGGCCTCGAGCCGCGGCCGCAGGATGGTGGCCATCTCCTGGATCATGTCGTAACTGGTGAACAGGACGAACGCCCGGCCCTGCGTTTCCTTCACGTGCCGCTCGATGGCGTCGGCGGCGGCGGGGATGAAGGCGGCGGCATCATCCGGTTCGGGTAGACCCATTTCGATGTGCAGTTCCGCTTGTTCGGCATAGTTGAAGGGCGAACCGAGCTGCAGTTCGTCGGCGACGTCAATGCCCAATCGCGTACGGACGTAGGCGAAACCGCTGGTTTGTTCCGGTTTTGAGTCGGAGGTTTCGCCCGATGCGCCGGCGGCACGCGTCCGGGTGGAGAGCGTCGCGCTGGTCAGGATGACGCTGCGGACCTTGGTAAACAGCGTTTTACGCAATGCGTCAGCGACGAGCGTGGGGGCCTGGCAGATCTTGAGGAATTGCTGCTGGTAGCCGCTGGTGATCTCGATCCAGCGAACCTGATCGGCTGGCGGCTCCTGGACGAGCAACTGGAGTTGGTCGGCCAGGACGCCCGCCCGTTCCATCAGGCTCGTGAGCGTCGTCACTTCCTCTTCCTTCTTCAGTTCGCCGCGCACTTTTCGCAGCTCGCGGCGAAGCTCACGCAGGCCGTCGCTGAGCGTGTTGGGCACATCGATGGCGCTGCGAATGCGGCCGTTGTCGCTGGCCGAGCGTCGATACCACTCTTCCAGGTTCGCCCAAAAGGTGCGGGATGTCTGGCCGACCTTCTCCACGGTGCGGATCGCCTCGTGCAGGCCGCAGGCTTTGAGAAAGCCTTTGCCGGTCCGTTCGTTGTGCAGCCGGTTGAGCAGATGGCGAACCTGACCTTGCGAGACGGAGCAGCCGAAATGCTCGCCCGCGACCGACTCGAAGTTGTGCGCTTCGTCGATGATGGCCAACTGGTAGTCCGGAAGGATTCTCGCCCCCGCTTCGCGCACGGCCAGGTCGGAGAGCATGAGGGCATGATTGACGATCAGGATCTGGGCGTTCTCGGCCCGGCGACGGGCGGCGTGATAGAAGCAGCGGGTGTATTGTGGACAACTCTTGCCCATGCAGTTGTCATGCTCGCTGCGGACGAGTTCCCAGACCGCCGGGTCGGGCTGCGGCGACAGATCGGTGAGCGAGCCGTCGGTGGTCTGGTAGGCCCAGTCTTCGATCCGGTAGAGCTCTTGGATGTGTTCGGGCCGGGCGAACAGGTGGTTCCGCCGTTCGCTGGCTTCCACCAGCCGGCGAATGCTGAGGTAGTTGCCGCGACCTTTGACGAGGACGGCCGTGAACTCGTCGGGCCAGATGGCTTGAAGAAACGGAATGTCACGCTGGACGAGCTGTTCCTGCAGGGCGATGGTGTGTGTGCTGATCAGGACGCGCTCGCCCGCGTTGACCGCCCGCTGGATGGCGGGCACGAGATACGCGAAGCTCTTGCCCACGCCCGTGCCCGCCTCGACGAGCAGATGCCGGGATATCCCGAACGCCCGCTCGATGGCGGCCGACATCTCGAGCTGCTCGGGACGTTGCTCGTATCCGGGCAGGCGGCGAGCGATGATCCCGCCAGTACCGAGGATGGTGCAGATGGACATGGGTTTGGCCAGTGGGCCGTTGTCAGGAGTCAATGGTTAGCATCGGACAACATACCACTGACCACCGGCGACGGACCAACTCATCCTTTCAACTCCCAGATGAAGCCGAGCACGAACCAGACGGACATGGCGGTGTACACGACCGCGACCAGCGTGATGGTCATGCTCACGAACGTGGTGCCCTGCATCACGCTGTTCTCGCGCATTGTAGCGATGATGTGGGGTTGGGCGAGAATGAGCATGCAGATCATGAGCATGCCCTGCGTGGGCCAGATGGAGATCGAGTGGATATAGCTGTAGATCCAGGTGGCCCGGTGTACGTCCGAGCGTTCGCCGGCCGGGCCGCGGATGAAGTGGCCGCGAATGTAGTAGACCTTCACCGGCTCGCCGTCTTCGTCCAGGACAGGCGAGCCGTCGGGGTTGAGCTTGATCTCGATGCCGCCGTTCCGGGCGTCGCCGCCCAGTTCGGCGTACACGATGGTGTAGGCCAGGAAGTTGATCAGGCCAAGGAAGATCAGCCAGATGCAGATCCGGTTGCGGGTTCGTCGTGACATGGCTGTTGGCTCCCGGCCGCGGCGGCCGTACGGGACTTCGCCGAGGTCCCGACGCAACGCGGCAGCAAGCTGCCGCGGTCATGAACAACTGGGTTCGGCGACGCGGCCTCCCGAATCCTGTGGTCCCGAGAACGTCGAGCCGCCGGTCCGACCGACCAATTCACGAGGCCCGGGCGGCGGATGCGATCACGCCTTCGGTCGGGCTGGAGGCGGTGGCGTACAGCTTCTTGGGAATCCGGCCGGCCCGGTACGCCAGATAGCCGGACTCGATCGCCTGCCGCATGGCATGGGCCATCATCAGTGGATCGCGAGCCCCGGCGATACCCGTGTTCAGGAGCACCCCGTCAGAGCCCAGTTCCATGGCGATGGTGACGTCCGATGCGGTTCCCACGCCGGCGTCCACAATCACCGGGTAATCCGGATCGTTCTCCTTGAGGTATTCCAGGATGATCCGGATGTTGTTGGGGTTGAGCACACCCTGACCGCTGCCGATGGGCGATCCGGCGGGCATGACGCTGGCAGCGCCGGCGTCTTTCAACCGTTTGGCCATGATCGGGTCGTCGGACGTGTAGACCAGGACGGCGAAGCCTTCCTTGACCAACTGCTCGGTGGCCTGAAGCGAGCCGACGGGGTCGGGTAGCAACGTTCGCTTGTCGGCCAGGACCTCGAGCTTAACCCACTGGGCACCGGGATTGTCCAAGCCCTCCAGCAGTTCGCGGCTGAGCCGGGCGGCTCGGACGGCGTCCTGGGCGGTGAAGCAGCCCGCGGTGTTCGGCAACACGATGTATTTGTTGACGTCCAGCGCGTCCAGCAGGCTGCGCGGTCGCTTGGTGCCCTCGGGCGTGAGCACGTCGCGGCGCACCGCTACGGTCACCACCTGGGCTCCGGCGGCCTCCAGGCACGCGTTCATGATGTCAAAGTCGGCGTATTTGCCGGTCCCCACGAGGAGGCGCGAGCGCAGCTCGAACGGGCCGACGCGGAAACTCTCGATCATTTAACCACCTCCGACCAGGGTGACGATCTCCACCCGGTCGCCTTCGTTCAGCTTGGTGTTGGGGTATTCTCGACGCGGGACCAGTTCGCAGTTCACCTCGACGGCCACGTGTTTGGGCTGGAGGTTGAAGCCGGCCACCAAGTCGGCGACGGTCGCCTCAGGCTGCAGCTCCCGAACAGTACCGTTGACGGTTATCTGCATACAAATCACCTCAGTGCCAAGAATTATAACTGAGTCGCCGGGCAGCGGAAAGCGAACCACACGCCTCGGGGGCAGCCATCTCACCGCCAATCTGCTCCGTACCTGTCGGACCGTCTTGTCGACCAGGTGCTACGTTTGGTGGACGAGTGGCGCACCTTCTCGGCGCTCCGCCCATTAGCACGAGAAAAGCCCAGGGATCGGGATCCCTGGGCTTTGGACGTCGTCTGGTTGTGCGTCTGCGCCGGGCAATTATGCCGCCAGCGTTTCCTCCAGCGTAGTGCGGATCTTCTGGAGGGCCTTGTTCTGGATCTGGCGGACGCGTTCTTTGGTCACGCCGATCATTTCGCCCACCTGCTCCAGCGTCTTGGGCTTGGCAGGAAGCGTGGTGGCGTCCAGGGCGAACCGCTCGCGGATGACCGTCTGCTCGACCTCGTTGAGGTCGGCTCGGTTGTCCCGGAGAATCTCGCGGATTTCAGCCACGCACTGGCCCTCGATGTCGGTTCGTTTGCGATCGATGAAGTCGCTCTTTTCGAGCGTGGGATCGAACTCGGTCGGGAACTGGCCCCGGTACCGGCTGGTCCGCATGGCTACACGCGAGAAGCTCTTGAGGATGGCACGGCACGAGTACGTGCTGAACTTGAAGCCGCGCGAGCAATCGAACTTGTCCACGCTGCGGAGCAAAGCGAAGTTGCCTTCGCTGATCAGCTCGTTGAAGTCCAGCCCGTTGAGCCGCGTGCGCTTGGCCATGGCCAGAACCAACGGCAGGTTGGCCCGAGCCAGTTGGCTGCGAGCGTCCATGGCTCGATGCGCCCAGGCCAACATCTCGCAGATGTAGTCGAACGGCGTGTCCGGCGTCAGTTGATCGATCATCTGGACCAGCCGCATCCGAGCGTAGTTGTAGCGCTGGAAAAGCAGAATCTCCTGGGCGGTGGTCAGGCTGGTCTCTTCGGTGATTCCCGAGAAGTCAAAGCCGTCGACGAACGTCTCCTCGAACCGGGTCGATTCCGGGGCCCGCACCGCCACGCCCCCGAACAAAATCGTCTCAATGTTCTGCTTTTGGAACACCTCGTGGTCTACGTACTCGACCGGCTCGGTCAGAACCATGGAGAGCAGGTTGAGATCCGCCTCGCTGAATTGGGCGCGACACCGCTCGATGATTCGCCGCGCCAGCGGTGCGGGGACAGCGGTCGCCTGCTTGATGGAGGCTTTTTCGGATCGCATGGTACTGACTCCCTGGCCCTAGGGTCTGTGGCGAGCGCGAAGCGCCCGCTTTGACCAACGCCTGATGTTCAGACGAGTACGGAACTCGTCCGGTTCGATACCGGCCGGTCTGACTGGAGCCGCGAATCCGCTCGGGACGTACTCGCGTTCAGCCCAACCGTGCTTTCGTTGCCAGGACTGAAAAGCCTGGCCACCAACCTGCCCATCTCAGGGCTCTCGGGGAGTTATTCGTGCGGGGAGTCAACTGCCACTCCCAGTATACAAATGGTTTGAGTGTCCGGCCACCGCAAGTCAAGCAAATCCGTGACGAAAAGATTTGGGAATTAAAACAATCCAAAAGGGCAGTTTTTTGGGGGGCGGATTGTGAAAGTTTGACACGAACGTCCGGGAAGAAGGAGACAGCAGCTACTCGTGGCGAAGGGCTTCGATGGGGTCGAGCCGGGCGGCGGCCGATGCCGGATAGATACCGAAGAACACGCCGACCGCGACGGCCAGGCCGAAACTGACCAGGATGGTCCACTGGTGGATCACGGTGGGCCAGCCGACCCAGGACGTGATGAGGTGCGCCCCCAGCGAGCCGGCAATGATGCCGATAATTCCGCCCACGGTGGTGAGCACCATGGCCTCGATGAGGAACTGCACCGTGATGTGCCGGCGCTTGGCGCCCAGAGCCCGGCGGATGCCGATCTCTCGTGTGCGCTCGGTCACGGTGGCCAGCATGATGTTCATGATTCCGATGCCGCCCACGAGCAGCGAGATACCGGCGATGCATCCCAGCGTCACCTGACGGTTGCGTTTTTCGGCCTCCGCGATGCGCAAGCGCTCGCGCGGAACGTGTATGGCGTAATCGGCCCGGTCGTGCCGCACTTGCAGAGCCCGGGCGAGCATTTCCGAAACGGGCAGTACGTAATCGAGCGACTCGACCTGCACGTAAAAGTCGCTGTACATGCAGCGGCTGAACTCACGGGATCCGCTGGACCGCTTGATCTGCAGATCGCTGTAGCGGGCGTCGCCCGTAGACAGCGGGATGAACACTTCGGAGTTGATGTTGCGTTCGCCGATGCCCTTGGATGGGCTGCCCGCGGTCTGGACACGCCGCAGGACACCGACGATCTCGAAGGGGATCAGGCCCGAGGCTTCGGATGACACCATGATGCACTCGCCGATCGGGTCCTTGTAAGCGAACAATCGTTGGCGGACGTCATCTCCGATCACGCAGACCTTGGCGGCGTTGGCCTGATCGATCGGTTCGAGCGGGCGTCCGCGTGCCACTTCGATGTGGATGGTCTCGAAAAAGGTGGGCGGGGTGGCCACCACCTTGGTGGGCAACCGGATGGCCCCGTAGTTGACCTCGAACGCCACCTCCCGCAAGGGCACAACCCGGACGATGCTCGGGATGGTGTTGCTGATGAGCTCGAGGTCTTTGGTGGTCAGGCCGTACTCCAGCAGGTTGGAGCGCGCTTCCGACACGTCCTTGGCCCCCTCGGGCCGTACCGACTGGATGATGACGTTTTGGGTACCGAGCAGCCGAATGAGCGCCATTTCGGCCTCGGAGGCGCCTTCGCCGATGGAGAGCATGCAGATGACCGCGCCCACGCCGCAGATGATGCCCAGTGCCGTCAGGAACGAGCGCAGCTTGTGCAGGTAGATGTTCTTCAGACCCAGGCGTACGGTTTCGAGGGCAAGTCCGGTAAACATGACTGGTCGCACCACCCGCGGAAAGCCGCCCCCATTGCGGCAACGCTGATAGGCTGCATTCTACCGAACCGGCTCGACGAGGGCGAGAATCGGCGAGAAAGAGCCGGGCGCGGTGGGCACACCCACCTCAAGTCTTGGGTCCCCTAATGCCGAAGAGCTTTGGAAGTGGCGGAGGAGCGTCCGCGCAGAGCGATCGCTGTAACCGGCCCGACCCGCCGAGCGGCGAGGCTCGCCCCCGCCGTTTCATTGCAGCGTGGGGAGATTGCTGCGACCGGCCGGGCGGACGCAACGGCGGTTCTCGAGGGTTGCACATGGCATTGCATGGGTGGGATTCGGTGGATTCTGACCGGCTGGTCGTAGGCGATCGCTTCGCCTCAAAAGGGGCGTCCACCGACGTGCTGGCTCAGGCCTGCCGCGAGGGAATCGCGATCCGATGGCCGGGCCCGGGGCGAGCCGAGCACGCGCTGCCCCGGGAACTGCGAGCCGTTCCACGGATTCCGTTCGACTGTCCGGCACGTTGGACGAGCGGTGGGGTCGAGCGGTTCGGGACCGCGCGGGATGCCAGCGAGGCCGGAGCCGGTTTTATCGTTCGCGCGGACAGCCGGCCGGAACTTGGCCAGACCGTGCGTCTGGTGTTCGAGCTCGACGATACGCACCACTGGTTGCTCGACGAGCAGGCCGTGGTCACCCGCTGTACACCGCGGCCCGACGGTCGCTACGACGTCGGCGTCCGTCTGCGCGAGATTGTCATGTAACAATGTGCCAGCGATGGCATGCTGGCAGGCATCCTGTCCACGCTGCGCAAGCTGGAAGCGTGCACCATAACAACACCGTTGGTCTCGTAGGGCGTCCGGACCCATCGAACTGAGTCCGTCGGTCAAGCTGTCCGGCGGCTCGCGCAGGCTTACGCCTCCACCAATGGCTTTCCCGCACTTTCAGGTACGTTGAGCACGTACTGCCAGCAACCCGGCAACCGGCTTGCGGCGTCGTCGTTTGACTTGCGGCGACCGGGCCGGTCAAATGAACGGCGGAATCATCTCGACCAGGTTCAAGTCCAGCAGGAGGCAACCGTGGGGCCAGAGGACTATCGCCGGCGGTTTCGGTCGTGCGGCCGGAACGTGACGATTGCGGCCGATGCCATGATCGAGCACCCAGAGGTGATGGAGGTCGGCGACAATGTCACCATCATGCGGGGCTTCCAGATGATGGGGCGACCGAAGATCTGCCGGATCGGCTCGCACGTGACGTTTTACCCCAACTGTTTCATCCAGGGCTCGGCCGGGCGGTTCATCATCGGCGAGCACGTCGAGTTTTTTCCGGGCACATATATTTCACTGGGCGACTGGGAGACCAGCTTCGTCGAGGTCGGTCATCATTGTCATTTCGCTCCCAACTGCGTGCTGTATGGCTGGGGCGGGCTGAAGATCTCCGACTACTGCAACATTGCCGCTCACACCGTGTTCGCGACCGTCGGCCACCACGACGAGATCACTGACAGGCCCATGGCGCTCACCGGCGAGAAGGCCGGGCCGATCACATTGGAGGAGGATGTGTGGGTGGCGGCCAACGTGACCATCACCGCCAACACGCGGATCGGCCGCGGCTGCGTGATCGGAGCGAACGCTGTGGTCACTCGCGATACCGAGCCGATGGGCGTGTACGTCGGCGTGCCGGCGAGGTTGAAGAGAATGCGGAGCTGAGCAAAGGGGGCAAGCGAAAGAAGGAGTGAGGATATGATCCACGCGCCTTTACGGATCGGCCTGGTGCTGGCGGCGATTGGATTCGCGGCTGCCATCCCATGCGCGGCGGCGGAGCTGCAGGTAGGCATGGCGAGCGTGGACATCACGCCGCCGGTGGGCTGCCGGTTGAGCGGCTATTTCGTCGAGCGGGTGAGCACGGCCGTTCACGATCCGCTGCAGGCCAAGGCGATGTACTTCGCTCAAGGCGATGAACGGGTGGTCCTAGTGATCTGTGACCTGATCGGCATATCACGGACCGTTTCGACAGATGCCCGCAAGCGAATCGCCGATGCGACGGGCGTTCCGCTTTCCAACATCATCGTTTGTGCGACGCACACGCACACGGCGCCGTTGTATTTCGGGCCGATGCGCGAACACCTGCACGCGATGGCTGTCGCGAAACACGGCAGCGATCCCTGCGAAACGATTGATTACCCGAAGTTTCTGGCCGACAGGATCGTGCAGTCCGCGCTCGATGCCCGCTCGGCGGCGCAGCCGGTGAAGCTCCACGCCGGTTCGACGATGCAGGAGCCGCCGCTATCGTTCAACCGGCGGTATTTCCTGGAAGACGGCTCGGTGCGGACGAATCCCGGTCGGCGCAAGGACGTGGTTCGGCCGGCCGGTCCGATCGATCCGGTCGTGGACGTGCTGTTCATGCGCGATGCCGCCGGCGAGCCGATGGGCTGTTTTACCGTGTTCTCGCTGCATCTGGATACCACGGGCGGAACGGAGTTCTCGGCGGACTATCCCTTCTATCTCGAGAAGAGCCTCCGCGAAGCGTTCGGGCCGCGCTTCGTGTCCGTGTTCGGGCTGGGCACGTGCGGGGACGTGAATCATATCGATCTGAAGGCAGCTCAGCGCCGAACGGCGGCCGAGATCGGCACCGCGCTGGCCGATACGGTTCGCAAGGTCTTGCCCGAATTGCCGGCCGTCGAGCCCGATCTGGCCGCGGCCGGCGTTCGCGTGGACGTGCCGCTGCAGAGCTATCCACCCGACAAGGTGGTCGAGGCTCGCGAGCGGATCAAGCTGGTCGGGACGCGGAAGCTGGAATTCCTCGAGGAAGTGGAAGCCTGCAAGATCGTGGATCTGCAGACGAGACCGGGAACGACGGTCACGCTGGAGGTGCAGGCGATCCGGCTCGGCCGGGATGTCGCAATTGTGACGCTGCCGGGCGAGATCTTTGTCGAACTGGGATTGGCGGTAAAAAAGGCATCGCCGTTCCGCCAGACGATCGTGGTCGAACTGGCCAACGACGCCGTCGCCTACGTGCCGACGAAGAAAGCGTTCGCCGAAGGCGGCTACGAAACGGTCAACTCTCGCATCCAGCCCGGCGGTGGCGAGGCACTGGTGGACGCGGCCGGGCAGTTGCTGAGCCAATTGGCTTCAAACTGAGCAAGGAACAAGCATGACACACACTCGTCAAATGAAATGGGCTTTGTCGCTGGTGTGCTTTGCGGGCCTGATTCAAACATCGCTCGGCCAGACGCCGGCGCGGTTCGAACAGAAGGAGTTCGTGATCAGCTTCTGGGTGGACCCGCCCGCCGACGAGCAAATGGACGTGCACTACCGGCGGATCGCTGAGGCGAACTTCACGGTCGTGCTGGGCGGATTCGGGGCGACCACGCCGGAACAGATGAAGCGCCAGCTCGAGTTGTGCGAGAAGTACGGGCTCAAAGTCATCCTCCCCGGCCGGCAGGGACCGGCGGATCAATTGCCTGACGGGCCGGCTTGCATCGGTTACATCCTCAAGGATGAGCCGACCGCGGCAGAGTTCCCCGAGTTGGCTGCGCGAGTCAAAGAGTTCCGTGCGGCACGGCCGGGCAAGCTGGCGCTGATCAATCTGTTCCCGTCGTATGCGCCGCTGAGCGCACTGGGCACGCCGAGTTACGACGAGCATGTCCGGCTATTCGTCGAGCAGACGAATACTGACGTACTGTGCTTTGATTACTATCCCATGATGACGCCCGATGCCGATGGCCGGCAGGGTTACTGCGAGAACCTGGAAGTAGTCCGCCGGCACTCGCTGCAGGCGGGTATTCCGTTCTGGAACTTTTTCAACACCATGCCGTTCGGCCCGCATTCCGATCCGACGGAAGCGCAGCTTTGCTGGCAGATCTACACATCTCTGGCCTACGGCGCCAAGGGCGTGTTGTACTTTTGCTACTGGACGCCGCGAGGACACGAGTTCCCCAAAGGCGGGGCGATCATCACCCCGGAGGGCCGGCCCACGCGGCACTACGAGCAGGCGAAGCGGATCAACGCGCGGCTCCAGCAGCTCGGGCCGACGTTGATGAAGCTGACCAGCACGCAGGTGGTGCGGATCAAGCCGAAAGAAGATTCCCGCGTACTGTTGAAAGGCACGCCGCTGCGCAGCCTGAGCGACGGCGATTATCTGGTGGGCATCTTCGATCACGCCGATGGTCGCCAGGGCGTGCTCTTGAACAACTACCACTTCGCATACACCGCGTGGCCGACCGTCAAGTTCGCCGCGGATCCCGACAAGATCGTGGAGATCGATCCACAAACCGGTGAGGAAGTTCCCCTGCGCGATGACAGTCCGGACATGCCGGGCTTGCAACTTTCGCTCGATGCCGGCGAGGGGCGGTTGTTTCTCGTGTCGGAATAAGGCCTGAGACTTGAGACCTGAGTCCTGAGGGGGGCGGGTGGCTCGCCCGCCTACTGCATGCCTGAAGCATGCACCACAAAGAAAAAGGCGGGCAAGATGTCCGTCCCCCCGCGGATCAGAGAACGCCCATGTCAAAGTTGGTCTGGGGGGGGACGGGTACGCCCAGCGTGCGCAGACCGTCGGGATTCTTGGCGTAGCGGTAGGCAGTCTCCGGGGTGATGCGCCGGCTGCACGCGAGGTAGGCGAGGCTTTCGTCGAGCGTCTGCATGCCCCAGCGCTTGCCCGTTTGGATGGCGGTGTCGATGGCTTCGATCTTGTTCAGGCGGATGGCGGCCCGCGCAGCATCGTTGGCGACGAGGATTTCCATGGCCAGCGCCCGCTTCGTGCCGGGCGTGATGCTAGGCAGCAGGTGCTGGCTCACCACGATCCGCAGCGACAGGGCGAGCTGGCCGCGAATGTCCTGCTGACGCTCGGCGGGGAAGATATCGATGAGCCGGGTGATCGCGCCCTTGGCGTCCTGCGTATGCACGGTGGACATGACCAAGTGGCCGGTCTCGGCGGCACTGATGGCCATACGGGCGGTTTCGATGTCGCGTACCTCGCCGCAGAGGATGACATCGGGATCCTGTCGCAAGGCCGAGCGAAGCCCGTCCGCGAAGCTGGCGACGTCCAGGCCCACTTCCCGCTGCGTGATCACCGAATTGGCCTTGGGCTCGAACAGGTACTCGATGGGCTCTTCGATGGTGACGATGCGGCGGTGGCCGAGCTGATTCAACTGTTCGACCAGGCCGGCCAGCGTGGTGGTCTTGCCGGCGCCGGTGACGCCCGTGATCAGCACAAGGCCATTGTGCAGGCTCACGATTCGCCGCACGAGATCCTGTGGAATGCCCATCCACTCGAACGACGGAATCTGCGAGGGCACGTAACGCAGGCATGCCCCGATCGCCCCCTGGCTCACAAAGACGTTGACGCGAAAGCGCACGGGGGCGTCGTCGCGAGGCAGCGTTAGTGAAAAGTCGAAATCCTTGAGCGACGCCATTTTGTCCCGCAACTCGGTGGGTACGATGCTGGCTACCATGCGGGCGGTGGCTTCGCGGGTGAGATTCGTATCGGCGGCGGGGAACAGGTCGCCATGGATGCGCAGCATGGGGGCGTGCCCGACGGCTAGGTGAAGGTCCGAGGCTTCCTTCGTCAGACCGGTTTCGATCAGCGACAGAAGTTCGGGATCGACTGTGGTGCTCATACTGGACTGATATGCGCGTCACTGCCCCTGGGTTGCGGCCACGGGCATTTTCGGGCTCAATCGGCGGCGTTGAGCGCCTCGTGGATGCGCAGGCAGCCTCGCAGCAGCTCGGCCAAGCGGTCCAGCGGCCAGACGGTGTTGGCGTCGCTCTTGGCTTTATCGGGCCTGTCGTGCACCTCGAGGAACAGGGCGTGCGCGCCGGCGGCCACCGCGGCCCGGGCGAGATAGGGGGCCATCTCCCGCTGTCCGCCGGTCACTTCGCCGCCCTGGCCCGGCAACTGACAGGAATGCGTCGCGTCAAAAATGACCGGAGCCAGACGCGACATGAGCGGGATGGCAGTCATGTCGTTGACCAGTCGCCCGTAACCGAAGAACGTGCCGCGCTCGGTCAGCAAAATCTGCTCGTTGCCCGTCTCGCGAATCTTGTCCACCACCAGTCGCATCTCGTGGGGCGACATGAACTGACCCTTCTTGACGTTCACCGGCCGGTGCGTCTGGGCGGCAGCGGTGACCAGGTCGGTCTGGCGGCAGAGGAAGGCGGGAATCTGGATCATGTCCAGAACCTTGGCCGCCGCCTCGGCATGGCCCGGGTCGTGGATGTCGGAGACCACCGGCACGCCGAGTGACATATGTACGTCAGAAAGAATGGCCAGGCCGGCGTCGATACCCGGGCCGCGGAAGCTGCGGACGCTCGACCGGTTGGCCTTGTCGTAGCTGGCCTTGAAGATGAGCGGGACCTCCAGTTCGTCGGCGACGCCCTGGATCTGCTCGGCCAACCGCAGCGTGTGATCGCGCGATTCGATGACGCAGGGGCCGGCGATGAGGGCGAGGCGGCATCCCGGCCCGATCTGAACCTTACCGACGGAAACCGGCGATGTGGCAGTGGTCTGCTGTGGCATGCCGGCCATTGTAGCGGAGCCGGCGCGTCCGGCAACTGGGCGGGGCCCCGTCCTCGCGCGGTCGCATGCGGGACAGCGGCGGTTGTGGTATGGTGAAGGCGGGAAGGCCGCGGGAGAGTTCGGGAGTCGTGCGGATGCCGGCGAGCATGCCGATGGACGATGATCTCGCCTGTCAGCGGTTCTATGATGCTCGCTACGCCAGCGGGTACATGGAGGAATGGCCTGCGCGCCGGGTGGCACGCGTTCGCGAAATCATCGCGGACCTGGGGTTGCCGGCGAAGGGCACGGCGGTGGATTTCGGTTGCGGAAACGGTGTGTTCGCCGCCGTACTGCGCGACAGTCTGCCGGGCTGGCGCATCGTCGGGCTGGACGTGAGCCGGATCGCGATTGCCAACGCTCGTCGGACGGTGCTGGGGTGCGAGTTTCATCACCTCGACGAGAGCGACACGCGAACGCCCGGCGAGTCGCGGGGCGATTGGGTCGGCGAAGCAGACCTGTTGTTCACGCACCACGTTCTCGAACACGTGCGCGATCTCGACCGCTGCTGGACGCGCATGGCCGGGCTGATGAAACCGCGCTCGTGGATGTTGCACGTCCTGCCCTGCGGGAATCCGGGCAGCTTCGAGCATCGGTTGTGTAGTCTGCGAGCCGACGGCATCGACGCGCAAGCGGGCGGGCGATTCTTCTATGAGGATCCGGCGCATCTGCGGCGGCTGCAGACCGGCGACATGGTTCGGTGGGCCGGCCGCTTCGGCTATCGCGTGGCCCGCGCGTATTACGGGCATCATCAGGTCGAGGCGGTCGATTGGCTCAGCGGCAACGGCGTGCGGTTCGTGCTGGACCTGTGCGATCCGACAAAGGCGGTCGATGCGAAGGCGGCTCGCGAGCTGACAAAGATTCGTCGCCGGCTGCTGTGGATGGCGCTGGTCAAGCGACTGGCTCGGGACCGGCGGATGTGGATGCAGCCGTTAGCGGTCCCCGCGAAGTGGATGACGAATCGATGGGCTCAGGCCGCCAATCGCGAGTGGCAGCAGATGCGCGACGATCCCGCCGGCAGCGAGATGTACCTCGCGTTTCGTCGGGACTGAGGCCTGAGAGTTGAGACCTCAGACCTGAGTCTGGAGTCTTGAGTTTTGAGGGGAGAAACATGAAGAGGCGGGCAAGATGCCCGCCCCCCGGAAACGGCACCGATACGTTGGTTCGTGCTTCACGGTTGCCAGAGCTTCAATGTCACCGGGCCGGTCATGCGCGGCGGGGCCACGCGATAGAAGAAGTAGTCCAGACCCGCTTGCGGCTTATGCGCGACGGTGATGCGCAGGCGGTTGACGCCGGGACGAAGCTGCCCGGTCACGACGAAGCGGAAGGGCGGCCAGTGGTCGGTCATGACCGGCCCGTCGTTGAGCGTCACCTCGCAATGGTTCTGCACGTTGCCCAAGTCGAGCAGGGCGGCGCCGGCACAATCTTCGGCACTGCAGGTCAGTTCGTACTCGTACGTACGCTTATCGCCCGGGCCGTAGACGTCTTCGGTCAGATCGAACAACGTGTCGCGCCCGCTGACCAGCCAGGGCGACTTCAGTTCCAACACGCGGGCATTGTGCGCGGGGATCATGCGCGCTACGGCATCGAGCACCGCATCGGGAACTTGCCCGCTCGCATCGGCAACCACTACGACCGATTGATCGTCCGGAGCCCGAATGGCGGCGATCCTTTCGCGCACTGCCGGTGACAGTGACGCCGGCGCCACCAGCGTGATGACGCGGAAATCCATGTCAGCCAGATCGGCGACGATTTCGGAGAGCACGGCGGCATACGCATCGGGACTCATGCCGACGGTTTCTTTCGCGGCTGCCGGTGCATAGCTGATGGGCGGGAATACCATGCCGCCAGTCCGACGCGCCCACTCCATCGACAGACGCGTCGTTGCGGCGATCGTCTCATCGGCCGGCGTTACCGGCACGTACACGACGGGCGCTTGCTCGAAGCGGTGCATCCATTGTTGTGGCAGCAGGTGATCGTAACGCACTTCGGGTGAGAGCGGTTCATACTTCGGCCAGGCGATCGGTCCGCGAATCCGGCCGTATTGCGCATCGCCCAGTGCTTCGCCGACCACGCGGGCCAGACCGTCGATGACCGCCTCAGCGCCGCGGCGTCCGTAGAACTCGTTCGCCCAAACCCGCGGGTCGAGCTGGTAAATGCCGTAGAGCTCGGTGCGCTGGCGGAATTCGTGGGCGGGCGGTATGACATCGCCTGCCGGACGTGTGGTCGCGGGCAGCGGCGGCAGCCGGTTCAAGTCCACCAGCCCGGGCCGCAGGAACATGAGCACCGACGTTTCCCAGGCTCCGGCGTGATCGCCGGCCGGCATGCCCTCAACGACCAGATTCTCCGAGAGCGTGATGACCTTCATGCCGCCGCGCTGGTTGAACTTCTCGGCCACCTCGGGCACGACGCCCGGATAATGGCCCGAGAGGTAGACCGCCACCTTGAAGCCCATCGCTTCGATGTCGGTGAGGATCTGCTCGGCGGCGGCGTCATAGTTCGCCTTGTCGATGGTCACCGTGCCGCGCGGATACTTCGCCGGGTCGAACGGAGTGGAAGCATCGGCGCCCATCCAGACCGTGGGGAAGCACACGCCGCCCAGCGTCCGAGCCGCCACCTGGGCCAGCGTCTCGGCTTTGAGGGCATCCAGGCCGCACGCCGACTGCTCACCGTGCCACTCGTTGATGCCTGCCGGGATGAACGCCACCGGATGTTTGCGGATCGCCTCCCGCCGCTCGGCTGCGGTCATGCGCTCGTATTGCGAGGAACCACCGGCCAGCGCCGCCGTCGCGGTCAGGCTGATGGCAACGAGAATCAATCCCTTGGACATAACGCCTCCAAATGATTTCGAGAAGTTCAGCGCAACACGATACCGATTGGGAGAAATCTTGTCGATCACCACGCGAGCGCGCCATCGGGCATCTCTCCAGTGGACTTTGCTCGACCGATGCATGTGCCGAATCAGGATGGGCGCACGGAATTGAGCAAGTCGGCTGAGGGAATGCAATTCAGCTTTTCACTGCCATCCTGTGTCTGATCCGGGGCTCGGCAGCTCTTTCATTTTGCCCTCATGCCCGCACGCCGGATCGGGTCGCTGAACGTTTTTGAGCGTTCCCATCCCTACGCTCCTTTCGTCCTCGGCCGGCTTAGTACTGGCGGTCGTCTCGGAGTCTGCAGAAGGGAGCCCAATCATGTACCGACTCTGCAAAGTCCTGGCGGTGCTCGTCGTCTGTTCGAGCGCCGCCGCCCAAGAGGATCGTCCGGATGTCGCTCCCACACGCGAGGAACGCGAGGCCGCAGCAGGCCTGCAGCAGACGCTGCGCGCTTATCAGCAAGCGTTCAATGCCGCGGACGCACAAGCGGTGGCGGACTTCTGGGCACCGCACGGCGTCTACGTGGACCGAGTCACCGGCCAGCGCACCACCGGACGGCAGGCTATCCGGGAGGAGATGGTGGAACTGTTTCGGGCTCATCCCGAGCGGCGCCTGATGATCCGGCTGGAACGGATTCGCATGATCCATCCGGACGTCGTTCGCGCCGAAGGCTCGACCGAGCTTCTTACACAGGGAACGGTTCACGCCGGCGGTTTCACCGCCCTGTTCGTGCGGCACGACGGGCGATGGTACATCGATCACGCGGAGGAGCACGACCTGCAGCCGTCTCGCCACGCGCGGACGACCCTGCGCGAGCTCGACTGGATGGTCGGACGATGGGTGGACCAGTTGGACGATGCTCGTGTGGAGAGCGACGTGCGCTGGGCGCCGGGCGAGTCGTTCCTCATCCGTTCGTACACCATCGAGACGGGCGAGACGACCGATCGCGGGACGCAGATCATCGGCTGGGATCCCGTGCGACGGCAGATTCGCTCGTGGACGTTCGATGCCGACGGGGCCTTCGGGGAGGGGTTGTGGTCGCGCAGCGGACAGGAATGGCTGGTTCGCATGACGTTCACGACTCGTGCGGGCGACGTCGTGTCGGGCACGCAGGTCATCACGCCCATGGGCGACCGGGCTAAGGTTCAGACGATCGGACTGGAGATGAACGGCGAGCCGCAACCTTCGCGGGAGCCGGTCTTCATGGTTTGCGTAACGGATCGGCCGACCACGCGGCCTGCGGAGCATCTCCAGGGGGTTCAGCGATGAAATCCAAAGCACTGGTCAGCGCGGTCGTCTGCTTGATCGTTTTCGCCGCGCCCGCACTGGCGATCCGAGGCGGCGGGGGGCGGATGGGCGGTGGCCGCGGCGGCTTCGAGGGGGGCGGTTTTGGTGGTGGCGGATGGGGCGGCGGTGGAGCGAGATGGTCGGGCGGAATGGGCCGGTCGAATGAGGGAGCAGGTTGGTCGGCTCCTCACGCGAACAGTTCGCCACGGCTGTCCATGGGTTCGGGAATGTCGGCGCGTCCACAGGCTGGCGGAGCAGCGCGCCTTGGTTCGGGGTACTCCGGAGCGTCGTCCGAGGCTTGGCGTTCGGCGGGAGCATTCGGTGGGAGCAGCCTGGCGTCGAGCGGCCAACGGACTGGGGCAAGCGGCAGATTCGGCGGATCGCTCAACTCCAGCGTTCCGTCCATGGGGGCGTACGGTCGCGGCGGGGCGGACACGGAGTTCGATCGGTCGGGCAGACTCGCCGGTGAGGGATCGCTCGCTCGGCCGATTGGCGATCGTGCTTCACCGACGCAGGTGGGCGACTTCCTGGGTCTGAGTCAGCCGCTTCAGTCCGGCCGAGGTTTCACTGGTCTCGCCGAGGGGCGGCCCGGTACGGGCGATCTCGGGCGAGCGGCAGGGCGGGAACCCTGGCAGTCCGGCGACTTTGCTCGGCCGGGACAACCGGGGACCTTCCGTCCGGGGCAGCCTGGGGAGGCGACCTGGCCGGGCAAGGGAGGCTCCGGCACCGAGCGATTCCCCAATCTGCGACTGAACAACGCCATCAACCAGCGACCCGGCTGGGCAAATCTCGATCCGGCGCGGGCGAACTCGATCCAGAACAACTGGAGAAGCGCCGTCGTCAACCAACCGAACATGAATCGGTGGCAAAACATCCACCCCGAGCAGATCCAGCAGTACAACCGCTGGGGTAACAACGTTCGGCGAAACTGGGACGTGAATGTCAACAACTTCGACTGGCACGGCAACGTGTTCGGTCCCGACTGGTGGAACCATCACTACTATCCCGCGGGCGGCTGGAATTATTGGAACAATGTCAACCGGTACAACTACGCCTACTGGTGGGGAGGAACGACGTGGCCGGTGATGACCGGCTGGTTCGCCTGGCCTCCGACCGAGGTCATGACGCAGCCGGTGTACTACGACTACGGCCCGGGCGGCAACGTGACGTACCGCAACAACACCGTTTACGTGAACGAACAGCCGGTCGGCACGAGCCAGGAATTCGCCCAGACCGCGGCCGCCCTGGCCACCGTGCCACCACCTGCCGACCCGCAGCAAGCGGCCCAGACCGAATGGATGCCGCTGGGGACGTTCGCGTTATCCACGGATTCGAGAGAGACGACACCGTCGCGGCTGATCCAATTGGCCGTCAATCGGGAGGGCATTATCAGCGGCACGCTTTACAACACGCAGACCGACCAGGCCCAGGCCGTCCAGGGGCAGGTGGACAAGCAGACGCAGCGGGTGGCCATGCGCCTGGGCGAAAGCCAGAATGTCGTGTTGGAAACCGGACTGTACAACCTGACGCAGCGCGAGGCGCCGGCGTTGATCCATTACGGGGCGGATAAGACTGAAAACTGCCTGCTGGTGCGGCTGGACGCACCCAAGACGGCCGGGGCACCGGCTGGGGCGGGCAACCCGGCCCGGTCCGCGGGTACACCGGCGGCGGCCAAGAGCTGAGCCGCCCGAGACGCCACACTGGTTCCGCGGCATCACCGCCGGCGTGTGGAACGCCGTTCCCCGAGCGTATATACTGTCACGCTCTTTACCGCGACCGGGCGGGAAGTGACCCGACGAACCCCGGCCCCGCGTAAGAGGTTCAAGCCTGTTCGAAGGAGATATACAACAATGGCTCTGGTTCCGATGCGAGTTCTCTTGGACCACGCTGCCGAGAACAACTACGGCGTGGCGGCATTCAACGTCAACAACATGGAGCAGATTCAGGCCATCATGGCGGCGGCCGAGAAGACCAACTCGCCGGTGATCGTCCAGGCCAGTCGCGGGGCTCGCGAGTACACGAACGACAACTATCTGCGGCACCTGATGCTCGCCGCCGCCGAGTTGCATCCTCGCATTCCGATCGCCATGCACCAGGATCACGGCAACTCGCCGGCGACCTGCTTCAGCGCGATCATGCAGGGCTTCACCTCGGTCATGATGGACGGCTCGCTCATGGAGGACGGCAAGACGCCGGCCACCTATGAGTACAACGTTCGGGTGACCAAGCAGGTGGTGGACGTGGCTCACGCCATGGGCGTCACGGTGGAAGGCGAGCTGGGCTGCCTCGGCGGGATCGAGGACGGCCATGGTGCCGGCATGAGCAGCGAGGAAGCCCTCAAGCACCTGACCGACCCGGATCAGGCGGCCGACTTCGTGGCCCAGACGGGTGTGGATGCCCTGGCCGTCGCCATCGGCACCAGCCACGGCGCCTACAAGTTCACCAAGAAGCCGACCGGCGACGTGCTGGTCATGAGCGTGATCGAAAAGATCCACAAGAAGCTGCCCAACTGCCATCTGGTCATGCACGGCTCATCGAGCGTGCCCAAGGAGCTGCTGGACATCATCAACGAGTACGGCGGCCAAATGAAGGAGACCTACGGCGTGCCGGTGGAAGAGATCCAGCGCGGAATCAAGCACGGCGTCCGCAAGATCAACGTGGACACCGACAACCGGCTGGCCATCACCGGGGCCATCCGCAAGGTCTTCGCCACCAAGCCCAGCGAGTTCGATCCTCGCAAGTATTTGGGCCCGGCCCGCGAAGCCATGCAGAAGGTGTGCGAAGAGCGCATGATCCAGTTCGGTCAGGCCGGCAACGCCGACAAGATCAAGGTTCGCACCGCCTCGCAGATGGTGGACTTCTATCTGTCAGAGAAGAAGTAACTTCCGCATCGGCACACCCAACCCGGACGGACGGCAAAGCCCAGGGATCCCCATCCCTGGGCTTTTTTGTACAATGATCGCTTTCACGGTCGGCCGTCGTCCGGGAGATCCGCATGGGCTACATCTGCCTGGTTCTGTTCTTCCTGTCCGGATGTGCTTCGTTGATCTACGAAGTGGCCTGGACGAGGCAGTTCGCGCTGGTGCTGGGATCATCGACCTACGCGATCACCACGGTCGTGGTCTCGTTCATGGGCGGCCTGGCCTGGGGCAGCTTCATCGCCGGAAGCAGCAGCGCGGTCTTACGCAAGCCAGGACGAATATACGGCATTCTGGAGGCGGCGATCGGTGTCTGGGCGTTACTGGTCCCCGCCATGGTTTCGGCGACGGAGCCGTTGTATCGAGCGCTCTACCCGTACGTCAGCGACGCTCCCACGCTCCTGTTCCTGCTTCGCGTCAGCATGAGCCTGGCCGTGCTCATCATTCCCACGACGCTGATGGGAGCGACACTGCCTATCCTCATGACCCATGTGACACGCTCGGCCACACCGCGTCTGGGGCGATCGGCGGGCCTGCTGTACGGAATCAATACGCTCGGGGCGGCGGCGGGTTGCGTCTGGGCGGGTTTCGGGCTCATGCCGGCGTGCGGCTTGTTCCGGACCACCGTCGTGGCTGCGGTCATGAACCTGTTCGTCGCGGTCGTCGCCTGGGTGTTCCTGCGGGACACAGACCTCTCCGAGCAGACGCCGGCTCGTGAAGGGGCCAAGCATGGAAAGCGGCGAGTCTCCGAGCCGCTGGCGGTCGCGCCTGGCACGCTCCGGTTGGCGATGGTGGTGGCGGCGGCGTCCGGCCTGGCCAGCATGATCTATCAGATCGCCTGGACCCGCGCGCTGATCATGTCGCTGGGGTCGAGCACGTATTCGTTCTCGTGCATTCTGGCGGCGTTCATCCTGGGCCTTGCCGTCGGCAGCCTGGTCATGGCCCGGTTCGCCGATCGATTCGTCCGGCCGCTTCTCGTGCTGGGCCTGTGCGAGTTGGGGATTGCCATCTCCGCCGTGCTCATCGTTCCCATTCACGGCCGGATTCCGGGCATCCTGCGATCACTCGTGGCCCTTCATTCGCACGACTACAGCACGTTGCTGCGCCTGGAGTTTCTGCTGGTCGTGGCTGTCACGTTCGTGCCGACGTTCCTGATGGGAGCGGTTTTCCCGGTGCTGACCCGCGTGGCAGGGCAGCATCTCGTCGAGCCGGGCCGGGCGGTTGCACGCGTCTACGCGATCAACACCATCGGATCGATGGCCGGTTGCGTGTTGGCGGGGTTCGTGCTGATTCGCGGCGATGTGTTGGGCGTTCGCAACTCCATTCTGGCGGCGGCGCTTCTGAACGGCATCCTCGGCGTCTGGCTCTTGATCCGATCGTTGGCCGGTCGGCAGCGGGGCTGGGCGGTTCTGGCCGGGACGATCGTCGGGGCATGTTTCGCGTTCGGTATGGTTGGCGGCCGATGGAGTCCGGATCTCCTGACCAGCGGTCCGTTCCGGCGACCGGACACGCTCTCGAACACGCCGCGAAAGATCCTGTTCTATGAAGAGGGCGTGGACCTCACCGTAGCGGTCGAGCAGGCCGGGGATGACCCCGATCAACTCAGCCTGACGGTCAACGGAAAACCGGACGCCTCCACGCACCCGCGCGACGTGCGAACGCAGCTGCTCGTGGGACATCTGCCGGCGTTGCTCGGGCCCGAGTCACGGCCGGCTTGCGTCGTCGGGTTGGGCAGTGGGATGACGCTCGCTGCCGTGGCCAAGCATCGGTCTTATTCCCATGTCGATTGCCTCGAGATCAGCGATTCGGTCATTCGTGCGGCCGCATTCTTCGCCCCGTTCACGGAGGATGTGCTCGCACCCGATCCTCGCATCCGGATTCTCCGGGAGGATGGGCGAAACCATCTGCTCCTCACGCGGGAGCAATATGGGCTCATCGTGTCGGAACCGTCGAACCCGTGGATCAGCGGCGTCTCCAGCCTGTTCACCCGCGAATTCTTTGACCTCTGTCGGCAGCGCCTGACGGGCGACGGCTGTCTGGCCGTCTGGCTGCACACGTACTCCATGTCGCGCGAAGACTTTCGCATGGTCGTGCGCACGCTCAACGAGGTGTTCCCGTTTGTGACCCTCTGGCGGTTGGAACACACCGACTTCTGCCTGGTGGCCGGCAATCAGCCGTTCCGAGTGCCTGCGGCTACGGTGTTGGAACGCTATGGTTCGCCGGCGGTGCGGGCGGATCTGTTCCGGGCCGGCATTCGCGATCTTGCCGGTGTGCTGGGGACGTTTGTGTCCGGCGGGGCGGCACTGCGGGAGTGGGCTTCGTCGGCCCCGCTGCACACGGACGACAATCTCCGCCTCGAGTTTTCGGCGCCGCGGCATCTGTACACGCCGGGCGCCTCACTCAACGCCGAGCTGACCGCCCTGACATCGTCGCCCTTCGACGAGATGGTCGTTCTGGCGTCCGATGAGCCGAGGATCCAGTACCTGAAGGCACGCACGGACGCGGTGCTCGCAGCGCATGCGGCGTTGGTTCGAGCGTCTCAGGAATGGCGCGACGGCAAGCGGGTCGAAGCATTGGATCGACTAATCCGCGCGTATGAACAGGACCTGGGCAACCGCGTGTTGTACGATTCCATGTGGCAATACGTATCCTCGCTGGAGGCCAAACCGCTGTCCGGCGGCGACGCTCTGCAGGAGTGCATCGCGCGTTTCCGCCGGCTTCCTCCGCCGATCCATGTTTCACTTCGCGGGGAGAGTCTGGCGCAGATCGCGCAGACTCTTTTTCGGAGCGGCCGGCGGAGTCAGCGAACCTTTCTGCCGGGTGCGTTGGTGTATCTGACGGAAGCGCACGATATCAGTCCGCAGGACGGAGCGATTGCGGCTGCGCTGTCCATGGCCTGGGTTCAGGCGGGCAACGTGCGGCAGGCCGAGCAGATTCTCGGTCGGTTCCTGCAATCGCATCCGGAGGACGGCTGGGCGAACTACGGAGCGGCCGTGCTGGCCGTGCAACGCGGGAGCCTGGATGAGGCAATTGCGCTTGCCCGGCGAGCACTGGCGTCGGGGACGATCACGCCCTCCCAGCTCGCTTCGGATCCCAAGCTGGACCCGCTGGAGCAAATAGTCGACTTCGAGAAACTCGCGGCAGAGCTGCCGAATACTCGGCCCGGTTGAGCTGCCTCCGATCACCGGCCGGCGTCGCCGGATTTGACGGACGGCAAGGCTTTTCGAACCTCTTCCACCATACCCGGGCCGCGAAGGTGCTGAGCCTCGAGCTTGCCGTCGGGACCGATGAGGCAGGTGTACGGGATGCCAACGCCGTCGAGTTCCTCGAACGCTTCGGCCGCTCCGGACTTGGGGCCGACGACTTGTGGCCAGGTGATGCCGTGCTCGTCGCACGCCCGCTTCAGGGCTTTGGCATCGGTATCCAGACTGATCCCGATGAGCACGAAGTCCGGGCGGTTCTTGGTGGCCTCATGCAAAGCTTTGACGTTCGGGATCTCGGCGATGCAAGGCCTGCACCATGAGGCCCAGCAGTCGAGGAACACGTACTTGCCCCGCAGCTCCGAAAGCCGGTAGGTCGTGCCGTCGGTGGCGATCATGACCAGGTCGGCGACCGGTTCGCCCACTTTCAGTTTGGCCTGATCCGAGGGCGCGTCGGCGGTGCGCGGGACATCAACGCTGGCCAGTTTGATCACGTGGTCGGTCTTGCCAGCGGTCAGCTCGATCTCGAGCGGCTTTCCGTAACCCGGCCGCACGAACGTGAACTCGATGTTGCCGGGTGGCACGTGTGGCAGCTCGAAGCGGCCGTCGCGATCGGTGATCGCACGCAGGCCGAGCGTTTCATACCCGTTCCAACGGTCGGCCACCACCCGCACCTGATCGACGGGCTGCCCCTGGTCATCCACGACCGTGCCGCCGATGGCGACGCCGCGTTCCAGGGCTACGTCGAGCGTGCCGGTTTGGCCGGCCTGTAGTTCGATCTCCGCGAAAGCGGTGGCGTAGTCTTCGTGCTGAAACGTGACGGTCACGTCTCCCGGTTGCACACCCAAGAGTTCGTAACTGCCTCCCGGCCCGCTCCAGTCCATGGGCATGTCGTAGCGGACCTCGCGGCCGGCCAACACGCGGACGTTGCGGATGGGCTTGCCGGTTTGCTTGTCGGTCACGGTCCCGCGAACGCGCGACGCGAGTGTGACCGTGAATTCCGCCTCCACAGGGGCGGGACGCGTGGCGGTGGCAGCGCGGTCATCCTTTGCAGGAAGCGGCAGATGCTCCTCGTAGCCTCGCATGGTCAGGTAGGACTCGCCGTTGAACCGCAGATTCAAGCCCGCGCAGTCGATACCGACGCCGGACAGCTTCGCCTTTCCGTTCGCATCCGCGCGGGTCATGAGGAAGATCTGTTGCGGCTCGGTGACGGCTTCGACCAGCACGTCGGCGGCAGGCCGGCCGGTGTTGGTTACCAGCGTCAGTTCGACCGGACGTTCGGGGCCCAACTCGATGTGCAATTTGACATCGTCGTCTTCGATCTGCACTTGCTCGCGGTACGTCCCGAAGCCCGGGGCTGTCACCGTGATGAGGGCGGGGCCCGCGTATGCGGAATCGAACCGGAAACGGCCATCCGGCCCGGTCTGCACCGTCGTTCTGTGCCCGCCGTTTCTCATCTGAACTTGGGCACCGCTGACGGGCGTGTTGCGGCCGGCTGTAGTGATTCTGCCCCACACACTCGCCGCACCGTGTAGCGTTACGTCCAGGAAGGGTGGTTCGTTGGGGTCGGAGATATCGAGGGTTCCTTCCGCGCCGGCGAAACCTTCCGCGGTGACGCGATAGCGGAGTGACTGGGCCTTGGGGCGGGGAATCTCGATCAGGACTTCGCCGCGGCGACCGGTGACGGTTTGAGCCAGCGGCGGATCGATCGGCGATGCGTCGGGCAAGTCGATGCGCACCTTGGCCTCGCTGACGCCGGCGCCCATGTGCGTGGTCACGAGGCCGTCGAGGGTGAGCGTGTTCGCCGCCTCGGCCGAGTTCTCAACGTTTTCGTTGCTCTGGGCGAGCACGGCGGAAGCTGCCATCAGTAGAACGAGCCGGACACCGCGGAGCGTTACCGTTCGGATCGCCGCTTTCATCGCAGGTCACCTCCCACGTTCGAGATCGGACCCCCGCGGCATTATACCGGCCCTGTCGGCATGGTCGGATCGACACCCGCCAACGGTTGCGTTCGGGTTCGCGGCTCGGCGGGGTAAATCCATTGATCGCCGTCAGTTGCAAGTGTCTTTCAGAAGCATCTCACAGACGGCCGATACCCTACTGGTCGCGGTGAGGATCGGCCGGCCCCCACGAGATATAGGGTCTGCCGTCCGATAACGCGAAGAGGGGTGTGCAGGTTTTGGGCCATTCGGAGGTTGCCGGTGCGTGTTGTGCTGCTACGCAGAGAGGGCTGTGTTGCAGTTCTTCGGATGCTCCCGGCACGGCTCATCCTCTCACCGACACCGGAGAGTCGCGCGGATCACCCGCACCAAAAATGAAGCGTCACGCTTGACGTTCGGATGAGGTTAGGGTATAGTGTACTCCGTACAAAACATGAACATCCAGGGATGCCGCAGTCTTCACGGAGGAGTTTTGCGGCACGGGTGGGAGGCGGAGTCTCCTACTTTGTTGGTCGGAGTGAGGCGTTTGCCGATTTGATCCCGCAAGGAGGCGGTCACGATGGCATACGACAGCAGAGTGGATGCCCTGCCTCTTTGTGTCTTGGGGCCGGGCGGCGAGTTTCGAAGCGTCTTGGATAGCAAAGCGGTCGGCGGCCCGCCGAAGACAGGCTTGCCGGGTGGTGCGTCAGGTATCCGTCATCCGGATGAGAGGGGCGGTGGGGCTGCCGGCGAGCGTGCCGTGCTCGATGTCCTGATCGAAGAGACATTTGCATCCGGTGTCGCGACGCTGGGGCGGCTGGCCCGTGTGATCGGGGGCTGGGCGAGCCGGTGGTTACGACGCGAGGCGACGGCTTATGGCACGCCAGCGTGGGCCGGAGTGGCCGCGGCCGGAGTGACCACAGCCGGGGTGGCCAGGGGGCGAGCGGTCGATGGGCCCGTGACCGGAATGCGGTTTGGCCCGTGGGGGGATTGCGGCGGCCGGGCCGAAGCGAGACATGGCGTTTTTGCGCCTCGAAACCGCCGGTTATCAGCGATAGCTGGCGCCAGCGAGTATCGTGCTCGGTTGGAGCGACGTGCGGCCCAAGGGCAAGAGGGCGGTCGCGGGTCGCTTGCTTCGATCGCGGAGGATGGCGCCGATCAGAATGCGGCTCGCCGGGGATCGTTGTATGGGACGACCGAGGAGGATGTCCCGGCTCAAGTCTGGTTAGGACGTTTTGATGGCCTCGTGGCCCGAGCGGTCGGGGCTCAGAGCAGTTCCTGGGGAAGCCACGTTCCCGAGTTCCGCCGACCGGGTGCCGACGCCTGGCCACTGGTGGTGATCGGTCCGGCAGGGCTCGAGCAGGAAGGCCGGTATTGCCAGTGGTTCGAGGTGCCGTGCTCAGGAGAGGAGACCCATGTCACTCAAGTCAGACGGCCAGTTTCGACAAGTGACCCCCAAGCAACTGCGGATACTCAGACTCATCCGGGACTACCAGCGCAAGCATGGTTATTCCCCGACGATGCAGGAGTTGGCCGACTTTCTCGGCATCACAAAGGTCACCGTGTTCGAGCACGTCAGCGGACTCGAAAAGAAAGGTCTTTTGCGCCGATCCAAGCACAGGGCACGCTCTTTGGAGCTTACGTCGCGGGTTGAGTTTCCCGACGAGACCGAGGGCGTACTGCCCCTGGTCGGGCACATCGCCGCCGGTGCTCCCATCGAGGCCATCGAGAATCCCGAACTGGTCGATCTGGACAAGTTGTTCTCCTCGCCGGCCGGCGTGTTCGCCCTCCGTGTCCGCGGCGACAGCATGATCGACGAGCAGATTCGCGACGGCGACCTCGTCGTAGCCGAGCGCCGGGAGACGGCGCGTGACGGCGAGACGGTCGTCGCTCTGCTGGACGACGGCGAGGCCACGCTGAAGAAGTTTTATCGCGAAGGGGGCCGCATCCGGCTGCAGCCCGCCAATCCCAATTACTCTCCGTTGTACGTGGACTCCGTGCGCATCCAGGGCGTGGTGATCGGCGTTCTGCGCACTTACCGGTAGCAGGCAGCCAGCCTTCCCGCGCCCCTTGCCTCTGCGCCGCAACTCTCACGTACCCTCGCTGGTCCTTGCCTCGTCTTTGACCGCGCGCGGTTCTATGATTCTTGCGCGGTCGTCGCTGGCCGCAGCGCTCGGGTTCGGAGTTCAAACGCTCGGATTTGAAAGTCAGGAGTCCAGCCATGGTGCTTGTTGATTCGACGATGCTGCCCTTGGGGACGAAGGCTCCTTCGTTCAGTCTCCCGGACGTGGATGGACGAATGGTCTCGCTGGAGGACTTCAGCGACGCGCCGGCGCTGCTGGTGATGTTCATCTGCAACCATTGTCCGTACGTCAAGCATATTCGCGCTGCGCTGGCGGAGTTCTGCCGGGAGTATCAGGCCAAGGGGCTGGCCATCGTCGGGATCAATTCCAACGATGCCGAGAAATACCCAGACGACAGCCCGGCCAAGATGAAGGAGGAGGTCGCGGCCGTGGGGTACACGTTCCCGTACCTGTTCGATGAGACACAGCAGGTCGCCCGCGCCTACCAGGCGGCCTGCACACCGGACTTCTTCCTGTTCGATCGGGATCGACGGCTGGTGTACCGAGGCCAATTTGATGACAGCCGGCCCAGCAACGGCAAACCACTCACCGGCGCCGACTTGCGAGCGGCCGTCGATGCGGTGTTGGCCGGCAAGCCCGTTCCCTCGCGGCAGATTCCCAGTGCCGGATGCAATATCAAGTGGAAACCGGGCAACGAACCGGACTACTTCAGATCGTAAAGGCGATTGTCTTGCGAGAGGAACCCCGTGTGCTTGGCCTGGCGCACGGCCTCTTGCTCATTGGGGTAGGTTTCGGTCCATTTTTCCAACCACGCCACGGCATGGCCATCCACGAAGGCCACATTGGTTCGGCCGGTATGCCGATAGCCCTGTGTGCCCGCGGAGCGGCCGTCGAAATCGTCGCCGCCGTTCTTGATATCCTTGTAAGGTGAGCGCATGAACTTGTTCACGCCGCCGCTATACTCGCCGTCGCCGAAGAGGGCACATTCGGCGGGGCGACGCACTTGCGACACCGATGCGGGCCGCACGATGAATTCGCCTTCGCCGTGTCCGATGTAGCTGGTGTTGTAGTTGTATCCGGTGTAGGCCGCGCCGGCCCAGTTATCGCCTCTGCCCAGGCGAACCTCGGGACAGCGGTTGATCTCCGGCGTATTCACGCCGTGCCAGACGAGCCCCGGGCGGATGGTGGTTGATTGTGCCCAGCCGGTGGTGGGGGAGTACTTCCACTCCGTCCGGCTGATCACATCCCAACAGACGGAAACCGAGGTCATGCCGTCCTGCAGCGAGTATTGAGAGATCGGAAACAGCATCTTGTGCGCATCCGCGTACTGATGCGCCGCCATCGCAAACTGCCGCAGGTTGCTCAAGCACGCCGTGCCGCGCGCCGCCCGTGTCGCGGCGCTCAGGGCGGGCAGCAAGATCGCCAGGAGCAGGGCGATGATGGCCACGGCAGTCAACACTTCGATCAGCGTGAATCCCGGCGGCCGAACAAGGCGCCGAGCGATTCGCGTTCGATGTTGATTGGTGTTCATGGCTGCCCTCCGGAAGCGGTCAGGCAGTTCAGATTTGCCAGACGGTTCGGCCCGCTGAAGCACTGCTGCAGCAAACCGAAGTCCGTCTGATCGACATCGCCGTCCCCATCCAAATCCGCACGCAAGCAGGGTCGCGTGGGCGGGCCGAGTCCCGGGCCGGTGGCGCAGTCCTCGAAAAAGGCCACGTCATCAAGGTCCACGTCCGAATCGCAGTCGAAGTCGGGGAAGCGGCGGGCTTTTACGTCGGCGAACGCGTCAATTTCCGGCGTGCCCTGGCCGAACTGGCAGACGACCTTGATGTATTGAATGGCGGGCATCGGTGGATTCAGCCACGACAGATCGAAGCCCGTGCCGCCCGCGGAGTAGCCGTACCGCCGAGCCATTTGGGCCACGCTCATGCCCACGAAGTCCGACGGCTTTATTGCTGGGTGCAAAGGGTAGGTGGGGTCGGTCGGCGCCCCCCACCACAAGTTGCCCAGTAATGACGGTTCCGGGTTTTCCTCGTCGTAGATGCGGCCCAGCGTCGGGCAGAAGGTGTCCGCGTATGGGCCCTGGTCGAACGTCTGCCAGTGGATGCCATCCGCGCTCACCGACACGAGCCCCGGCTCGGACGAGGCCCGGGTGCTGTTGATGAACGTCAGATTGGGATCGCCGTTCTGCCAGAATTTGTCGTCTCCGGCTTCCTGGAACGTGTTCCCGAAGATGATGAAGTCGATGCCGCAGGGGTTGAGTGGATCGTCCTCGATCGGATGATCGAAACGAACCACGACGAACCCGAAACCGCTCTCGCCATCCGTGCCCAGTTTGAACACCTCGGACGGGTGCATCGCCGGATAGACCGGTACCAGCGCCAACGGAATAGGGGGTGGGCCACCGGGCCGACCGTCACCCACCGTATCCACCGTCGGCCGTCCGAGGACGACCTGCGGATCCGACCACGTGCCGGACCACGTGTTGTCGTAATCCACCACCTCGACAGCAAAGTCGGACGCTCGCACCATGGGCATCAGCAGACTGGACACCGCGAACACGTACGCAGTGGCGGGCCACATCTTACGCATCGCAATACTCTCCCGTGAGCGACCTCAATCCATACACACGCACTCAGACTCGTTTTCCGCTCACGGTCGTCGCGGTCGGCGACCGACCACCACGCCCAAGGCCCCCGCAGCTAGCAGCGCCGTGGCCGGCTCGGGCAGCAGCGGGATGTTGTCCGGCACGCCTCCATCCCAACTCGGCGCCGCCGCCCAACTGAAGCCGTTCCATTCGCCATCGGTCAGTGTGTGCTCCAGCCCCGCGCCGTCGTACGACCAGTCCACGCCGTTGCTGCTCGTGAAGTACGCCCAGTAGCCGTTGTTCATCCAACCTTCGGCGTAGTAGTCGTCCGGATCCGTTGCATAGCCAATTTCGTTCTCGGGGAAGCCGGGCACGAACGATCCGCCGTCGCCGTCCACGTCCCAACCCATGCCGAAAATGCTCTTGTTCACGTACTCCGGGTGCCACTTGCGATAGAACCCGACGTTCGCGTCATGCAGCGCGTTGACCATCTGCACCGCCGTGGCCGATCCATCCCAGCGGTAACCGAGCACCAACGTGCGAGCCTCCTGCCAGTCCACCACCAGCAGGGCGCGGTTGTCGCCGCTGCCGACCCACGCGTCTACCGCCACCTCGTCGAAGGTGTACGCTCCGGCCGTGCCCGCGACGCCCACAACTGCCAGCACCGCGCTGACCCACGTCCTTGCACTCATGCTCAACCTCATCGCTCTTCCTTTCCGCGGCCAGTCCTCGAGCCGCCCAACAAAAAATCCCAGCCGCCCCGAACCGGGGGACTGGGATGAGATGGTCGGTAAACGAAAACGGGATCGCATTGGCGGGTCGAGCGGAATGGCTCAACCGATACAATGGATCCCGGGCCGTCACTTCGCAGCGCCCATGCCCGGGGCGACACAACGAAAACAAACACGACTGCGGCAGGTCTTCTGGCTCACGGATGCGGAGACTTCAGGTTTTCGCGTCAGATGTGTGACGCTAAAGGCTCTCCAATTCCGGCCACGCCTTCTCATCCCGTTGCTATTGGCGGACGGGACAATGGCATGAGTGGCCGGTACATCCGATTACAGCGGCGGGTCCGCGGTGGATTTGCACCACACTTCCCTCTTGCATCCCTCCCGGATGGCGGGCGGGAACCGGCAATCGTGCACCTCTTCACTTGTCAGGGAGGGGTATATTAGCAACCGCTCCGCGGATTGCAAGAGCCTTGCGGGGGCAGGGCGTCTCGCTCGCCTCGGATGCGCCGATGTTCACCCCTCGGGACGCACGGGCCGTGGCGTCGGAAAAGCAACCTCGTCGGGGACAGAAGCGGGCAGGATGCCCGCCGCCCAAATGCCATTACGGCACGATCTCCTGCTTGACCGGGTCGAACTTGAACATCTTGCCCTCGCGCCAACTGCGGTTGGCCAGGTCGAGGGCGACCATGGCCTTGTAGCCGGTCAACGCGTCGTAGTGTGGCTTGGAACGCGTCCGCATGCACTCGATGAAATTCCGGTCGTGGTCGATGCGAGGCTGCTCATCCACTGTGAGTTCCTTCACCTCGTGAGCGTACGCCCGCTCCGGCGTGACGAACACTTGGCCGGGCTTCTCCTGGTGATGCGAAAAGCGGATGGTCCCCTTGTTGCCGCGGATGATCAAGCGGTCGCCCTGTTCGGTGGTCTGCGTGCACACGAACGTGCAGAGGTACTGTCCGGGATACTCGACCTGCATGCTGAACGTGTCGGGCGTCTCGCGGTCGTGGTGCACGTAGATGCCGCCGGCGGCACTGACGCGAGTAGGGAACTCGGCGCCAATGCAGATCTGGACGGACGCCAGCACATGGGCGATGAGGTCGTGGGCGACGCCGCCGGAGTAGTCCCAAAACTTGCGATAGCGGAAAAACCGCTCGGGCTCGAACGGTCGCTTGGGAGCCGGGCCGAGAAAGGCGTCCCAGTCGAGATTGGCGGGCGAGCAGTCGGGATCCATGGGCCAGTTCCAATCGCCGGCCGGATCATTGCGATACACGCCGCCGTTGACCCACACGACCTTGCCGATGACGCCGTCGGCGATGAGCTTGCGAGCCTGCCAGAACATGTCGCGGGAGGTGCCTTCCGCGCCCACCTGCACGACGCGGCCGAGCCGTTCAGACGTCTCGTAGACCTGCTTGGCCTCTTCCCAATGCAGCGTCATGGGTTTTTCGACGTGTACGTCCTTGCCCGCTTCCATGGCGTCGATGGCCATCTTGGCGTGCCAGTGGTCGGGCGTGACGATCACCACGCCGTCGATGTCGCGGCGATCGAGCATCTTGCGGTAGTCATGGAACAGTTCTGCGCCAGTCTTTTCTTTCGCTCGCTGCTTGCGTGGTTCGTAGATGTCGCAGACGGCGGCCAACTCGATGTTCACCTTCGGGTCGGCGCTCAGCTCCATCAGTTTGGGGATGTGATAGCCGTAGCCCAGGCTCCCGCATCCGATGAGGCCCAAGCGGATGCGATCGTTGGCTCCGCGGCGTGGGGGAGCGGAGGCGGCCGGCTGGTTGGCGGCAGCCGCGGTAGCGGTCGAAACCGTAGCGCCGATGGCGGCGGCGCTGAACGCGGTTTGCTTCAGGAATGTTCGTCGAGTCGGACGTGCTGGCATGGCGGTACTCCTTGATGCGAGAACGAGGAACACTGTAACCCGAAGGTTGGGTTCGCGAAAGCGGGACTCGGGACCGGCAGAAACGACTGGGGAAGGCCACGGATGGAAAGGGGCTGTGGGAGGGGGTATTCTGTCGGGCCATGAGCGAGCGGATGCGACACAGTTGGCTGCGGGCGCTGGGGGCCGACGATATGCCCGCCGAAATCCGGCTCGAGGACGGCGCGTATCGCCACCTGCGGACGTTCAAGCACGATTTCTTCGCCGCCACCGGGTTGTACGACGGACCCTCGGGACGCATCGTGCTGAAATTGGGCCGGACGCGATCGCTGTTCGGCGTGCCCATGGCTTGGCTGGGCGAGTGGGCGGCCGACCACGAAGCGGACATGTACCGGCTGGCCCAAGACGTGCCCGGCATCCCCCGGTGCTTCGGCCGCTGGGGGCGGACGGGCTTCGCTCATGCCTTCATCGAGGGCCACCCGCTGCAGCGACGCGAGCATGTCAACGACGAGTTCTTTCCCCGCCTCGAGAAATTGCTGGACGCCTTGCATGCGCGGGGCATGGCCTACGTGGACCTCGAAAAGCGAGAGAACATTCTGGTCGGTACGGACGGGCGGCCCTGGCTGATCGACTTTCAGATCTCCTATCCTGGACCGGGGCTCGATGCGCGGATCGATCGGCGGCGCGGGCCCGGGGCGCTGCATCGGCTGGTGCCGCGCGGACTGCGGGCCTGGCTGCTGGGCAGGTTCCAGAAGGCCGATCGGTATCACCTGCTGAAGCATTGGCGACGGCATCGGCCGGACCTGCTGACGGCCGAGCAGCTGGCCGCCTCGTATGCGGTGGGGCCGCTCATTCGCTTGCACCGCACGGTGTCTCGGCCGTTGACGCTGTTGCGGCGCTTCGTGCTCAAACAGTTGACCGGCCGGTGGCGATCTCCCAAGCAGGATGGGCCGGAGTTTATGGAAGAGGCTCAAGACCTGAGACCTGAGGCTTGAGACTTGAGGGTTGAGGGCTGAGGCGGATCGCAGATCGAGGAGTATCCATGGCGCTGACGCAAGAGCAATGGAACCTGGTCGAAGAGTTTCGCGCGTGGATGGAAAGCCACGTGGGCGGCAGCTCGCCGTGGGGACAATTTGAACGTCACGACCGGGAGGACGGCTCGACGCTGGCCACGCGGTGGGCGGCGGGCGAACATGCCTGGTTCGAGGTGGCGGTGCGGCCGTTTCTGCCTCAGGTTCGCGTGGGCATCCTGACCGACGATCGTTGGAAGAGCGAGGAACTCGAGCAGCGGATCGAGGACTCGGGCGACTCCATGTCGGAGTTTGTCGAGCTGGGTTTTGAGACGGCCGGCCTGGAATGGCCCGATCCTCCCGTCGAGCACTATCGCGAACAGGCGAAATACTTCTATTTCGCCACACCGCTGGATTTGACCGATTTGAAAGATGTGGCCGAAGAGGGCGTTCGCCGCAAGGTGCTCCAGATGCTCGAAGGTTATTATCACGCCTTCAGCGGCGGGAGATGACCGAACGCGTCCGACCTGGTGTGATGTCGCGGATTGAGGATGGCCGTGGACGGCGGACTTGACGAATTCTCGTTGCTGATGGCGCCGGGGCCGGTGCACGCACTGCTGGTCGTGGACAACGACGTGCTGCAACGGATGGGCACGGTGGCACGCCACTTGTGTGTGGGCATGATCGACGAGGCCGTCCAGTTGTCGATCCTGTCTCGTTCCACGCCGTGCGTGGCCGGCGAGTTCATCGGCCCGTCGCGCATCGTGACGCCGCCGCGCGGCTGGATGCCCTGGCCTCGGCGGTTGTCGCCCGACGAGCTGCGCGAGCGACTCGGGGGTAACCGGCCGCAGATCGTACACTGCCTCTCTTCGGAACTGGCCCACTGGGCTCGTGGGTATGCCGACGCCTGGAACAGCGCCCTGATCGTGCACCTGAACGATCTGCGGGACATTCGGATGTTCGGTGACCTGAGCGGTTTTCCGCATATCACGGCCATCACGGCCACCAGCGTCATCGAGCGGGCGTTGCTCAAGGCCTTTCCGCAAATGCAGGGCCGCGTGCATACCGTCTCGCCGGGCATTCCCAGCGCGGACGAGATCGCCTGCTTTGCCGCGCCGGACCAGGTGCCGGCCGTGCTGATGACCACGCCACTCGAGCACGGTGCGGGCATCGAGATCGCGCTTAAGGCGCTGCACACCATCGCCCAGACCGGCCAGGAACTGCATGTGTTCGTGCTGTCGGACGGCAGGGCCGAGCCCGCTTTCCGTCGTCAGCTCGACCGCTATCGGCTGCGGTCCATGGTGACTTTCACCGGCATGATCCACGAGCTGGAAGCCATGCGAGCCGCCATGTCGGCGAGCGACCTGTATCTCCTGCCCGTCGCGCCCGAGCGTCACGACAGCCACGTGCTGATGGCCATGGCTACAGGGTTGGCGGTGATCGCCCCCAACGACACGATCGAGGACTATCTCATCGACGGGCGGACGGCCCGGCTGTTCGAGCCCCGACCCGGCGACCTGGCGGAGAAGTGGTTGTCGCTGTTGCAGGATCGCGACGAAGCCCGGCGGTTGGCCCAGGGCGCCCTTGATTACGTCAAGGCCTATCACAAGGCGAGCTTCATGGTTTGCGCCGTGGCCGTCCTCTATCGGCAGGCCATCGGCCGGATGAAGGCGGAGAAAGAACGCGTGAACGTGTGAGCGCCGGCGATATGAGGACGTGCGTGTCGACGGGTTCTTCGTAGGTTCTCGTTACGCCCGTTCTTCCGCTCCGCTGGTACGGAGATCAGTTCCTGTGATGAGAATCGTATGCATCGCGGCGGGTGGAGCAGTGGGCGCGGTGCTGCGCTACAGCGTAGGCGGGCTCGTACACAAGCTGCTGGAAGGGCGACCGAGTGAAGCGTTTCCTTGGGGCACGCTTCTGATCAACGTGAGCGGGTGTCTGCTCATGGGCGTGCTGGCCCCGGTGCTGATGGAGCGGAGCGTGGTGCGGCCGGAGTTCCGCATGGCCGTCCTGGTTGGCGTGTTCGGGGCGTATACGACCTGGTCGACGTTCAGCTTTGAGACGTTGCGGTTGTTCAATGACCGGGATTTTGCCAGAGCCTTCGCTTATGTTGTGGGTACGAATCTCGGTTGCTTCGCTGCCGTTTGGCTCGGGTATCAAATCGCTCAGAGCCTGCTCTCACGAGGATACTTGCTGCGTTTGGAATGATCAGATCCTGGCGGCGGGATGTTCGTCCGATGGACAACGCGAGATGCCCGTCCGCCAAGCTATAGGCGCTGAGTCGTAGAACCGAAAAGAAGACGACGCATTTCGAGCACGCGCGGTTCGGTGCCGCCCCTGCTTTTCGGTATTCGACATTCGGATTTCGTCATTTCGGTATTTCCTCTCAGGAGCGTGTCATGTGGCGAAACGGGTCTCTGATCATCATTCTCCTCCTGGCGTTTCCCTTTTCTGCGGCTGCCGATTTCGCTTTGCGCGACGGCGACACCGTGGTGTTTCTCGGCGACAGCATCACGGCGGAGCGTGGCTACGGCAAGGTGATCGAGAACTATACGCTGCTGCGCTATCCGCAGCGTCGCGTGCGGTTCATCAATGCCGGTTGGGGTGGCGATACCGCGGCGGGCGGACTCCAGCGGTTGGAACGAGACGTGTTCGCCCGCGGAGCGACGGTGCTCATCGTGGCATATGGGATCAACGACATCGGCTGGGGCCTCAAGGCCGACGCCGAGCACCGGCAGCGGTATCTCGACTCCATTCGCGAGATCGTCCGCTGCTGCAAGGAGCGGAACGTTCGCGTGTTCATCTGCTCGGCAGCCATTACGGCCGAGAATCCCGACACGGCCGAGAACGGCTTCCTGACGAAGATGTGCGACGATGGCATGGCGATTGCTCGGGCGGCGGGCGAAGGGGCCATCGACGTGCAGCGCGGCATGCGCGAGATCCAGCGGCGCGTACTCGCGGCCAATGCTCGAGCCAAAGACGAGAAGGACAAGACGTCGCTGCACACCGCCGACGGTATTCACTTGAACGACCTGGGCCAGATCGCCATGGGATTCGTCCTGCTCAAGGGCTTGGGCGCGCCGGCGGATGTGTCGGCGGCCACGATCGATGCCCGCGCTGCAACCGTGGTTGAACAGGAGGGGTGTCGCATCGACGAATTGGAATGCGCTGACGGACGCGTGGCGTTCACACGGCTGGATGAAGGGCTGCCCTTGAACTTCGGGCCGCTGGGCGCTCTGAACTTCCGGTTCATTCCCATTCCCGATCAACTCAACCGTCACATGCTGACGGTTCGAAACCTCGAGCCCGGCAAGTACAACCTGACGGTGGATGGCCGAGCCGTGGGCACGTGGACGCACGAGCAACTCGCCACCGGCGTGAACATCTCGTCGGCGACGCCCAACGGCTGGGAGCCGGGTGGCCCCTGGGACGCCCAGGCCGCCTTGCTCAAGATGATCACGCAGTCGCGCAACGAGCTGGCCCAGATGCAGAAGACCGCCGTGTATTACTTCGGCCCGCAAATCGCCACGCAACCTGCCGGTCTGCAGGCCGATGCCATCAACGCCGACCTCGAACGACTCCAGCGTGAGACGGCTCGTCCGCGACCGTATCGGTTCGTGCTCGAACGGGCGGGCAAAGACCGTTAGGCTGGCGGGGCATCTTGTCTGCTGTGTCCGGCCCAGACACGTGTCCAAAGACCATACATCCTCACATGCCGCAGGATGGGCATCTTGGCCTCCCAGAGGCGGGCGAAACGCCCGCGCCTCGAGACGGGGCCTATACTTTTTGTCCGGGCCGAGCCGAGAGACGCCGGCGCGCACCGAGCGCCGGCCGCGGCTGTGGTTTCCGCCGTTTGGCTCATAGCCCATGCTCATAGTTCATGGCTCAGAAGTGAGGAGTATCGATCATGCCGCAATTGACCGTTGAAGGGGCGGGGACGTTCGAGGTCCCGCAGGGAATGCGCTTGGTGAACGCACTGGCGGATATCGCGAAGATTGACCAGTTGCATGCCTGTGGCGGCTTCGCGCGGTGCACGACCTGTCGCGTCGAATTCATCAGTGGTGAGCCCGATCGCATGACCGAGGCGGAGAAGGCCGTGCTTGCGGACCGCGGACTTCTCGACAAGCCCGGTTTGCGCCTGAGCTGTCAGATCCTTTGCGACCACGATATGACAGTTCGGGCCATCTCGCGTCTGTCGACCTCCGGGCGAGCAGACGCCGGCAAACGTCCCGCCGACCAGATCACGCCTGAGCCGCACTGGACGCAGCGCCCGAAGGACCAACCGGCCACAACGCCCGCGCCGCCAGCTTAAATCCGCCACGGTTGTGGTGCATGCTTCCAGCATCCACACTGTGCAGGCAAGATGCCTGCGCCACAACGTGCATGCCTGCACCACAATCATCATCGGCGGTCCTCCGTTTGTTGCCTGGAATCATGTCGGGTTTCTGCTTGGGGCGGAAACTCACGCGGATAGACGGCCCGCCACCGAAGCGACAAATGGTGTTTCCTCGCATGGACAATCTTCCCAGCCTGAACCTACCGTTTTTCATCTCCGTGATTGTCGCGGGGAGATACAGGACAAGGAGGAACGATATGCACACGAGAATCGCCATGGCAATCGCGCTGGCCGTCTGCCTGGTACTGTCGCCCATCGGGCTTGCCGCAGAAAAGGAGAAGTCGACCGCAGCCAAACAACCCGCAGCCAAGCAACCAGTAAAGAAAGTGGAGGCCAAGAAGGATAGCAAGCCGCCGGCCGCTACATCCTGGAAGACCGGCGCGGCTCCGATCGTGCGGACCATCCCGTATCAGCCGCCGGCATCCACGCAGCCGGCGCGAGCGACGACTCGTCCCGCGGGCACGTACATCTTCCAGACACCGCCCAAGTATGACTATTTCGCCGATCACTACGGCCGAAGCACGAGCACGAGCCTCCTCGGCTACGTTGCTCCCGAGAACAGCAAGACCAGCCCGGCCACCGGCGCGAACGCGGGCAATCCGTTCATCTATCGCCGCGGACAATAAACCCGGCGGTCTCTCGCCACGCTGAGACTCCCCGACGACAACCGTCCGGCCATACCGGGAGAGTCGCTCAGGACGCTCCCGGTATCGCCGGTATCGGTTCGCTGCACGACTACCTTGCCCGCCTGAAATATCCTGCCCTCAGCATTCATCCTGCTGATGCCTGCCCGGCGAGCGTCTCAAATCCGAGGTCCGCGTCCGGTCGAAGAATCGTCTTTCCTCCGATGGCGAGACGTCGGCAAAACGCCCTACTGTTCAACAATCCCGTAACGGGTACGGGGTTTAAGGAAAGAGAGGGTGTTATGCGTATCGGGACAGCCTTGCCGGCGATCGTTCTGAGCGTCGTGTTCTGCTCCGCCTCCCTGGTCTGGGCCGCCTCCAACAAGGGCGATGTGACCATTGAGGATCGTGGTGACGTCCAGATCAGGACGTACAGCCTGGACGACTCGTCAAATGCACGCAGTTCGCAACGGCACGACCGCTGGAATCGGGGGGATTGGACCACGCGCGAGCAGATGACGGTCCGAACTGAACGGGTTGACCCGATGAACGGTATGCGCGGACAACCGATGGCTACCGCGACCCGCGTGATGTCCGGGCCGTATCGCTACTTCTACACGGACCAGGAAGGCAAGTACAACTACTTCCTCGATCACTACGGTTATCCGTACGAGTACGGCGGCAGGGAAACCCAGCTGCCCGTCAATGTTCTCGGATACGTGCCGCCGCAAGCGATCGGCGGCGGGCCGGTCATGTACTTCCGTGCTGAGCGTCCCCTCTCGCGGTCCATCTTCGATTGAGCCAGCCGGCGCGAGTCCGAGCCTGACGCATTAAAGAGGCGAAAAGCCCCGTCCGCGAAAGGAGTCTTGGGATCATGCGCTTGTGCAGTGCTTTAGTTGCGATTTCGCTCGGCGCAGGCGTGGCGGCGAGCCACGCCGACGACTGGACCGACTATCTCGAGGATCTGGCGGAGGCTCGCGAAGATGACTACGAGGACTTGAGGGACCGTTACGAGAATTGGCGAGACCGCTGGCGAGACTACCAGAGGGATGTGCGGCGGGGCCGTTACGACGACGGTCGTTACCCGTACTACGAAGGTTACTATTCGGCCGAGCCGTACTGGACCTACCCGCAGGAGTACTACATCTTCGGCGGGCATCCCAGCCGCTACTACTACACGTATCCAGACCGCTACTACACGTACCCGTATCGGCCGCAGACGCACTACTATTACTACCGCTATCCGTCCGACCCGAGCATCTGGCGGTACAACATCTACGGTTACGACGGCCGATACTATGACCGTTACGGACGCCGCTATGACGGCTATCGTGACGGCTGGTACGACCATTACTATCGGGACTGGCGATACCAGCGCTAGCCCGTGGAAAGACTGATCGTGTGCACGTGTGGGACTGACAGCGCCGGTCGCAAAGGCCTGGCCTGTCGGTCCTGCACGAATTTTACGCGTCTGGGGCAGCGTTCATGACGCTGCGCTGTTGCAGGATCTTGCGGATGATCTCGACCGCCTGTTCAATCTGTTTCCGCGTGACGTCCAGGTGCGTGACCGCTCGAACCTCGCTGGCGCCGCGAGCCAGCACGAGCACGCCGGCTTCCTGCAGTGCTCGGCCGAACGCTTCCGCGGGCATGCTCGTCACGTCGAACACGATGATGTTGGTCTGGACGGTGGTCGGATCGAGTTGAATGCCCGGGATGCCAGCAATTTGCTCCGCAAACCAGCGGGCGTTCTCGTGATCGGTGCGCAGCCGTTCGCGGTGGTGTTCGAGCGCGTACAACGCACCGGCGGCGATGATGCCGGCCTGGCGCATGCCGCCGCCGAACTGCTTGCGAAAACGCCGGGCCCGTTCGATGAACTCGCTCGTGCCGGCCAGGACCGAGCCGACCGGCGCTCCCAGCCCTTTGGAAAAGCAGACGCTCACACTGTCGAACCAGCGCGCGATTTCCTGCTCGCGGACGCCCAGCGCCACCGCAGCGTTCCAAATCCGCGCTCCGTCGAGATGCAGTTTCAGCCCGGCGTCGCGGGCGACTGCGTGCACGTCGGCAATCTGCTCGAGTGTCCAGACGCTCCCGCCGCCGCGATTGTGCGTGTTCTCGATGCACACGAGTTTGGTTCGCGGGAAGTGCAGGTTCCGCGGCCGAAGGGCGTCGCGGACGTCGCGGCCGGTAAAGATGCCGCGCACGCCGGCCAGCAGCCGACACATGACACCCGACAGGGCGGCCGGCGCCCCTGCTTCGTAGTAGTACACGTGAGCGTTCGCGTCGAGGAGGATCTCGTCGCCCGGTTCGGTGTGGGCGCGGACGGCCACCTGGTTGGTCATCGTGCCCGAGGGCATATAAACCGCCGCCTCCTTGCCCAGAATTTCGGCGGTAGCCTCTTCGAGCTTCGCCACGGTGGGATCGTCGCCCAGCACGTCATCGCCGACTTCGGCGGCGGCCATGGCCTGACGCATGGCGGCCGTGGGCCGAGTCACAGTGTCGCTTCGTAAGTCAATCATGAACTCAGCATGACCGAAACACGAATCGGAGGCAAGACATTTGGGGCCCGATAATCAGTTGCCCGGGATATCGGTTCCGTGGTTCGTGGGCGTCGAGGCGACTGCACAAAGACGGTCCGCTCCTTCACGCGATTCGATCTTCCCGGTCGCAGATTGAATTGTATACTTTGCCGGGCGGACTACAGGCCACGCGGTTCGGCCGGTTCGCCCTGCGGCTCGCAGTCATGCTCAGGACGGTGGACGGCTTACCCATGAACGTCAGAAATCTCACGAAAGAAGCGGAAACCATCATCGCCCTGGCCAAGGAGTTCGCTCGCCAGTACGGGCAGAACTACGTCGGTACGGAACACCTGCTCCTGGCGATTCTGGGGCAGGAAGACTGCCTCGGAGCCAAGGTCCTCGCGGAGTTATCCGTGGACCAGGACCGGGCCAAACAACAGATCGACGAGCTGCTGAAGGCCCGGTTGCAGGAGACATGGGTGATGGGCCGATTGCCCGGCACGCCGCACTATCGCGACGTGCTCGCTCGAGCGGCCGAGGAAGCCAAGGGGTCGGGCAATTGGCAGATTCGCTCGGAACACCTGCTCCTGGGCCTGCTCGCCGAGAAGGCCTCGACCGGCTGCAAGGCATTGATGGCCATGGGCGTCGATCCTATCGCCGTGCGCAAGGCCCTGGGCCGCAATCGGGTCTTGGTGTGAAACCCTCCCACGGCTCGCGACCCGGCGTTGCATGGTGACGGCTGGATGCCTGCATCACGAGCCGCGACCGGGCGACATTCCTCGTGTGTACGTTCTTCGGCCTGTTCCCGGATTCACGCGTACGATGTATCGCGCGAGCTCCGTTCGTTTGACGGAGTGAATCCTCGGCCTTTACCCTTGCAGTGATGAGCAAGGGGCCCGCACGTCTGACCGTAGCCGGATCTGCCGCAAGCGACACCGCTGCTGTCGCAACACGCGGAGCGTCGTCCAAGTGGGCGTGCGGTCCGTGCTCGTGGCGATGGCTGGCCGTGCTCGCAACGCTGGCGATGGCTGCCTGGATTCTCTGGCGGTGTTTTAACGCCGAGCCTGGGCGCGTCGGGCTGGAGTTTCCGTTCGACCTGATCTTCTATTACTTCCCCATGCTCGAGCAGGCGGCCGAACGGCTGCGAGGAGGCGAACTGCCCCTCTGGAACCCGTATCAGTGTTGCGGCGTTCCTTTTCTCGCCACCGCTCAGGCGGCTGTCTTCTATCCGCCCACGTGGTTGGTCGTCTTTCTGCCCGTCGGCTTGGCCATACAGACGCTCATGTTCGGCCAGGTACTCGCGGCCGGCGCGTTCGCGTGTTTGTTCTTCCGCTCGCTCGGCAAGAGTCTATTCGCCTGCACGCTGGGCGGCGTGATGTTCATGTTCGGCTGCGTTCTGGGCCAGATATACTGGCCTTCGGAAGTCTCCACCATCGTCTGGCTACCTTTCCTGATGTGGTGTGTGGAACGTTTCGTGCAGTCCGGCCGCTGGACCTGGTGGGCGTTGTTCACGCTCGGCGTTACGCTGCAGGCTCTCGCGGGCTTTCCGCAGTTCATGGTCTACACGTTCTATCTCCTGGTCCCATATGCGATGCTGCGCATGCTCACGAGCGAGTGGGCAAAACCGCGAGCGGCACGCGACTGGAGAACGGAAGTGTGGGGAAAGTGCGCCGCCCTGGCGGGGGGCTGCGCCATCGCGGCGTGCCTGGCCGCAGTTCAACTCGTTCCCACGTACGAATTGGCTCGCAACACGGCTCGCGGCGACCGGCTGGACGAGAAGGCTGTCCACTATCTGGAGGCGGAGCGCGGCAAGTACTTCACGCTGCCCGGTCTGCTGAGCAACATGCTCGATCCGCGGGCCAAGATGATCACGTTCGATTTCCCCGACGGCTCGGGCTACCTGGGCATGGCCGCACCATTGATGGTCGGGCTCGGCCTGCTGCTGGGTTGGCGCGACTCGCGGACGTGGTTCTTCCTGGCGGCCGCGGTTGTCTCGTGCGTGCTGGCCTTCGGCTATTACGGTTACTTCGGTGGGTTGTTCCGGTTGTACGCGAAACTGCCCACCGGCAACATGTTTCGAACGCCGAGCCGGTTGCTGCTGCTGACCTACTTCAGCTTGATCACGCTGGCGGTGTTCGGCATGGACGGTCTGCGCGACGGGTTGCGCGAGTTGCGAGGGAAGATGCATTTGCGCATCTTGCTGGCCGTCATGGCGGTCGTGCTGCTCGCGGTCGTCAAGTCGATCGGTGATGCGGATCCGACGGTCGGCGGAGATGCAGTCCGGCTGGCCGCGGCGTTCGTGTTGCTGGTGGTTGCCATGTACCTGGTGGCCGAACATCGCGTGGCTCTGCGGATCATGCAGGCTTGCTTTGCCGCGCTGCTGCTGTTCGATCTGGCCAATGCCATCGCGCCGTACGGATCGTTGCGTGACATTCCGGTCGAGTGGGGGCAACGGCCGCATTGGGCCGGGGTGTCGCCGGTGGATCCGGACGAACTGGCCCGTGTTACCAGCGAGGCGGGGCTTGGCCGTGTGGCCCTGCCGGGATTGCGCCCGACCAAGCTGATTGAGCCGCCGGATCGATTCTACATGGTCACCGAGTACGAGCCGCTGCTTCCTCAGCGTTGGTTCTGGGCCAATCGCACCATGGGGGGCGAACACGGCTTCGTCATGTGCCAGATCGATCCGGACAAGTATCGCGGCTTCTACGACATGGCCGGCGTGACACATATGTTTCGCACGAACATTTCGGAGCTGGCCAAGAAGCGCTTGGGCCCGCGACAGTGGGAGATTCACCGCCGTGTCCCGACGTCAGCCCCCGCGGGCATGGAGTCCCGCGTCGAGCGGCGCGACGGCGCGTTGCCGCGAGCATACTTGGTGAGCCGGTATGAAGTCTGCTCGCCCGCGGATGCGCTCCAGCGGTTCGTCGCGGCCGACTTCGACTACGAGCACGGCGTGTTGCTGGAAGAAGAGCCCGGCTTGGTCATGGACGATGCCGGCGCGCCGCGCGAATTGGCGGAGATTGTCTCCTACACTCCCGAGCGAGCCGTCATTCGCACGCAGGCACCGGGGCCTCGGTTGCTCGTGTTGAGCGATACTCATTTTCCGGGGTGGACGGCTCGCGTGGACGGCGTGGAGGCGAAGATTCTTCGCGCCAACTATCTGTTTCGGGCTGTCGCCGTGCCCGCGGGCACACACGAAGTGGTGTTCGAGTATCGGCCGAGCAGCTTCCGCACGGGGCTGGGGATATCGGCCGCCGGATGGATCGTATTTCTCGCGGTGATCACGGCGGCGTGGTGGCGCGAACGACGGAAGCGGCAGTCCCGGTCCGCTCGGTCAGCCAGTCCGGCAGTGAGTTAAGCGCGGACGGCGATTTCTGATCGTGTCGAGCATTGCCTTGTCGAATCGAAAGTATACGGGCGACGCTGGGTGTGCCATGATCCAGCAACTCATCCAAGGCGCGCCAGGCAACCGCATCGCCCGTTCTCTTGCCGGCCGGGGCAGGCCCTGATCTGAGCAACAGTCTCGGCTCATTCCCGTTCACCACCGACCACCAGCAGGGGCCCGGGGCCACATGACCGAACGTGGCCGCCCGATCGAGGACACCTTGTTCGTGCAGCGTTGACAAGGGCAGGTCCAGGATCAGGCTTCCGCCGGCGGTGAGATGTCGATTCAGTTCCGACAACCATTCCGCCGAGCAGTAGGTGGCCGTGTCGTCGCGACCGTGCACGCATTGATACACCAGTTGGTATCGCGCGTGACTCAGACGCAACGCTCGCGGGGCAGGCATGGACACCACATGAACGCGCCCGGCTTGCAGTTGACGCGCGGGCCACCATCGCCAACGCGAGAGCGGCAGCACTTCCACATGATGGGCGCGGCCGGGCGGCAACGACTCGACGATCCTCGGTGGCACATTGACCAGGCAGGCGGTCCGAATCTCGGACAACGCTTCGGACAGTACGCTTCCGGAGGCCGTGGACGCGGTCGTGAGACGCTGTTCGAGCCGGCTCCACGTGCGGGTGTAGAGCGGATACAGCACGATGGCGGCGGCGAGCAAGCCGAAGACGGTACCGAGGCGCAGCAGATGCGATCGGCTGGGCGCTTCCTGTAGTTCCAACAGCCCCCCGAGGGCCAGGAGCAACATGGAACCGGCGGCGAGCGTGCCCATGCCTCCGAGTCGTGGCAGGCCCCACCAGTGACTCGCCGCCAGCCCGGCCGCGACGCCGGCCAGCAGACAGAAGTGGATCCTCCTGCCACCGAACCGAATCCGGTTCGTCCGATGACACCACCGATGGCTGACCGCGTACAAGCCGTACCCGAAGGGTATGCTGAGCACGGCCACTTGCGCGAACACCGGCAAGAAGGATCGAGGCAGCCACACCTCCAGACTGGCGGCGAGGCCCGCTCCCACGCCGCCGAGCCAGACTGCCGTACCGTCAGGCCGCGCACGCCCGACGCGGATCATGCCGGCTGAGGCCAGGGCTACCAGCGCGATGCTTCCGAAGAGAGCCGCTTGCGCCACTTCTGCCGCATGCCGGCCGGCGGCGACCGGGCTGGCTCGACATGACATCCATCCGGCACAGACCACGGTAACACTCAACGCCCATAAGAAGGGCGCGAGTTGAACCAGCGTCCCCTCGGGTTGAGTCGGCGCTATCGAGTTTGCCTCGGAACTTTCGATCGGTTCGTTGCGTCCGTCCGGTCGGTGAGAGACCAGCACGCCGCCGGCGGCTAAAACGAACAGAGGCAGCGTGCCGAGTACGATCTGTTGCTCGGCCGACATCGGCCACGGAAGGACGGCCCGGGCGAGCAGGGCGAGAAAGACCCCGGTCAGCAAGCCCGCAGGCAAAAGTAACGGCCGGTGGGGGAACGAGTCGGACGAGTCGCCCGTCATCTCGATTGCAGCGACGAGAATGCCCAGCACCACGCACGGACCGGTCAGCAGCGTGGCGACCATGAACCATTCGAGGCCCGCGAGCGTGAGATTGGTCCAGAAGAACTGGTCCAGGAGCCGGTGATACAGCCGCAGAACCGGTCCGCTCGCCGCGACGCACGCCAGCGTGAGGAAGCCGCCGGCGGCACTGATCAAAGCAGTGAGCAGCCAGGGCGGCAGATTGCTCGCGTCCGGTGCGAGCTTGGAACGAGCCGTGAGGGAGCGATCATAGATTCGCTGTATGAAGCCGATCGCTCGCTTCGCGACCTGCATGCCTGCCACAACCGCCAAGAGGGCGACGATGGTCACCATGGCTGCCGTTGCCGGGAGCGGATCGATTGTGGCGGCAAAGAGTGTCTGCACGCCGCGGAACTGTCCGCCCGCAGCCAAGCCCACCAGGACTGCCGCCGCGGCCGTGGGCAGCCCGGCCGGTAGCGGCCGACTCAGCGGCGAAGCTAGCGGCTCGGCGACTTGAACGACTTCGGGGGCTTCGACGACATCAGACGAAGCCGTTGGCTTCACCTCGACCGGAAGGGAGGCTCGGGGCGTGACGGGGACTTGGTTGAAAAGCGTGGGCTCCGGGACCGCGGGCTTCGTCTTGCCGCGGCGGCGGGGGGATGACTTGGACGTACGGCTCTTCTTGGCCGCCGAAGGGGCAGCACGGCCGGCCCGCGGACTCTTGCCACTGGTTTTGGTTTCCTTCCTGGGCACGGCACACCCCGTAACCGTCCGCTCTCGGTGCGAGGCGGTCCGGTGCTGCCTGCTTCATACCACGGATGTCAGCATGGGGTCAAACCATTGCTGCCGACCGTTATCCAGTTGCACGGTCAGGCCGCCCAGCGGATCCACGGCCACGGTGCAGCCGGTGTAATCAGCGCCGTGGTATCGCAGTGAGATGCGCCGCCCGATGGGCTCGGCAAACGAGAGCCACTGCGGGTGAAGCGAGTCATCGTCGAGCCAGTCCGGGCGGCCGAGCCGGTCGTCCAGCCGCTGCAGAAGGCATCGTGCCACGGTTGTGCGGTCCACGGGCTGCGATGTCGCCAGCTCGAGCGAGGTAGCGAGTTGGGTGAGTTCGGGCGGGAAATGCCCCGCATGCTGCAGGCAGTTGATGCCGAAGCCCACGACGTAGGCTCGTGCATTGCCGGCGAGCGCCCGCGATTCGATGAGGATGCCGCCCAGTTTCTTGCCGTCCACGCGTAGATCGTTGGGCCATTTGATCGCCGGGCGCACGTCGGTCGCCTGGCAGATCGCTTCACACGCGGCTACGGCGGCCACCATGTTGAGCCGCCCGGTGCAAGCCCGAGTCGTATCCGCCGAATCTTCGGGCGAGACCAGCAACACGCTGGCCAGCACGCTCGCTCCTCGGGGCGACTGCCAGCGTCGGCCCAATCGGCCGCGGCCCGCCGACTGATGGTCGGCCATAACCACCAAACCGTCGGCATCGGGCTCCTCGGCGGCATCCAATGCGGCTGTGTTGGTGCTCGCGATCTCCTCGTGCCAGACGATTCGCCGGCCGATGCGGGCGGGCTGCCATCCGTGTCGCAACTGATCCAGGTCGATCCGAGAGTGCATAGACGCTTCGAGTATACGCGGCGCGGGCGTCGGGCCGTAGTGCCCGCCTGCAGCGGACAAAAGAACCGACCAACCGGTATGGGATAGGGGCTGGTGACTGGGGCCTGGGGGCTGGCGGCAGAGATCATGCTAGAAGCCTGTGGCCGGGCTCCACGGCAAGGCACGGGGAATGCCCCGAAAAAATGGCTACACCGGATTTGTGGTGCGCGCCCGTCCTTGCGGACACGTGACTGGAGGGGTACAACTCACCCAGTTGCCCGGCGCGAACGCCGGACGTGATGGGTGCGGGCTTCCAGGTCTGCCGGTTCGGCCAGGAGGCCTGCACCGTCAAGCAAACGGAGTTCTCTCTCCTTTTCCGTTGACCGGGGATATCATCATGAGTTACGCAATTCCCAAGCTGGCTAAACCCTCCAAAGTCAAGAAGAACGAAATCCTGCTCGTCGCCAGCGGCGATCTTCGCTTGTCCGCCAACCAGACCTGCTGGCAGGCGCAGAAGGAAATGGAGGAGGCGCTGACCCGGGCGGTGGCGGCCGAAGGCTACAAGCTCGTCCGCGCGCATCCGTACAAGCCGGATGAGAAGCATGGGTTCATCGGCTCGCAGAAGGAAGGCATCGAGATCTTCCGCAAGATCGATCCCGACGCCCCGTTGATCGTGGCCGAAGCGGTCTGGCAGTACACGCATCACGTGCTGCCCGGACTCATCACGCATCGAGGGCCGATCTGCACTGTGGCCAACTGGTCGGGGCAGTGGCCGGGATTGGTCGGCATGCTCAACCTGAACGGCTCGATGACCAAAGCCGGCGTCAAGTACACGACGCTGTGGAGCGAGGATTTCACCGACGACTACTTCCGCAAAGGGCTGCGCAAGTGGCTCAAGACCGGCTCGTTCAAGCACGCGACGCCGCACGTCACGCCGTTCAAGAACGTGAAAGTGGGCTCGGCGGAACGCAAGCTTGGCGAGGCCCTGGCCGCCCAACTGCTCCAGGAAAAGGCTATCATGGGCATCTTCGACGAGGGCTGCATGGGCATGTATAACGCCATCATCCCCGATGACGTGCTCATGAGCGCGGGCGTCTACAAGGAGCGGCTGAGCCAGTCGGCGCTGGTGTACGAGACCTGGCAGGTGTCCGACGACGAAGCCCGGGCGGTTCGCCGCTGGATGGACGAGCGGGGCATGAAGTTCAAGACCGGTCCCAACGGCGAAACCGACCTGACCGACGATCAAATCCTCACGCAGTGCAAGATGTACATCGCCGCCCTGCGGATCGCCGACGACTTCGGGTGCGCGACCATCGGCATCCAGTATCAGCAGGGGCTCAAGGACATGCTGCCGGCCAGCGACCTGGTCGAAGGCATGTTGAACAACACCGATCGCCCGCCGGTCCGCAGCCGCGACGGCAAGCGCATCCTGTACAAGGATCAGCCGTTGCCGCACTTCAACGAAGTGGACGAGTGTGCCGGCATCGATGCGTTGATGACGTTCCGCGTGCATCAGGCCATGGGGCAGCCGGTCGAAAACACGCTGCACGACGTGCGGTGGGGTGACTGGGACCGCTCGGGCACGGTCGAGGATTACGTTTGGGTGTTCCTGATCAGCGGTGGGGCGCCGCCGGCACACTTCATCGGCGGCTGGGCCGGCGCGTCCAGCGAACGGCAGCCTCCGATGTACTTCCGGCTGGGCGGCGGCACGCTCAAGGGCGTCAGCAAACCGGGCGAGATCGTCTGGTCGCGCGTCTATGTCGAAAACGGCATGATGAAGATGGATCTGGGCCGGGGCGGCGTCCCTGAACTGCCCGACGAGGAGACGCAGCGCCGGTGGGATGCGACCACGCCGCAGTGGCCCATCATGCACGCCGTGACCTACGGCGTGAGCCGCGATCAGTTCATGGCCAAGCACAAGGCCAACCATATCCAGGTGGCTTACGCGAACAGCGCCGCTGATGCCGACAAGGCTATGCTGGCCAAGGCGTCGATGGCGGCCGCCCTGGGCATGGAAGTGAACATCTGCGGCACGCGCAAGAACGGCAAGCCCTGGTGAGGCCGCCTCGCTCGGTCGCCGGATCGGAATTCTCAGAATCGAGGTTCAGATCCGCGTCTCGAGTTTTGACTCCGAAATAGCAAAGAACCCACGGTTCCCGAAGAACCGTGGGTTCTCTTTGTGTACTGCGCGATCGACGCGATCTGCGCGAGCGAGCGGCGGGCTTGACCCCGCCGTCTCTGTTCGACGTCGATTCACTTCTCCCCTATCTCGTCGGATTTGTGCGACTTCGCTCTCGGGCCGCGCTCGTTCACTGCATCGACCGACGTAACGCCACCGTCAGCTTCGTCGTGTTCACGTGGCAGAAGTTCTCCGTGACGACGACGGTGTCGATGGTTTCGGGCAGGAAGCCCGGCGCCTCGACGACGAGCGAGTAGATCCCGCGTCGCTCAAACGCTCCCACGTACTCGTCGCCATCTCCGCCCTCCAGCTCCTCGTGGTAATCACCCTCGGTGAGCGTGACGATCGCATCCGTGATCGGCACGCCGGTGACGGCGTTGATGACTTTCACGATCACGCCCGGCCGGGCTTCCTCCGTGCAGGCGAAGTTCGAGGGCAGGACGATGATATCGTCGCCCGCGACCCGGATCTCCACCGCCAGGCCGATCACGTGGCACTCGTCGGCATCGATCTCGATCTGGTGGAACGTCTGAGTCGGGCCGTCCGGTATCTCGACGGTCAAGTCGTACGTGCCCGGCCGCTCGCCCGCCCCGGCATAGCTGCCGGTGGGCAGCAATTCCATCACCTCCACGTAATTGCCGTCCCGGAGCGTCAACACCGCGTCATCGATCGGATCGCCGGTCTCGTCGTCCACGACCGTCGCGCTCAGACCGTAGACGAACTGCGTCGTGCAGGCTGGCCCCAGAGGGGGTATTTCGATACAGTTGATGGCAGGAACCAGACCACAGCTCAGCAAACATCCCAGCAAAGCGATTTTTTTCACCATGGTTTCTCCTGTGCTTCCCGGCGAGTCCCGCGGCATCTGCCGTTTTTCTGCGATGGCTGGACGCTGGCCCCGGGGTCCCGTGCCGAACCGCTGCAGAAAAACGCGAGCTACCATTGGCGGCATTGAATCGGGCCCTTCCGCGCGCCAAGCGGCGGCCCGATGCACCTATTCTAGGGGCCGCCCGAGTGTCCAATGGGGCCTTCGCAGCTCCCAGCTTCTCCCATCGCCACGGGAAGGCGGTATAGTTCGGTAGAGACCCGGGTGTTCCCGGCCGCTCGACAGCGAGTCCTGCGGGCCGCCCACGGCTGGGGCGGTGGGTCACGGGAACAAGTACGGGTACGGGAAGGAGGCGGCCGTGTTGGCGCACGTCATGCCCAACCGAAGCGAGTTGGGGTTGCTGCTGTATGAGCCTCTACGTTTTCGCGACCGCTATCGCTGGTCGCTATTCTTCCTGGGGCTCGCCGCTTTCTTCGACGGCCTGACCACCTACCGGTTTCTCCAAAGCATCGGTCCAGCGGCCGAGGTGCATCCGGTACAACGGCTCGTGTTCACGTACCTGCCCCCGCTGGCCGGCATCGTGTTCGCCAAGTCGGGGCAGGTCATGGTCGCCGTGCTGGTCGCCGCCTAGTGGCAACCATGGTGCAGGTGGCTTATGTGGGTCACGGCAAGTCTATACGGCGTGGCGGCGATCAGCAATCACCTGCAGTGGTTGTGATTCGCACTGCGGGCGGGCGAAGGGGTGCAATCGGGCGACCTGGGGCTCCGCTGTTTTTGTGGTATGTTTTTGGCTGGCGATCTGGCGCGGTTCGGTTCGATGGACGACGTGGCGCAAAGTGGGGACGCTCCTGCTGGGGCCGGCGAGTGTGGCTGCGGCAGGATTCCTGGGCGCACTAGGGTCGCTGAGAATAGGTTCTCGGGGGCCGGATGCGGAGTTCACGGCATTTGTCGGTTCGACGTTGGGCATCCTGTTCTGGCTGGCCTCGACCGTCTTGCTATGGAAGGAGACCGCGGCCGAACGCATGGAGCGCCTGCGGCAGGCGTCGGGCGATGTCGTGCTCTGCCCCAAGTGCGGCTACAACCTGACCGGATACGCGAGGCGCTATGTCCGGAATGCGGTTCGCGGTTCACGCTCAATCAACTCTACGCGGCCCAGCAGCGCGAGCACATGGCCGACGCGAGCGGGGGAATGTGAGTCGGGAAAAAGGGCGATCGCCTCAGAGACGCGGAGAACAGGACAAGAGAGCATCGTCGATTTTTCTTTCGAGCATGCTATGGGAATGATGTGACAGGAGGAAGCGGAGGCAACGGAGAGAAGCATGTCCGCAGATTCACGCAGATTGGCGGGATGGAAGGTTTGGTTCTTTCGGACGAGCGAGATGCCGTTGCCGGTTGTCGGAGAAGGTGTGCTGGGCAGGGAAATCATTCATCCGAAACAGGCTGACGAAACGCAATTCTGAATCTGCGACCATCTGCGTAATCTGCGGACATTTCCATGGCTGACGCGAATCAGACGCACGCTCGCGTCGGAATGAGTCGGCGGGGTCAAGCCCCGCCGCTCGCTGTGGGAAGATCGCTTGGGGCGAGGAGGTTACGCGCGGGTGTGCTCGAGCCGCTGCTGCTTGAGCCAAGCGAGCCACTGGTCGAAGCCCTGGCCCGTCTTGGACGAGAGCTGGATGAACGGCGCCCGCGTGTTGATGCGGGCCAGGTCGTCGCGCACGCGGTTCAGGTCGTAGTCGAGGATGCCCAGCAGATCGACCTTGGTGAGCAGCACGACGTCGGCCTGCTGAAAGAGCGTCGGATACTTCGCTACCTTGTCGTCCCCCTCGGGGATGCTGAGCAGGATGGCCTTGACGTGCTCGCCCAGGTCGAACTGGGCCGGGCAGACCATGTTGCCGACATTCTCGATGAACAGAAAGGCCAGCCGATCCAGGTCGAATGCGGGCAGAGCCTCGGCGACCTGTGTGGCCGACAGGTGGCAGCCCGTGCCCGTGTTGATCTGTGTGGTGGTCACGGCGTAGGGGCCGAGACGCTCGGCGTCGCGCGTGGTCTGCAGATCGCCCACCATCACGCCGCAGGGATACTCCTCGCCCAGGGCAGGAATGGTCTTCTCCAGGAGCGTGGTCTTGCCGCTGCCCGGCGCGCTCATGAGGTTGACCGCCAGGAGCCGGCGATCCGAGAGCATCCGGCGATTGGCGGCCGCCACCGCGTCATTGGCTTTCAACACGTTCTCGACGACGTTGATCTTCATGCTGGCCGTGGCTCCTGCGAAGCGGACTCCTCGGGTGTTTGAGCTGTGATCGACTTCAGGATCATATCATCGCCGGCCACGATCCGCACGTCGGCCTGCTCGCATCGTGGGCAGAGGTACAGGTCGATCTCCGGCTTGAACCGGTGGCCGCAGACCCGGCAGACCGCCTCCATCTCGATCTCGACGATTTCGAGCCGGGCCCCTTCGGCGATGGTGCCCTCGCTCGTGGCCGCGAACGCGATCTGCAGTGCTTCCGGCACAACCTGCCGCCGGCGGCCGATCTCGACCTCGATCGTCTCGATGCGCGTGGCCCCATGTGCGGCGGCAGCCTGCACGGCCTGTTCGACGATCGCAGCGGCAATGGGGAGTTCGTGCATATGGAGCTATCAGCTATGAGCTGTGAGCTATGAGCCATTCACAAACGGGTTTGCCTAATCGAGGGCAGTTCTCCGGTTGTTGAGTTTGGGAGAACACTCTCCCCTGTAATCCGATCATTCATCGCCGCTGGCCTATAGCTTAGAGCTCACAGCTTTTTTCAACATATCCGCGGCAGTTCTTCGCCGTAGGGTCGCTGGACGATGCGGCGACCGCCCGCGCGAGTGATCAGCTCGACCAGCGGCGGCTGCGCATCGACGAATCGGCCGATGACCGCCGCGTGCCCGCCCAGCGGATGATTCCGCATGGCCGCGAGCAACCGGTCCGCATCCGACTCGGGCACGACCGCCAGCAGCTTGCCCTCGTTGGCCACAACCAACGGATCGATGCCCAGCAGCTCGGCAGTGTGCCGGGCCACCCGCGAGAGCGGCAGGGCGGACTCATCCAGTTCGAGCGTAAGCTTGGCATCCTCGGCCAGGTCGGCGGCCACGCCGGCCACGCCGCCTCGCGTCGGATCGCGCAGAAACTTCAGGTCCACGCCGCTGTCGAACAGGGCCGCCACCAGTCCGTTGAGCGGGGCGACGTCGCTACGCAGCTCGGTCGTAAACGCCAGTCCCTCGCGGGCCGACATGATCGCCAGCCCGTGCTCGGCGATGCGGCCGCTGCAGACGAGCACGTCGCCCGCGATAATCCGTCGGGCATCGAGTCGGGCCTCGGGCCGAACCTCGCCCACGCCGGCCGTGTTGATCATCAGCCCGTCGCCGCGGCGATGCTCGATTACTTTGGTGTCGCCCGTCGCGATGGCCACGCCGGCTTCGGCGGCCGTGGCGGCGATCGAGGCCACGATCTCGTCGAGCAGCTCGATCGACAGCCCCTCTTCCATGATCACGCCGAGCGTCAGCGCGATCGGCACCGCGCCCGCCACGGCCAGGTCATTGACCGTTCCGCTCACCGCGAGCCGGCCGATATCGCCGCCCGGGAACTTCAACGGCTGCACGACGTACGAGTCGGTGGTCAGGGCCAGTCGCCGGCCGCCCAGGTCCAGCACGGCACTGTCGGTCAGCGGATCGAGCAGGGCATTGCCCAATCGCGGCAGGAACCGCCGGGCGATCAACTGCCGCGTCAACTCGCCGCCGCCGCCATGCGCGATCACGATTCGATCGTCGGACAGTTGCCGCACAGGATTCGATGCATCTGAAGCTGACATTCTCGCATCCATCAGGAGGCCGGTTGGCCAGTTTGTTGTGGTGCACGCTTCCAGCGTGCACGTGCAGGCAGGATGCCTGCACCACAAACAGGCGGGCGAGACGCCTCCCCGGCCAGTCCCTAGCCCCTAGCCCCCAATCCCCCATACTTGAACCATGCCGCGCACGTGCCTTCGCTGCTGACCATGCAAGGGCCGACGGGCCGCGTGGGCGTACAGGCCCTGCCGAACAACGTGCACTCGACAGGCTCGACCTTGCCTTGGATGACCTCGCCGCATCGGCAACCCGGCGGATCGTAATCCGCTCCGATGGTCAAGCCGAAGCGTTCCAGGGCATCATACCGGCGATACACATCGCGGAGAACCAACCCGCTGTCGGCGATGGTGCCCATAGCACGCCACACGGTGGGCCCCGGTTCGAACACGCGGTCCAGCCATTGCCGGGCCACCGCGTTGCCCTCGTGCGTGACAGCCACGGGATACACGTTTTCGAGCCTGGCCTCGCTGCGGCTGATCTGCTCGACGATGTGCAGGATGCCCAGCAGCATGTTCTCGGGCTCGAAGCCGGCCACCACGCAGGGGCGGCGATGCACGTCCACGATGGGCTGATAGGCCTTGGCCCCGATCACGATGCTGACGTGGCCCGGGCAGAGGAAGCCGTCGATGGGCACGTCGCCCGCGGACAGCAGGGCGGCCATGGCCGGAATGACCAACTTATGTCCCGGAAGGACGGTGAAGTTGGTCAACCCCTTGGCTTCCGCTTCGAGCACCGCCGCTGCCGTCGCCGGTGCAGTGGTCTCGAAGCCGACGCCCAGCATCACCACCTGGCGATCCGGATGCTCCGCGGCAAAGCGTACAGCGTCGCGGGCCGAGTAGATCACCACCACGCTGGCTCCCGACGCGCGTTGCCGCTCGAGACTGCCCGTTCGGCCCGGCACGCGCACCATGTCACCGTACGTGCAGATGGTCACGTCCGGTCGGCTGGCCAGCTCACACGCGGCATCGATGTAACCCTGCGATGTGACGCAAACCGGGCACCCGGGACCGCTCACCAGCTTGAGCGACTCGGGCAGAAGCGACTTGACGCCCGTGCGAAAGAGCGAAACCGTGTGCGTGCCGCAAATCTCCATGATCTGCAGGCGCCGCCCGATCGCAGACATGGTCTGGCCGATGCGATCGACGAGGAGCGGAATGCTGGTTTTCGTTTCCATAGAGAACCTTCATACCACGAGGGCACAGGAGATCCTGCTTCTTGTTTACTCCGTCTTCCGCGCCTTCATTTCGTCGGGCAACTCGGCCAGTTCCGCCTCACTGAGATATTTCCAGGTCTCGGCCGCTTCCTGCTCATCCAGCACGTTCAACGCAAACCCCGCATGCACGAGCACCCAATCGCCCGGCTTGGCTTCCGGCACGAAGGCGAGGCTCACGTCCAGCCGGCTGCCCTGGAAGTCCACCGTGCCGACGGCACCGGTGGCGTCGGCCGCCTCGCTCGTCTTGATCTCCACGATCTTTCCCGGAACCGCCAGACACATATGAGGTCTCCTCTCTTGGGAGGCGGGCGTCTCGCCCGCCTCAGCGGACGCAGTTGTGGTGCAGGCATCTTGCCTGCACGTGTACGCTGGAAGCGTGCACCACGACAAGCCGGCATCAGGAAAGGCGGGCGAGACGCCCGTCCCCGACTCAATGCCCGGCAACCGTCCTCGCTGCGCAAACCGCCTGGCCCAGCGATACGCCGCCGTCGCCCGTGGGCACGAGTCGATGGACGTACACGTCAAAGCTCGCGTGCCGCAAACGCCGAGTCAGCGACGCGAGCAACAACCGGTTCGCGAAGCATCCGCCCGACAGGACGACGCGTTCCAAGCCGCGTTCGCGGGCGATCCGCTTGGCAGCCTCAGCCAGACCAGCAGCGATGGTCTCGTGAAACGCCCGAGCCAACTCCGCCCGGTCACGGCCCGCAGCCACACCGGCGAGGATCTCCCGCAGCATGGAACGAACACCCAATTCTAGGTGCCGCCCCGATCCGTCTGGACCATCTTGACAGGTTTGCAGCTCAAACGCCAATGGTTCAGTATCATCGACAGTCCGAGCCGCCGCTTCGAGGGCCATCGCCGCTTCCGCCTCATGGCGATTCTCGCCACATAACCTCAACAGAAGCGCCACGGCATCGAAGAGTCGGCCGAGACTGGACGTGAGCGGCAATCGGCCCGCGCCCAGCCGAGCCTTCGCCATCGACACCGCTTCGGCTGATACCGACGCGAACGCCGGCCCCGCGTGCTCGATCCAGTTCGCGCCGAAGCAGGCGTGCAGGAGGCCCGCCGCCGGGCGCCACGTTTCGTGGGCTGCCGTGTCACCGCCGAGCAGCGGGAAGTACTGGAGATGTCCGGCCCGTTCGAATCGAGCCTCGTCGCCGACGAGCAGCTCGCAGCCCCAGATCGCCCCGTCCGTGCCGAAACCCGTGCCGTCGCAGGAGATGCCGAGCACGGGCCCGGTCAGTCCGTTCTCGGCCATGACGCTGACCATGTGGGCGTGATGATGCTGTACAGCCACGAGTTGCAACCCGTGCTCGGCCGCGTACGCCCGCGCGTAACGTGTGGAGGAATACTCGGGGTGCAGATCGCACGCGATGATGCGCGGCTCGACGCGCAGGAGATGCTTGAACTGCTCCACGGTGGCCACGAAGTTGCGATACGCCTTGGCATTGGCCAATTCGCCCAGATGCTCGCTCACGATGGCCGTATTGCCGGTCAGCACGCAGACGGTGGACTTCAACTCCGCTCCGACGGCCAGCACGGGCTCTGCCGCATCCATCGGCACACCAATGGGCGCGGGGGCAAACCCCCGCGCGCGGCGAATGGGAACGATGTCTGACTCCCCGTCCTCCGATTTGTCCCCCATATCTCGTCGCGTCTCCGCGTTTCCGCGTCTCCGCGTCGTTTCCTCTTCTCCCGCCACCATCACCACCGAATCATCCACGCGCCGTTCGATATCGCGATCATGCAGAAGAATCGCATCGGCGATATGCGCCAGACGTGAGCGCGCTTCGTCGTTCTCGCAGCAGAGCGGCTCCTCGGTCGGATTCCCCGAGGTCATCACCAGTGGACCGAGCCCTTCGGCGAACAGCAGCTCGTGCAGAGGTGTGTAGGGCAGCATGATGCCGAGCATGTCCGTGCCCGGGGCCACGTGGCGGCTCACCGGTGCATCGGGCCGTCGAGGCACCAGCACGATGGGGCGTGTGACGTCGGTCAGTGCGGTCGTGGCCGCCTCGCTGATGTGGGCGAGAGCTCGCGCCGCCTCCAGATCTGCCACCATGAGTGCCAACGGCTTGGACTCGCGAGCCTTGCGTTCGCGCAAACGCCGAACCACTTCGTCATCGTCGGCCCGGCAACACAGATGAAATCCGCCCAATCCCTTGATGGCCACGATCTGTCCCTGCCGGATCAGTCGCGCGCACGCAACAATCGCGTCCCCGCCAACCTCGTCTTCTTCCTCTCGTCGCGTCGCCGCGTCGCCGGGTTCCAGCGTCGTCTTCTCCACCCACACCCGCGGCCCGCAGACCGGGCAGGCGTTGGGCTGGGCGTGGAATCGCCGATTGGCCGGATCGTCATACTCGGCTTGGCAGGCCGGGCACATGGTGAACTTGGCCATGGTCGTGCCCGGGCGGTCGTAGGGGACCGAGCGAATGATGGAGTAGCGCGGGCCGCAGTTCGTGCAGTTGATGAAGGGGTAACGGTAACGGCGATCGTTCGGGTCGAAGAGCTCCCGACGGCAATCGGCACACATGGCCATGTCCGGCGTGATCTCGGCATCCTGCGTGCCGTCGTTCGCGCTGGTTTGGATGTGGAAGTCGGTCAGCGCCGGTTGTGCCGACAGGCGTTCGGCGTGCAGCTCCGTGATGCGGGCCAGCGGCGGTAATTCCGAAACCAACCGGTGTTTGAACGTCTCGATGCGATCGGCTGGTCCCTGGATTTCGATAAACGCCCCGTGCGAATCGTTGCCGACCAGTCCCGCCAGATGCAGTTCGCTGGCCAGCCGGAAGACGAAGGGGCGAAACCCCACGCCCTGCACACGGCCGCGGACCGCGAGCCTCTCGCGAACAGTCGATTCCGGGGCGACATGGCTCATCCACGCATTGTAGCGTAAACGAGCCGCCGGCTTCAGCCGGCGCGGTCACCTTTCGCTTTCACGCCGTCATCCATGCGTCCGAGCAGTCTCAACAGTCCATCCAGGATGGTGATCGGATGGGGCGGGCATCCCGGCACGAACAAATCCACCGGCAGCCACTCGGCGGCGCCGCCCCCGCATTCCGGATGGCCGATGTACGGCCCACCCGAGATGGCACACGCGCCCACCGCGATCACGATCTTGGGCGCGGGAACCGCCTCATACGTCTCGAGCAGCGCCTGTTTCATGTTGGCGGTCACCGGGCCGGTCACGACGACGCCGTCCGCATGCCGCGGCGACGCCACAAACTGGATTCCGAATCGGCTCAGATCGTAGACCACCGTGGACAGCACGTTCAGGTCGGCCTCGCAGGCGTTGCACCCGCCGGCACTGACCTGACGCAGTTTGAGCGACCGCCCGAACAGCCGCCGCGACTTCTCGTCGAGAGCTGCGGCCATCGCCGAGACGCGATCGCTCACGATCAGGTCCGCCCGATTGCGGACGGCCATGCGGTGCTCGCTCGTGAAACTGATCGCACCGGCCGGGCAATCCTCCACGCATGCTGCGCAGAACAGGCACTTGCCCATGTCCAGCGAGAGCGTACCCTTTCGCCGGTCGATCGCTCCCGTCGGGCATGCCTGCGCGCACTTCGCGCAGCCGTCGTCGCACTTGGCCGCATTCACCACGGGGAGCCCGCGATACCGGTCGGGCAGCACGGGAGGGGCATCCGGGTAGCCGATCGTGCGATGGCCCTGTCGAAGTCGAGCGGTCAGAATCCTCAGCATCCTTCACCTACACCCTCTGGCAAGCGCTGGGGGCGGGCGTCTCGCACGCCTCATACCCCGCGGCTACAGGTCGTGCCCGCAATACGACAGGTTGAAGCTCTTGTTGCATAGCGGAAAGTCTGAGATCTGCTGGTTCCGCAACGCCATGGCCAGCCCCATCCAGTTGTGGAACGATGGATCGACGACCTTATAGGCCGCGAAGTTCCCCGCCGCGTCGGTCATGGCCACGTGGCAGATTTCGCCGCGCCAGCCTTCCACCAGGCTCACCGCGATCTGAGACGGCTTCAACGTCGCCACCGGACTACGCAGCACGCCCTCCGGCACCGTCGCCAGGCGTTCCTCGATGAACGCCAGCGAACGCTGAATCTCCAGCCAGCGGACGAACGCCCGGGCGAACACGTCGCCAGTCTCCACCGCGGAAACCGGGATCTGGGCGAAGCTATAGATGCCGGTAGGAAACTCCAGCCGGCTGTCGCGTTCCAGTCCGCAGGCCCGGGCCGCCACGCCGACCAAGCCCAGCTCGATGGCCGTCGAACGCGAGACCACGCCTGTTTCCTGGAACCGGCTCATGACCGACGGCGTGTCCCACAGCAGATTGACCGCTTCGGTGACGTCGCGCCGGGCAGCCGCAAGTCGACGGGACATTTCCTCGCGCCGCGCCGGTTCGAACTCGAACCCGACACCGCCCGGCCGCACCAGTCCGCGTCCGAAGCGATTGCCGCACAACAGCGCCGTCATGTTCAGAAAGTCGCCGCGGATGCGTCCGCAGTACGACGCCGTGGGCAGGAAGCCGACGTCGCCGGCCAGCGCACCGAGGTCGCCCGTGTGGTTGGCCAGCCGCTCCAGCTCCAACGCGATCGCCCGGATGACGTGGGCGTGAGCCGACACATGAGTACCCGACAACGCCTCGACCGCCTGACAGTACGCGGTTGCATGGCCCACGGTAGTATCGCCGGCCAGCGTTTCCATGTAGTGGATGCTGCGGGCGGTGATGGGGCCGCGCATGGCCCGCTCGACGCCGCGATGCTGGTATCCCAGCGAGATTTCCAGGTGATAGACGTTCTCGCCGTGGCATTGAAAGCGAAAGTGCCCGGGTTCGATGATTCCTGCATGAACCGGACCGACGGCGACCTCGTGTATCTCGTCGCCCTCCATCCGGAAGTAATCGGTGACGCCGGGCTCGGCCGCCGCCTTCTTCTGCGACTGGGACCGAACCGGCTTGAGCCACGGATGCCCTTGAGGTGACAGCCGGGCCTGTTCGGCAATCTCCCGTTCGAACCAATGGGCGGCAGGACAATCAGGGGTAAGCGCCGGATATTCGCGCCCCACATCGGCGGCGTACGCTTCGAGCGTACTCGACGCGCCATGGGCCAGGACGGCCACCAGCCGCGACGACGAACCCGACTGCGATGCGCAGAAGAACGCCGCCAGCCGTGCCCCGGCCGCCACGCCGCCGATGACGGCTTCGCGGAGCTCGCTCACGCTCAGGACCGGCAAACGCTCCGTCGGCGCAGCGCTTGCGTTGTGCAGAATCAGTCCCGTCGGTCGCGCCATCAGAAGCCTCCCAACGCCTTGGCCGCCTGTTGCAGCAGATTCTGCACCGGAGCCGGAATCCATAACCCCAGCACCAATACGATGAGCCCGAGCACTGCGGGCGAGAGGATCGACAGAACCGTTTCGCGTGGAGTGCGCGTGTCCTCGGGCAGACTACTTTCGCCCTGGGCCATGCCCAAGAAGACGCTGGCCATGCCGACGAAGATCATGCCCAGGAAGACCAGGTACAGCACGGCGGCCAGGATGTGCCCCTGGTCGAGAGCCGCCTTGAGGATCGTCAATTCGCTCAGGAACATCCCGAACGGCGGCGAGCCGGTAACGGCCAGGAAGCCCGCCAGCCAGAGCACCGCCGAGATCGGCAGCACCGACAACACGCCGCGAACCTGCATGCAGGACTTCGTACCGTACGCGGCCAGGATGTTGCCCGCCACTAGGAAGAGCATGGCCTTGGTCATCGAGTGATTGACCGCGTGCAGCATCGAGCCGTACACGCCGACGCCGCCCAGTCCGACGCCCAGCGCAAGAATGCCGACATGCTCCACGCTCGAGTAGGCCAAGAGCCGTTTGAAGTCCTGCTGCCCGATGATGAAGATGGCGGCAACCCCCATCGAGATCAGGCCCAGGAGCACGAGCAGATCTTGTCCGAACGCTCCGCAGCCGGCGGCCACCAACACCTGGTGCATCCGCAGGATGCTGAGGAACGCACAGTTCAGCAGGGCTCCCGACAGCAGAGCGGAGACCACCGAAGGCGACTCGCTGTGAGCGTCGGGCAGCCAGGTGTGAAGCGGCGCCAGTCCCATCTTCGTACCGTAACCGACGAGCAGGAACACAAAGCCGATCTTCAGCCAAACCTGGTTCAGGCTCGAGGCCCGCCGAACGAGTTCCGCCGTGAGCAAAGGGATGGTCGCACCGTTCGCGTCGGTGGCGGCGATGCACGCGATGAAGATGCCTAGCAGTGCCAGTGCGATGCCCACCGAGCAGATGAGCAGGTACTTCCACGTAGCTTCCAGCGAGCGAGTGTGCCTGTGAAAGTAAATCAACGGGGCGCTGGCCAGCGTCGTGGCTTCCACGCCCACCCAGGTCAGCCCGAAGTGCCCGCTCAAGCAGACCAGCGTCATCATCGCCAGGAACAGCAGCAGACACCCGGTGAAAATCCCCTCGGGTGCGTTCACGAACAGCAGCCCTTCCTCGAAGTCCTGACGCGGCTCCGGATTCTCGCGGCGAAGATAGCCGACGCCGTAGATCGCCGCCGCCAGGAACAGCAGACTGGTGATGCCCAGGAAGAGCATTCCCAGTTCATCCAGGTGCAGCAACCCGTCGAACACCGGCGATGCGGGCGGGCGCAGCCAGACCCGCACGGTCAGTGCCGTGTGGGCGACGGCGGCGGCCAGCAGCACGCTCCGGCGCACCGGGTGAGACCGGATGACGAATGCCGCCAGCCCGGCCAGCACGGGAACGAAAAAGAGTGCCGCAAGCATCCCGCTATTCCTTCAAAAGCGACAACTGGTCGGTGTCGATGTGATCGAACTCCCGGCTGATGTGGAAGATTGCAATCCCCATCACGAACACCGCCACGAACACGTCGAGCAGAATCCCCATTTCCACCAGCAGCGTGGCCTGCCGGGCCAGCCCGACGCCGAACACGAAGATCCCGTTTTCCAGCGCGAGATAACCCAGCACTTGCGTGACTGCCTTGCGCCGGCTGACGATCAACAGCAAACCCACGAAGATCGCGTGCAACGACACCGGCACGAGCAGCGATGGCACGCCGGGGTCTATAGGCGGAAGACGCGAACTCAGCCACATGGCCAGCGGCAGACTCAGCGTCCCGATCAACAGCGACGAGCTGAATCCGACGAACGGCTCGACTTCTTGCCGGATGTTGGCCTCGCGAATCGCACGCCGCAACAGTTTCGGAAACACGAATCCCTTGATGACCACCGTTCCTGTCACCAGCACGAGACCGTGCAGCGAAACGGCCCCTTGCTGCACGCCGACCGTCACCAGGCCCAGGAGCACGCCTTGCAACGCCATCACGTGGATGCACGTGCCCAGCGATCCTAGCCCGCTCAGCGCCAGGTTGGTCAGAACGATCGCGATCAGGATCAGGTCCGTCCAGGCCTGCATGCGTCACCTCACCACCAGCACCAGGGCGAGCATGGCCATCGCTCCGGCTCCGATCAGCAACTGGGGAACCCGCAGCAACCGCAGCCTCGCCATGATCGACTCGACCACGCCGACGAGGACCGCCACCACCAACATGCCGGCCAGGAACGCCGGCACGTCGACGATTGCCCAGCCCGTGCGCACGGGTACGCATACTCCCACCAGCAGCGAACCGAACACCCACAGCTTCAGCGAGGCCCCATAGAGGATCGCCGCCAGGTCAGGCCCGCTGTAGTCGAGCACCATCACCTCGTGAATCATGGTCAATTCGAGGTGTGTGTTGGGATCATCCACCGGGATGCGGGAATTCTCCGCCAGGAGCACCACCAGCAAGGCGGCAGCGATCAAAGCCAACGCCGGTCCGGCCTCCATCCACGTGGCTGCGGTCACGGCGGGATAGATCCCCGACAGTGACAAGCTGTCCCCCTGGCGGGCCAGCCCGGCCATCACTAACAAGAGCACGGGCTCGGCCAACGCGGAAAACTGCACTTCGCGACTGGCGCCCATTCCTTCGAAGCTCGAACCCGTGTCGAGCGCTCCGATCACGGTGAGGAAACGCACGAGCCCGAGCAGATAAATCAACAGTACGAGATCGCCCGGAAAGGCCAGCACGGCCCGCGACGCCCCGAGCGGCAGCAGCGTCAGTGCCAATACTACGCACGCCAGTCCCGCCGCCGGCGCGAGCCGAAACACCAGCGTTGTTGTCTTGCTGTACGTGGCTCCTTTGCCCAACAGCTTGTACAGATCGCGGTAGGGCTGGATCAAAGGCGGGCCCTGACGTCCGGCAAACAGCGCCTTGACCCTGTTGATGATCCCCAGCAACAGCGGCGCTGCGAGCAGACCAAGAACGGGTTGGCACCATCCGGCGATTGGCATCGGTTATCCCAACTTCCAGATCAGCAGAGCCAGCAGCGTGAAGGCAATGTACAACACGTAGATCTGAACCCGGCCGTGCTGCAGCCAGCGAAGCTTCGCAAGCAGCCACGCCAGCCCTCTGAACACGGGGCTGTACAAACGTTCGCGGCAGACGTCCTCCGTGCGCGTCGCCAGTGATGCCGACGCGGGGAAGTATCCGTCCGGCGGAGAGAGCGATTCACGCGTTCCCAGGAACAGGCGAAAACACGCCGTCAACGGCTGCGCGAACGACGAGGCGGTGTACTGCATCCGGGCCGTAGGCCGGGCGTAGCCGCAACCCCACGTGACGGTGGTCGTGACCGGTCGTTTGCTCAGCAATCGACGACCCAGCATGACCAGGCCCGTTGCGAGCGCCAGCAGGACCAGGCTCGATATCGCCACGGTGAAGAGCCAGGACTGTGGACCCGTCATGGCGGCTCTGACCTGGGGTTCGGGCAGGCCGCTGACTCGTGCGATCGCCGGTGTCAGCACGCCGAACACCATCGGTGCGAGCAAGCTGAGCGCTACACAGCACGCCGCCAGGATCAGCATGGGCGCCCGCATCCGCCACCCGCACTCATGGGCATGGGCGGCAGACTCCGATCGGCTCTCGCCCAGAAACGCGATTCCGAACGCCCGCGTGAAACACGCCAGGGCCAGGCCGCCGATCAGGGCCAGCCCCGCCAGCACGCCCACCGGCAAGAGCACGTACGCCGGATCGATGGATCGAGCGCCTTGCAACGCACCGAGGTAGACCAGCAATTCGCTGACAAAGCCGTTGAGCGGCGGCAGTCCACAGATCGCCACGGAGCCGACGAGAAACGTCCAGCCGGACCAGGGCATGCGTTTCAGCAATCCGCCGAGAAGCTCGACGTTACGAGTCCCCGTGCCGTGGGCGACGGCACCGGCGCCCAGGAATAGCAGCCCCTTGAAACAGGCGTGATTCAGTACGTGCAGCAGTCCGCCACCGAACCCCAGAACCGCCATCGGCGTGGAGCCCAGGCTCACGCCCAGCAAGCCGATGCCCAACGCCATGGCGATGATCCCCACATTCTCGACGCTGCTGTAGGCCAGCACCCGTTTCAGATCGGTCTGGGCCAGCGCGAACAGCACACCCAGGATGCCGGAGACCAGGCCGATGCCGATGAGCACACAGCCCCACCACGCGGGTGGCGGCCCGAGGAACGTCAAAACCCGCAGCAACCCGTACAGCCCGGTCTTGATCATCACCCCGGACATGATCGCGGACACATGGCTGGGGGCTGCCGGGTGCGCCTCGGGCAGCCACACGTGGAAGGGCATGAAGCCCGCTTTGGTGCCGAAGCCGATCAGCACCAAAATGAACACCGCGCCGTCGCGAACCGTCGCGGCGCGATCCGCCCCGGCCAAGGCGGCAAAATGCATGGATTCGGAGCCGGTGCTCAGTAGCACGAACGCCGCCAGCAGGCACGATGTGCCCAGATGGGTAGCCACCAGGTAGGTCCATCCCGCCCGCCGGACTTCCGCGCGCTCATGCTCGAACGTCACCAGGAAAAACGAGCTGAGCGACATGACCTCCCAGGCCACGAGGAACAGAACTGCGTTTCGCGCGATGACCAGCAGCACCATACTGCCGACCAGCAGGCCGAACATGAACCAAGCCGGACCGAGCGGCTTGCGGCCCGCATAGGTCTGCAGGTACTCCGTTCCGTAAACCGCGGCGAGCCCGCACAGCAGCAGAATCGGCAGAAGGAAGAAGGCGGAGAGGGTGTCCAGTCCGATCGTGAACGAGCCAAAGGGGACCGGCCAAGGCATGGAAAACGAGGTAATACGGTCACCGGCGAGCACGCCGATCACGGGTATCAGCGCCATGCCGCAGCCGATCGCCGCGCTGCAGCCGCCCAGCCGGCTCGCCCAGCGCGGCCGGTCCGCGACCACCAACGCCGCCAGTCCGCCTGCCGCGGCGATCCCCGCACCCGCCAAAACCAGCGTGATGTTCATGAGGTCTGACCACCAGCGGAAGATACCGCGTTAGCTGTGACGGCCAGCTTCGATTCGATCCGCTGGACCTCGGCCAGGATAGTCTCGCGAGGCCCCTGCTCCTTCAACACCTGCTTGAAGGAGGGCTCACGTAGAGCGAACGACAACAGCGACAGCATCCGCAGATGCGAGCGAACCGTCGGGCTGATGAGCGTGAACAGTACGTGCACCGGCTGGCCGTCGATCGCCCCAAAGTCGATCGGGTGCTCGAGGAAACAAAGCGCCACCGTCGGTTGCGTCACGTGCAGCACCACCGGGTTGCGCACGTGGGGGATGGCGATCCCGTCGCCGATCCCCGTCGAGCCCAGCGACTCGCGGGCCAGGAGCACCTGGTAGAGGTACTCGCGGTCCACATCCTCGGGCAGCCGGAGCATTTCGACCACCGACTTGAGCGCCGACTGTTTGTCGCCGCCCTCCACGCGATAGAAGATCCCGCCCGCCCGCAGTGCGTCCGACAGCCGAACGGTGGCTTCCAGGCCCGCGCTTTCGGGCTCGGCGAAAGCCTCGGCCGAGACGTTCAGTCGTCGGGAGGTCGCCCATTCTAGTAGTTCCGTTCGGTTGAACCGAAACTGGTCGCCGATGCGGTAGGCCGGCAGTGTGCCCTGGCCGATCCATCGATAGATGGTCCGCTCCGACACGGTTAGCAGTTTGGCGGCGTCCCTGACTCCGAGATTCATCGCGTTAATGCCCTGCCATCTATGACTAAACCGTGACAACTTATGACAAAGCTAATCGAATGTCAACGGAAGTCAGGATATGGCCATTAACGTCGCCACCGGCGTCCTGGGCCCGGGCTCGCAGCAGATTGGGATCAGGTTAGCTTTTGGTACGTGCTGACCAGATTCTCGACCACTGAGGGGTCGGCCAGCGTGGTCACATCACCGACCTTATCGGGCTCGCCCTCGGCGATCTTGCGGAGGATCCGTCGCATGATCTTGCCCGATCGCGTTTTGGGCAGCCCCGGGGCCCAGTGGATCACGTCGGGCGTGGCGATCGGCCCGATCTCCTTCCGCACGTGCTGGATGAGCGACTGCTTCAGTTCGTCCGTGTACTCCTGCCCGGCCACCAGCGTGACATAGGCGTAGATGCCTTGCCCCTTGATCTGGTGCGGGAAGCCCACGACGGCCGCCTCGGCCACCGCCGGGTGCGACACCAATGCCGATTCGACCTCCGCCGTGCCGATCCGATGGCCCGAGACGTTGATCACGTCGTCCACGCGCCCGGTGATCCAATAGTAGCCGTCCTCGTCCCGCTTGCACCCGTCGCCCGTGAAGTACAACCCGGCGTAGCTGCTGAAGTAGGTTTCCTTGAACCGCTGATGCTGGCCGTAGACGGTTCGCATCATGCCCGGCCAGGGCTCTTCCAGGCAGAGCACGCCGGCGCCCGGTCCCTCGATCCGCTTGCCCTCCGGCGTGACCATCACTGGCTTGACGCCGAAGAACGGTAGCGTGGCTGAACCCGGCTTCAACGGTGTACACCCGGGCAGAGGGGTGATCAGAATTCCGCCCGTCTCGGTCTGCCACCATGTGTCAACTATGGGACATCGTTCGTGGCCGACCATCCGGTAGTACCACATCCACGCCTCGGGATTGATCGGTTCGCCCACGGAGCCCAGGAGTCGCAGGCTCGACAAGTCACGCTTCTGCACGTGGCTGTCGCCGTGGCTCATCAAGGCACGAATGGCAGTAGGGGCGGTGTAGAAGATGTTCACCTTGTACTTGTCCACCACGTCCCAGAAACGCCCGGGATCCGGGTAGGTGGGCACGCCTTCGAACATGAGCGTGATGGCTCCGTTGCACAGCGGGCCGTACACGACGTAGCTGTGGCCGGTTACCCAGCCGATGTCCGCCGTGCACCAGTACACATCGCCGTCGTGGTAATCGAAGATGTACTTGTGCGTCACGGCGGTGTACACCATGTACCCGCCCGTCGTATGCAGCACGCCCTTGGGCTTGCCCGTCGAGCCCGAAGTGTACAGGATGAACAGCGGATCCTCCGCGTCCATCCACTCCGGCTCGCAATCGGGCGAGGCCTTTTCCATCAGGTCGGCCCACCAGAAGTCACGGCCTTCCTTCATCGTCGTTTGCAGGACGTCGCGGCCAACCCGCTCGTAAACGATACACGTCTTGATCTTCACACCCCGGCGAAGGCAGGTGAGCATGGCCTCATCGGCGTTCGCCTTCAGTGTCACCGCCTTCGAGCCGCGGTACACGCCGTCGGTGGTGATCAGCACTTCGCACGCCGAGTCCACGATGCGGTCGGCCAGCGCCTCAGGCGAGAACCCGCCGAACACGATGGAGTGGATGGCTCCGATCCGGGCGCACGCTAACATGGCAATGGCCAGCTCCTTGACCATGGGCATGTAGATCGAAACCCGGTCGCCTTTCTTGACGCCGCGGCTCTTGAGGACGTTGGCGAACTTGCAGACTTCCCGGTGCAACTGGCGGTAGGTCAGCGTCGCATCTTCTCCCGGCTCGTTGCCCTCCCAGATGATGGCGATTTGGTCACCTCGGGTGGCCAGATGCCGGTCGAGGCAGTTGTACGCGATGTTCGTCTTGCCCCCGATGAACCACTGAATGGAGATGTCCCCCGCGAAGTCGTACTCGCGGACTTTGGTCCACCGCTGGTGCCAGTGGAAGCCTTCGGCGAGCTCCGCCCAGAACCCTTCGGGGTCTTCGATCGACCGCTTGTACATCTGTCGGTACTGGTCCATCGACTGGATGTACGCCTTGGCGGCAAATTCCGGCGGCGGAAGAATGACACGTGTCTCGGCGGGACCGGTAGCGTCTCGGTTGGACATGCAGCCACTCCTTTTTGCAAAGCTATCGGCAGTCAGCATTCAGCTATCAGCAAGCGCGGAACTCATGGCCCACAGCCCTGTTGTACGGTCGGGGGCAGATCGACCCATGCCATTGTAGAACTCACGTCCGCCGCCGGCGGCAGAGAAGCTGACTCAGAATGTGAGGCGACGTTGCGAGTTCGTGCGCTCGTGTCGCGTCCTTGCGCGAATCTGTGGACGCCTCTTCCTGTCCCGCGAACTGGACATGGGACGTCACTCAGGATTCAGTGCGAGCGAAAGGTATACGCGCATGGACCGCCTGCCGGGAACAGATCGGAGCCCCGGCATCCAGGCAGGACAGATGTCATTCGAAGGTGTGGTGACAGATGCCTGAACGTTCCCGCATTTTCGCAAGAATGATGCTTGGATTCAACTGCCTGTCATATACTAAAGCACGACTGGCGCGCCGGGCGAGCGAGGCGCCAGACGTCGCTGTGTGAGGAGGGATCTCATGACCGCTTTTCGCCTGGGATGGGTTGGGATCGCCTGCTTGCTGGTCGTCTCCTGTGCTACCGACGAAGATCGTCGGTGGCGAAGTTCACAGGCTCACGCGCTGCATTCACGGCAACTCCAGGCCACCATGGGCAGTCTGGAGCGGCATGTCCGAGGCTGGTCCGGCGAGATCGCTCGGCTCCAGGCCGGACCGACCGCTGAACAGTACGAACAGGCCGCCGAGGCCGCCAACCGGCTTGCCAATGCCGCACACGCCATCGGCGAAGCAGTGCCCGAGAACGTGCTGAGCGGACCCGAGCGGCAGGCGTTTCTCCGGCTGGTAGCCCAACTCGAATCGCAGGCCCGGGGGCTGGCCAATAGCGCGACTGCTCGCGATGGCGCTGGGATGGAGGCGTCGTTCACTCGGCTGCGGACCACCTGCAACGAGTGTCACGCTCGCTTCCGGGACGTCGCTGGCACGCTGTGAGCCTCACGCCGTCTGAGGCAGTCCGGGGTCGTGCTTGAGTTCATTCTCGACCACTGCCACGATGAGATCGAAGTAACGCTCGAGCCCGCACCGGTCCGCATCGCGCGTGACACAGCGTCCGCTCGCGTCCTGGCGGCAGGTCGCGCAGATCACCTCTCGAACCCGCTCCATGTACGGCTCGACCGAGTAATCGCGAATTCCTTCCACCACCGCGATGAGGTCGTCCAGCCGGCCGAAGAGCGGCCCCAGATCCAGCTTGCCGCCCGCACAGGCCTTCGCCGCTTCCGCCGCCTCGATCCGTTCCCGCAGCCGCTGCTCGATTCGACTTCGTAGTGTGCTCATGTCGCCGATTACACCAGAACCGGCGAGATCTTTCCAGCTCACTCGCCGGCGCGGAGCGCGCCGCCCCAGCTGTTCCGCGACGAACCGAGTACCGAAAGTTGGGGGGCGGGCATCTTGCTTGCCTCTGACCGGGCAGCACGATCCTGGCAAGACCACGGTTCATCCACAATTGCTGACCGGTTGTCCTTCTGAATCTCGACCACGGATCAGCGTCCTGAAGCGGGCGAATGTCACTCAACCGCGCAGGCAGAATTCGATCTGGGTTTCCTCTGTTTGCTCCTGTTGAATACCTATGGGGCTGGCCGGTGCGGGCGGAGAAAGCCGACAGGAGGCAACAGAGATAACAGAGAACCGCATGTCCGCAGATTGCCGCAGAAGGCCGCAGATTTTGAGCGGAATCGTTCATCTTTCCATCCTCCTCATCCGTGGCATCGGTGCAATCCGCGTTTCCATCTTTTCCACGGTGGGGCAGACCACGGATGACGCCGGTGGGCACGGATGAAAACAAAGGAACTTCGAGAACAACGATCTTATGGACTATTCGATCGAGACAGCTGAAAAGAACGGAATCGTCCCGTCGAAATCAGAATCGAACTTGCCCAGGAACGGACTCTCTATCGACTGCTACCGGAGGGCTGTCGGAAGGCCTGCAAGGGAGGGGGGCATCCGGCCCGCGACCAAGGTACCGTCCCGGAGGCGGAAATTCTATAATAGCGGCGTGGACAGTGCGTTCTTCATCGATCTGAAGTTGCGAATCGGCTTTGACGGACAGGATGCCGACAACCTGCACTCGCTCCGCGAGGTCGTCGAGCCGGCGGTCGCAGAGGTGAGCGACCACTTTCACGAGTGGTTGTTTCGCGATCCCTCCGCGCGGGCTGTCTTTACCGGCGGCCCTGCCCAGATGGAGAAGCAGCGCCGGGTGTTTGCCGACTGGGTGCGCGACCTGTTCAACGGCGCCTATGACTTCGAGTACTTTCAACGGCGGATCGACATCGGTCGCACACACGTCCGCGTGGGCATGCCCCAGCACTACATGTTCACGTCGATGCAGGTGGTATGGCAGAAACTGCAAGAAGTCATCCGCCGGTCCGGCACGCCCAACGCCGAAGCCAAGCTGGACTCGCTCCACCGGCTGCTGGTCCTCGAGACCGCCGTCATGCTCGAGTCGTACAAGGACCACTACTCCCAGAGGCTGCGCGAGGAGGAGCGGACGGTCGCCGAGGAGCGCCTCACGCAGTCCGAACACCTGGCCCAGATCGGCCAATTGGCCGCCTCTCTCGCCCACGAGATCAAGAATCCGCTGGCGGGCATCAGTGGTGCCATCCAAGTCCTGCGCGACCAGATGGACGGCGACGATCCGCGCCAGTCGGTGATCCGCGAGATCCTCGGCCAGATCAACCGGCTCGATGCCACCGTTAAGGATCTGCTGGTCTACGCCCGGCCGCGGCCGCCCGAGTTTCGGCCGTGCGACCTGGTGGCCACCACGCACCGGGTGGTCAAGCTGACCCGTGAGGCGGTGAGCCTGCGGAACGTCCCCATTGCCGTGCACGCCGAGTCCCAGGTGCCGCCTGTGCCCGTGGACCCGCGCCAGATCGAGCAGTTGATCATGAACTTGGTGCTCAACGCCGCTCACGCCTGCAAGATGGGCGGGCGCATTGACGTCTATATATCCTCCGTGGATCGCACGGCCGTGCTCGAAGTCGTGGACCAGGGGGTGGGCATGACGCCCGAGGTGCGGGAGCGGGCCTTCGAGCCGTTCTTCACCACCCGTGCCAAGGGCACCGGGCTGGGCCTGCCCATCTGCCGCAAGATCGTGGAAGCGCACAAGGGAACGATTACACTACACAGTGAACCGGGCAAGGGCACGACTGTACGTGTGGAACTGCCCCAGACGTGGGCATAGAGAATGACGAAATCAGAATGACGAATGACGAATACCCTTCGGAGAAAGCGCGTATTTGGCATCGTCTGGCTCATAGCTTATAGCTCATAGTTCACAGCTTCTTCTTATGAACATTCGCGTACTCATCATCGAAGACGAAAGCCTCATTCGTTGGTCGCTGCAGCAGAAGTTTCAACAGCGCGGCTACGAAGTGACCGAAGCCGAGAACGGCGAGGCCGCCCTCGAGGCCCTCCAGGCCGGCGAGTACGACCTGATCATGCTCGACTACAAGCTGCCCGACATGACCGGGCTGGACATCCTTCGCCGTATGCGCGACATGGGCAAGGAGACCGTGGTCATCATGATCACCGCGTTCAGCAACATCGAGGACGCGGTCGAGGCCATCAAGCTGGGGGCCTTCGACTACGTGGCCAAGCCTTTCCAGATGGACCAGTTGCTCATCACCGTGGACAAGGCCCTGGAAACCACCCAATTGCGGCGACAGGTCCGCGAGCTCCGCAGCCGGCTCCAGCATGAGTTCGGCTTCGACCGCATCATCGGCCAGCACCCGAGCATGCTGCAGCTGTTCGACGTCATCAACAGTGTGGCCCGCTCCAGCAGCTCGACCGTCTTCCTCCGCGGCGAGACCGGCACGGGCAAGGACCTTGTCGCCGGCGTCATTCATTACAACTCCGACCGGGCCCCCAAGCCCTTCATGAACATCACGTGCACGGCCATCTCCGAAACGCTGCTGGAAAGCGAATTGTTCGGCCACGAAAAGGGCGCTTTCACCGACGCGCGAGCCCAGAAGAAGGGCCTTTTCGAACTCGCCGACGGCGGCACCGTGTTCCTCGACGAAGTAGGCGACATGTCGCCTACGTTGCAGGCCAAGCTGCTGCATTTCCTCGAAAACCGCAGGTTCCGCCGCATCGGCGGGTCCACGGAGATATCCGTGGATGTCCGCGTCATTGCCGCGACCAACCGCGATATCGAGGAGGCCATCAAGGCCGGTCAGTTCCGCAAGGATCTGCTCTACCGGCTTAACGTTGTGCCGATATTTCTGCCTCCCCTGCGCGAGCGGGGCGATGACGTGCGGCTCCTGGCCGACCATTTCGTCAGCATCTACTCGCGCGAGTTCAAGAAGCCCATCACCGCCGTGCAGCCCGAAGCCTACGCCAAGCTGGCCGGCTATGGCTGGCCCGGCAACGTCCGCGAGTTGCGAAACGTCATCGAGCGGGCGGTGCTGCTTTGCAAAGAGGATGTGCTCAAGCCCGCCGATATCGTCCTCGGCTCGGGTCAGACCGCCTCCGTCGAGGACACGCTCGCGGGTCTCGATCTGCCCCCCGGCGGCCTGGACTTCGATCAGCTCGAAAACAAGATGCTCCGCCAGGCGCTCGCTCGTGCCGCCGGCAACCAGACCAAGGCCGCCAAGCTGCTCAACCTTTCCCGCGACACCTTCCGCTACCGCCTCGAAAAACACAATTTGCTCTGAAATCGTCACGTTGCCGGATTCCAGCTCTTCGGGTGGGCGGGCGTCCCGCCCGCCTCCAGCTGCGCGAGATACCGCGTCTCGTTCAAGTAACGGGCAAGGGACGTGTCGTGCGGCCAGGGCTGGCGGAATCCTCGTCCATCTTTCATGGCTCCATAGGGGCATAGGATGCAGGTCCTAGTAAAGATCTTGAAGGTGGCACGGCACGGATGATAGTGTGCACGCTAAGTTGTGTTGGTCAGTTCGATTCCGCCCCCAAGAATTATTGTTGAAATGGTTGTGTGCGAGTATGCAGCGCGCGGGCGAGGCGTGCGGATGACGGGGGCCGAGCCCACGCAGAGAGCGCTACAAAGCAACGATGCACTGCTCAGGCACAAGATGGCGACGGGAAAAGAAACGGAGAGTTTCCAAGGCGTCCCGGCATGAGCCGTGCAGTTGCTGAAGCCTGTCGGCCGGCCTGCCCTTGCACTTCGCTCAGCCACGTCGTGACACACACGGTAATGAACGATTGGAAAAATGCTTACGATACCAGGTCCGAGGAGGACGGGACGCAAAGCAAGGACTGCGCGGCAGATGGTGATCCGTGAGTCTGTCGTAGACAGGAGTGCCTCAGATGCATAGACACATGTGCTTCTAAGGCTACACGGGTGGGCTGATCCTGTTGTGGGCTGCTGCCGCGCTCGGAGCTGGGCTGAAAGACGACAGAGAACAGCAGTTGCAGCGCTTTCTGGCAGAGATTGCTGGACAGCGAGCTGAGTATACCCTTCGCCAGGCTGGCAAGCCTGTTCGATACATGAAAATGAGCTTCGATCGAAAAAACGATCGAATGAACGCCACCGTTCATGTTGAGGAAGCAACCGGGCAGAACGTCGAAACGCCTGAGATCCATACGTATGTGCGTTCTGCGGATCGGAAGTGGTTTGCCACGCCGGAGTACGCCAAAGAAGAGCCCAGATCACAAATCGTGTCGCTCTGGAGGCGGGACCATGTATCAGGTGCAGTTGTTTGCCGTGTGTCCGATGCAACGCAACCGAGGGAAGGCCGGTAAGGTGTGGCGGAAAGGCTCCAGAACGACGGCGGAATAAAGGGCTGATTGTGCCGGTCACCGGTCGAGTGCATGTTGTCTTGACTGCGGTGGTTCGCAGCGGCACGAATCGAAGTGTGACTCGGGTGGGACGGTCGTTCCGCGCGAATGTCAAGAGTGTCGCATATAGGTCAAGATGTGGTCCGCCAATTCGAAGCGACTTGCCGCCGGCGTGTTTCCTGGGCAGAATGGGAACGCGTTATTCTTGCCATTATCATTCATGACGTCATCCCTTTCCACAGGAGGCTTGCAGATGGAACTTGCGAACAAAGTGGCGTTGATCACCGGCGGGACGCGGGGCATCGGTGCGGCGACCGCGATCAGACTGGCCCGCAGCGGCGCCGACATCGCCATCAGCGGCCGACATCACGACCAGGCGGCCGACGAGGTCCGTGCCGCGATCGAGGCATTGGGTCGACGCTGCGTGGTGGTGGTCGGCGACATGGGCCGGCCGGAAGATGCGACCCGGCTGGTCAACGAATGCGCCGCCTCCCTGGGCGGGCTCGACGTTCTGGTGCACTCGGCAGGTGGAGGGGTTCGCGGCCGACTTCTGGATCTCGCTCCCGAGGCGTGGTATCAGGCGTTCGATGTTCACGTTCATGCCGTCTTTCATCTTTGCCGGGCCGCCGTTCCCTTCATGCAGAAACGCAAGGAAGGGGCCATTATCCTGATTTCCTCGGCCGTCGGGCACCGCGGTTTCGCCGGGACGGCTGCCTACTGCGTGGTCAAGGGCACGCTACCCAATTTCGCCCGGACGCTGGCTCGCGAACTGGCCGATGACAACATTCGGGTCAACTGCGTTGCCCCCGGCATCATTCGCACGCGGTTTCACGAGCAGATGACCCCCGAGCAGTACAAGAACAACATCGAAAACCGCATTCCTCTGCACCGCGAGGGCACTGCCGAAGACGTGGCCGACTTGATTTCCACGCTGGTCACCAACGACTTCATCACCGGTGAGACCGTGGCGATCGACGGAGGCATGACCATGCGACTGGTCTGACCTCGGCGTCGGTGCCGACCATCAATAACGAATTACCACGTGAAACGGGCCGTCCCCTGGCGGCAAGGCGATCCGCTCCGCGTCGAGATCGAATTGCGTCCAGGGCAGCCCGTTGATTTTCACCGATGCGATCGGAGCCTGGTCCGGCAGTCGCGCGTAGAGCCAGGTGCGGGCCGGCCTGTTGCGCGTGGGCGGCTCGATCCGGGCTTCGACGGTGCGCGGCTCCGCTCCCGCCTTGTAGGTAAAGCTCAACGATCCGAAGTACGAGTTGATGCGATCGACCTGCACGCCAGGACCCGACGCCAGCCAGCGACGGGGCATGCCCACGCCCAGCCACAGCTCGTCACCAACCTCCAGTACGAGGGCATCTCGAACGCGATTGACGAAGCGGGCTTCGTCCGGACTCTTGTAGAAAGGTCCACTGGCGTGCTTCCATTCCCGGTATTCCTCGGTGAGCGTATTGATCTCCGGATGCAGACAGGAGACGAAGCCGTTGTACATAGTACGGATCGCCGCCGGGATCTCGCGCCGGTAGAGGTACACCAGGGCAGGATTTTGCAGGCTGGGCTGGAAAACCATCCCCCCTTGGCTGAACCAGTAGTTGTCGTCGGTAAAGCCGTGTACGTTAAAGCCGCCGGAGCTGGACAGCGTGAGATTGTCCTCCCAGTCATCCAGAACCCACTCGGCGATGGGCTCGTTAGGGCTGAAGATACCCAGGTTCAACAGGATGATCGGTCCGTATAAGACCTCACGGGTGGCGGAAAGACGGTAGCAGGGCAGTACGTCCGGCTTGCCGTAGCGGCTATAGAACTGCACCCGCATGGGGCCGAAGCCACGGAACCGCTGGTAAGCCCGCGTGGGAACATAAGGAGCATAAGTGCCGTCGCGCATCTGCACCACCGGGGCACGCTCCATCGAACGCGTCACCGAGTCGCGCAGGTTCTGGCGGTACTCTTCGGCTGCAGCCCGCAACTGCGCAGCCTGCGGATGGCCGATGTCTTCCAACGCAGTTGCTGTCTCCAGCATGCCGGCCACGCAGTAGGCGTTCACCGCAAACCAGTAGGCCCAGTCACCGTTATCCTCCAGATGACCGGCCGGCAGCAGGCCGTACTCGAGCCTTCTTTTTCCATCCGCATTTGTCAGGCGAGTCGCTTCCCGCTGTCGCTGCGTCCATTCGATGGCTTTGAACATGCTGGGCAGGTTGGAACGCAGCCAGTCTGCATCCCGCGTGTAAAGATAGTGCCGGGCCAGCGCCCACAACACCGTGCCGTGGTCCAACCCGTAATGGTGGGCGGTGTAGTTGTACTCGTCGTTGACCTTGGCTCCGTGGTAAACCCCGTCGTGCGGCCCGGTATAGTTGCCGGGAAAAGGCCGGCTGCCCTGCAACTCGGTCAGCGTATGCAGGTACTGACGAGATCGTTCCGTATCCCCGAGCGCATCCAGCAGCAGGGTCTGGAAGCAGGTTTCGTTGGCATAGACCTCGTAGCTGAAACTGGCCGCGGGAACCATGTACAGGCCGCTGAGAGGATCCTTGGTGGTGCTGATGTGGATATGCGGGACTACGAACCTCGCCAAGTGATTGAACTTAGGTTCCGGCGTGGTGAAGCGCACCGTGCGTTCGATCATCTCGCGCCAGTAGCGGGCCACGCGCTGTCGCTGAAACGCGTAGTCGAGCGACTCGACCGCGCGGGCCTCATCCTCACCCAGGTCCGATACGTAGGGTATGTTTATGAAGACCGCTTCTGTCTCGCCGGGGGGGACGTCGAAACGACAGTGCACTTTGCCGTCGCGCATGCCCCTTTCGGCTGAGGCCGGCGGGCGGAAGGTGGCTCTCAACCGCCCAGGATCGGTCCGGGTGTATACACGGCCGCCGACAAGCGCGAGTGCCTCAATCTGCTCGGTGTGCAGCCAGACGTGAGCGGGCTTCACTTCATGGCCCGGGTTGTGGACGCGTAACTGCATCATCAGGATGGCGGGCGTCTGTTCGCTGCGGCCGGGATCGTCAGGATCCAAGGGGCCGGTCAGCAAGGTAACGAAGGTCTCCTGCTCGTAGGTCAGGCCTTCGTTCTCCCAGCGGTTGATGACTATGGGCAGGCACTCCTCGGCCACGGATACTTGGGTTCGACCATCCTCCCGGTAGTACGGGGTGGCGCCCGTGCCTACGCGAAAACGCAGAACGTGACCCTCCCAGTGCAAGCGTCGCTGTTCATTGGCCTTGATCTTGCGATAGCGGTCCATGAACACATCACCGCCGTACTCCACGGCAAACTTCTGCCAACTGGCGTCGGCCGCTACCGGCAGGTAGACCTTGTCGCCGCGCTGACGCTTCCAGGGATCCAGGGGCGGGATTTCAGCGGTAGCCCGTTCATAGGTTTGCTCAGGCTCTCGGGGAATCTTGGCTCGAATCTTCTCGCCCCGAGGGGGCTTGACGGGCCCTTCGTGATCCGGCCCAGCGCCCAACGTGACTCGGGTCTTGAAGTCTGGTACGTAGATCGGACCGGACTGCAGGTCCAGGGTACTGAACGTGAAGGTCCGGGTGTGCTCTCGTTCATCTACCAGAGCCTTCTGGCGGACGGTGACCAACGTGACGTCAAATGAGCCTGCCAGTGAGGGCACAGAAGAGAGCAGCTCGGCAATCAGGCCCTTCAAACGATCCGATTGCAGCACAGGACGAGTCGCAACAAGTACCCCGTTGTCGATCTCCAGCGCGGCCTCGTATTGGCCATTTTCCTCGCCCACGCCAAACTCGATTCGTACGATCAGCGGCACCAGCACCGAGCTCGAATAAACCTCCAGGGACTCGATCCGTGGGTGGGTGCTTGGCAGGACGAGTCGCAATTTCAGTGTTCGACGATACGTGACTCCCGGCAGGTGGTCGGCCAGCGGATTCTCCTCGCTGGCGAGAGGCTGGAAAGTGAAGACGTGCGTACCGTCGCGGAAGCGGCGATTGACCCGCGCGGTCAGCCAGCCGCCGCGCCAGGGATCGTCCTGGGGATCTTCAATGGTCGGCATTTCCGGCGGCGCCGGCGGCCAGGTGCGAGCCCAATACTGCAAGGACAGATCACCGAGTTGCTCTCCACCGGCGAATCGTACGCGGACCTCGCTGACGTCGCGTTCCTCATCCCAGACGACGCCGATCCTGGGCGTGGCGGGGGGCAGATCGGCCAAGGATGGCCAGACCGGACCTTCAGCCGCATCGTCCTGGGCCCAGGTCGTGATGCGGCCAAATCGGGCCAAATCCAGCAACCGCTCTGGTTCAGCCTGTACCGGTGAAAGCCAGCCGATCAGGGCCAACCCACATGCCAATCCAAAGCAGCCTCTGCCGGAACCTCTCGTGAGCATGTTGGCCCTCGCAAGTCTGAAGCGGGAACGCCCGGGAGCTCTGGTTCGACACGGCCCCGCTTCGATTAACGATAAGATTCGAAAAGAATCTATAATCTACTTGCCCTGCAATACACCGTCAAGTACACTGCTCGGCCTGCAGCACATGCTGGTCGACCAGCAAAGGAACTGACCATCGAAGAGAGCCGGCCGAGCGGCGGACACGAGAGGGAAGCATATGCACCACGCGATCACCACTTTTTCAGCCCGGTTTGTAGTTGAATGGCTCGCCTCGACATCCTTGATCGCGCTGACGGCTGCGCGAGCCGAGTTCGTCCTGGTCGAACAGGGCCGCCCGGTGGCGACCATCATGACCGCCGCCCAACCGAGCGACAACGCCAAAACGGCGGCGGCTGAACTGCAGAAGTACGTGGAGAAGATGAGTGGAGTCCGTCTGACCATCGTTGACGACACAGCCCAGGTCTCGGGCCCCGTGGTGCTCGTCGGGCCCAGCAGGCTGACCGCCCAGATCCCGGATCTACGCATCCCCGCCGGCAAGACCCGTAATCTGCGGGAGGAAGGCTTTGTGGTCCGGACAGTAGGCGATCGACTGGTCCTTGCCGGCAATGACGTGCCGCCTTACTTCGGAACCCGCTATGCGGTCGTCTACTTGCTGCACGAATTGGGTGTGCGCTGGTTCATGCCCGGCGAGATCGGCGAAGTGGTCCCTTCCATGAATACTATCAAGATCGGACCGATCAACGTTACGCAGAAACCCGATTTCCCGATGCGCAACTTCTGGGAGCATGGCCGCGGGAAAATGGTCGCGGAACTGCGCGAATGGAAGATTCACAACATGTTGAATCCCGACAGCCAGGATGCCTTCGGCGTTCCGGCGGACGGATCCATCGGCAGGTACTTGCCCAAGGACAAGTTCGACACCTATCCGGAATGGTTTGCCTTGCAGCGCGACGGCACGCGAGACTCCAGCCATCCCTGCACGACCAGCGAGGGGATGATTGAGTACGTGGCCGAAAGGATAAAGAGGGAAGCCCGATCGGGGAACAAGGTTTCCGCGTTTGCCCCGGTGGATGGAAACCCACGCTGCTGGTGTGAAAACTGCGAGCGCATCGGAAACGCCTTCGACGGGTATGGGGCTAACGAACGCGATCCGATTCCCGAGTCTTCGGCCAGCAACGAATGGTTCTACTTCGTCAATCGCATCCTGGCGAAGGTCAACGAAGAGTTTCCCGAGCACATCATCGCCTCCAACGGATACGCCAACCGTGACATTCCGCCGGAGGTCCCCCCGCACATTCCGTTCAATGCCTCCAACAACCTCACCGTCATGTTTGCCAACATCGGAGCGTGCACCATCCACGCCTATGATGATCCCAAGTGCTGGCAGATGCATCGCCAGGCACAGATGATCCGTCAGTGGTGCAAGCTCTCGGACAAGGTCTGGATCTACAACTACAACTACACGATGCTCGTAAACAAGGGCACGCTGACGCCCGTGGTCCAGCGGATTCGCCGCAACATCCCTCTTCTCAAGGAGTGGGGGGTCGTAGGCTTTTATGACCAGGACGAGGGCGACTGGGCCCTGTCCGGCTTGCCCACCCGTCTGGTCAGAGCTCGCCTGCAGTGGGATACCAAGGCGGACGTGGACGCCATTCTCGAAGATTTCTTCACCCAGTGGTTCGGGCCGGCGGCCCAGCCGATGAAAGCCTACTACCAGGCCCTCGAGGATGCCTTCGAGAATACCCATGTCCACGGTCACGAGGATGTGATCCTGCCATCCATCTACACCGACGAGCTCATGGCTGTACTGGATCGGCAGATAACCGCCGCGGAGGCTGCGGTCACGTCTGAACCGTATCGCTTCCGCGTGGGCCTGGAGCGCCTGATATACGACCTGCTGCGGGCCTACGTGGCCATGATGAAGGCCCAGCACAATTGCGAGTTCCGCAAGGCGGCCGAGTTCGCCGGGCGCATCATTGAACTACAGGCTGAGCTGAACAAACGCACCCCTTTCATGGGCTGGCATCCTTTCAAAGTTTACGAGTCCGACTGGGAGCAGAAGCGAATGCTGGCCGCCGATGCCAAAATCAACGGCCCGGTGGGCAAGCTGATCGCTCCGCTGCCCCTGGAAGCTGCTTTCCGGCTTGATCCGCACGACGACGGACGCTTCGAACGATGGCAGGACGGTGCGGCCGATCCGTCGCAGTGGCGTACCATGCGCACCACGGCGGGCTGGGATGCCCAGGGATTGCACGATGAGCGTGGGCGGCCCTACAAGGGAATCGCCTGGTATCAGTTCGAGGTGGACATACCCAAAAACGCGTCCGTGGAACACGCTCACCTGCACGGCATGGCCATCGTTAATGAGGCCTGGGTATGGGTGAACGGGCGATACGCCGGTCATCGGCCGTACATGATGCAGTGGTTCCGGCCGCACAGTCTTGACATGGATGTGAGCAAGCTGCTCATTCCGGGTCAGCGCAACCGCATCACCCTGCGGGTTCTGTGCAACGCGGATGTATGGGGAGCCAACGGGATTTACGAACGGCTATTTCTGTACGATCGTAACCCGGAGGCGCCACCTGAGAAATCATCACGGCGAAAATAACGGAATTGTCGGCGTGTGAGTTAAAGGCGTTGTTCGCACTATGGAGCGGTCAATCAGTCTGGAACTGCCGCAAGAGACTTGAAAACTCGAGCCTGCCTGGCCAGCAAGTCTCGGCCAGGCAGGCTCCCTCTATGCCGTGCAGCGTGGCTGCTCCGTCGGGTGACGAATGTTTCCTGCGACCCCCGGAGCGCTTCGCCCATGCTTTTCGCTACACAGATCAGGATCTGCCGGGCATGGGAATGTGGGCGAGGATGTTTTCCCGCGTCAGCTCATACTCCGGCGGACCGAGGACCATGTCGGAGGTCATCATCTCTTCCCACGTCACTACCTTGCCGGTGTAGGCTGACGTCCTGGCCATGACGGCCGCCATGGTGGATTCGGCCACGGCCTGAGCCTCGTTGATGGGCTCTCCCTTGCGGATGGCGGCAATCAAATCGGTATGCTCTTGGACGTATGGATTGACATCGAACTTCAGCAGGGGCTGGCCCGCAATCCAGCCGTTGCAGTTTGACCGACCCCTCTCGCCCCTCATGTGTTCCGACACTTCCTTCGCCGTGCCGCTGATCTGCCGACACTGGCTGAGGATGTGCACGTCGTCGGGGAAGGTGAAGTCAGTGCAGAAGAAATCATACTGGTTGCCGGTCACGCGGCGTAGGCGGGCCCCCATGGACATGGCCTTTATGGGATGCGACCCGAGGACCCAGCAGGCCACGTCGATGTTGTGCACGTGCTGCTCGACAATGTGGTCCCCGGAGAGGAAGGTCCAGTTGTTCCAGTCGCGCAGGAGCCAATCCTGGTCACTCCAGCCGGCCTGGCGCCGCTTGAACCAGGCCTGGCCGCCGTTCCAGTAAATCTGTCCGGCCACGATCTTGCCGATGGCTCCGTCGTGCAGTTTGCGGATGGTTTCGATGTATCCCCGATGATGGCGCCGCTGTGTGCCGGCCACGATCGACAAGTTCTTCTTCTCGGCCAGGCGGCCTGTTTCCATTATTTTACGAACGCCCACCGGATCGACACCTACCGGCTTCTCGGCGAAGACGTGCTTACCGGCCTCGATGCAGGCGGCTAGGTGCTCGGGGCGGAAGTAAGGCGGGGTGGCCAGAATCACGTAGTCGACATCGGTTTCCAGGAGCTTCTTGTAGCCGTCCAGCCCGGTGAAACAATACTTGTCCTCGACGACGGCCAGATCCTTTAGCTCCTGACGACATTGCTCGAGGCGGTCGGGGAACACGTCCGCCAAGGCCGTGATGCTGATGCCCGGTGCGGCTTTTATGGCGTCCTTGGCCGCGCCGGTGCCACGTCCTCCGCAGCCGACCACGCCCACTTTCAGCGGTCGCTCAGCGGCGGCACCCCGCACGGCCCGCGGAACCGCGGTAGCCACGGCCATCGCTCCACCGGCCGCCCTGACAAATGTACGCCTGGAGATCTGGTTGCTTTGCATCGGGTGTCCTCCACCGTAGGTCCGCGCTCAATCTCGTCCCGTGGGACCATGAAAAGAGGGTTCTTCCGGTCGGGGCCGGGAAGGCCCCGCCGTGGCCAAGTCAAAACGAGCGCGAGGCCGTTCGTCCGGTATGCCAAGGCCGATCCGGCTGGCTCGTGTCTATTTCGTCAGGCTGTCTTTGCCTTCCGTCAGCCACTCGAGCGTGAAGCGAGCCAACGTCATCTTCTCGTACTGGTTCTTCTCGCCGTTCTCGTAAAGGCACAGGATGGTGTTGTCAGGAGCCACCGCCAACGCGGAGTAGACCGACTTGCCCTCGTTCAGCACGCGGGAGACCGGCCAGGTTCGGCACTCATCATAGCTGAGCTTGACGGTCATGTTGGTGCGGGTGTCGCTGGCCGGATTGGAGAACAGGACGCGGCTCTTGCCCGACTTGCTGGAGGTCAGACGCAGCAAACTGGCCTGGCACTTGGGTTCGATGAGCGCTTCGTCGAGCGTGACCTCCGACCAGGTCATGCCCTTGTCCATGCTGCGGGCCACGGCCCGTCGGTTCTTCCCGTGATAGCTGCGCATGTTCAGGTAGAGCGCCCGGTCCTCGGTTTCCAGGGCCACACATTCGTTGGTGTGCGGTCCCAGCGTGCCCCCCAGCTTCCAGGTCTTGCCATGGTCGTCGCTGTAGAAAACGTGGGAAAAATAAAACTCCGTCTGCAGTTTGGTCGCGTTGTTCAGCTTGTGGTCACAAGGAATCACCAGGCGTCCGCAGGACATTTGAGTGCCGCGTCCCGGGCCGGTGGCGTACCAGGTCCATTCGGGGCGCGAAACATCCTTGGTGATCTCCTTGGGCTTCGTCCAGGTTTCACCATCATCATCGCTGCTCATGATGAAGACCTGCTTGTTGTTGCGGCAGAAGGGCAACCAGATGGTACCGGTCTGCTGATCCACCACCGGGCAGGGGTTGCCTGCGGTGTTTTCTCCATCATCGACGAGGACGCGGAACTTGTCCCAGGTGGCCCCGCCGTCGAAGCTCCGCCGTATGATGAGATCAATGTCGCCCTGGTCCGAAAAACTGTTCTTGCGTGCCTCGCTGAAAACCAGAATGGTGCCCTTCTTCGTGACCACCATGGCCGGGATGCGATAGGCCGTGTACCCGTCTTGGCCGGAAATGAACAGATCCTTCTGTTCGATGCCGTCTCGTTTCAGGCTGGTCGAATACCGGTCCTGCTGAGCAATGGTCGGGTCGCCGCACACCGCCACGACGACCGTCATCAGCGTCAAGAAGCCCGGTCGCGTCCAACCTCGCCATCTCACACCGCCACCCATCGCCATAGATGTCAACATCCCATTCTTCTCCTGGCTCCGAACACCGCGTAGCCTGCCCCGGAGGAACCGCGTTCCTTCAGAGTCCGCAAAGGGCCCGCCGTTAGCATTGTCGCGAAAACGCATATTACTTGACCTTCGTGATAAATCAAGGTAAATTATCAATTGTTCTTAATTTCTATCGGTAATCGGGAGAGGGAAAGCACCAATGCGCCGATCGTGCTTGCCTATCGTCATGCTGGCCTGGCTATGCGGCAACGCTGCCGGGAATGGCGTTTGGATACCGGCCTTTCCGGGGGCAGAGGGGTTCGGGGCGCGAACGCTGGGCGGCCGAGGGGGGAGAGTGATCGAGGTCACCAACCTCAACGACAGCGGACCCGGCAGCTTCCGGGCTGCGGTCGAAGCCAGCGGGCCCCGGACAGTCGTGTTCCGGGTAGGCGGCACCATCGAACTGCAATCCACCGTATTATTCACCAACCCCTTCATCACCATAGCCGGTCAGACCGCCCCCGGAGAGGGCATTGCTTTCAAGAATGTGGTGGGCTTCGACCGCTACACGGATCCCAGCGCGAGCTTCGATATTCGCACGCACGACGTGATTATCAGGTATGTTCGCATCCGCCCAGGTCCCGGGCTTCCCGGTACCACCGGTAGCGAAGTGGACTGCGTTCAAATCTACGACGGCTCCTACAACATCATCCTGGACCACTGCTCCATGAGTTGGGCCGTCGACGAGAACTTCTCCTCGTGGGGGGATCCTCACGACTTCACGCTGCAGTGGTGCCTCATCTACGAGGGCCTGCGAAACAGCGTTCACTCCGAAGGGCCTCACAGCATGGGCGCCCTGTTCGGAAGTGAGGGCTGCGAACGGGTCTCGTTCCATCACAATCTTCTGGCCCACAACGTGGATCGCAGCCCTCGCCTGAAGACTTCCGGCGTGGTCGACTGCGTCAACAACGTGGTCTACAACTATGGCGAATATGCCGGTGTGTTCAGCGCGGATTATGACAACATGCCGGTGAATTACGTGGGTAACTATGTCAAGAAGGGGCCGGACAGCAGCGGACGCCACGAGGTGATCATGTGGGAGTCCGGCAACAATGCGTGCTCGGTTTACGTGCAGGGCAATCTCGGTCCACACCGCCAGAGTCACGCCGCGCCTGAAAGCGATGTCGTTGACCCCGAGGATCGCATCCACCTGACGCCAACCAGCCACCCCGTCATGCCGGTGAACACCTCGTCCGCGGAGCGCGCATTCAGCGAGGTAACCGCCACGGTGGGAGCCAATCTGCCCGTTCACGACTCGGCGGACCGGCGGGTGCTCTCGGATGTGCTGAATGGCACTGGACGCTTGGTCGATCACCCCAACCAAGTAGGCGGGTGGCCCGTGCTGGCGCCTGGGACACCTCCGGCGGACTCGGACCACGACGGTATGCCCGATGACTGGGAGACTCAGCACGGATTCGATCCCGCGAATCCGGCCGACGGTGTCGGCGATGCGGACGGCGATGGCTACACCAATCTGGAGGAGTATCTCAACGGAACCAACCCGCATCTCAACCCTCACTGCGGGCTGCGCTGTACCAGTTACTCCGGCGTTTCGCGTAACGGGGCGACACTGACCACCGCCGCTGTCGGTCAGCTTTACCGCACGGATCGTGCATACACGATTACCTCTCTGCCTTCGGCCTACGCTTGCTCGTCGATGGTGGCTTATGCGGAGGATGATCTGACCTACGACGGGGATGAATTCATCAGCATCGAGCTTGACGCAAACGCGACGGTGGCCGTGGCCTACGATGCCCGTTCGACGGTGCTCCCGGCTTGGTTGGCCGACTGGTCCGCCACATCGCAGGTGGTCAGCGGCCGAGAGACCGGTCGTGGTAACCAGGTCGTGAACTTCAACGTACGAACTCGCTCATTCGCTGCGGGGCAGACGGTTGTGCTCGGCGGTAACCGGCAGGGCAATGGAGACGCTCAGTCTGGATACCTCGTGTTCATCGTGCCCGACTGCCCCAGGCCGGTGCCCAGCATCATCGAGCAGCCCCAGTCCCAGTATGGCCGGCCGGGGGGAGTGATCACGTTAGCGGTCCAGGCCCAGGGAGCAGGTCGCCTGTCCTACCAGTGGCAGTATAATGGTGCCGACCTGTTGAACGGCCCCCGTCATTCAGGCGTCCATTCACCGGTGTTGACCATCTCGGGATTCGGCCGGAGTGACCAGGGAAGCTACCGTGTGCGTGTTTCGGACGATGGCTGTTCCACGATCAGTGAAGCCGCCATCTTGAGCATGGCCACGCCGTGCGATTACGACGGCGACCGTGACGTGGACCAGGACGACTTCGGTTTTCTGCAGCAGTGTCTCGGCTCCTCGGCCAACGACCCGAAATGCGTTCGAGCCGACCTGGCCGATACCCCTGAGATTAACGCCGAGGACCTGGCCGCTTTCATGCAATGCCTCAGCGGACCCAACGTGCGGGCGGCCGATCACTGCATTGATATGCAGTAACTCACTTCGGAAGATTGATATTTCGGCATGCCTTTGAACAGGCATGCACCGGCAGCAGAGAGGTGCTTCGTGGACAGACGGCAGTTTCTGACGGCAGCCGCAGCGGCTGGTCTGGTTGGCATTTCCCACCGAACCAAGGCGGTAGCGGCAGCGCTGTCACCCGCCTCCGGCAAGCAGGCCGTACTGAGACTCTCCATCCAGGAAGACAAGATGCCTGATGGAGATTTTGAGGCCAAGCTGGATCGCCTGGAACGGTGGGGCTTTGCCGGAATCGAATTGCGAGGCAAGGGGCTGCCCGATCGTGTGGAGCAGATCAAGAAAGCTCTCCGGGGCAGATCGATCAAGGTCAGCGCCGTGTGTACCGGCGTCGACGGCTGCCTGATCAGTGATCGCCCGGAACTGCGCGACGAGGCCATGCGCAGCGTCAAGAAAATTCTCACCGCCGCCGGTGAGCTGGAGGCGGTCGGCCTCATCGTGGTGCCGGCCTTCAATCGTCATTCGACCCTCGAGCACCGCAAGGCCCGGGAACTGTTGACCGGCTTTGCCCGGTGGGATGAAGAGCAACCCGACCGAGAGAAGGCCCTGCTCCAGGAACTGGGAGACCACGCCGCCAAGAACGGAACTCGCCTGTTGCTGGAGCCTCTGAATCGTCATGAATGCTACTTCCTGCGAACGCTGGTCGATGCGGCGTCCATTTGCCGGGACGTTTCGAACCCCGGCATCGCCATGATGGGCGATTTCTGGCACATGACGTGGGAGGAGACCAGCGATCTGGGCGCATTTATCAGCGCCGGCAGCTATCTGCGCCATGTCCACATCGCCAGCCGGCGCCGGCGCAAGATGCCCGGTGAGGACGGGGAAGCAGACAACTACCTGCTCGGCTTTGCCGGTCTCAAATGGATCGGCTACCAGGATTACATCAGCATGGAATGCGGGTCGATCGGCGACCGGGACACCACCATTCCGGCTGCCGCCGAGCTGATCCGCAAGCAATGGAACCAGGCTTAGGGTTGGACGCTGGTCAGGGGTAAGTATCTGCAAACGCGGAACTTATATTAAGGTGTGGCCTGGGCGGTGGGGCGATATTTCTGTGAATTTCATTGATCGAAATGCCGATAGCAGGTAAACTATCGATCATTGATTGCATTTATCAGTAATCACGTGATCGACGGAGGCGTTGAATGTCTTCCTCAGGAGTCCACCGCATGGTTGCCCGTCACGAGATCAGGGACAGCCTTCAACAGATGATCTTGAACGGCGAACAGAGAGCCGGATCCAAGCTGGTGCAGCAGCAATTGGCCAAGCGCTTCGGGGTAGCCCAGGGGGTGGTGCGCGAGGCCTTGCTCGAATTGCGGGCCTACGGGTTGGTCGAGACCATCGACAACCGCGGCATGTTCGTTACTGAGCTGAGTACCCAGAAGCTGCTCGATTCCTTCGACGTCCGCGAGATGCACGAGGCGCTGGCCGCCCGACTCTGCTGTGATCGAATCACCCGCAGGGAAATCCGCGAAATGGAACAGATGGCCGAAGAGATGTACGGCCTGGCCAAGAGCGGAAAGCTGATGGAAATGGCGTCACTCGACCGCGAGTTCCATCAGCGTCTTGTACACGTCTCGCAGAACAGCATGTTGATCCGCTTGGCGGAAAACTACCGGGTTCTCGGCAAGGTCATCCAGATCAGCCGTGATCCGGATGAAGTTCGAGCCGAGCACTTGGCCATTCTCAAGGCCATCGAAGCTGGCGATGCGGACAAAGCCGAGCAACTGATGCGGAGCCATATTCGCACCGCCAAGCAGGATTTGGAACGTCAGATCAAGGAGGGGACATTTGTCCCACGCTGGCTGGCCGGCCGCCCCGAGCCGGAACTCGAGGTTCCTGTGGCCAGAAAGCGTTCCAGAACAGGCCGGGCAACAGCACCTCGGTCTCGCAAATCGCGGGGTGCGGCGGAGTGATTCCCGGGCAGGTTCGTTGAGCCGGCTCGGGTTTGTTCGGTTCGTTTCGCTTCACGCGTAGCCAGCTAGCAACCCTGAGAAACAGGGGCAGGATGTCTGCGCGCTTAGCATGGCTTGGAGACTCTCGTCTGTTATTGCAGGGAGAAAGAAAATGAAAAGCCGAGGAACCTCAGTACTGCTGTGTTCGGCGGTCCTGGCCGTGAGCGGTATGGCGGCAGCGGAGCCGTTCACGCCCGGAAACCTGGTTGTGCTGATGGCCGACGGTACAGTAGACCCCCAATGGCAGGCGTACTCCGATTCGGCAGGCCCCGTGTACCTGGTCGAGTATACAACCATCCTGCCCTGCGTGGGCGATGAGTGCCTGGGCGCCTGCTGCCATGCGGACGGGACCTGCAGCGACAACGTGCCGGAGAGCGCCTGCGACGGCGTGTGGGGTGGCGTCGCCAGCACCTGCGAAAACCGCAACTGCCTGGGAGCGTGCTGCCATGGCGACGGTACCTGCACGGATAACGTACCCATGAGCGCATGCGATGGGGTGTGGTCTCGGAACGCGGTCTGCGAAGAGTTCAACTGCTTGGGCGCCTGCTGCCACCGCGACGGCAGTTGCAGCGACAACATGCCTGCCGACGCGTGTGACGGCGTGTGGACGAGAGCGGGGAGCTGCGAGAGCCAGGCCTGCCTGGGGGCCTGCCGCCATCCCGATGGGACGTGCACCGAGGATGTGGCCGCCCAGGATTGCGACGGAGTATGGGGCCGGGGATCAACTTGCGCAGACCTGACCGCGACGGGCGCCTGCTGCCATGATGATGGCACCTGCACCGATGGTGTATATGCCGACGCCTGTGACGGTGCCTGGCGTGGCGCGGGAACCTCCTGCCTCGCCACGACCTGTCAGACCGATCCGGTCGTGCGTGAGTACCCGCCCGTCCAGACCATTACCCTGCCTACTACCGTTTCCGGAACCAACCGGCGATTCACCTTGCCGCCGGGCGCTGCCGGCGTCGGCCAATTGTCCTTGTCGAGCAATGGCCTCTTCCTGGTCATGGCCGGCTACGACGCGGAAGTCGGGACGCCGGAAGTGGTAAGGACGTCGGCATCCGAGGTCAACCGTGTCATCGGGCTGGTGGACGCCAACGGCGTTTTCTCCACGGCGGCAGCCCTGACGGACTGCTACCACAACGGCAGCAAGCCGGTGGCAGAGTTTCGTATGGCCGTCACCGATGATGGCAGCAGGTTCTGGATGGTTGGAAAAGATGGCGATTCGAGCAAGGATGCCCGTACACGGTTTGCCGTCAGGGGGGCAACCACATCGCTGTCACTTGATCCTGGCAACAAGGCGCCGGAGCCTCTGGCTGTGAACATCCACAACGGGCAACTCTACATCAGCGCCTGGAACAACAACAGCCGGCGCGGTGTGGTTCGGTTCGGCTTTGGCTTGCCCGAAGAACCCGTCGAGGGTCCGGATATGCCGCTTGTTATTCCCAGCCAGCCGCCAGGCAACAGCGGCGTCAGGCCCTTTGACTTCTGGTTCCAGAACGACACCACGGTTTATGTAGCTGACGATCGTGGCAAGCCGTCCAACCCCTCGTCGCCCTGGTACGGCGGGGCCGGCAAGTTCATCCTGGATCAGGATCCCGAATCACCGACTTATGGCACGTGGGTGTACCAGTACACCATCAATGCCGGCCTGCCCACCAGCTCCAACGATTCGATCCTGCGAAGCATAACCGGCACCACCAACGAGCAAGGCCAGGCCGTACTCTATGCCATCGTCGCGGGAGACGGTTCCGGACGCAACCGGCTGGTGACGGTGACCGACACCGGCTGTCCTAGCGGCACCGAGCCCGGTTGCGAGGCCGCCGACACCTGGATCACGCTGCAGACCGCGCCCTCCCAGATGGTTTTCAAGGGAGTTGAGTGGGCGCCGCGGCCTTGCGAAGGCGATGAATGCCGGGGCGCTTGCTGCCATCCAGGCAACTGGTGCAGCAACGACACCTTGTACGAAGAATGTGACGGCCGCTGGATGGGCATCGGCAGCACCTGCGAAAGCATCACCTGTCCCAATCTCTGTCCGAGGCCGTTTGCCGATTCCGATCTGGACGGCGACGTGGACATGGATGACTTCGCCGCCTGGCAGCGCTGCCTGTCCCTCGGCGCGGCTGGAATCACCGACGGGTGCGGGTGCTTCGATCGGCCGAAGCCCGGCTTCCCGGAGGGCGATGGTGTGGTCGACCGCGAGGATTTGGCGGCCTTCCTGGCGTGTGCCAGCGGGCCGGGCATTCTCGCCGATCCGGATTGCGAGCAGCAGCCGGCAGAGTAAAAGTCCGGGGCCAACGGAGGCACGGCGACGAAACGGAAGCTGGGTGAGTGGAGCGCTCGGGTATGTGTGAGAGTCGGGTGTGGAGTGCCGCCTTGGGAACGGCAGGCCTGTTGTTTTGTGCAGCGGCGGCGTCCGGGGGCACGATAAACATCCACTCGATCTCACTGAGTGCGAATACCGTCGGACTCTATGAACCGCTAACCGTTTCTTTCGCTCTCTCCAAGAGCTACGTCAATCCGTACGATCCGGACCAGGTCGACGTGTGGTTCGAGTTCACCGGGCCCTACGGAATACGCAGGGCCATCCCGGCGTACTGGACCGATGACAAGCCGGCCTGGAAAGCCCGCATCGTGCCGCTGGAAGTTGGTTTGCACACCGGCCGAATCGTGGTCCGCGATTCGGCCGGTGACACCGGTAGCGCCTTGGTGCGATTTACCGCCGTGCCCTCGGCCAGCCGCGGCTTCATCCGAATCGATCCTCGCAACTCTCGCTACCTCCAATTCGACAACGGGGAACCGTACCGGCCGGTGGGCCATAATCTGTGCTGGTATGGGGGGGACGGTTCCTTCAACACTTGGCTGAACAGAATGGCGTCGGCGGGCGAGAATTGGACCAAGTACTGGATAGTGCCGTATGTGTGGCAGGATATCGAGTGGGGCCCGGGAACCAATTCGCTGCTGGGGCGTTATTCTCAGTCGAACGCTCGCCTGCTGGACAACATGTTCGAAGCCGCCCGTACGCGCGGCATCTATGTACAGGCCTGCCTGGACTCGTTCAACGGCTGGAATCAAAGCCTGTACGCCAACTGGGACGAGAACCCGTATAACGCGGCCCGCGGGGGCATGTGCGTCCGGCCTATTGATTTCTTCACTCACCCGGAGGCCAAACGCTTGGCCAAACGACGGCTACGTTACATCGTGGCCCGCTTGGCCTGGAACCCGGCCATCCTGTGCTGGGAGTTGTTCAACGAAGTTGACGCGGTGGGCAGCCCGGGGGCGACGTTCTGGGGTCACGAACTGGAAATCGCGGCCTGGCACCAGGAAATGGCCCAGTACATACGATCCATCGACCCTTTTGAGCACCTGCGTACCACCAGCTTTGCTGACGATGGGCCTCGGTCGAGCTACGCGTACTTCTGGGAACTCCCGGAAATGGACATCATCCAGGTGCACCAGTACGCCAGCAACTACCCCTGGGAGCATATCGACCTCGTTCGCCAGGTGCGGGGCTTCAACAAGCCGATCATCCTGGGCGAGGCGGATGCGCCCGATATGCCCGATACTCTCGATCCCGACGGCCAGAGCCTTCACGACATCATCTGGGCCGCCGCGGTGGCTGAGACCGGTGGCATGTCTTGGTGGTGGGAGGAGTGGATTCACCCCCGGAACCTGTACTACCGGTTCACGCCGCTGGTTGCGTTCCTCGAGGGCGAGGATTGGGCTCCGCAGCAACTGACTCGCGGCAACTTCACCATCCTGAGCGGCCACACGCCGGAAATCTTTGGTTCCGCAGGCTCCCGGAACGCCTATCTCTACATCCGCTACCTGCCCGGGCAGTTGAGTGGATTGCGTATCCGCCTCAACCAGGTCAGGACATTGGGGACCTACAGCCTGGAATGGTGGGACACGCACAATTCAACCCCTTTTCAAACGACCACTGCCAACGGCTCCTCCAGCGGTCTGGTTGTGAACGTTCCGACATTCACGCGGGATGTGGCACTGAAGGTCAAGCACCTGGGGCCGGCCCTGGAAGCGACCTTACAGAAGCTCACCCACACCGGTTGTGTGGGTCATGACGCTCCGCCCCAGTCGTTTGGCATTCGCAATTCCGGCAGCGGGCAAGTCAACTACACGATCACTTCCAGCGAGCCCTGGTGCAGCGTGAGTCCCGTATCGGGCAGCGTCACGTCAGAGACCGACACCATCACCATCGAGTTTGCCTCCCGTGACTTGCCGGCCGGAGTACACTCGTGCACAATCACTGCATCCGATACCTCCGGCCAGAGTCCGCCGGTCACCATCAGGATCACCTTGATCGTCTTGGCGGCACCCGGTGACGCCGACGCCGACGGCGACGTGGACCAGGAAGACTTCGGCCGGTTTCAGGTTTGCTTGACCGGTGACGGAGTTGTCCAGACCGAGTTGGATTGCCAGTGGGCTCTCCTGGATGGGGATACGGACGTCGATGCAGACGACCTGGCGCTGTTTGTCGGGTGCATGAGCCAGCCGGACGTTTTGAGCAAGCCCGATTGCCTGAATTAGTTGGTTCTACGCAGCTTGACGATTGAACAGAGCGTCCAGGATCGTCTGAGCCTTCCTACCAGTAGGGGATGAAGGTGATCCAGCGCGGGTCGATCTCCCGATTGGCGCGGAAAGCGAAGGGAACCAGCCGGACCGTGCGCACGTTCTCTGGCGCCCAGGTTCGGCGGGGCTGATACAGTGCCGAGCTCGCGGCGGCTGAAAGTTCGCCTACCTTCACCATCAGCGTATGCATGTTCAGCGTCGGATCGAAGCTCGTCTCCACGGAGCGAGCGGGGTCGGTCATGTCCAGCAGGACCACTGCTCTTTCAAGGTCCAGCCCCGGAGCATCCTCCTGTTCCAGGCAGTACACCACGGGACCGCGCCGAAAGGCTACTTGTCCGCGGTTTGCTTCGATGCGGGGATCACTGACCAGGATCACCGGGGGCATGGGCATATGCAGCGTGACGCTATCGTCTTGCGTCCACTCACGATCGATCCAGTGATAGTCGCCGGGAGCCACGGCTTGCGGCGGCGTTCCCCCCAAACTGAGCGTCGCTCCCTCGCACCAGCCGGGAATACGTATGCCCAGCTTGAGTCGCACTGGAGCAGGTGCGGACAAGCGAATGCGGACTTCGCCATCGTGGGGATAGCCCGTCTCCATGGTCACCTTGACTTTCGACTTGTCCGGCAACTCGTGCTCCAGAACGGCATCCGTAAACAGGTTGACCAGCAGGGTATGGTCGCGACGGCTGAAGACGTACTCGGGCAACTGGGCAAAAAAGCGCCAGGAGTTGGGCAAACAGCAGGCCGTGCTGTGGATGGCCGGCAGGCGTGTTCGGCGGACCGGATTGGCCCGGTGGTCGGTACGACCAGTCATGTCGCCCACTCGCCGCAAGGGATTGTAATAGAAATTGCCCAGGTGGTCGGGCGAGATGGCTCCCAGATAGTGGTTGTAGAGGATGTTCTCGATCACGTCGAAGTGGCGACTCTGCCCGAGAATACCGTGCAGGCGCCAGGAGAACATCATGAATGAGACCGAGGCGCAGGTTTCAGCAATGTCACGGTGGGGGTTGGCTTCGAGACACTGGGGCAGATCGAAGGCATCAAGCGGCACCACCTCGTTGTAGCCAATGCCTCCGGTGATGTACATGCGCGTGCTTACGATCTCATCCCACAAACCGGGTACGGGGGCGAACAATTCCTGCTCGCCGGCCTCGGCGTACAACTCGGCCAAGCCGGTCAGAAAATAAGAAAGCCGGACTGCGTGGCGTGCACTGGCCCCGGCATGGACGTCAGCCAGCGTCGGGCCCAGCTTGGCCAGACGCGAGATCGCCTCGGAAAACTCGAGAAAACGCTTTTCACCGGTCGCCCGGTGGAGACGAACCAAAGCCAGTTCGATCTCGGGATGCTCCTGGCGCCCCACGATCTGGTAGTACGGATGCCCGGCCAGCATGGCCTGCCTGTAGAAGTCAGCCAGCTTCACCGCCGCATTCAGTAGGTCGGTACGGCCCGTGGCTTTGTAATGCGCGACGGCCGCTTCGATAAAGTGGCCGGCAACGTATAGATCGTGGCGAACCTTCAGATCGAACGGATAACCCGGACTGATGCGAGTTCCCAGGTAGCCATCCGGTTCCTGCAGTTGCGTCAGATAGCCGGCATAACGATCCACCTCGTCCCGCAACTGCTTCAGTGAGGGATCGTAAGTAATGGCATAGCAGGCACCTTCCAGCCACTTGTAGAAGTCGGAGTCGCTGGCCAGCCGAATGCATTCCTCGGGAGGCTCTTGGCCGCGTGCCCGGGCCGCGAAGGCTCGGGGAATCGGGCTGTTCAGGCCGGCCAGCAGGCTGCGCCGGTTGTTGGCATCCACGTGCTCGCCCAGAAAGCCGCCCAGTCGCACGCAGCGTAGTGAAACGCCATTATAGAGCGTGCGGTCCTCCGACCAGTCTCCAACACACGCCCGCTGGTTCGAATCCGCACTCAATGGGAGGGTCACGGACAGCAACAACAACGTAGCAAGAGAAGAACGGTCCATGATCATGGATGGTATCCAGCAATTCGGATCGGGGAAAGCTGCCGGAACGGTCACTTCGACCATAAGGCGAACAGGTATGCATTCTCGAGCGTGATCCTCAAGCGCAACGGAGTCCTGGTCTCCGGTAGTCGCCCCTGTCTCCAACGCACGGGTAAATCGAGGCCCTCGGCGCTGACCGGATCAGCCTTGGCCACCAGGTTTCCTTCGAGATCCAGCGCGTCAATATCAATGGTGCCAAAATCGGCCTTGGCATTCAGGTGCAGTGTCGAGCCGGTCAACACGAGTGGCTTGGTCAGGATGGTTCCACCGCTGAAGGAAGCTTCCAGCGATACGAACCGATCACGCTTGATGGAGGCAACGCCGATGCCGCCGCGGCGGGGGCCCTTGTCGGGGCCGGCATAAGGCGTATGCCGATAGGTTCGGCCGCCATAGTAAAAGCGAAGCTCGTCGCCGACCTCGATCGGCGGATTGTTGGCCAGCGAGTGATTGAAGCGGTCCCAACTGCCGACCGGCCCCAGCGGAATGAACGGCGAGCGGTCGCCCACCCTGGTGAAGTGGACGCTGTCGCGGCTAACCGCGAGCTGCACATCCAGCCAGGAGGCATCGGGCCTGGCCAGATACGTCTGTACCAGCCCGATGTAAATGCCCTCGTAGGGGAATACGTGCATCGAGTAAATCTCCGTCCCCGGCATGTCCTGAATATCGGCGGTCAGGACCACGGGGGCGGTAGCGGGGTCCGTGTAATCCCATTTCAAGAAGTCCCGCGATTCCACGCGGGCAACGGCACGGCCCGAATGCCATTCGTCGTACCAGTCGTAGGCGGACCAGGCCGACTCCACTTCAGGGAGCGTCTTCTTGGTACGTCCATAGAGGAGATAGTTGCCACTGGCTGGATCGACCATCCAGTGTGTGGCCCCGTCGCAGATGGCTTCGGTGGCAAAGGGATCAATAAGTGTCCAATGTATGCCGTCAGGGCTTCCGGCCACGCCCAGACCTCTTCGATCGGTGGGATGAAAGGGATCCGGGCGCGGACCCGAATAGGGTCGAATGATGCTGAGGAACCCCATCTTGTAACGGCGAGCCGGATCGGTTTCCCTCTCGTCTTTAAACACGCCGAAGACTTCCCAGAAGGTGGGAAGATGCTCTGGGCCGAGGAACTTGTCCCGCTTGACAAAGAGCCGGTTGGTGGGGCGGCCATTGTCCAAAACCAGATCGAACCGCGGCTTTCGCCAGGTGATGCCGTCGTCGCTTTCAGCGTATCCCACGCCCTCGCCGGCCATGTACCACATGCGAAACTTGCCGTTGTCGAGCAGGACCGAGCCGTAGAGGATGTTGACGTCGCTTTCCCAGGGCTCAGTCTTCCAGAGTACCGGATTGCGGGGGTGTTTGCTGGCGGTCTGCACGCGCCGCTCCACGCCCTCCATGGATTCGATGAGATAGTCATCGAGAAAGAGCTGCTTTTGCTCTCCCACCACGATGGGCTCGCTTGCCGTGCCACCTAAAGCGATTGCCGCAAGCATGAACGAAGCCAGGGCCATATCACCACCTTGAATCAACCGCGGACGAGCGAGGCCGGATTCGTGTAGAGCCGGTACTGGTCCGCCACCCGGGCTGCCACCGTATCTCCGGCGTGGATGAAGATGCGGTAGTTGAACTCGACGGTTTCTCCCTTCCGCCAGAGCTTGGAACCATCCTGACTCTTATCCTTGGAAAACTCACGGATCCCGAACGGATTGGCGGCGAACAGGCCGTAACCGCGAATGTGCCACGGGGTGGGATGGCGGAAGTTGCCCGGCGCATCGAAGATGGCGATCCCCACGGTTTGCCCATTGAGCGTGCCCACATAGTCGCACCATTCGGCCCGCTGTCCCCAGCACTGTTCCTCGCCCTTTTGGCCGCGGGAATTGCACATGCTGCCACCGCCGATCTCGTCAATGCTGATGGCGGTGCGGACGGCCACCAGGCCTCCCTCCTTCGTGTCGGCGAACAACACGTCGCGTTCGGTAAACTGAAAGCGAATGCGGACATCCACGATCCGGCAAGTTTCATCCCCCCGAAAGAACGTGTAGGTTCTCTCTTCGGTGAACTCCGGCCGGCCATCATCTCCCAGCCAGTCAATCTGCGCCTGCACGCGGCCAAAGACCGGACCGCTCACCGTGGCGAGTATACCACGAACGCGCTGCGGATCGTCTCCCTTCTCAATGGCCTCGTTCCAGTAGTTGTGCCCGCGGTTGTCGAGATCGTCGGTACGCACATCCCCGTGCGCGGTCCAGATCGATCTGTGATGCCGATGGTCCTGGCGCTTGTTCGCCTTCTCCGCCTCGGTGTCGACCATGGGATAGTCGCGGGTCACCGGGTTGCCCGTGGGGCCGATCACCGGATGGAGGAAGGGTTTCGGCAGATGGGGTGCGAAGTGAAAGGAAGTGAACAGCTGACCGTCGATCCGGGCGTCAATACGGCCTTCTTCCACTGCTTGCACGACCACGCCGGAGTCTGCGTCGGCTCTTCCGCCGGGCTGGGCCACGTACGTGACGGACTGGCCGGGTGCGACAGGCTCTGCCCACCACCACAGTTTTCCCTGTTCATCAGCCTGGCCGGGTACAGAGTTGCCGGTACTGCTCCGCAAGGTGTAGACAGCACCGACCTGCGGCCTCGGAGGCAGCTCCGCACAGACCAATCCGGCGGGACGGCCCTGCTGGTCTCCCGAAACCACGAACGCCGTCCGCTTGGACGATTCCCCACAACCTGTTAATCCCAGCGCCAGCAGGATCGCGGCCGGCGAGCATAGCAGCGTCAATCGCATGTATGTGAACTCCTTTGATCTGAACTACGCCAGGTCAGCGGGGAGCTCGTAGCCTTTCCTGTAGGTCCCCTCCAAGATCTGGTTGGCCTGGTCGTCGCCCACGACGCGTTCGCTACTCGGGTCAACCACCAGCTTGCGTCCCAGCCGATACTTGGTTGCGTCAAGCTTCAGGCCGTTCTTGGCCAGGTGCTCCTCCATGCGACCCAAAGTCTCAAACACTTCGGTGTTATCGCCAAAAGCCCGCGTGCGAGGGTTGAACGGAACCAGTTCGCCCAGGCGGTAGGAGGCGTTGGCCAAGTGGCACAGGGCGCTGGAATAGTGTCCTTCGAGCACCTCCGCGGTCAGGTCCGAAGACTTTCGACTGCGCACCGCTGCAATGAAATTCTCGAAGATACTGGGCTTGGGTCCCTTGTCGTACCCCACGTCGGGCAACGGGGCCGGTTCGTTGCTGCCCTCAGGATAGAACGTGGTTCCGCGAATGGTGCCGCCTTCAAGATGGTAGACGTTTCCGCAGGCCTGCCCCAGATATTTATCCGTCGGCAGTCCGCGGACCTCGAAGATCAACTGGGTCTGGCCATAGTCGAAGATGGCGATCTGCGTATTGGGAGTCTCACCCTGGTCTTCGTAGCCGAATCGGCCGCCCAGGCTGATAACGCTCTTGGGCAGCGTGGCTTCGGGAATGGCCCAGCGGGCCTTGTCCATCTCGTGCACCCCCTGGTTACCGATGTCTCCGTTGCCGGTGTCCCAGAACCAGTGCCAATTATAATGCACTAGATTCTCGTGGTACGGCTGCTCCCGTACGGGTCCCAGCCACAGATCGAAATTCAATTCGCTCGGGGGCTGGGTCGGCGACTTGAAGCCGATGCTCGGCCTCGACTTGTAGCACAGTCCGCGAGACACCAGAAGCCTGCCCAGCTTGCCCGACCGGATGACCGCGACCACCTCGTCCCATCCGCCCCGGCTGCGCGACTGGGTCCCGTGTTGCACGATGCGGCCGTATCGCCGGGCGGCCTGGACCGCAACCCGTCCTTCCCGGATGTTGTGGCTCAGCGGCTTTTCCACGTAGACATCTTTGCCGGCCTGGCAGGCCCAGATGGTCATGAGTGAATGCCAGTGGTTGGGGGTGGCCAGGGACACCGCGTCCACGGTCTTGTCCTCCAGGACTCGCCGAATGTCCTGCACCACCGCCGGCTCACGACCCGATTTGTCGGCCACTTTTTTCATCCTGGAGGCAAACAACCGGGAGTCCGGATCCACCAGGTAAGCGATCTCCACGTTTTCCATGCCCAGGTAGGCGCCGATATGGGATACGCCACGACCGTTCAGACCGGCCACGGCCACCCGCACCCTTTCGTTCGCCCCCAGAACACCTCGGGCCGCTTTGGCAATACTCCTTGAAAACAAAAGTCCTCCGCCGGCAAGCAGGGAGCTTTCGAGAAGACGCCGTCGGGTGATTCGAGACATGGTCAGGTCCTCCTGGGTGCTTCGGTGTGTGGAACAACTAGAGATAAATTGGTAAAACAATTGATAATTTAGCTTCACACCCGGAGCACTGTCAAGTACAATTCGCCTCCGTCCGCTCCGGCGGTCTCTTGTCGGTCCAAACTGTTGGAAAGGAGCCTCTTATGTTCGGTGATCGCAAGCTACTGACCATTCTGGCCGCCCTGGCCGGAGTCCAAGCGGCAGCCTGGGCCCAGTCGTTGGCAGAGACTCCCAGCAAGGCTCGGGCCGCCGACGGCCGCTATATCAGTTGGCGGGAGCACATCATCGATGACCAGGCCCTCTCGGGAATACCTCTGCGGGGGGGAGACGGGCTGGACGTGGCCGACCTGGATGGCGACCGCTACCCCGACGTGGTCAGTGTCCACGAGGACAGTTACCACATCCGCATTGCGTTCGGGTCCAAGGATCCCCAGCGTTGGGAAAGCCACACGTTGGCGGACGGTACCATGGCCCGCCAAGCCGAGGACTGTCATATAGGTGACGTGAACGGCGATGGGCGCCTGGATATCGTTGCTGCCTGCGAGCGTAAGCACCTGATCTATTTCGAGGCCCCGAAGAATCCGCGGGACATGTCCGCGTGGACGCCGGTCATTCTGGAGGCCACTCGTGATCGAGGAAGCTGGATACGGGTCAAGATTGCGGACGTTGACGGCGATGGCAGGATGGACATCGTGGGAGCCAATAAAGGGCGGACAAGTTTCTCCGTTTTCTACTGCGAAGGGAAGACCACTGATCCTGAAGCATGGAAGGAAACCGTCATTGGCCAATGCAACACGCCCATCAATCTGCACCCGATCGACATGGATGGAGATGGTGACCTCGATATGGTCGCCGGCAGTCGCGGAGAACGAAAGATCTACGTGTACGAGAACCTCGGGCGGGGGCGCAAATGGAAGGAAATACTCATTCACTCGGGGCAGCCGGATGCAAGCGGGTTCATGATGGAATTTGCGGATCTCAACGGTGACGGAAGAATCGACATCGTCACCCAGGTGTCCGGCGGCGGCATCATCTGGTTTGAACATCCCGCGGAATGGTCGGCTCGCTGGCCGATCCACGAGATTGGCACGGTAGCACCCGACCATGCTACCGGATTGAAACTGGTGGACATCAATGGAGACGGTCGGCTGGACCTGTTCACTGGCGGTTACAGCGACGACCCACGCAAGCGCGAGCCGGAGAATATCTCCCCTCACGACAGTTGCGGACGGCTGGCCTGGTTCGAGCAGCCTGCGGATCCGAAGGCTCCCTGGATCAGGCACGACATCTCTCGCCGCCGACGCGGAATGTTTGACGCGTTTGTTCCCGTGGACATCAACCGCGACGGGCTCATTGATTTTGTTGCCACACGCGGCAACAGTGGCGAATACGATGGCGTGCTGTGGTTGGAGCAGGTGCGCACCGACAAGCCCGAGCGAGCCTTCCGCCAGGCCCGCGAAAAGGACAGCCCCGAGGTTCCGCTGCCGTAGCGCGGCACCGGCGGTCGGCCGGTTTCCAGGAGGACTTGGATGTTGATCGCATTATTTGGGTCGGCGCTGATGCTGGGAGCCAACCCGGGAGACGAGGGCATTGCCCCGTCGACCGGCACGCTGGGTCGCTATGTTGTGCTGACCTGTAAGACCGACACTCCTCCGCCGTTCGAGAATGTGGACATCATTCTGGGCCCGCAGGAGACCGTGGCGGGCGTCACGGGAGATTGGTGGGGCCTTCAAGTTCGGTCGAAAAGCGACGATGTCGATCCGCTCTTCGAGGTGCAACTGCTCATCGCCCGTCCCGGGACGCTGGGCCAGCAGAACGACTCCACGATTCTCCGCTACATCCTGAGAATACCAGCTACCGGCGAGGCCCTGGACTATCGCAATATCCATACCGGCCTGGCCCTTCTTCCGCCCTGGCGGAACTTCCAACACGATTTCCTTCCCCGGCCTGTCAGGAGCGGCGGTGTTGAAGCGGGTTTGCCGCGCACCGCCATGTTCTTGGGCCATGTCTCGAGCCTGAAAGAAGTGGTGTCGGGTGTTGAGTGGCAACCCATCCGCGCCAAGCAACTCGACCTGGATCCGGAGTTGCTGGTGGGCACGGCCCGCCCTTACAAGGATGTCGAAGGTCACCGCCTGCCTCAGCAGCCGAAAAAACAGGATTACACGTACGTTCGCTTCACGGCGGAAGATTACAAGCAGATGATTGCCGCCGGTTCCAACATCTTCATGGTCGAACCGCAGCAGGAAGAGTTTGTCCGCGATCAACCCGTTTTCTTCTGCCGACGGCCAACCGGAAAGGCGCCGCTCCGTTGGCCCGCGGATCTGTATCGGAGCAACTATCTGGGCGGGCAGATGTTCATCGACGAGCCGGCCATCGTTGCAGTGGGGGACGACAAGATCAATCGACAGATCCGACGAATGTCCGATTTCCTGGCCGTCGTAGGGGCCCGCGTGCACGAGGAGTACCGGTCCGCGCGATTCGACATGGACAAGCTCGTACGCGATCGCAAAGCGAACCTGGGGGCGCTGCGCATCGAAACGACTGAATGCCCCATCTGGGAGACGCTCTACGAGACGGCCTTCTACCAGATGGAGGCCGGAGGCACCGGCTTCATCCAGGAGGGTCGCTACGAGCTGAAAAACTTCATCAAACAGGTCGCGGAGAAAAGCGGCGTCAGACGCAACTACTCCAACGAGGAGATGTACCGCTACTACTACGCGGTCCTCCGTGGCGGAACCCGTCCTTTCGGAAAGGACTGGGGCATGTCCATATACGGCCAGTGCGACCCGGACAGCTCACCTCTGGCGATCACCATGGCCTACGACATGGGGGCCCGCTACATCTGGTTCTGGACCTCCGATCACGAATTTCATCTCCCTTGGAATGAGCAGATGGAACTGACCAGAGCTCTGAGCAAGCATCGAGCAGAAAAGCCCAGGCCATCCATCGCAGGCCCACCGCCAACGCGGGACCTGGCCATTGTCCTGCCGTACGGAAGCATGGCCTCGCTGGAAAGCTTGTGGTTCATCCGCGAGCTGGATCCGAAGAGGCCCGGCCCAGCGGGGTCACGTTACAAGGCGTTCCTGGGTCGAGTGTTCCAGGGAGTTAATGAAGCCCTCGACAACCGAGAAGACTTTGATATCACCGTCGATGACGGCCGCGAAATCAGCGGTTACAGGCGGATTGTTCGAATCGAGTACGAGCCGTAGCAACACCTCTCCCGGCAGCTCGAGGGGCAGCGCCGCTACTCCAACTCGGCCAGTCGGCGCCTCGCGGTCTTGACCTCTGCGAGGATCTGATCCCGGTGATTGCTGCCCGCATTCTTGTCGGCGAAGACCTCGAAGGCATCCAGCATCTTCTCGGCCTCTCTGACAGATGCAGGTACCCGAGCTCCCTTGCCGTTGACGGTTACGTAGATCGGGCTGGTATGAGCGAAACGCAACCGGCAGGGCTGGGCCTCCTGACCGGTGTCGTATGCTTGCAACTCGGCATCGCTCAAGAGGCGATCCTCCTCAGTACAGCGGGCGGCAATCCACGATCCTTCGCGAATGGGTACCTGAGTCGAGACCAGGGCCCTGTGGCCCTCGATCGTGGGCTGGACGTCGAGCGCTTGACCATTGACCACGATCTCCAGTGACGTGATGGGCTGGTCGGCCACAGCCTCGACCTTCACCGAGAGTTCTCGTCCGGGGATGTCCAGCTCGATCGTGTCGCCCGGCTCATACTTTCCGTCTATTCGTAGAAAAATCATGGGCCCACAGGTGACCAAATTTCGGCCCATCCGCCAGGCGCTCAGAAACTCGGGCAGGCTGGCCACTTCACGCACACGGACATATGTCCGGTTGTAGCCGACCGGCGTACATTTGGCACCTGTGGCGGACCCGGCTCCTGCGGCCAGTCGCAGTCCGCAGTTCAACAGCCGGTAATAGGTGTCGGTGTTCATCTGCATCATGCCCTCTGGCGTATCCGGGTAGTCGGGCAAACCCTCGACCCCCAGGAGGTTGGAATAGCGGGACCGGGGCTGAAACCGATGTCGATGAAAGTTGTTGTTGCACACGTTGACGACATCCACGTGGCCAAGCAGTGCATCGACCAGTACCTCTCGTGACCACCCGCCCTGGTAGCATACGAGGGCCCCAGCTTTGTGGGCTTCACGAACGAGGGGCAGATTAGGGCGATTGCGCCTAGGCTCGGCGTCAAGAGGTTCAGGTACGCCGATCAGGTAGGCCGCTCCCCATTGGCGTTCAATCTCCACGTCGTAGACGCTGGTGGGAACTTCGCAGCCGGCAAACCGTAATGTGCGGATGAAGCCCTCGCCCGCGAAGACTTGGTCTTTCGGGCCGTTCCACCATTGCAGAAACGTGCCAAAGTCCAGCCCTTCGGCCACCAGTTGCGGTCCCAGCTCATCCAAGGGGACGTGAAGATGGTTCTCGCCGCAGAGGTAGCCGCGCTCACGCATGTTGATCCACCTGCGCAGCGTGGCTTCGTGCGCGGTGGGGCGGTCGTCAACCAGGATGATGGACTCTTTGATCGGCGAGTACTCGGGGCCGCGTTCGACACGAATCTCCACCGTACCGGGCGGCACCGAGAGCTGCGACCGGCCTGCACTGACGAACCACTGGTCCCGCGGGCCGATCTGGACCACCTGGCTGCCTGGTGCCACGTGATCGCGTCCGGAGGAATCGCGGATGCGTACCCGGGCGGGCAAGAGCCATCCGGTCTTCGAATCCCGGATGGACAACGTAAGATCGGCTGCAGACGCCGCGGAGACGACCAGGAAAGAAGCCGCCGACAAAACCCATCGTGCGACACAACTGCATCTGGCCATGGAGAATTGCTCCATTGTCCTCGGAGGGGCATGAAACCGCAGTGCCGGACGGATCCGTCCGCGAGCCCATATTAACGATAGTTAGTGGATTGTATCAATAATGTTAGAAAGATTGAATCCCATCGCGGATGTACTGATACCCGCCGGCTGCTCTTCCTCGCCTGGCGACGCCAGTCATGCAAACGTCCAAGCAGCAAGCCAGTGTGAGTGGTTCCAGGCTACGAGGCTGATAGAGGAGCTGACGGATGGAGAACCCACGCAGGCGTGGTCCCAAGTCGCCGGAACACAAGCATTCCAACTCGGGAACCTATCGTGATTGACTGGGTAGGGCCGGAGTTGAACCGGCGACACACGGATTTTCAGTCCGTTGCTCTACCAACTGAGCTACCTACCCGAGAGCGAGCATCGCCGCAGAGGGCGACGGAGTCGCTCGTCGTGCCGGCCGTGATCACAAGTCCTTGGCAAACAGGGCGCTTGCGTCAGGATTCGGCCCGGACGGCGGCGGCGAGCCACCCAGATGACGAGATCATACCTTGCAGGAGCGGCTCGGGTCAAGCAGACCACCCACAATGCAGCGATCGAGCCGGTGAGCAGGACTCCGTCCTGGGCGGTCCAAGCCCTCGCGCGGCCCAGCGAACCGAGGAGCTTGCCCCTGCGTCGCTTTCGCCGCGCGATCAGATCGGCTCGAGCCCGCCGGGCGAGCCGCTCGTCGCTGCGGCCAGGCCGATCTCACGCAGCCGCTGGGCCATGCGTTCGATCTGCTCGTCGCTCAGCGGTGCGAACGGCAGCCGCGTGGGGCCGCAGTCATATCCGATCAGCCGCATGGTCGCCTTCTGCGCCGCCAGCCCGCCGGCCGAGAGAATGCATCGGACCATCTCGACCGACAGCAGTTGCCACCTGCGGGCCTCCGCCAAGTCGCCCCGTTCGAACGCCTCGATGATCCGGCGGTACAGCCCCGGGGCATAGTTGTACGTGCTGCCGACCGCGGCCTTGGCCCCGGCCACCAGCCCGCTGATGAGCATCTCATCCGTGCCCCACAGGATGTCCAACCGGTCGCCCGCCTCGGCCACGCAGGCCATGTACTCCTGCACGGTGGGGGCCGTGTACTTGATGCCGGCAAACGTGGGCACGCGCTCGCGGGCGATACGAATGAACTCCACCAGGTCCAACCCCACACTGGTGATGGCCGGAATGTGGTAGTAGTAAAACGGCAGTTTCGGCGCGCCGGCCGCGACCTGGGCCATGCAGTCGGCCAGGTTCGCGGCGGAGGTCGGCTTCCAGTAGAAGGGCGGCACGGCCGACACCGCGTCCGCGCCGATCGCCTGAGCGTGGACGGCTAGCTCGCGGGCTTCCGCCAGACTCGTGTGGCCGACCTGGACGATCACCGGCACTCGTCCGGCGGCCGCCCGCACGAAGGCTTCGGCCGTTGCTCGTCGCTCCTGTCCGGTCAGCGACACGCCTTCGCCCGTGCTGCCCACCACGTATAACGCCCGGATTCCCGCCCCCAGCAGATATTCGACCATCCGCCCGGCCGCCTCCAGCCGGAGCGAGCCGTCACTGTGCATGGGCGTGAACGTCGCCGCCACCAGTCCCGTGATTCGCTGTCTCATAGGTCGCATGTCCTACCGGCCCGCGCCTGGAAACGCAAGCCCCGCCGCGTAGTCGGAGGAAGATGCGGTCCAGGTTCGAGGAACGTGGCCTTCCGGAGATCGGCCAACCGGTGGAGATCGGGTAGCTGTCGTCCTTCGCCATGAGGCCCCTCGCCCGTGCCGTTTTCGTTCACCGGCCCGCCCCCTTGGCGGGCCATGGAATTCCCCGGGCGGGCGGTTATAATCAGGGCACGGCGGCCCGAATCGGACCGCCGCCTGGAAGATTCCCTCGCCGGTGGGCAACGCTCGCCGGCACGCCGACGGGCGGTGGGCATCTTCTCGTAAGGCCGGGTAGCTCAGCTGGTTAGAGCGTGGGATTCATAACCCCAAGGTCGGCGGTTCGAGCCCGCCCCCGGCTATTCTCCCCCCTGAATAATGGTTGGAACTGCCGCGATGCAGGGCCTGGGGCCTAGGACGTGGTGTTGCGCGACTCCAAGGTCTGACGTCGGGCCGAGAGGGGCCTTGGTCTCCTGTCCATCGATTTGGCCGGCTGACGGCTGAGAGCTGATAGCTGAAAAAAACGCAACGGCCCGGCCGAGACGTATTCGCTCGGCCGGGCCGCTTATGCGCATCTCCGGCGTCAGATCATGAACGACCGCTCACTCAGGCCAGCCGTCGCTTGACCCATCCGACGATCGCCAGGCCGACGAAGGCCAAGCCGGCCGCCGCAGGTGCGGGTACGACGGGCGCCGGGCCTTGCACCAGCACGACGAGGTCGTTGTAGGATCCATCGCTGCCGGTCTCGAAGAAGAGCACATAGGCCTTGGGGCCAGCGTTGAAGGTTCCTATATTGTCAACAGTGAGATCGAGCCCGGAGACATCGAACGTCACCATGCGATCCGGCGTACCCTTGACCTCCGTATTGAGAGTTGGATCGCTCCAGGCCGTTAATGGATTGTCACGCTCGGGTCCATTGATCGCGAACCAACGGATATCGCCCTCGCCGATCGGGAATTCTGTCATTACTGTATGGCCGAGCGGCACATCTTTGGTATT
>Ga0209720_1000054_pt1 | contig 114327 bp, 90 predicted proteins | sample AD_JPNMR3_MetaG_FD_184426 | JGI IMG/M metagenome (GOLD analysis project Ga0209720, IMG submission 184426) | Active sludge microbial communities of municipal wastewater-treating anaerobic digesters from Japan - AD_JPNMR3_MetaG (SPAdes) (version 2) | ecosystem: Engineered > Bioreactor > Anaerobic... | reverse complement strand
ATTTTCTAACTTTTCACTCCATGTTTTTGTCGAAATCAAACTATTTCTTTCTGAGTTTTCCATTTTGTTTTAACCTTTCATATTGAAGGCAAAGATAAAAAAATTAACAACATAATTTTGTATAATTAAAAAAAATTATAAACCATTACCAAAAATCTAAAAACCTCCTTGTAATTTTTAAACCCCTCACAACTTTTGTGTTCAAATTTTTAACTATTTTTACCACAAAAAAAAATTGAATCTCGAATTTTTCATAGCAAAAAGACTCTTTAAAGGTTCTGATAAAAAATCTTTTAGTGGACCCGTAATTTTTATCAGTGTTAGTGCAATTGCAATAAGTCTTGCAATAATGATAATTTCTGTATCTATTGTTACCGGTTTTAAAGCAGAAATCACTAATAAAATTGTTGGTTTTGGGTCTCACATTCAAATTGTAAATTATGATAACAATAGCTCTTATGAAACATTCCCAATTAGTGAAAACCAAAGTTTTATTGCTGAAATAAAAAAACTAACCGGTATTTTATCAATAAATCGTTTTATTATTAAAGCCGGAATAATTAAATCGGAAGAAAATTTACAAGGTGTAGTCTTTAAAGGTGTTGGTAAGGATTATGACTGGAAGTTTTTCAGGCAATATTTAGTTGATGGGAATATCCCGATATTTTTAGACAGTATTAGAAGTGATTCCATTTTAATTTCACAATATTTGGCAAATATTTTAAATCTCAAAACCGGAGATAGATTTACCGCATATTTCATTCAGGATCCTCCTCGATTACGAAAATTTACTGTTTCAGGAATTTATAATACCCAATTAGAAGATCTCGATAAAACTTTTGTTTTTTTAGATTTAAAACATCTAAGAAAAATAAATAATTGGAATGAAGACCAAATAACTGGATTTGAGGTTCATGTTGATGATATTCGAAAACTGTTGAAATATGAATTGCTTATAAATCAAATCGTTGGTAGTAATTTTAATCCCAACGGAGAGATTTTGAAAGTAAAAAATATTAAAGAAGAATATCCTGGTATTTTTGATTGGTTGTCATTATTGGATATTAATGTCTGGGTAATACTTGTTTTAATGTTGAGTGTAGCTTGTTTTAATATGATTACGGGTTTATTAGTAATTATTCTTGAAAAAGTTAGCCTGATAGGAATTTTGAAAAGCATGGGTGCAGCAAACATTAAAATTGAAAAAATTTTTATTTATCTATCTTCAATGTTAATTATCAGAGGACTGGTTTTTGGCAACATTTTAGGTCTTGGATTACTTTTTATTCAAAAATATTTCGGAATAATTAAGTTAGATCCCGAATCTTACTATTTAAGTGTAGTGCCGGTTAACATTAACGTATTGCATGTTTTATTATTAAATGTTTTTACAATTATTACTATAGTAGTAATGATGTTCCTTCCCGCAAAGATTATTTCAAAAATAAGTCCTTCTAAATCAATAAAGTTTAACTAAAAAAAGAAGATTATGATTTATTTATCTTTAGCAATTGCACCTGTCGTAATAATTTTGTTTTCGATTTATATTTCTGATTCTTATAATAGAGAACCAATAGGTTTGCTATTATTAACTTTATTTGCCGGAATGCTAGCCGTCATTCCAGTTTTAATTGCAGGTGTGGTTTTGTCAGTTTTTGAAGGATTTTTTTATTCTAAAGTGGATTTAGCATTTTTTCAATCCTTTATTCAAGCTGGTTTTATTGAAGAATTATTTAAATTTTAGCTGTTTTGCTTCTTATCTGGAGAAATAAAAATTTTGACGAAAAATACGACGGAATTGTTTATGCTGTATTTGTTTCCATGGGATTTGCTCTTGTAGAAAATATATTATATGTTTTTGGATATGGAATGGGAACAGGCATAATTAGAGCTTTCACTGCAGTTCCTGCTCATGCAATTTTCGGTATTTCTATGGGTTATTATTTAGGTCTGGCGAAATTTAAACCTAGCCGAAGATCAACTTATTTAGCCTTAGCTTTTATCGTTCCATGGATGCTTCACGGTTTTTATGATTTCATCCTTTTCCTTGAAATTGATTGGTTATTGATTATCTTTGTAATTTATCTTATATTTCTCTACATTTTTGGATTAAACCGTATTATAAAACTATATAAGACTAAAAAACAAATTATATATAAATCTAACTAATATAAAATGTCTGTAATATTACCGGATTTTTTAAAGTTAATTTGTGATAAAAATTTTGCTACCCTAAAAATTTTTACTTGTTTTGTGCATTGAAGTTTAATGATTATGAAAAGAATATTTTTCATTTTTATCGCTGTATTAATTTTCATTTCGAATTCACAATCGCAAAATTCTGACATCTTATATTTTCTGAATAAAGAAAATTCAATGCTTAAAATCGGGCACTTCAATAAAACCTACACTCCTAGCGGTTACACTCAATATAAAATTGAAAAAGTTACCGAAACAGACTCTTCAAAAATATTGACAATGTCAATTGTAAATTTTGATAAATTCAATAAACCTTTTTCGTTTGATACAATAAATGTTGTCAAACAAAAAAGCTTTCTTAAAATAGATCCTGAATTTCTGATTAGCGACCAAAACATTTCTTTCAAGGAGAATATTATTAGTGGTAGAGAAATTGTATTTCCTGCTATTCTATCTACAGGTATGGGACTAAGTTCTGCTTGGATTGAATTCCACAGCAAAGAAAAATATCTTAAAATTTCAGAATTTAGCCGTATGGTTGATAAATTTGAAAAAATCAAAACCCTGAACTACAGTTTTGATGCTTGCTTAATAAGTTCTAAATACGAAATTCAAAGCGACGAACAATCAAAAAATGTTTTTTATACAGTAGAAAAATGGTATGCTCCCGAACTTGGTCCTGTTAGAATATACTATTATAATAATAAACGTAAACTTGTAAAATTCTCTGAAGTTGTGGATTATTTTTTACCCGAAGATAATCTTTAACTTCCCTCTAACTTTGTTTTTCCTTAATCATTTTTTTATTATTTTTACAATATTATTAAATTGTTATTAAAATGAAGAATTTTACTTTTACTATTTTTCTTTCGTTTTTTCTTTATTCCTCATTTTTTGGACAAATTTGCAGTCAAGAAAAAGCACAAACTATTGCTACTAATATCATAAAAGAAAGATTTGGGACAATTTCATCAGGGATGATTTTTAAAATTCAATCTGTAGAAACTTTTTTCGAAGAAAATATTCCTGTTTATTATGTTTTCAGATTATCTCCTCAAGGCTTTGTGATAATATCGGCTCAGGAAAATGTTTATCCTATTCTTGCTTATTCGGCAGAATCTGACTTTATTCTTGATAATAACCCTGCTGCAAAATTTTGGATTGATAACTACAAAAAACAAATTAAATACGCTGCAGATTCAAAAATTTCAGCTACAAATGATGCAAAAGAAGCCTGGAAATTTTATTCTTCTTCGAATTTTGCTGCTCAAAAGAATATTAAATCTGTAGCTCCGCTGCTATTTACTCGCTGGAATCAAGGCAGATACTATAATGCTCATTGTCCTGCTGACCCTGCCGGTCCTGATGGACATGTTGTTGTTGGCTGTGTTGCTACTGCCTTAGGCCAAATTATGAATTATTTCCGTCATCCCAATCAAGGTGTATCTTCTTATGGTTATGAACATCCGGTTTACGGTTGGCAAGAAGTTGACTTCTCCCAACAAACATACGACTACGATTATATGCCGGTTTCACCAAACGACTATAACGACAATCTGGCACGCTTGCTTTATAATATTGGAGTTTCTGTGGATATGAATTATGGACCTAACGGCAGCGGAATGTGGAATCATAAAGGAGCTTATACTCTGAAAACTTATTTTGATTACAACCCTGCAACAACATACTTTTTTAGAGACTCTATGCCTCCGGAATTTAACTGGACACAAAATCTTGTTGACCATCTCAACCAAAAAATTCCTCTTTATTATGCTGGCTGGTCGGATTACGAATTTATTAGCGGTCATGCTTTTATTCTAGACGGATATAATACCGAAACACATTATCATGTAAATTGGGGTTGGGGTGGATCTTTTGATGGATATTTTTATATTGACAATCTTACTCCGGGAGGTTCTAATTTCACACTACTACACGAAGTTATTTCTTTTGCAGTTCCAAGTTCCGAACCTACATACTGCAACGAGAATAAGATTATAAATTCTTATGAAGGAGTAATTGATGATGGTAGCGGACCTCTGCATCCTTACTCAAACAATATTGAATGTAATTGGCTTATAATCCCTAACGACTCCGCAAACGGAATTAAACTAAATTTTCTCAAATTTGATCTTGACGAAAACGACTATATTGTAATCTTTGACGGCGATAACGAAAATACTCCCGTTCTTGCTACATTTTACGGCGGTCAAAACACTTATGAAGTTATAAGCACTGCCGATAAAGTTTTAGTAAAATTTGTTACCGATAGCGAAAACACAAACGATGGTTGGCTTTTAAAATACGAAGGTATCCGACCGGTTTATTGTGCCTTAATGACTTACCTGTATGAACCCGAAGGTGTTATTACTGACGGAAGTGGCTATTTTGAATACCTTAACAGTACTACTTGCAACTGGAGAATTGAACCTCCAAATACTGAAAATATCCTAATTACTTTTGAAGAATTAGATTTAGAACCTGTATATGATTATGTAAAAGTTATAAATTCTACAGGTCAAACTGCTCTCCAAGTTTCCGGAACTACAATCCCCGAACCTATTTTAATTGTTGGACACAAAGCTAGCATAATGTTTAAAACTAATGCATCAGTAAGAGCCGGAGGGTTCAAATTACGCTACGAAACAAATGTTACTAATATTTCTAAAAATACCGACACAAATATTTTTTTATTCCCTAATCCCGCAAATGATTTTATAAATATTATTTCAAACGAAGAACTTAAAGAAATCACAATACTGTCACTTGATGGTAAATTACTTAATTACATAAATGTTAATAATAGCGATTATTGTATAAACATTAAAGATTTAAGCTGCGGTATGTATTTACTCAATATTAAAACTTCAAATCAAATAATAAATTTTAGGCTTATTAAGAATTAGTTAGTTAGTCAGTCAGTTAGTTAGTTGGTTAGTTGGTTATTTAGTTGGTGGGTGGAACGGCTGATGTATAATTTTTACATTCAAAATATTAAAACCGAAAAGCTGCCTTTTGAAGCAGCTTTTTCTTAAATTTTAAAAACTCCATAGGAGCAAAAATTGATACATTCTCAATAACCTGTACATTTATTTTTAGCAATTTATGTGTCAGAATATCATATTTGCTTTAATGCCCCATGTGGAAATACCTAAATTTGCGAAAAATGCTGATTTTACGAACAATAATACCTTCAACCTTTAATATTTCGTTTTATATGAAAAATTGTAAATTATTGATTTTTTAAAACAATTTCTTTTAAGGTTTCTTTTGATTGTACTCCAACATTCATCCAAATTACTTTTCCTTTTTTAAAAATCATTATAGTAGGAATGCTTTGAATATTGTAACGGTTAGCAATTTCCCTTTCATTATCAACATTTACTTTGTGAATAACAACTTTGCTTCCCAACTCAGACTTTAATTCCTCAAGGATCGGAGCCTGAATGCGACATGGTTTGCACCAATCAGCATAAAAATCTACAATTACAGGAGTATTACTTTGAATAACTTTATCAAAATCGCCTCCATAAACTTCGTGTGTTTTTACTTCGTTTCTGTTAAACGTGTAAGCTAAAACGATTCCAGTTGCTCCAATTACGATGATTGCAATTAAAATTAAATTAGACAGTTTCATATTTTTATTTTTTAAATTTTTACTTTGTTTTTTCATTTTCAACTTTTTTTTCAGGAATAAACAAACCACTTACTAAATATCCCAATAACAATCCATATAACGACGACAAATACCATTTTGATTGAATTGGACATGCACCGGAAACACATCCAACATATTTCCAATATAGAAAACCACCTACTCCTCCCAATAAAGTTAAAACTATTCTGAAGATTAATTTAATTCTAAACGTTTTTAACATTTTTTATTTTTCTACAAAAATACAACAAAATATTCATAATCCGTGTGACTTAAGTCACATAATAAATTAAACTTTTAAGTCAGAATTTTCTTATTTACTATAAAAAAAAACAAAAATCATAAAACTTTAATTTTTTGAAACTTAATTTTGCCGAGTCAAATTTTGAAACGATGGATTATAAGAATGTATTGTTTGATTTGGATAGAACTTTATGGGACTTTGAAAAAAACAACATAGAAACTTTCACCGAACTATTTTATAAATACAATCTAAACAAATTCTGCGAATTTGAAGAATTTTACAAAACATACCGTCAATTTAACGACGAACTTTGGGCACAATACAGAGAAAAAAAAATTACTAAAGAGTTTCTAAGCTGGAAAAGATTTGAATTAAGCATTGGAAAATTTAAACCAATTGACGTTGATATGGCAAAAAAATTTTCACAGGATTATATAGAAATAAGTCCTAAAAAAAACAATCTTATCCACGGAACACATGAGATTTTAACTTATCTAAAAGAAAAATCCTACAATTTATTTATTGTTACAAACGGATTCAAAGAAGTTCAATATAATAAAATCAGAAATTGCAATTTGGATAAATATTTTTCAAAAGTTTACACTTCAGAAGATGCTGGTTATAATAAACCTGACAAAAGGTTTTTTAACTATGTTTTAAATGACTTAAAGACGCAACCTCAAGATTGTATTATTGTAGGTGATGATCCCGAAGTTGATATTAAAGGGGCTATTCAGACAAATATAAAATCAATATGGTTCAATCCACAAATGAAAAAATCCGATTATCAGACCAATTATGAAGTAAAATCACTTTTAGAAATTAAAAATATTCTTTAAAGAAAATTTACTTGAATTTTAAATAATAATCAGAATTAGAACCTTATACTAACAATTATGTCAATATAATCCGGTATAAACTTTACAGTATTTTGCAAATCTTTCACAAAGAAATTATCCGGATCAACCATATTTTGATTTAACTTATGATAATATACTATTTCCGGAGCATATTGAATAGAAATTACAGCATTTGAAGATAAGTTAATATCAACACCTATGGTTAAATCAACTCCGGTTTTAAAGAATGTAGTTTTTCTATAACCTGCTATTTCACCGGTAGCAAAATTAAAATTCACATTTTCTATAGGATATCCTTTAAATTCCTTTGTATAATGATAATAATATTCATTTGTATTATGTATTCCTGCAATTATTGCTCCGCCAAAATAAAATCTCCAATCTTTATTGGGGAATGCATATTCTGCACCAACTCTAAAATCATAAGAAAACACATCATAATAAAATCTTCTCAAAACAAGAGAATCAACGAGTGTTGTGTCGTTATTTTTAATTACGGTATCTTGTTTTAACTTTAAGATATCAATTTTTTCGTTGTTGTAATGAAAATTAAGGTAATTTATGCTTGTACGAAGGTTCATGTGATCATAAAGGCGTTTGTATTGCAAAAAAATCTTTGTAGAAGCAAGACGTCCGCCACCTAACATACCAAAAGCCGGATAAACATTTAATCCAAGCAAATTCCTGGGCAAAGTATCAACCCAAACTGTATCATTTTGAGTAATTTTATAATTATCATTCTCCGAATTCTGTGCAAATGCGAAAGTTGCCACCGCCAGTAATAAAAAAAACAATACTATTTTTTTCATAATTAAATACATTTTAATAACACGAAAGTACAAAAAATATTATTCCAAACAAATAACTATTTTTTTTGAAAAATGTTGTCAAAAAAAAATCGTGGCAATAAATGTTAATTAATTTCTGCCACGAATAAAAGTTTCATTAAATACTATTACATATATGATTCTATTGGATCACAAGTACAAACCAGATTACGATCTCCATAACCGTTATCAATTTTTGCAACATAAGGCCAGAACTTGTTTTCTTTTACCCATTCCAACGGGAATGAAGCAACCTCACGAGTATAACAATGATTCCATTCCGATGCAACGCATTCAAATTGAGTGTGCGGGGCATTTTTTACAGGATTATCATCAATAGAATACTTCCCGTTTTTAATTGCTTCACATTCTTCTTTTATTGTTTTCATTGCCTGAACAAAACGATCGAGTTCCTGTTTGCTTTCGCTTTCTGTTGGTTCTACCATCAAAGTTTCATGTACCGGAAATGAAAGTGTTGGAGCATGGAAACCATAGTCCATCAATCTGCGTGCTATATCAGCAGATTCTATTCCGTAAAGTTCTCTGAATTTACGCAAATCAAGAATCATCTCGTGAGCACAACGTCCGGTTTCTCCTGTGTAAAGTACACTGTAAAAACCTTTTAATTCGTTTGCAATATAATTTGCGTTGAGTAAAGCCATTTTTGTTGCTAATGTTAAACCTTCTTCGCCCATCATTTTGATGTAAGCATAAGTAATAGGTAAAACAAATGCAGAACCAAATGGAGCTGCAGCAACAGCTTTAATAGCTTTTTGGCCTCCGGTTTTTACAATAGGATGCCCCGGTAAAAACTCCACTAAATGTTTTGCTACAGATACAGTACCAACACCTGGACCTCCTCCACCGTGAGGAATTGCAAATGTTTTGTGCAAGTTAAGATGACAAACATCTGCTCCTATAGTTCCGGGATTTGTAAGACCAACCTGAGCATTCATATTAGCTCCGTCCATATACACCTGTCCGCCGTTTTTATGAACAATGTCAATCATTTCACAAATTCTGCTTTCAAAAACCCCATGTGTTGATGGATAGGTAATCATTATTGCAGCCAGATTATCTTTATGCTGTTCGGCTTTAGCTTTAAGGTCGTCAACATCAACATTTCCTTTCTCATCGCATCCTACAACCACAACCTGCATTCCGGCCATCACTGCTGATGCAGGATTTGTTCCGTGAGCTGATGACGGTATCAAACAAATATTTCTATGGCCCTCCCCTCTGGATTTATGATATTCTCTGATAATCATTAAACCGGTATTTTCTCCGGAAGCTCCTGAATTTGGTTGAACTGTAGTTGCAGCAAATCCGGTTATAATATTCAAATCATTTGTAAGATCTTTAATAAGCTCCAGATATCCTTCTGCCTGATCAGCAGGAACAAATGGATGTATATTTCCAAATTCAGGCCAGCTTAATGGCAACATTGCAGTAGCAGGATTTAATTTCATGGTACAGCTTCCCAACGAAATCATTGAACGGTTCAAAGCAATATCACGGTTTTCGAGACGTTTGATATATCTCATCATTTCGGTCTCACTATGATATAGATTGAAAACTTTTTGTTTAAGAAATTCACTTTTTCGTTTTAAAGTAATATCTTCAAATATCTGAATATCACTTACTCTATTCCATGTTTTATTATTGGCTTTTGCAAAAATTTCAATAATATCATTGATGTCCTCAATTGTGGTAACTTCATCAGTACTGAATCCAACAATTTTTTCGCCGGCAAGATTAAAATTAATTTTGTATTGATTTGAGATTGCCTGAATATCACAAGCCTTGATTCCATTCGGTAAAATAACTCTGATTGTATCGAAGAAATCTTTGTTTTCAATTGTATATCCAAGTTTTTCTAATTGTTTTGCAATAAATTTTGCAGTGGAATGAATATTTTTAGCTATTCTCTTTAGCCCTTGAGGACCGTGATAAACAGCATACATTCCAGCCATAGTAGCCAAGAGTGCCTGAGCAGTACAAATGTTTGAAGTAGCTTTTTCACGTTTAATATGTTGTTCTCTTGTCTGCAAAGCCATTCTTAGAGCCTTGTTTCCGAATTTATCAATACTAACTCCAATAATACGGCCGGGCATACTGCGTTTATATTTATCCGATGTAGCAAGAAAGGCCGCATGTGGTCCACCAAAGCCCATTGGAATTCCAAATCTTTGGGTAGAACCTACAGCTATATCTGCTCCCCATTCAGCCGGAGGTGTTAGTAAAACTAAGGACATAATATCTGTGACCGCAGTTACCAGTACTTCATTTTGATGAGCTGTTTCTGTGAATTTGGAGTAGTCTATTATTTTTCCGCTTGCTGTCGGATACTGAACAATTGCACCAAAAGTCTTCCCATCAAATTTATATTCTTCGAATTTTCCAACAACTACTTCAACATCAACAGCCTCGGCTCTGAGTTTTATAACATCCAAAGTTTGTGGAAAAATATCTTCGTCAACAAACAAAACATTACGGTTTTCCTTTACTGCCTGTCTAGACCTTGCATCAAGCATCATGCTCATTGCTTCTGCAGCAGCTGTAGCTTCGTCTAATAATGAACTGTTGGAAATCTCCATACCCGTCAATTCAGTAATAACAGTTTGAAAATTCAACAAGGCTTCTAAACGTCCCTGACTTATTTCGGCCTGATATGGAGTATAAGAAGTGTACCATCCCGGATTTTCAAAAATATTTCTTAATATTACCGATGGAGTATGCGTACGATAATAACCAAGACCTATAAAACTACGATAAATTTTATTTTTAGAACCTATTGCTTTAATTTTATTCAGGTATTCATATTCTGTCAAAGCAGGTTCTAATTGCAGTTTTTCTTTCAGCCTTATCTGTTTTGGGACAATCTGATCAACAAGTTCGTCAAGACTAGAGACGCCGCACTTCGATAGCATTTCGCCCAATTCTTCTTTTCTGGGACCAATATGCCTGCTGGAAAATTTTTCTTTTTTCATTTTGGATATTTTTTATTTGTTAACTTTAAAACATTTCATAAAAAGACCGTAAAAATATAAATTTGTTCAGAAAAAATTATATGCTAAATGTCAAGTTTTAAATTTTTCTTTCAAAAACACAAAAAAAACATTATTATCGCATTCTGAAAATTTAACAAAAAAAATTATGAAAAATTGTATGTTACTTTTGGCTTCTTTGATCGTATGTTCGTTATATAATAATATTTCCAGAGCTCAAACTCAGCTTTCGTTATTAAATGGGAAACAATATAATCTAAACAATTTTAGTCTTAATGAATCGCAAAAATACATAGAATTCACATATTTTAATAAAAGTGGTAAAATTAAAAAGAACTATGCTGATTTTACCGATATCTGGAGTATAAATATTAATGGGGTTGATAGTATTTTTTATCGTCAGTTAGAGCCTGAAGAATATAGTTTTGATGAAATGAGAAATTTGGTATTAGCCCGACAATTTGCAGTAAAAGAATATCATCCGTGGTGGGCATTACCTACAGGCTTCATTATTGGATGCGTACCGATGTTTATGCCTCTGGATCCTTTTTCAAAAATACTAATTCCTATTGCTTATGTTGGAGCAATGAATTTTGTTAAACCTTCAAAATCTTATATCCTGCACAGATATGATTTTGCAGCCGGAGACGAATTATTTTATTATGGGTATAGAGATACGGCACGAAAAAAAATATTTGCACGTAGCACCGCCGGAGTTGTAGGCGGGGTGTTTTTGGCAGGAATAGTTGTCGGAACACTTTCTCTTATTGATAAATAAAGTTTTATAGTCTTCCTTAAGTAAACAATAAAATCGTATTTGGGACGTTTAAATGTGTTTGGGAATGATTGATAGAATGAAATATTTAATAATTATATTATCGCTGACTATACTTTGCGTTAATGAAGTTTTTTCTCAAGAACGAAGACTTCGCAAAGCTGACGAAACATTCGAAGCCGAAGAATATTATCAGGCAATGAAAGAGTATTCGGCAATATTGAAAAAAATTGAAAATAAATCGCAACGCAACGAAATATATTTTAAGATAGGTGAATGTTTTTACATGATTGGCGATTACAAAAAAGCCAGATCAAACTATAGACGTGTTTCAAAAGATAAAGAATATGAATACTTTGTTAAGATTAGACTTGCAGAAATAGAAATTCAGGAAGGAAATTTTGATAAGGCCGTTGAACTTTATAAAGAGATACTTGAAACATACCCAAACGACAGTACGGCATTTAAAGGACTGGAATCTGCAAATCTTGCTGTGGAGTGGATGAATCGTCCTACAAGATATTATCATGAAAAAGCGAAACATTTAAACAGTAAAAGAAATGATTTTAGTCCAAGTGTTGACGAAAAATCAGGTTTTGACCATGTTTATTTTAGTTCAACAAGAGATGAGTCCAAAGGGAAAAAATTAAGCCGAATCACAGGAGATAAATTTTCTGATTTGTATGTAGTAAAATTTGAAAGAAACGGGAAATGGGGTAACGTAACCCCACTTGATTCATTAAATACTGAAATTGACGAAGGCACCCCGTGTATTTTTGATGATGGTAAAAAGTTTTACTTTACACGCTGTTCAGCTGAAAAAGGTAAAAAAGTAGGTTGTCAGATTTATGAAGCTCAAAAAGTTGATGGTGTTTGGATGAATCCCTCACGACTTGACTTTGTGCCTGACACAGTTTCCATCGGTCATCCGGCTGTTTCTCCGGATGGGAACACTATATTTTTCTCGGCTCGTATGCAAGGAGGATATGGAGGTGCAGATATCTGGTACGTGGAAAAAGAAGAAGGAGGTTGGTCGAAACCAAAAAATATGGGACCTGCCATTAACTCCAAAGGCGATGAATTATTCCCTTTCATGCGTGCTGACGGGACTCTTTACTATTCATCAACAAAGCATCCTACAATGGGAGGTCTTGACATATTTATTGCAATAAAAGACGAAAACGGAAAATGGACATCATACAACCCAGGACCTCCGTTCAACAGCAACGGAAATGACTTTGGAATATATGTTTATGCAAAAGAAGATAAAGGCTATTTCACCTCAGATCGTAAAGGAACTAAAGGAGAAGATATTTTTTGGTTTGAGAAAAAAAATCAAGTTCTTAAACTCACAGGAACAGTTCGGGATTTTGACAATTCAAAAATGCTAGATTCGTGTGTAGTTATGCTTTTCGGAAGTGACGGAACAAGCTTTAAAGATACTACATCAATTGCAGAAAAAGAGGGAAAATTTAATTTCAATCTCAAGCCAAATACAGATTATGTTTTTGTTGTTACTAAAAGCGGATACTTTAACGGTAAAGGAAGATTTTCAACTGTTAACGAAGAATTCGACAAAACTTTTGAGTATGAAATACTGCTTGAAAACTTAAATAAAACATTCGAAATTCCTAATATTGAATTTGAATTCGGGAAATGGGATTTAAACGAAAATTCCAAACGAACTCTAGACAGTATTGCGAGAATTTTATTCGAAAATCCAAATATTATTATTGAATTATCTGCTCATACCGACATGATTGGCAGCGAAGAGGCAAATATTGAATTGAGCCAGAAAAGAGCTAACTCTGTTATGGACTATATTAAATCGAAGGGTATTCCCGAAGGAAGACTTATAGCCAAAGGATATGGTAAGTCGAAACCAAAAATAATAACTAATTACGACCCGCGTTTCCCTTTTTTACCTGTTGGTACTGTATTAACCGAAGAATTTATTCTCAGCTTACCTCCCGAACAGCAGGTAGTTGCAAATCAGCAAAATCGTCGTGTAGAAATGAAAGTTATCGGTAATGATTACATTCCAAGCCTTGATTAATATGTTTTTTGTTAAAAAATATGTTCATAGTTTTTCATCAAGAGAGTTTTAATGAATGAATAATCGAATTAGTTTTACCTAAATTTTAATTACGTGGTACTAAACTATATCTGGATAGGATTTTTCATAATTGCTTTTGTCATTGCTCTGATAAAGCTGATATTTTTCGGAGATATTCAGGTATTCCCCGAAATAATGAACAGCACCTTCGATATGGCAAAACTGGGATTCGAATTATCACTCGGACTTACCGGGGTTATGACTCTCTGGCTTGGAATAATGAAAATCGGAGAAAAAGGTGGAGCTGTAAATTATTTATCAAAAGTTATTTCTCCTCTTTTCAACAAATTATTCCCCGACATTCCAAAAAATCATTCCGTACACGGTTCAATGGTTATGAATCTGGCTGCAAACATGCTCGGACTTGACAATGCCGCAACGCCTCTAGGATTAAAAGCAATGAATGAACTTCAGGAACTTAACACAAATAAAGATAGAGCCTCAAACTCAATGATAATGTTTTTGGTACTAAACACATCGGGATTAACAATTATTCCTATCAGCATTCTGGTTTATCGTGCTCAAATGGGAGCTGCAAACCCCACAGATGTTTTTCTGCCGATACTTCTAAGTACATTTTTCAGTACTCTGGCGGGAATAATAACTGTTTCCGTTTTTCAAAAAATAAATCTTTTTTGCAAAGAAATATTGCTATACCTCGGAGCCATAACTTTAGTAATAAGTTCAGTAATATACATTTTCACAACTATGCCTCAGGACACATTAAATATCGTCTCTACCCTAAGTGCAAATTTGATTCTATTTTCCATTATAATTACTTTTATAATATTAGCCCTGAGGAAGAGAATAAATGTTTACGAGACATTCATTGACGGAGCAAAGGAGGGCTTTGGAATAGCAGTAAAAATTATTCCGTATTTGATCGCAATTTTAGTTTCCATTGGTGTATTCAGAGCTTCGGGAGCAATGGAATCCTTAATTGAAGGCGTCAAATGGTTTTTTGCAGCTTTGCATTCAGATACATCATTTGTGGATGCTCTTCCGGTAGCATTTATGAAACCTCTTAGTGGGAGCGGAGCCAGAGGTTTAATGGTGGATATTATGAATACCTACGGAGTAGATTCATTTGCAGGAAGACTTGCTTGTACTTTTCAAGGTGCTACCGATACTACTTTTTATATTATTGCAGTATATTTTGGTTCTGTCGGAATTAAAAACACCAGGTATGCCGTAAGTGCCGGACTAATTGCCGACCTTGCCGGAATTATTGCTTCAATTTTTATTGCTTATTTATTTTTCGGTTAAAATTTTAAAATTATGATACCATTTTCGCCACCTAGAATTGATGAAAAAATTATTGCTGAAGTTGTTGATACTTTAAAATCCGGCTGGATAACTACCGGACCCAAAACTAAACTTTTTGAAAAAAAACTTGCTGAATATTCAGGAGCAAAAGCCGTATTGTGTTTAAATTCTGCCACTGCCGGACTTGAATTGATGCTCAGATGGTTTGGTGTTGGAAAAGGAGACGAAGTGATTGTGCCGGCTTATACTTATTGTGCTACCGCCAATGTTGTAATCCATTGCGGAGCAAAACCGGTTATGGTTGATGTTGATGAAAATACATTTAACATAAAAATTGAAAACCTGAAAAAAGTAATTTCAAAACGTACAAAAGTAATTATGCCGGTTGATATGGGAGGCTTCCCTTGTGATTACGACGCCATAAATGAATTAGTAAATGCTCCGGCAATTAAGAATCTTTTCACACCTAACAACCCGATTCAAAAAGAACTTGGTAGAATTATGGTATTATCAGATGCCGCCCATTCTTTAGGAGCTGTTTATAAAGGGCGTAAAACTGGTTCGCTCTGTGATGTTACAGTTTTTTCGTTTCATACCGTAAAAAATCTCACTACTGCCGAAGGTGGTGCAGTTGCATTAAACTTGCCGGAAAATTTCGACAACGAAGAACTTTATAAATTTCTGTGTGTGGCATCACTACATGGACAAAATAAAGATGCTCTGGCAAAATCAACTGGAAACTGGAAATATGATGTTATTACTGCCGGTCATAAAATGAACATGACCGATATACAAGCCTCTATCGGACTCGTAGAACTCGAACGATATGATAATGACACTTTAATTAAAAGAAAAAAAATCTTTGACTTTTACACTCATGCATTTTCAAACGATAAAAGATTTATCTGTCCGATTTACGAAACCAAAGACATTAAATCATCATATCACGTTTATTTGTTGAGAATAAATAATTGTACAGAAGAACAACGCGACGAAATCATACGGCGGATTACTTCAAAAGGAGTAGCAGTAAATGTTCACTTTCAACCATTGCCACTTTTATCTTTCTATAAAAATCTAGGCTATAAAATATCTGATTTTCCTACTGCTTACAAAAATTACAGTTGTGAGATAAGTTTGCCGGTATTCTATGATTTGACAGATGAAATGATGGAAACAGTTGTAAATGCAGTTAAAGAAAGTGTTTAATTATAAAAATTTCATAAGGAAAAATTTAGATAGTAATTACATAAATTGAGGTCATTATCACGAATATACGAATGGGTTAATTAAATTTTATTTATTAGTGTAATTTGTGGCTAATAAAACAAACGCTTATCAAAATCTAAAATAAATAAACGGATTAAATCCTGACGAAACAATTGAGGCAAGACTAATAACAAACAAAAGAAAAACTATCGTACTCATAACCAAATGCCGCTTCAATGTGTAATTATCGAAAAATACTTTTTCCATTATCTTTTCTCCGGGTTTAACAGACACAAAAAATGCAAAAATTGCAGCAACAATCATTATGGTAATAACTTCCGGGTCAACATACCCAATTCCTGAAAACTTAAATTCGAAAAGTTTCTTATAAAAAGAAAGAGCATATTTTAAAGTTTCGCTCCTGAAAAGTACCCAACCGAGAGAGGCAATAAAAAATGTTAAAATTATCCGTAAAACTTTACTTGTCTTTTCGAGTAACCTAACAAGAAACAATCTGTCTAAAATCAGGAATAATCCATGATATGCACCCCAAATTACAAAAGTCCAGTTTGCCCCATGCCAAAGACCCGACACAAGAAATACAAACCATAAATTAAAATATAATCTGAATTTTGTATTTACCCTATTGCCTCCGAGAGGAATATAAAGATAATCTCTCATCCAGCGTCCTAAGGTAATGTGCCAGCGACGCCAAAACTCTGTAATTGATTGAGAAACATAAGGACTATTAAAATTCTCAGGAAATTTGAATCCTATCATACGGCCAATACCGATTGCCATATCAGAATATCCCGAAAAATCAAAATATATTTGAAAAGTATATGCCATTAGTCCGAGCCAGGCTAATCCGGAATTCATAGTTTGTGGATCCATTGAAAAAATTCTATCTGCCTCAGCTCCTACAACATTTGCAATTAGAACCTTTTTTGCCAGACCAATAACAAAACGATAAAATCCAATAAGCTTATTATCAATATTTTCATACTTTTCTCTATCAACAAGTTGGTCGGCGATTTCACTGTATCGCACAATTGGCCCGGCAATTAATTGAGGAAATAATAGTATATACAAGCACAAATCTGTTAGTTTCTCAAGTGGTTGATATTTTTCTCGATAAACATCTATTGCATAAGTAAATTTCTGAAATGTAAAAAAAGATATTCCTATTGGTAGAACAAGTTTTGTAAAATGTACTGCTTTAAAGCCAATAGCCTGAAGAATGACATTAAAGTTCTCGACAAAAAAGTTGCTGTATTTAAAATATACTAAAAGCCCAATATTTAAAGCTACTGAAATACTGACCCATAATTTTTTATGTTTAGGGTTTTGTGATTTAAACATCTCCTTTACGATGTAAAAATCAGCAAATATTGAAGCTATAACTACAAATATAAATTTTGGAGCACCCCAAGCATAAAAGAAAATACTTGCAACAAGAGCAACATAATTTTTATATTTTTTATCTGCTAAATAGTAAAACAGCAAGAAAAAAGGGAAAAAATAAACTAAAAAAATCGTGCTGCTGAAAACCATAAGAAAATTTTTGGCAAAGATAATATTCTAATAGATAAATATAAACAGGTAACAAATATATTTATTACCTGTATTACCTGTTGGTCTTCAATAAAAAAGTATACATTATATTTTCACAACTTTTAGTGTTTCGAGATAATCATTGCAAAGATGCATTTCTACAGGTTTACCGTCAAATACGTAGTCTGAAATATATCCGGCAAATTCACGTGCAATTTCTTCGTAGTATTCATCCTGATCATAACCTTCTAAAACGACCATTCTAAATTGATATGTTTTGCCATCTTTTGTAAGTTGTACAGTTTTTGTACCTTCGGAATTATTAAATCCAGACTCCAATAAAAATTTTCCAAGATTTTCGGCATCTTCTTTTGTAACTTTATCGGTATAATATAATTCAATATTATCAAAAGTTAAAAGCTGACCGTAATTAATCATCTCTACAATTTTGAGAGTTTTAAGATTTTCGTCACACATATGTATTTCCACAGTTTTACCATTAAAAACCTCGTAAGAAATCTCATTAGCAACAATTCTAAAAAGAGACAAGTATTCGGGATCCTGATCAATGCCTTCTTTTACAACAACTCTAACTTGATAAATATCGCCGGATTTTAATAGTTGTACAGTTTTGGTTTCACCATCATCCCATCCATTATTTCTTAGGTAATTACCAAGTTTTTCAACTTCTTCAACAGAAAATCCTTTTTTATAATATATTTCAATGCTACCAAATTCTTTTTTCTTACCATATGGATTACAAGAAACGATGATTAATATTATAATACTGAAAAAAATAAATAAAAAATTTCTCTTTTTCATAATTTTTAAATTTTAGTTGTTAAACAAAATAATTCTCACTTTACGAAAATATTAAAATAAATTAAAAATTTTATAAATTTGAATTAAAATTTCGAACTTGATGAAATTATATAAAATAGCTATATTGCTACAATTAACATTTTACGGAATGGCTTTCTCACAAACTCTCGAAACTCAATTTAATGACATAGCCTCAAACCACGAAATGATTGGCGGCAGCCTAGTGGTTTTCTGCAAAGACGGGATTATTGAAAACTTATCTTATGGCAAAGCAGATTACAACAGAAACATCCCTGTTACAAATCAAACCAAATACAGAATTGCAAGTATTTCCAAAACGATTACAGCAATAGCAATAATGCAGCTTGTAGAACAAAATTTACTTTCACTCGACGATGATATAGGAAGTATTTTAAATTACGAAGTAAAAAATCCGAATTATCCAAACACAGCTATTAATGTCAGAATGTTGTTATCACACACTTCATCAATTATTGACGGATCAACTTACAGCAGTTTTATGCAGGCTACCGTTAATAACAATCCCATTCCTGACCTCAGCGAAATTATCAGCCCAGGCGGTAGTTATTACACAATCGGACAATTCACCAATACAGTTCCCGGAACATACTTTAATTATTCTAATCTAAATTATGTGATCCTTGGCACGATTGTCGAGAAAATCTCCGGACAGCGGTTCGATATTTATTGTAAACAAAATATCTGCGAGCCTTTAAATATTGATGCGTCGTTTAATGTTAATGACCTCACAGACATAAATCAATTAGCGGTTTTATATCGTAAAATTTATGGAGTCTGGACTCCTCAAGCTGATAATTTTCAAGGAATACAACCTGTCTTTACAAACCTCGAAGGATATATTCCTGGAACTAATGGCGGAAGATTTGCCCCTCAAGGTGGATTTCGTTGCTCTGCCGAAGATCTTGCAAAAATTTTCATTACACTGCTTAATAAAGGTTCATATAATGAAGTACGGATTCTATCAGAAGAAACTTGCAGCGAAATGTTTACAAGTCAATGGAACTACAATGGTACAAACGGGAATAATTATTACGGATTGTTCAGAAACTGGGGACTGGGAGTACATATTACAACTTCGACTTCGGGTGGGGATATTGTCTTAGCATCAAGCACTTCGATGTTTGGCCATCCTGGCGAAGCTTATGGTTTAGTGAGCGATGCTTATATTGATACTTTAAGGCAAATAGGTTTTATATTTATTACAAACGGGGTTGGCACAGGGTATCAAACTAATAATTATTCCGCTTTTTATACAGTTGAACAAGATGTTTTTGATGCAGTTGAAAATTTTTCGAATTTTTCTGTATGTAACACAATAGATTTAAACTTATCAACCAAAACCTACACCGAAATTTTTCCTAATCCTTTTGACCAAATACTTTTTATAATATCTGCAAATGTTGAAAAAATTAGAATTTACGATTTAACAGGCAAAATGATTTATGAAAATAATTCCCCTGAAAAATTTACTTCAATAGATACCCAAAACTTTAAACCGAGCTTTTATTTCATAGAAATTAAAACTAATAACACCAATCAAATAACGAAAATAGTAAAGCTCTAATTCTAAAAAAATTTTCGTAATAAATACATTAAAAAACTTAGCACAATAGAAATTAAAATCATACTGGTTATAGGAAAATAAAATTTAAAGTTTTCCTTTTCAACTTTTATATCTCCCGGAAGATTTCCAAACCAGCTGAATTTATCCCCAATAAAATACAGTAATAATCCTGCAATAATCAACACAATCCCGATAACTATCAGATATTTTCCGATGATACTCATAGTTCTAGGTTTGTTTAAAAAACTAACTGAACTCTAATAATTTGTTGTCCATTTTTCATGTTCCGGCATATACAAAAGCCATAGTAAATTCAAACTATAATAAGACTTAAGTATATAATCTCCTACTACCTTTTTAATTGGATGATAAGCTACTTCAAACAAAATTCTGGAATCAGAAAGTGGCATTCCCAGAGAGAATCCCAACGCAACATCAGGTTTTATGGCAACATCATCATTTATATAAATAAATTCTTCACCCGATCTTGAAAAAAAAGAGTATTTAGAAAAAAATTTATCCGAATGAAACTTCTTACCTAAATAAAAAGCAAATGAATTACATTTTGTTTTATCATTATTATAAAATATGTTTTTATAATCGAACCTATATTGCATTGATGTTGTTTGAGCATTAAAAAATGGTATGCTAAAATTTCCTAACCCTAGTATAATAAAACTGCTGTTGGTTAGAAAATTTTGTTGATACTGCAAGTCAAATCCCGGAACAAAACCACCGCAAAAATAAAAAAATTTCGATGACAAACTAACAAAAAAAGGATACTTGTTAGTTACCTCAACTTGAATATTCTGAGACGTAAAAATCAATAAACCAAAATAAAAATTCAAAAATAAAAATATTTTTTTCATAATAATTTTATAAAAAACAATTGAATAAAATCGTTGTAGTATTGTACAAAATTACATTATTTACGTTTATGTCAGATTAAAATTTTATATTTACAGTAAACCCAATTTCAAGAGATTTAAAAAATCTGACATAAAAGAGCTAACTTATGTACATTAAACTCATTATCAGTATGTTAGAAATTTAGTTAGATAGAATTAAGCATTTGCAAATACGAAATTAACCTAAAGACCGAAATATTTGGGCGTTGAGGCTCTCGAAACGCCCGTATGCTGATGTTTTCCCTAACAAAAAGTATTATTTCATTACATACCTTCATAATTAATACCAATATAAACAAAATTAAGATAATACGCATCAATGATATATAATCAGGCAAACATTTATTAATACTCTAAAACCACGTAATTAAAAAAGAATAAGGTTTTTAAGCAATATCATCTCTACTTCACAACAACAAACTTTTTATTTATTGTAAAATGGCTACAAGATATTTGAATTGTGTAAACTCCGGGATTTAATGAATTTAGTTTTATCGAATTGTCGGAATATTTATCATTAAAAATAATTTTTCCACTTATGTCTATAATTTTGAAAATTGCATTGTCGAGATTTTTATTTGATTTAATAGTAACATATTCTCTTTCTCTTGCCGGATTTGGATAAATTTCGATGAAATAATCCTGATTCTGGTTGATGTTATCGCAAATATAAACAGGAATATTTAATTCATAAAATTCTGAAATACAGTCATAGCTTGAGATATGCCAATCGTAAAAATAGTAATAATATTGAGTTGGATATGAAGAGGCTGAACTGTATTTAATGGAAACTACATCTGCAATTTGATACGGATAACTTAGACTTGCTGATTGATCTGATCTAAAGAGATAAGGCGTTCCGAGTCCGGCAAGTTGTAAATTATTTGCAACCGGCACATTAAACCCAAGACTGATGTATGAAACTCCGGCAGGACAATAAACATCTCGTACATCAATTATCTCCTGATTTGAATTACGAAGAGCGATAGTTCGGTTTCCTGCATATTGAGCATTGACAAGTACAGAATCCAAAATAAAAGGCTGATAAGCATCAAAAACAAGGTAATGAATGTATGAAGGATTACCAAAAAAACTACCTCCGCTGGTTAAATTTGTTTCGCCAACGGAAAATGTTTCTCCATGAATAAATTCACGCAAGTAATATTTTATAATTGGAGTTTCCCATATATCTGGAGCGGGATGTTCCATAAAGTTCCCGGAAAAGAATTCCTGTTCATCTTCAGGACTATTATACCAAAAAATAGTGCCTCCTGAAGATTGCAATTCAATTGAAAAAGGCTCCCCATCACAGGCTTCGATAGGATTTTGTTGTGGGAATTCAAGCAAATTAACAGTAATGAAATTGTTTTTAGTTAATGTATTTTGTCCGTACTGATTAGAAACAGTAAGGCTAACGTTGTAAGTTCCGTTTTGTATATAAGTATGAATAGGATTTTGTTCTGATGATGTATTTCCATCACCGAAATCCCATAGCCATTGTTGAGGATTATTAATAGAATTATCATTAAATTGTACAACGCCTAAGCATGTATTTAGAGGTTGAGCAGAAAAATATGGAGTTGGGGGGTTCTCGCTTCCGATACAATCAAATTGAATTTTGAAACCTTGCAAAGCCAATCCGGCATCACTGTAAAATCTAATAGTAATAGCATTACCGGAACTTGTAATAATACCCGGATTTCCTGTTGTATTACAATAATAAGTGTCATTAATCAAAGGGGCGGAAATTGACGTACCGTCATAAAAAGCAATATAATCATAATCGCAGTAAGAACCGCTACCAGGTTCGATATCAAATTCAAGTATATTAAGTTGAATTTGATTTCCGTCAGGAGCAATGATAGTAATACTTCCATCAGTGTTGTCATAATAGTTTTGAGTAGGACCTCCTGCATCGTAAATAATTCCGGTACAGCCTTCAACAATTTGATTTCCTGATTGAGGCATCAAGTAAAAACATGGTATTGAAGGATCGATAAAGACAAAATTTTCCTTAACCATCTGTTGAGTACCGCAAGATCCGGAAACTGTGAGAGTAACGGTAAAACTTCCGAAACTTGTGTACATATGAGCGGGATTTATTTCGGTTGAGGTAGCTCCATCGCCAAAGTCCCACAAGAAACTATCGCCATTATAGCTTTGATTAATAAATTGCACCACAAAAGGAGGCTGACAGGCTTCAGTTACATTGGCGTTAAAATCGGCGTGAACAATATTTTCATAAGGAGAGGCTACTCCTATAGCATAAAAAGCGTTGCCCACAGCTTCCACTTCAGGAGAACATGCGCCATAAAGGTCAGCAGCAGCCTGCATACCATAGAACCAGGCGTCGTTGTAGTTTGAATTTGGAGTGAGATAAACCGTTTGCATGCGGAACATAATATTTTCGGCTTTCAAAATACCTATCGCAGACACCGAATAAGAATTCCCGTGATCGTTTGTTCCGGTTCCTCCTTCGCTAAGCAAGTAAAACAAGTATGCCATAGGTCCGTTATTGGTATGTACGCCTCCATAATCCTGAGTTCCTGAATACCAATATTGCCCAAGATATGTGTCAGGTTTGTTGTAAACTTTGGGATTAGACAATGATCTTATAACAATACCAATATCTTCACCAATAGTCCAATCAGCAAATTCTTGAACGGCAAAAAATTCTATTGCAGTTCCAAAAATATCAGAAAATGCCTCATTAAGAGCTCCGGATTCGTTAATATAGTTTAGATTACTTGTATATGTTGTTAACCCATGACTAATTTCATGTCCGCAAATATCTATTGTAGTTAAAGGCGTGATACTTTGATCAGGATTTCCATCCCCGTATGTCATATATTGACCATTCCAAAACGCATTTACATTTGAACTCATTCCATAATCAATAAGATTAAAATGAACGAACGACCAAAGACGATACCCGTTCCCGTCAATACTATTTCTGCCATGGCGATTTAGAAAATAATCATAAGTTGACATTGTAGCAAAATGAGCATCTGGAGCATATTGGTCAAGTTGAGGATTTTCATTATTCCAGTAATTATCATCATCGTAAAATTCCACTGCACTTGCCCAGCTGCTTGTATTCTGACAATTTAGTGTTCGTATCCCCTGCCCTCTTGTTCTATCGTCAAGCACATAGTTGCTACCTGTGAACCATGTGTTTATTTGTCTTGTCCCGCTATATTGTGTTTCTGCTGTTCCTATTGCATTTGAATTATACAAAGTAACAATTGAAAAGAGTACTTTTCCACTTTGTGCATCTACATAGACATTTTGTCTTGACAAAGGATAACGAGCATAAACATCAAATTTATAAGCTGCCCTGAATTCAGAATTTTTAAACTCAATATTAGAAGGAACGATTACTTTTTCGGCCTTAGGAAAATAAGTAGCTTGATCATTTTCAGTAAAAATTTTCAAAAAGTTTTCTTCTTCGGCAGATTCCCACATATATTGGTCAGCACCTACATAACTCAAAGCCGATTGTAAAGCCGTTTCTTCAGAAATATTAAATTGAGAATTGCAATCAATTTTATCAATTACATCTCCATTAAATGCAACTATTCTACCATTTTTCGAATGGATATGCAATCTGGAAAATTCAACCGGATATCCTGCAAAAGTCTGATAATATCTGTATGTAATTTCAACCTCATTATTTTTCTGTTCCTGATATTTAATATAACCAATCTTATCATCATTCGAGATTGACTTTATTAGATTCAAAACTTTATTTTCGGATAAATTGACATTGTCTGAAAATTTCACAAAATCCGGAATCTTGGAATAATCTTTCATTCTGAGTATTTGAGCATAGGGGAACAGCTGAGAGGCTTTTTCTCCATAATAAATCTGAGAATAAGATAATACTACACCAAAAACAAATACAAATAATAAAAGAATCTTTTTCATAAAATAACTCTGTAGAAAATGAATAATATTTTTTTTGCAAGATAATTAAAATTTCAAAATGATGCACATAAATTAACGTATTCCGGCTTTTCTTAGAGCATCTCGATATTTTTTTGCATTTATTTCGTGTTGAGCAAGAGTAACAGCAAATTCATGATAACCGGAAAAGTCTGCTTTAGCACAAAAATAGAGGTAATTATGTTTTTCGTAATTAAGCACTGCATCTATTGAAGAAATTGACGGAATATTTATTGGTCCTGGTGGTAATCCAGGATATTTATATGTATTATAAGGGGAATCTATCTCAAGATGACGGTTTAAAACCCTCCTAATAGAAAAATCACCTACAGCAAAAATTACTGTTGGATCAGCCTGAAGCAGCATTCCTTTATTCAATCTGTTAATATAAACTCCTGCAACACGTGCTTTTTCTTCATTTTTCTGAGTTTCTGCTTCAACTATAGAGGCCAGCACTGAAACTTCAACAGGTGTGAAACCTATTTTTGAAGCCTTACGTTTGCGTTCATCATTCCAGAATTTTTGATATTCCTCATACAACCTTTCAATCAATTTTTCGGGTGTAATTGTCCAATAAACCTGATATGTATTTGGAATAAACATTGCCATAAATGTCTGAAGGTTGAACCCGTATTTCTCAGCAGTTTGAGGATTATTTAAATATTCCGCAATTACTGCTGAATCTGCTTCAATATATAATGCTAACTTTCCAGCAAGTAGTTCGAAACTCCTTAGTGAAATAAAACTCAAATTTACCGGAGTTTGCTTACCGCTACGCAAAAGATTTACCAACTCATTGTTCGACATCCCATCATACAACTCATACCTACCAGCTTTAACTGAGTTGATATATTTCTTTTTTTCAGCAACAAAACGAAATGAATTTATATCGTCAACAAAATTATTCTCTTTCAAAATTCTGCAAACATCTTCAAAATCTGAACCTGTAGGTATATACAAAAATTCTTTGGATTTATCCAGCTTAATGTTTGGTTTAAAAATATAATTATAATATTTCATTCCCAGAAGTCCTCCTAAAATCAGGATAACTAAAAAAAACACCAGCATTATAGGAATAATCTTTTTATCTTTAGCCATCAGTAATCTTTTTAATGGCAAATTTATATTTTTATTCGAAATAAATAAATTTCGGCAAACTAATTTAATAACGAAACTGCCATTCTTTTAGGTAATATAGTTTTGAAGTTTTCCACTTACGTTTTGTTGGAAAGGCATACTCTAATGAAGTATATCTTGTAACAAAATCAGCATAGAACTCTTCTACCAATGTGTAAAAAGGCCAAATGTTCTTTTGTATCAGATATTTTTTTGTAAAAGGCTCAAAACTCTGTGTTATAAAACCTAAAAAATAATTACAATACATCGCAATATATTTTGTTGCCACCCCCTTTAATCTTTTATTTATCCAGGTTTTAAACATTTGATTCTGAATTTTGAAAGTTCGTATTTTACTATTATTTATTTTACTTTCAAAATTAATAAAATTCGTATTCCTATTCGTTGAAAATTTTTTAAAACACTCCATATCAGGACAAGTAATTGCTTTTATCTTCTTCATTTTTTTAGCGAATAATCTTTGAAAATGTTGCTTTTCTAAACTACCAACATTTGATAACTTCATCTCTCCGCGAACATTGTCTTTTACAGATAAAATTCTGGTCTTAAAATTATCATCACATAAAAATATTGGGTCATTCCCTGTTTTGCGACTGTTCGGAATACCTTTCCTTCCTTTCTGATTAAACAAAAACCACAAATCTTGCATAAATATTTCACCAAGAAAGTTTTTATCATTCAAAGGAATAGACATTAGAATTTTATGCCTCCAGTCAAAAGCTGTCAATGGAGCAATTTCAAAACGTTTACACATTTTTTTTAAACTTACCATTCCTTCTCTTTGAATGAAATTAGCATAACTTAAAAACAAATCTTTTTTATGAATGTAATGCAAACTTGTTCCTGTGCTTGGTAAAAATGTTCTCCTGCAGTTTTTACATTTATAGCGAACAGTAAATTTATACTTACCATGCTTCACAAATTCTAGACTCCCGCACCATGGACAATGTTTTACATTAATCACTTTTTGATAAATGTTAAGCAACTCTTTGGATACATTGTTTGACATAAAAGAAATATTTGGTGCAAAAATAATAAAAATCCACATAATTTTGTATTACAGAAAAAATTTATTTATAAAAAAATATAATTCTTTTATTATTGCACTGGTAATCTTTATGCTATGCTATTTATTAAACATCACATAACATATCGCTCAAAAAAATTTTTTACTATAAGTTTTTTATTTTTATCTAAATTTTTTCGTTTCTTATTATCCACGGGCTTAATTTTATTTATTATAATACTTGTATTCTCTTGCGATAATGATTCCTCCCGATGTTTCAAATCAAATGGAGAAGTCAAAACAGTTAAGTATGATTTGGAATACTTTAATAAAGTAAAAATTTACAGTGATTTTGAAATTGTTTTCGAAAACTCTCCTTTTTATTCAATTACTATTACTACAGGAAAAAACTTATTACCTTTTATTGATTATTATATTGAAAATTCCGTTTTAATACTAAGAGATAGAAATAGTTGTGATTTTCTAAGAAAATATTTAAAAACTAAGTTAATAATTTCCGCACCAAAACTTTCACAAATTGACATAATGGAAACTTGTGATTTAATTAGCTATGATACATTATATTTTGACAGGTTATTAATTGATAATTATGCAGGAATTTTAAAAACTGATTTACTGCTTTTTGGAGACAGTTTATATTTTCGTTGTCATGCAAGTACTGGAGATTATAGGATAAGAGGCGGCTCCAAGTTTGCATATTTTTATAATCGTGGTTCCGGTTATTTACGTGCAAGAGCGTTTATTGCTGATTACATTCATGCTGTGCATTATTCACTCGGAGATTCAGAAGTTAATGCAAACGATGCTTTAAAAATTGAATTTATTGATTACGGAAGAATTTTATCCTTTTCCGACAAGTGTCCTTTGATAATAACAGATAGAAATTGGGGCGATAAATTTGAAAATTTAGGTTGTCCCCAATAAAGTAGTTTTTTATTCATCATACTTTCGAACGATAAAAACATCATAATCCCCAAGATAATTAAACCCATATTTTTGATAAAGTTTACGAGCAACTAAATTTTCTTTGTGTACTTCAAGTTTTATTTGCAATCCTGATTTACGAGCGAAGTCCATTGTTTTTTCCATTAAAAGATGGCTTAATCCTTTTCCTTGATATTGAGGATGGATTCCGAAATGATGTAAATACAGTCTTCGTTTATCATTAGTAATCCAGGACGTCCCGATTATTTTACCGGATAGTTTTTCGGTTAAAACAAACAAAGCTCCCCCATTATTAATAGTATTTTTAATTACTTCAAGGTTATCTCCTCTATGAGCTCCTCCCATATCTGTTGCATTCCAAACTTCTAAAACGCCGCTATAATCAGATTCGTAAAAATCTCTGACAAAATACAATTCGCTTGACATAGTAACCAGTTTTTTAATAATTTTCTAATCTTTTTACATAATCCAAAAACAAATTCAAACTACGATATTTAGCATAATCAAATTTAAAATCAACACATTCTGAATAATAGTAATTTAGGTCTATGTATGGATAGTCTTTTTGGTAAAATTTTACAACTTGTGATAAATTATCAATACCATTTTTAAAAATATTGTTTAAATTATCAATTAAAGTTTGAGGCACTGAATTAAGAGCAACCCATACCGCAAAAACTGCAGGCAATCCGGTTAAATTATTCCATTCTTTGGCTAAATCTATTGCATATTTATAGTTCTTTCTGATTTTCATGGCTCTGTCACCAATAACGACTCCTCCTGTTTCATTGATGATGTTTTGTTCATAGCCATTTTGAGTATGAAGAAAATTCAAATCTTTTTTCCACATAAATTGATTTAATATTTTAATTAATAGAACAGATGTTTTGGATTGATAATCCAGTAATATTGTATTTAGCTCATTTATAGGCTTTTGACTTAACAACAAAACCGACTCAACTTTATTTTTTGCAGCAATACAATAATCAGAAAAAATTCTAAAATCATCAAGTTCTATTAATGCTCCAACAGGAACAAGACTAATTTGGGAATTTTTATTGTTAATTAATTCAAAACACTTTGATGGATAGCAAAATTCCAAATCAAAATAACTCTTACTTAATTTAGAGTTTTCCAGAGAATATCTAAAAGGCAAAGTATTTGAATAAGATACTAAAGAAACCTTAAACATTATTCAAAATTTTTGTCAAAATTAATTTATTTTTTTGATTATTTTCTTTTGAATTTTTGATTCCTTTTTTCAATTTTACAACACATTTAAATTTTAATTTTTTACAGTAAAAAGAATTTTATTATATAATTTCACTATTTTTTCACATAAATTTAATAAAAAATTATTCTTTTATTTTATTACTTTTTTTTATTTATTGTTTGAAGTTCAAACTTTTTCAATATATTTACAGAGCCAAATTAAGCGAGGTTTGAAAATGAAAAAAAATTTAGTTTTATTAGTTATATTTTTATATTGTTTTAGCAGTTTAAAATCACAATACAGCACAACCGGTACAGATTTTTGGTTAGCTTTCATGCAAAATTTCGATGATCCTGCTAATACAATATTGTATATCACCTCAGACGTTGCATCGTCAGGAACTGTTTCAATACCAGGATCTGGATGGAGTACAAATTTCAGTGTAGCGGCAAATGGTACAGCTACTGTAACAATTCCGGATACCCAAGATGCAGCTATTTCTACCAATAATTCAGTAGTGAATAAAGCCGTTAGGGTTACTTCCAATAATGCTGTAGCTGTATATGCAGCAAATCAAAGAACAGCTTCTTCGGATGCAACCTTAGTATTACCCGTTCACGCTTTAGGTGATACTTATAGAATTATGGCTTACAATTCATTTTCAAGTGATCAGCCAAGTATGTTTGCTGTTGTTGGAATTCAAAATAACACTTCAATTGAAATAATTCCAACTGCAGCCGTGCAAGGAGGTTCTGGGGCAAATGTACCATTTACTATAACATTAAATCAAGGACAGGTATATTTAGTAAAAAGCACCGGAGATTTAACGGGAACAATTGTAAGAGCAACTACTACTGGTCAATGTAATGATTTTGCTGTTTTTGCTGGCAATAGATGCGCTAAAGTTCCTACTTCATGCGATTACTGCGACCATTTGTACGAACAAATGATACCTATTAAGGCTTGGGGAAAACAATACGTTACTGTTCCTCTTATGACACGTAACGGCGACGTTTACAGAATTTTAGTTTCAGAAAACAACACACAAGTGAGTATAAATAATGGAGCTCCAATAAATTTAAATGCCGGTCAATTTTACGAAACTATGCAAACCGGAGCTTGTTTTATTTCAGCAAATAATCCTATTTGTGTAGCTCAGTACAGTAGAGGCACAAGTTGTGACGGAGTAACTTCTGACCCATTCATGATAATACTTTCTCCTATAGAGCAAACCCTTAATTACATTGTATTTCAAGCATTTAACACTACTGCAATTAATCAATTTTATACTAATATTGTTACTGAAACAGCTTTTACAAATCAGGTGCAATTAAACGGTGCAGCAATTACCGGTTGGCAAACTTTACCTTCAAACACTCAATACTCATACGTCAGAAAAAATATTCCGCAAGGGAGTCATGTTTTGACTTCACCTCAGGGTGTTTTGGCATCCGTTTATGGTTTTGGGAATGTAGAATCTTACGGGTACCTTGCCGGGGCTAACATTCAACCACTATACGTTAGTTTCGATATTATTATTGACGGTAACCCAATACCTTATGATGTTTTTCAAGACACTTTAAATTGCGAACAATCAGCAAACGGAGTAGGATTTTCAACTTCAGGATCAAACATAACCAATATCTGGTTTGACTTTGGAGATGGTAATACTGCTTCGGGGACTAATGTTTTTCACACGTATCAAAATCCGGGAGTTTATACTGTAACAATGCATTTTAGAAGAGTTGGCAGTTGCGTGGATGAAACTTTATCTATGCAAGTCCCTATTTCAAACTCTTTACCTCCATTTGATTTTATTAACGACACCATAGTTTGTAATGGTAGTCCATTTGTAATTAATCCTAATGTCAGCGGTGTAAATTTCTTATGGCAAAATGGTAGCACTGCCCCCACTCTTACAGCAAATGCAACTGGAACATATTCTCTGACAATTTCTGACAACTACGGATGTTCTGCAAGCAGATCGGCTTTTGTTAAATTTGTAAATTTAAGCGTAAATATTTCTGCTCAAGAAATAACCTGTTCAGGAGTAAATGATGGAGGACTAACAGCGTATCCGGTTGGAGGAGATCCTGCATACGCATATCACTGGAATACAACCCCACCTTCTTTTGCACAGACAATAACTAATTTAGGTGTTGGCACTTATAATGTAACTGTAACAGACGGTAACGGCTGCACAACATCAAGCAGTTATTCACTTACAATGCCTCCTGCTTTAAATGTTACAGTCAGTTCAACAACATCTCCATTATGTTTTGGACAGAACAATGGTTCTGCAGTACTATCTGTAAATGGAGGCACTGCCCCATTCATTGTTAATTGGAATAAACCAGGAGTAAGTGGATTAAATCCATCGAATTTGGGACCGGGAACTTATACATTTACTGTAACCGACGCGAATGGTTGTTATGGTACTGGTAACTTCACAATTTCTGAACCTGCAGAGTTAACTTATCAAACGTCTCAATTAAACGCGGCTTGCTATGGACAACCTATCAGTGCTACGGTAACCCCAATTGGAGGAACTCCTCCGATTACCATAACTTGGCAGGATGGATCTACCTCATTCACTAATACAAACATCCCAGCTAATACTAATTTTGGATTTACAATTACAGATTCTCACAATTGCAGTAAAACCGGAAGTGTTTATCTTCTTTCTCCTCCCGAATTGACTATGATAAGTACATATTCAAACATAAGATGTAAAGGAGAAAATAATGGGTCTATTTCTATCACTGTAAATGGTGGAATTCCCCCTTATTCCGCACTGTGGAATACGGGACATACAGGGTTAAGCTATAACAATCTTTCCCCAGGAGACTATTATGTAACAGTAATTGATCATAATTCATGTACATTGGCATCACATTTTAATATTCGTGAAGCATCTCAATATTTAAGATTAAACGTTACAACTCGAAATGTTACTTGTTCGGGATACAAAGACGGGGCAATATTATTATTAGCTTCTGGTGGCGTGTCACCTTATACATATTCAATAACTGATGGCATAAATACTTTTAATGGGCAATCTAATAATGGGGTTCCCGCAGGAGAATTTATTGCTTCGGTAACGGATAATTATGGATGTACTGTTGACACTACTGTAATAATCTCAGAACCTGCACCTTTAACCGCACTTGTTGGATATCTTGATCCAAGTTGTATGGGTAATAACGATGGGCTAATAAGAGTTTATCCAAGTGGTGGTACTGAACCATATATATTTATCATTGGCGGCTATGTAATTGACGAAGGATTATTAGCAGGTTTGTATCAGGGAGAATATACTATTATAGTTAAAGACTCCAGCAATTGTGAATTTAATTACGGAAAAGTTGAGTTAGTAGATCCGTTTATTGAGTGCATAAAAATTCCAAATGCTTTCACACCCAATAGTGATGGAATAAACGACACCTGGATAATTGAAGGATTGGAAATTTTCCCAGGATATATTCTTTATGTTTATAACCGCTGGGGGCAATTACTTTACCGCGGTGAGGAAGGTGATGAACCATGGGATGGAAAATACGATGGAAAAGCATTACCTGCAGGTTCATACGTTTATGTGCTTGATTTACGAAATGGTATGAAAGTTTATAAAGGAGTTGTTACTATTGTTTACTAATATTCAGGATTTTTATCCAACTCAATCGAAAAATAAAAATTATTTTTCTCTCGATTATGTATCTATATTGGAAATAATTTGCTAATAAATAGACTTTATATCTAAAACAATTTAAAATTCATTAATAAATATTTTTTATTTTTGTCAAAAATTATGTTTTTATTTAATTCAATGAAAAACACATCTAATTTTATTTTAATTGCAGGTCCATGCGTTGTTGAAAACGAAGAAATTACTTTTCAAACAGCTGAGACTTTAAAAAATATTTGTAAGAATTTTAATATAGATTTTATTTTTAAGGCTTCATACCGTAAAGCAAACAGAAGTAGCATAATCTCTTTCACAGGGTTGGGTGACAAGATTGCTATCAATATTTTGAAAAAAGTAAAAGAAAAGTTAGATCTGCCAATTTGTACCGATATTCATAGTGATAAGGAAGCAGAATTTGCATCAGAAGTTGCTGATATACTCCAAATTCCGGCATTTTTATGCAGACAAACCGAATTACTTATTGCAGCAGGCAAAACAGGAAAAATTATTAACATAAAAAAGGGACAATTTCTATCAGCCGAATCAATGAAGTTTGCTGCTGAAAAAGTTAAATCAACTGGCAATAATAACATTATATTAACAGAAAGAGGAACATTTTTCGGATATCAGGATTTAGTTATTGACTTTCGGAATATTCCTCGAATGAAATCATTTGGTTATCCGGTTTTACTTGATGTTACTCACAGCTTACAGCAACCAAACCAGATATCAGGAGTTACGGGAGGACAGCCAGATATGATTGAATACATGGCTAAAGCTGGTATTGCAGCAGGTGCCGACGGACTTTTTATAGAAACTCATCCTGACCCTTCCAAAGCTTTATCCGATGGCGCTAATATGCTAAAATTGGATTTGTTTAAAGACTTAATTGAAAAAGTTTTGAAGATTAAGAATGCATTATAAAAAATTTATTCATTACTTTTTCAAAACAAAATGAAAAGGGAGTAAATCTTTTATCGAAGTAAAAATCAGAACTTTATCTTTAGAGGCAAGAATTATTTTAATATTATTACCGAATCTAAATTCTGTTTCGGCAATTACTTGTCTACACGAACCACATGGAGTAATTACATCTTTAGAAACATTACCAAGCTGATCTAAAACTGTAATTGCAATTTCTGTAACGGGCAAATCTGGGAAATTCGCATTTGCAAAAAACAAAGCTACTCTTTCCGCACACAAACCTGAAGGATATGCAGCATTTTCTTGATTATTCCCCTCGATTATTATCCCATTTTGCAACCTTACAGCTGCACCTACTTTAAAATTTGAGTACGGAGCATAAGCCTTGCTTGCTGAATTAATTGCGTGCTGAATCAATTCCTTCTCGTCCTTAGAGATATTTTCTAAACTCAACTCTTTATATTTTATAATATGTTCTTTCACAGTATCCACATTTTTTGCAAAGATACATAAAAACTTAATTACTACTAAGTTAAAAATTTCTTTACAATATCATAGAAGACAAAGTAAATAAAATCTACTTTTTAGATTCGAAAAATTCAATTGAATTTATATCTTTATTTTAAAAGTTTTAATCAAAATTATATCTTTGCAAAAAAAAATGTTTGAATCTTTACAAGCAATGGATAGTGCAAGCCTAAACTTTTCGCAAGGTGGCTTGTTTGTATTAAACATTACTATCGGAATTATAATGTTTGGTGTGGCGTTAGAAATAAAAATGTCTCATTTTAAAGAACTTTTAAAAAAACCTATACCTATCATAGTAGGTATTTTATCTCAATTTGTTGTTTTACCTTTGATTACTTTTTTATTAATAATTGCTTTCTGGGATAACATTACTGTTGGTGTTGCCATGGGGATGATACTTGTAGCTGCATGTCCTGGTGGCAATGTTTCAAATTTTATTTCAACGCTTGCAAAAGGAAACGCGGCTCTTTCAGTTACTCTCACTGCAATAGCAACAATGATGGCAATTTTTTTTACTCCTTTAAATTTTTATTTCTGGGGGAAACTCTACAATGATATTGGTCCCTGGAGTAACAATGAATTACTTCGAGAGTTAGTGATTGATCCAGTGGAGATGTTTAAAACTGTTGTTATTCTTCTTGGAATTCCTATTTTATTAGGAATGTTAACAAATCAATTTTTGCCGAGATTTACCGAAAAAATCAAGAAGCCCATAAAAATTTTCTCTATCATATTTTTTATGGGAATGGTAGTTATAATGTTTGCAAACAACTACAATTATTTTATTAAATACATTTACTGGATATTTTTAATTGTTTTAATACATAACGGGATGGCATTTTTTTCGGGATGGAGTTTTGCTAAAATTTTCAGACTTAATTCCCAAAACTGCAGAACTATTTCAATCGAAACAGGGATACAGAATAGTGGTTTAGGACTTGTTCTTTTATTTAACCCAAAAATTTTTCCTCAAGATTTGGCTCTAGGCGGAATGATGATTGTTACTGCGTGGTGGGGAATCTGGCATATAATTTCAGGTCTAACAATAGCTTCTATATGGAAAAACAAATAGATTTGAATAAATATAGACACTTATACAAGTTTTCATGGACTTGGAAAATTCTGAGTTATTATGTAATCTTTTTGCACAAGCTTTTTTATAAAAATATTATTGTAGAAGGACTCGAAAATATACCTAAAGATGGTCCGTTAATTTTTGCTCCTAATCATCAAAATGCATTGATGGATCCTTTGGCTGTTTTGTTTACCTGCAATAGGCAAATTGTTTTTATGGCTAGGGCAGATGTTTTTAAAAATAAGTTCATTGCTTCAATTTTACACTTTCTAAAAATAATCCCTGTTTTTAGAATTAGGGACGGAAAAGAGAATCTCGCCAACAATGATATTACTTTTAACATAGCTGTTAAGGTGCTCGAAAGCAAACAAAATGTTGGAATTTTTCCCGAAGCCAAACATACAAACAAACGCAGATTACTCGATTTAAAAAAAGGAATTCCAAGATTAGCATTTTTGGCAGAAGAAAAAAACAACTTTGAATTAGAGATAAAAATTATTCCTGTTGGCATTTACTATAGCAACTATAATAAAATGCGTGGTGTTTTACATGTACGTTACGGAAATCCAATTAAAGTTTCGGATTTAAAAAATGAATATTTGAATACCCCCCAAAAAGCATATTTAACTCTTAGAGACAGAATAGAAGAAGAATTAAGGCCATTGATGATTGACATCAGAAGTCTCGAATTATATGATATGTATGAAAGCCTTAGAACTTTTAATGTTAAAAACTTAATTAGAAAATTCAAATTCGGAAAAATCAATCAATTAAATAAATTCAAAGCAGATAAAATAACTATTAAAGCTTTGGAAACCTATGAAAAAGAATATCCCGAAAAAATGTTGGAGATAAAAAATCTTCTTGACAAATACGAACTTTTAAAATCTAAGTATAAAATAAGTAATCAATCCGTTGAGAAACCTAAATTAAGTTTATTCAGGATGGGGCTTAACACTTTAATTATGCTTGTTTGCTTGCCTTTCTTTATTTATGGACTAATTAACAACTTGTTTGTTTATTTCATTCCTCAATTTTTGGTTAAGAAAATTAAAGATAAGCAATTTCATTCCAGCGTTAAATTTGTTTGGGCTGTTTTTGTAATTCCTGTTTTTTATATTCTACAAACTTTAATTTTTGGAATTTTCAGTAATAATATCTGGCTTACTCTCTCCTATTTCATTTCTTTACCACTATCGGGACTTTTAGCCAGAGTAATTTTGGAGTGGTACGATACTTTTATCCAAGATTGGAGAGTTTTATTACTTCGAAAATTCAATCCCAATGATTATGAAACCATTAAACAAATACATAAAAATCTCGAACTTGAACTTGATTTAATTATAAATCATTGGAACAGAAGTTAGGGAGTATTTAATTAAAAATTTTAAGTATTGTTTTGAAGATAATTTTCAAATCAGTAATCGTGCTTTTTTCTCTTATATATTTTAAATTAAGTTCCAGTTTAGCAGGCATTATTTCCTTGATATAAGTTTGTTCAGGATTTTTAGATTTTGCTAGGATATCGTTTTCGTTTCTATATTCAATTGAAGCATAATCTGTAATCCCTGGTCGCACTGACAATACTTTCTTCTGTTCGTCATTATACATTTCGACGTATTTTCTGACTTCAGGTCTCGGACCTACAAAACTCATATCTCCAATAAATACATTAAATAATTGAGGCAATTCATCGAGTTTATATTTTCGCAAAAAATATCCGGGTTTTGTAATTCTGTTATCTCTCGAACCCACTGTTAATAAGCCTTTCTTATCTGAATCAGGATACATTGTTCGAAATTTGAATATTTTAAAATCTTTATTATTTTTTCCGACTCTTGTTTGTCTGTAGAAAATTCCACCTTTTGAATCAAACAATATAATTAATGATATTAGTATGAAAATCGGCAATAAAATTATTATACCTATAAAAGAAAAAACAATATCAAAAATTCTTTTCATACAATAAATTTTTCAGCAAAACTAATCAAAACAAATGATTATTTTTTTGAAATCACATTAAACTTTTTAGTTATACTATTCCCTTTATCATCAACAAGTGTCAAAAGATATTCTCCTTTTTCAAGTATAAAAGTTTTTTCGTGAAATTCTTTGGTGGAACCCTGATATTTTTCATTAATATACCAATAAATTTCAGCATCAGGATTTTTATGTACAGCTTTAAAAACAACCGGAATTGTATCTCCTTTAAAATCAATAGGCATATACACTCTGGATAATTGAACAGGATAAATTAACTCCATTAGTGTTTTAGAATCAACTGTTTCCATACAATCCTCCAAAAGTGGAGGGGAAGGCTCATAATCAGGATTTTTGATTTTATAGAAAGCCTCCATAACGGGAGGTAATATTAAAAAAGATTTAATTTTCATTTGTTCTGCAGGATAGCAATCTGCATATACTCGATATCTTTCTGTAAAATCTACACTAAAATACTTATGATAGGGACATTGACGTGCGTTTTCACAATTTTTTGGAACATAAACAGAATCAATATTCGGACAATTTGGAGATGCTAAGTAGCCTGTAGTTCTACAAACCGGAAGTTTAATCATATCATCGTAAGGAAAATCAAACCATTTATCGTAAGCGGGCAAACTTGAATTTATTTCAAACAAAATTGGTGCAGCAATATTAAGACCTATTAATTGGCTATTTGACACATTATTCGCATTTCCAACCCAAACGCCAATAACATAATCTGGTCGCACAGCAACAGCCCATGCATCGCGAAAACCGAAAGATGTTCCCGTTTTCCATGCAATCTTTTGCTTTGAAGAAAATCTGTACCATTGTTTTTCATGTCCCGGTCTGTTTAATGAAGTCATAGCTTCAAAGCAATACCATATTGCCCCTGCAGATAGTAAAGAAGTTTCTTTTAAAATACCTTCTTTTTTATTTTTATCTTTTAAGTAGTTCAATTTATGATATGCTCCCGTATAATATTTTGCTGAATTTTCATTAAAATACTTTAAACTGCTTGCCATGGAACTATAAACGGCACAAATCTCTTCAAGACTGCTTTCGGCACCACCAAGTATAAGCGAAAGACCGTAAAAGTCCGAACTTTTATTGATTTTATCAAAACCAATACTTCGAAGTAAAAATAAAAATTTTGAAATCCCGAATTCTTTTAATAAATAAACGAACGGAACATTAAGCGAACGAGCCAATGCAATATCTGCCGGAACTGCTCCTGAATAATCTCTATCAAAGTTTTCAGGAGAAAAACCACCTATTTTTGTAGGCACATCCTTAAGAAATGATTTTGGTAAAATTTGTCCTTCACTTAAAGCAGCGGCATAAAGTATGGGCTTTAACAAACTCCCCGTACTACGATTTGCAACTACCATGTCATTTAACCTTTCGGGGATGTCGGAATTAAAATTAACATTCCCGACATATGTAATTATATCTCCGGTTTTCACTTCGACTACTAAACATGCAATGTTATTTATACCTTGTAATGTATACTTTTTTGAAAAATTATCAATAATTTCATTAACCCTAATTTGCAAATCATAATCAAGGGTTGTTTTTACAAAAACATTTCTTCCTTTATTTTCTTTTTCTGCTTTACATACAAAATGGTAGGCATTAACAGGATAAGGATTGGGATGAGTAGTCAGTGGTTCTTCAAGAGCGAGTTCCAGATCCTGATATGATATTATTTTTTTGGAATACAATTTTTTTAGTAGTTTGTCTCTTTTTGCTTTAAGTTGTTCGCGATTTTTAGCTGTATTAGTAATTGATGGAGAATTTGGTAAAACTGCTAACATTGCACTTTCTGCCCAGGTCAACTGGTCTGCAGGGCGTCCAAAATATCTCCATGCAGCAGCTTCAATTCCAACGACATTACCTCCAAAAGGAGCGTGAGAAATATACATTCTCAATATTTCATCTTTCGAATAATTACATTCCAGACTAACTGCTAAATAGGCTTCTATTATTTTTTCGAAGATTGTCCTTGGATTATTTTTTCTTGATAATCGTATCACCTGCATAGTAATTGTTGAACCACCGCTTACAACTTTACCTTGGCTAATGTTTTGCTTTAATGCTCTAATCATTGCTATCGGATCAACCCCAAAATGATAATAAAATCTTTTATCTTCATAAACTAAAAAGCATTGCTTAATTTTTTCGGGCACAAACTCTGTTTCCGGAAACCGCCATTGTCCATCTGATGATATTTTTACACCAATTAACTTATTTTTTCTATCTAATACAACTGTCGAATAGGGATCTTTAAATAGAATTGAAGGCAACGAAAATCGCAAAAACAAATATCCCAACAAATAAATTCCGATTACAATTGCTAAATTTTTTTTGTCTATATTTTTTAATTTTTCAAAAAAACGGCTCATTTATTTCATCAATAAACATATTCAAAATTACACAAAATAAAACGATGCCATAATTTCCACTTTCGTTTTGTAGGATTATTATATTTTACCTCAGAATAATTATGCATAAAAGTCTTATAAAATTTCTCCATCTGAGTATATTCAGGCCATGTTGACAATTTTTTCATATATTCTGATAAACAATATTTTTGCCGGTTAAAATAAACTCGAAAATAATTTGCATAAAGCGACAAATACTTTGTTGCCACTCCACGCATCGTTTTTTTGATATGATCGGAAAAATTAATACCAAATTTATCTAAAGTTTGTAGACTTAGATACTCTAAAGCCCTACTAGGAACAACATTTATAAGATCACAAATTTTCGTTTTAATAGCTTGATTTACCAAATCATGATCTAAAGTAGTTATTAAATTAAATTTTTGATAATTTAAATCATTAAAAGCTCTCGACACAAATTGAGGTTTAAGTTTACCTATATTTATCAATTTTGCTTTACTGACATAATCTGCTGCAAAAAATATTAAGTTTGAATCTGGTAACTTTTTATTTTGAAAATTACTTTTAATAAAGACTTTTGTACCTCTTCTACCCTTTTGACTATATTTATTTTCATGATTATTTACTCCAAGATCCCTGTATAAGGAATTATTCTCAAGAGGCATCGAAAGTAAAAATTTATGTCTCCAATCAAAAGCTGTAAGTGTACTGATATTAAATTCTTTTGAAGTTTTAATTATGCTTTTTAATCCAAATTCATTAACAGAACTTACGAATTGTAAAAATTTATGTTTTTTATGAATATAATAAATTGCCGTTCCGGTTATAGGAATAAAAGTTTTTCTACAAGACATGCATCTGTATCTGTGAGTTGTTTTATATTTTCCAAAACGAATAATATGATTGGCCCCGCAATAAGGACACATTTCGGGTTTCCTGGTAAATATCATTTGCAACTGTGAATACGTATCTTTAAATGAATTCATTAAAAATTTTTAACAGAATTTTAAGGTAAAAATAATAAATTGTTAAATAAAAACAACATAATTTTAATATATTTAAATTATTTTTTTTAATTTTTTCCATACCTTTGCCTCAATCTTTTTTTTCTATGTATTCTAAAGAAGAAGCTGCTAAAATAAGACGTGAATTCTGGATTGCTTTTGATCATTATTCCAGAAAGTTCCTCGGTCATTCCAGAAAATGGATACGTTATAATACTAAAATAAAAGATTTATCTCTCAAGTTTGAGGCAGACAGAACCTGTGCTACAGTTATGTTGGCTATTGAAAATAATAATGAAGATATTAGGTTCGACCGTTTTGTTTTTATTAAAAATTATGAAACCGTTTTTGAGGAATTCATTGACAACACCTGGATTTGGGATGAAGAATACGTTTTAGAAAATGAAAAAAAAATTTGTGCATTATACAAACAATTAAACGGGGTAAATATATACAGAAAATCTGATTGGACAACTATCTTCGAGTTCCTTGCCTCCAATATGATTTTATTGGAAAAAGCTTTTGATGAAATAAAACCTTTGCTCGAGGAATATATTAAAAACAATTTAAATCAATGAATATGAAAAAGTTAGCTATTGTATTTTTTATTTGCATGATTTCAACTACAGTCTTTTTGTTAAATCCGGTTATTGCTCAAAAGCAAATCTCCGTTGAAGACCTTTATAAAAAACCTTTATTCAGGCCTAATCTGGTTTACGGAATTGCTTCGATGAACGATGGAATACACTACACAAATTTAAGCATGTCACGAAACGAAATTTATAAATACTCCTATTCTACCGGTGAAAAAGTAGAAACTGTTTTTTCGGCCAAAAAGTTTGAAATTAATAATTTTGACTGGATTTTTGATTATGAATTCTCATCCGACGAATCCAAAATTTTGTTTAGTATTAATTACGAACCAATTTACCGACATTCATTTAAGGCAGAATATTATATATATGATATTGTCTCAAACTCGATAAGTAAATTATCCGAAAATGGGAAACAACAACTTGCAAGTTTCTCGCCTGATGGAAAATATGTTTCGTTTGTTAGAGACAATAATATTTTTATCAAGGATTTACAAAAAGGGTCTGAAAAGCAGCTTACTTTTGATGGCGAAAAAAATAAAATCATTAATGGAGCTCCGGATTGGGTTTACGAAGAAGAATTTAGTTATAACAAAGCTTACGACTGGTCACCTGACAGTAAAAGAATCGCATTTCTCAAAACAGATGAATCTCATGTTAAAACATATTCAATCACGATTTGGGGAAACCTTTATCCCGAAATGTATGAATATAAATATCCTAAAGCCGGCGAAGAAAACTCAAAAGTTTCTTTGCATATTATTGACATAGAAAATGGAAATACCTTACTTGCAGATTTAGGTGACCTTAATGATAAATATATTCCAAGATTAAAATTTACAAAAAACCCGGGGATTTTATCTGCTGTAAAAATGAACAGATTACAAAATTTGTATGAACTCTACTTTATTGATGTTCAGTCAGGGAATTCAAAAACTATTCTGAGTTTAAATGATGAAAAGTATATTGAAATTAATGACGATTTAACATTCCTAAACAATGATAAAGGATTTATTCTTTCGCACGAAGGTGATGGTTACAGACATTTATATTATTATGATTTTAATGGAAAATTAATTAATCAAATAACTTCAGGCAAATGGGAAGTTACAGAATTTTACGGATTTGACGATAATACAGAAACTCTGTATTTTCAAGCAGCAAAAAGCTCTCCTCTTCGTAGAGAAATTTATTCAGTAAAAACTGACGGAACAAATTTTCGTAAAATTTCCGAAAAAGAAGGAACTAATTCTGCTGAATTCAGTAAAAATTTTAAATTCTTCATCAACACTTATAGTAATGCTAATACCCCATTTGTTATAAGCCTATTTGATAATAGCGGAAACTTAATTCGTGAAATTGAAAATAATTCTGTATTAAATAATCGGATAAAAGAACAATATAAGTTTCAGCCCAAAGAGTTTTTTTATTTCACTACCGAAGATGGCGTTCAGTTAAATGGATGGATGATTAAACCTAAAAAATTAAAATCCAAAAATCCGGTCCTTATGTATGTTTATGGTGGACCTGGATCTCAAACTGTATTAGATTCATGGGATCGTGATATGGCATGGTGGCAATTATTAGCACAAAACGGATATATCATAGTTTCTGTTGATAATAGAGGAACCGGGGCTAGAGGCAAAGATTTTAGACAAGTAACATATAGAGAACTTGGCAAATATGAAGTTTTGGACCAAATTCAAGCAGCTAAATATTTAAGCACTTTAAAATTTGTTGATTCAAAACGTATAGGAATTTTTGGATGGAGCTATGGTGGTTACATGTCAACTTTATGTATGACAATAGGAGCAGATTGGTTTAAATTAGGCATTGCAGTTGCACCAGTTACAAATTGGAGGTATTATGATTCAATTTATACAGAAAGATATAACGGACTGCCTCAAAATAATCCCGACGGATATGATAAAAACTCTCCAATTAATCACGTAAAAGAAATGAAAGGAAAATATCTTTTAATTCATGGAACAGCTGATGATAATGTCCATATTCAAAACGCAATTGATCTAGTTGACAAACTTGTTGAATCGGATGTGGACTTTGAACACTTCTTTTATCCTAACAAAGATCACGGAATATATGGTGGTAATACAAGAAACCATCTTTATAGAAAAATGACAAATTTTATTTTAGAAAATTTATAATTTTGCATAATGTAACTTTAATTTATTTTAAATCCTTTTCTCGGTTTACAAGGGCTGCCAAAATTGGTAGTCCTTTTTTTTAACAAATTGATTCATCACGAAATCAATAGTTACATAAAGGCAGATGTATTCTGACATTGAAGTGCTATAGTGAGATTTTCGAAGGGTTTTCGAATTGTCCAAAATTAGTAGGGGATATCTTTTATAAAAATCCTGTAAAATTGACAAATTATAGATAGTATAGATATTAACAAAACTATTAGTATCAACAAAAATGTTAAACTTAGTAATTATTTGTATGCTGACCTTAACCTACTTTATCTAATCAATTGAATATGACCGGAATAAGTATGCCCTATATTGTAGTAATCAGTGAAAGTTACGTACCAATAATAAATTCCATTAGGTAAATAAGGATCTCCCTTCATCCTTGATCCTCTTGTTCCATCCCAGGCTCCATCTCCGCACACATCACAGCCAGAATCTGGATTATAATTATCGGTTGAGAACACCATCTCTCCATATCTGTTAAAAATTTTCATTTCAAAGGAATGACGATTAATTCCTTTCCCGCAGATTCTGAAACAATCATTCATACCATCTCCATTGGGAGTAAAAGCCGTAGGTGCATAAACAGTATGTTCGTCGTTAACCAAGATTTTTCTCATTGTTGTATCTGTACAACCATATTCATTTTCTACAACTAAATAAACTTCATATTCACCTATATTTTTGTAATAATGACTTGGTGCGGGAAAATTAATTGTAGAATCTCCATCTCCATAAAACCAAAAATAATAATTTATATCTGGAGAATCAACCGGCAAAGCTTGAAACTTAACTATCGGATTTAAAATTCCTACTATTTCAGGTTCTGCAATAAAATTTGCTGCTGGTTTTGGAAATATTTTTATTATATTTTCTTTTGTTACAGTGTTTGTGCAACCGTATATATCCGTTACCTGTAAACTTACGTTAAAAACTCCACTCTCCGAATATGCATGCAAAGGATTTTTAATGTTTGCAAAATGCTTATCCCCAAAAGCCCATAAATAACTATTGTTAGCAACAGTATCTAAACTTGTAAAACCAACAGGCACTCCGGGACAAACTGAATCTGCTCCCACTATAAACTCAGCATTAGGAACAGGTTGAACGTAAATCATTATGGAATCAGTAACTGCAGGAGTCTCACAATCATCATCAACCGTAAAAATTAGATTTGTGGTTTCCGTAGGATAAAATGTAAACGGATTAGCAATAATTTCTCCTAGATTGGTTAAAATTGTATAAGGCCCTCCATTTCCTCCACTTATATCTAATTCAATATAAAGTCCTTTTCCGGGGCAAACATGGTTTACACTGTTAGTAACATGATTTATGCTAATTGGGGGCAAAACATTAACAGTAACACCTGAACTTTGAGCCGTACAACCATTATTATCTGTCACAGTTAAGCGGTAGTTTGTTGTAGTAGAAGGACTGGTATTAAACATGTGAGTAAATTGTTCCTCACCATTATTTCCTTGCCAATAGAATTGATAAGGCTGAGTTCCCCCGGTAGCCTGAGCCATTACTGTAGCAGTTCCTTCTAAACAGATAGTAGGATTATATAGTGGCAAAATTCTTAATTGTTGAGGAGCTGTTATTGTTGATGAACCATAAACCCGACAATTATTTGCATCACTAACTGTTAAATAATATGTTCCCGGAGCAACAGTAATTTGATTAGTATTGTTATTGTCTGACCATATGTAATTATATGGCGGAGTACCACCAACAACAATTGCAGAAATTCTTCCATCATTACTATTATGACATTTTGCATTTTGACTTTCTATGCTTAAAATCAAAGGATTTGGTTCTGTGATTACAAACATTGTATCTACTCTACATCCTACTCTGTCGGTAATGGTTACATTATATAATCCTGAACACAAATTATTTAAAACAGGACCATTGACTGCCCAACTATAATTATATGGAAGCAATCCTCCTGTTACCTCTAATCTTGCAGAACCGTCACATTGTCCATGACATTTGACATTGTTAACTGTCAAATTCAACGACATAACCGGACTAACTATAACCGACGAGGAAGCTGTATTCGATACACATCCATTTGCATCAACAACATAAACTTCATAAGAGACATCGTTACCTGGAGTAATATTAAAAGTATTTGGACCAGGATTAAACCCTGTCCCATCACCACTATCCCAATAAAAAGTATATGGTGGAGTTCCCCCAATTTCTTGAGCATAAATATTAATCGACTGATTTTCGCATATTGTATAATCTCCTGAAGTTACTACCTGTAACAAGTTTGGCTGAGTGATATTAAAAAAATGAAATAAAGAACATCCATTTGCATCATAAATAGTTACAGTATATTGACCTGCAGCAATATTATTATGTTCTGCCAGATTAAACCCATCACTCCATAAGTATGAATACGGCGGTATGCCTCCCGCAGGTTGTACAGAAGCTGATCCTGTTAAGGTGTTATAACAACTAACGTTGTTTGAACTGATTGTGTAAGTTAATTCTGTGGGCTGATCTATGCTGAATGAAGTGTGGTATGTACATCCGTTATTGTCTGTTACTGTAACTGAATAGTCTCCAATACAGAGATTCGTTAATACATTTGTTGAAGAACCCCATGAATAACTGTATGGCGGAGTTCCTCCAAATGGAATAATTGTAGCCTTTCCCCTACAAGATTGATAACATGGGTCATCCTCTATAATCATATTTGCATTTATAGGCATCGGAACATTTATTTCCTGACTAAAAGTACTGCTTTCTGTTCCTTCTGTTACCGTACAAGAAATCGTATGAATTCCGGGTGTAGGGAAATTGATTACATAAGGACCTTGCCCGGAACCGCTTATGATTGTAGCATTATCAAAATCCCAATTAAAAACGGCAATCGCCGGATTTACGTTACCATCAAAAATAATTGTTATATTACTGTATGAACATGCTGGAATACTTACACTAAAAGATGAAACAGGAGTTTGAGCTTGTAATATCTCGAAAGGAAAAAGAATTATAAATACTAATCCAATTTTTATTTTAAACAACATGGTTATAGATTTTTTCATAAGACGCAAAAATAATTTTTAAGTTGACAATTTTTTATTTTTTTTCTGTAAATTATTTAAATTCCTTAACAAAAATATTAAAAATAATACTATAGTTAATCAGTAAAATCAACTATTATACTTTAACTATTTTTTTTAAATGAATTAGGCTAAAACATAGATAAATAATAGAAATTTCTATTATAAAACATTAAAAAAAATCCTCAAGAATGAGGATTTTTAACATTTGTTATAAATATTATCTTATCAACTGAACATGTCCTGAATAAGTATGCCCTATATTGTAATAATCTGTGAAAGTTACGTACCAATAATAAACTCCATTAGGTAAATAAGGATCTCCTTTCATCCTGGAACCTCTGGTTCCATCCCAGGCACCATCACCACAAGTATCGCAACCTCCATTTGGATTGAAAACATCTGTATAAAATACTAACTCACCCCAACGATTATAAATTTTCATTTCAAATGAATGCCGATTAATGCCTTCTCCGCAAATTCTAAAACAATCATTCATTCCATCTCCGTTGGGAGTGAAAGCCGTAGGAGCATATACTGTGTGCTGATCATTAACCAGAATTTTTCTCATGGCAGTATCTCTACAGCCTTGTTCATTTTCAACAACAAGAGTAACTTCATATTCTCCAATATTTCTGAAATAATGCACTGGTTCTTTGAAGTTTATTGTAGAATCTCCATCACCGTAATACCAGAAGTAATAATTTATTTTATCATTCTCATCCGATAAGGCTTTAAATTTAATCATAGGATTTAGAATTCCGACGACTTCCGGATTAGCAATAAAATTAGCATAAGGACGTGGAAAAATATTGACGAATGAACTTTTTGTCAAACTATTTTTACATCCATACATATCAGTTACTTCGAGGCTAACATTATAAGTTCCGCCCTGAAAATATGCATGATAAGGATTTTTAACAAAAGCAAACTTATTGTCTCCAAAATCCCATCGATAGCTGTAATGAGATACTGTATCTAAAGCTTGGAAAGAAAGCGGAGTCCCCGGACATCCTTCTATAGGATCAACTATAAAATCCACGTAAGGTAATGGTTCGACATAAATCATAATAGAGTCAACCGCTGCGGGAGTTTCACAATCGTCATCAACTGTAAGGATTAAATTTGTTGTTTCAGTTGGGTAAAATATGAACGGATTAGCAATAATCTCACCGAGATGATTAACTATAGTATAAGGTCCTCCGTTACCTCCCGAAATATCAAGCTCTATGTAAACCCCTTTACCTTCGCAAACATGATTAACACTATTATTCACATTCGCAATTGTAATCGGAGGTAAAACATTTACTGTTACACCACTACTAAGAGCAGTGCACCCATTGTTATCCGTAACAGTTAGATTATAATTAGTGGTTGTTTGAGGACTGGTATTAAACATGTGGACAAATTGTTCTTCGCCGTTGTCTCCCAACCAATAAAACTGGTAAGGTTGTGATCCGCCGGCAGCCTGAGCAATAACGGTAGCTGTTCCTCCTAAACAAATTGTAGGGTTATATAAAGGTAAAATTCTTAATTGCTGAGGAGCCGAAATTGTTGAGTTTCCATAAACTCTACAATTATTTGCATCGGCGACGGTAAGGAAATAGTTGCCCGGAGCTACTGTTATCTGATTTGATTGAGCATTATTCGACCAGAGATAGTTGTATGGTGGTGTACCGCCAGTTACCAAAGCAGTAATACTTCCATCATTTGAGTCATGGCACTTTGCATTTTCGTTTTGCAAATTTAAATTTAATGCTGTTGGTTGAGTTACAATGAACATTGTATCAGCTTTACAGCCTATTCGGTCAGTTACTGTTACAGTATAAAGACCTGCACATAGATTGTTAAGATTTGGACCACTGGCTGCCCAACTATAACTAAACGGTTGCAATCCTCCATTAATTTGAAGATGTGCTGAACCATCGCAAGATTGATAACATTTAGCATTATTTACTGTCAGATTAACAGACATCTCAGGGCTGACGATAATCTCGCTTACGGCTTGATTACTTACGCAACCGTTAGCATCAACAACATAAACAGTATAGGTTATATCATTATGCGGAACAGTGTTAAATGTTTGAGGACCTGGATTAAAACCTGTACCATCACCATTATCCCAGTAATAAACATAAGGTGCAGTACCTCCCATTTCCTGAGCAATGATGTTTACAGATTGATTTTCACAAATGGCATAATTTCCTGATGTTGAAACCTGAAGCAAATTTGGTTGAGTAATATTAAACATGTGGAAAAGACTGCATCCGTTTGCGTCAGAAATTGTAACCAAATATTGACCGGCAGCAATTCCGGTATGATCTGCCATATTAAATCCATCACTCCATAAATAATAGTATGGTGGGGTACCTCCGTCAGCATCAACATGAGCTGATCCGGTGAGTGTATTGTAACACAGAACATTACTTGAACTTGATGTGAATGTTAATGGTGGTGGTTGATTTATTGTAAATGAGGTTTGATAGGTACAAGCATTGTGATCCATTACTATTACAGAATAATCTCCTACACAAAGATTCATCATCACATTAGTGGAAGATCCCCATGTGTAACTATATGGAGGCGTTCCACCGGTTGGTAAGACAGTAGCCCTACCTCTACATGATTCAAAGCAAGGATCATCTTCAATTACCAAATCTGCTCCAACAGGTGTAGGAACAAATATTTCAAGGGTGTAGGTGTCAGATAATAATTCCTCGGTTACAGTACAAGATATAGTATGATAACCTGGTGTAGGAAAATTTATTACATAAGGTCCTTGTCCCTCTCCACTAATTATATTAGCATTATCAAAATCCCAATTAAAAATAGCAAGACTTGGCACAATATCTCCTGTAAAAACAATATTTATATTGTCTCCAAAACATAAAGGAGTGGATGCTGTAAATTCAGAGACGGGTATATGATAAAAATAAACACTGATTTGATCAGAAGAAACACAGTTGGGAGGTAGGCTGGTTTCTGTCCACTGGAAAGTATAAGTTCCTAAATTACTTACAAAAACAGAAGCATTTGCACTTGTTGGATTTAAGATATTTGCGGTTCCGGGCCCCGAAACAAATGACCACTCTCCAGTATTTCCGGGAGCAGGGTAAGCTACTAAATTAGTATTTAATTGAGGTACTGAAAAATCCGGACCCAAATTAACAACAGGCGGTTGAACAACCTGCACTGTAGTATATAATGTAATTGTATCACAAGGAAAAAGAACTTGCACCCAATAGGTAGTCGTTTGATTTGGAGTAACTTGAATGGAGTTTACATCAGTATCTCCTGTACTCCAGATTGTTTGAACATGCTGAGGATTTGGAGTATTTAATTGTAATGTTAAAGTAGCAGGATCTCCAACACATACAGGAGAATCATTAATTAACACAGGGTTAATGCTAAAGGCATCTGTTATTGTAATTACATGTTCTGTGGTACTGGTTGAACAAGGACAGCCATTTTCAAAAGTTAGAATAATTGTTCTGTCGCCTGTAGGATAACCTAGGTCATAGGCATCAAAATAAACGATAATATTTTGCTGTCCTGCAGGAATTACCAAATTCGTAGGTATTGGGGAATAATCCACACCTGGCACAGCAGTACCGGAAATGGATATTTCAACCGGTACAGGTTGATTTAGAGGAGTTGCATCTGTTCGGCTAAATACAATATAATTAGAGCATCCTCGCATAACCGAAACTGCAGGTGACCATGAATTGAAACTCTGAACAGTGTAGTTTTCTCCTGACACGAAAGATGCAGCTTTTAAAAATACCGCAGAATCGTAAATACCATCATAAACATCGGCAATAGCAAGCTTAATATTATATGTTGCACAAGGTGTTACCGGTTTTGTTGCTGTTAAAGTAACAGTCATCCCATCATATTGTATGTTTGCACTTCCTTGATTATCTATGTAATATTGTGAATTTACGATATGGTTAACGTTGTTAATTGTAACTGGAGTACTTGTTCCTGGGATTAACGCAATATTCACATTATTATAATTTTCGGGGCCTCCGCTAAGTAAAAATGCAAAGACGTCATTATAACTAGAATTTGCGAATTCAGGATATTCCTCACTGGCAAAAACATATTGAAACTCCAGAACATTTGAAGCAGGGACAAAATTAAAAGAAAGAATAGCAGCATCGTAAGTTGTTCCATTGGCAATACTATTTAAAATTGGACTTCCGGATTGCCCAAGATTAGTGCCTGAAGAACCTGTATTATTAGGTCCTACGGCTGTTGCAACGTTTCCAGATGCCATTATCACTCCGTCGGCAAAATCCAATCCAGGAATCCCATTATAAAAATATCCTATTGCACTGCTATGCCCAGTGTATTGTATATTATCAGCCGTTAAACATCCCGTTATTAATACGTCTTGAACCAGTTGATTAACAGTGTATTGAGTAGTACTTACAGATAAAACTTTATGAAATCCTTCCATTTCTTGTGAAAAAATACATAAACCCACACTACCCTGATCAGGGTCTCCTAATTTCCAAAATCTTGCTAATATTTCTTGCCCTTGTAATTCATAGCTTGGATTTAATGTCAAAAAACCCTGAGTACTACGAAAAACATCGCATTTTATTTCATGATATTCACCATCTTCAAATTTATAAAAAGCCAAACCAAATAAAGTTTCTTCGGTGAAATTCATTCTTACTGTAGCCCATCCGGTTTCAGGAACAACAAATTTAAAATATGAACTTGCTCCGGGATACATCCTGTAACATCTCGGAATTTCAAGATCATTTCCTTGAGTGTTGTCAAACAAATATTCTACATTCTCACAATACTCATGCACATTTATAAAAATAGCAGTTTCATAATTACTGCTTAATAGCTGTTGCGAATAAATATTGCCAGCAATAAGTGAAATAAAAATCAATAAACCAAATTTTATTCTCATATTATAATTTTAATTTAACACCTTTTTAACGTTAATTTTAAGATTTAGTTGCCAATTTTTTATAAAAATATCCAAATAAATCCAAAATGTTTTAAGATTTTTTCTTTTTGTGAAAAATTATAACTGTATAATATTTTTCCTGAAAGGATATCGTCATCTTCTAAAATAACTTCTTCTCCGGAAAAATTGATCAAAACTCTTATCCTTTCTTCATCATACACTCTCTCGATAATATCAAGACTTTGAAATTTATCAAAATTAAGCCTACCTCTCGAAAATGATTTATATTGTTTTCGTATTGAAATCATCTCTTTCAAATTAAGAAAGACTTTGGCTTCAATAGTATTTTCATCTTTGATTTTGATAAGTACTTCATCCCAATTTATTTTTCCTCTCACAAGATTTCTTGTATCATCATGTCCAGTGATTTTGATTTGGTTATTATAATATGCCCAATCGTTAGTTTTAGCAAATTCATCGCCATAATAAATCACCGGGGTACCTGGAAGTGTGAGCATCAAATTAAAAGCGGCAAGAATTTTATCCGGATCCATTTTAAATAATTCGCTTAACCTTGCAGAAATTCCTTCACCAACCCTGAAATCCCATTTAGGGTCGTGACAATAAGTTTCGTGAATGAATTTTCTATCTTCTTCGCTGACATAAACTAATTCAAGGCTTAGTTCATCGTGGCATCTTAAAAATGTGAACCATTGACTATTTTCGGGGATTACTGGGGTAACGCTTAGATCCAGTATGTTTTTCACAGGTTCCAATGATTTAAGGGCAATTGATTTAAACATTTGGGGCATTAGCGGAAAATTATATCCGGCATGACATTCGTCACCATCACCCATGTATTTAACTACTTCTTTTGGTGGTTGGCAAGCTTCTGCCAGCAACATAACAGATGGGTTTATAAAATCAATAACTGCTCTGAAAAATTTTACGATATTATGAGTATTTTCAAGATTTTCACAATCTGTATCTTCTTCCTTCCACAAGTAAGGTATTGCGTCTGCTCTGAACCCGTCAACCCCTTTATCTATCCAAAACATAAAATTTCGACACATATCAAATAAGACGTTGGGATTTCTATAATTCAAATCCGGCTGGAACTCAAAAAATCTATGGAAATAATATTTACCGTTTTCATGTTTTTCCCAGTTGCTGTGGCACATTCCTTTAAATAGTAACCTACATTTAGAATACCCCCTATCATTGTCGCTCCAGATATAATAATCGGAATAGATATTTTTCTCAGGTAGAGCAGATTTTTTAAACCAATAATGTTGATTTGAAGTATGATTTATGGCAATATCAAAAATAACTTTTATCTCTTTTTCGTGAGCTAAATTCAAAAAATCATAAAAAACTTTTTGTCCTTTTTCACCAACTAAATTTTTTCGTATTAAGCGATAATCAGAAATATCAAACCCTGCATCTCTCATTGGTGATTCTAATACCGGTAAAAGCCATAAACAATTAACTCCCAAATCTTTCAGATAAGGTAATTTATCAATTAGCCCGGAAAAATCATTGTTAAACAAATCCACATAGAGAGAATATACTACAGCATCTTTATACCATTCTGGGTTACTTTCATTCTTTTTCGGCTTCGATTCGTATTCGTCTTTGTAATCTTTTAATTCCCAAATAAAATTTTCAAGACTCTTAGTTGGGAAATCCGGGTATAACTCTTTAAAAATTTTTGTTAATTTATTCTTTATACTGTCCATAAAAAATTTTGAATTTTTCGATATTTTATTACATTTGTAAAAATAAATTAAAATAATTAAAAATCAAAATATATGAAAAAAATTGCTGTTATATTATCAGGATGTGGAGTTTACGATGGTAGCGAAATTCATGAAGCTACTTTGAGTTTGTACGCTCTTTCGAAAAATGAAGTTGGTTATGAATGCTTTGCTCCAGACAAAGAACAATTCCACGTAATTAATCACTACACCGGCGAGGTAACAAATGAAAAAAGAAATGTTTTAGTTGAAGCTGCTCGCATTGCAAGAGGGAAGATTAAACCTTTATCGGAATTAAATGTGAAAGATTTCGATGGTGTATTATTGCCTGGAGGTTATGGAGCAGCAAAAAATCTTTCGACTTATGCAATTGATGGCGAAAATTATAAAGTAGATGAATTAGTGGCTGAAAAGTTAAAAGATTTTCACGCTGCAAAAAAGCCAATTGCAGCACTATGTATTGCTCCAATGATTGTTGCAAAAGTTATAGGAGGAATTATTACAATCGGGAACGATAAAAACACTGCACTTATAGCAGAAAAACAAGGAGCAAAACATGTTAACAAAAACTATGATGAAGTTGCAATAGACGAAGTTAATAAAATTGTTACAACACCCTGTTATATGCTCGCAGATACAATTTATAAAACTGCTGTGGGAATTGAATCTGCTGTAGAAGCGATGCTGGGATTGATAAAATAAAAACACCGCCATGGCGGTGTTTTTTATGTTTGTTTAAATTCTATTGTTACATTTCCTGTTTGGTATCCGGTACCGGGTTTTGGTTCGTATTTCCATTGTCGAACGGCATCCATAGCCGGTCTGACACATCTATCACAAGTTGTACTGACAAGGCTTACATCTGTAACATCCCCTCTTTCATTCACTGTAATTCTGAGTACCACTTTTCCTGTAAGGTTTTCTTGTGGTGTTGGTTCGACAGTGAAAACTTTACGGCGACCGGTTATACTACCCCCAACACCGCCTGGTCCTGTACCTGAGCCAGAACCGTCCAAACCCGTCCCCGGATTTCCACTACCTGTACCGGTGCCGGAAGACCCTGAGCCTGTACCATTCCCAAAAACATTTCCGCTAAACAGATTATTTATTCTATCAGCGTTAGGATTTGTAGGTTTTGTATTTTGAGTAGTAGTTTGATCTGTATTAGTTTGCGTGTTTGGAGTATTATTAACGGTTGGAACAGTACTTGACTGCATGGAGGCGGCATCTTCGAAACTTTGAGTGTTGACACCAGATGTTGAAGTGTTTTGAGAAGAGGCATTTTGTTCATTGTGTGAGGCAGATAAGGAAGCACCCGCATCTCGATTGCCACCTCCGGCAAAGTCAATTAGTATAGCCTCTTCAGGAGGAAGAGGCAATGGGGTTTTAAATCCGAGCAACAAAAGCAAAACTATTACAAAAACAATATATAATATTGCTCCTATTACTCCGTGAATATGTTGTTTTATCCAATCGTTCATTTATTTACTTATTGGTTGAGTTGCAAGAATTAACTTCCATTTATTATCTTTAGCGATATTCATTATTTTAACAACTTGTTCCATTGGCACTGTTCTGTCAACATGCAATGAAACATAGGGTTCATTTTGACCTGCGACGGCTTTTTTAAGTAGAGTTTCAACTTCCGATTCGGCACAATAAGTAGTTCCAACAGCAAAGGCATATGTACCATCCTGCAAATCTTTAATTGAAACTGATGCTATTGGATTTACTTCGGTTTGAGAATTACTTTGTGGCAACAATAATTTTAAAGCATTAGGTGCTATTAGAGTTGATGTTACCATAAAAAATATCAATAGCAAAAACACTATGTCGGTCATTGACGCCATACTGAATTCTGCACTGATTTTATTTCGAGATTTTATTGCCATAATCTGTCTTATTTTACAGGTTGATTAAGAATATCCATAAATTCGGTTGTTTTTGCTTCTAATTGAGTTACCAAATTTGATACTCTTGCTACAAGAATATTATATCCGAAATAAGCTATGATACCAACGACTAGCCCTCCAACGGTAGTTACCATTGCGGTATAAATACCATTTGAAAGAAGAGTAACATCAATATTATTACCGGCAGTAGCCATATCATAAAAAGCGCGAACCATACCAATAACAGTACCTAAAAAACCAATCATTGGAGCACCTCCGGCAATAGAAGCCAGAATCGGGAGTCCTTTTTCAAGTTTAGCAACTTCTTGTTTACCTACATTTTCAATAGCAGTGTTAACATCGCTTAATGGTCGTCCAATTCTCATAACGCCTTTTTCAATCATTCTGGCAATAGGACCATCATTTATACGGCAAGTATCAAGAGCTTGTTCGATTTTTCCTTCGAGGATAAAATTACGAATATTATCCATAAAAGATTTTTGTTCTTTTGATGCCTTTTTAATTGCAATAAAGCGGTCAATGAAAATATAAACTGCCACAACCGACAAAAAAGCTAAAATAATCATTATCCAACCACCCTTGGTAGCCAATTCAAAAAAAGACAAAGTCAGTTCTCCGGATTCTCCCTGAACTGCAGCATTTTGTAAAGTATCAACATTTAATAACAACATATTACATCCGATTTTAATTATTCCACGAATTTAAAAACATTCCAAGGACCATAAAATTTTTATTAACTTATTTTATTAACAAATCACTGTTAAATCTTATTTAATAAACGATGCTTTAAAAAAATTATTTTATAGATAATAATTTTTGTAAATTTTCACAAAACAAAAAGAATAACTAAATTTGCAAAAAAAAGATTATGAAATTTTTCTTAGATACAGCTAATCTGGAGCAAATTAAGGAAGCTCAAGCCTTAGGTGTAATTGATGGTGTTACTACAAATCCATCATTGATGGCAAAAGAAGGCATTGCAGGAAAACAAAACATCCTCGACCATTATGTAAAAATTTGCAACATCGTTGACGGCGATGTAAGTGCCGAAGTTATTAGTACAGATTTCGAAGGAATGATAAAAGAAGGCGAAGAACTTGCTGCATTACATCCACAGATTGTTGTTAAAGTACCGGTTATAAAGGATGGGATAAAAGCTATAAAGTACTTAAGTTCTAAAGGTATTCGTACAAATTGTACATTGGTTTTTAGTGCAGGTCAAGCTTTGTTGGCTGCAAAAGCAGGAGCAACTTATGTTTCGCCATTTATAGGTAGATTGGATGACAACAGCACCGATGGTATAGAACTTATCAGGCAAATTGTTGACATTTACAATTACTATGATTTTGGAACAATGGTACTAGCTGCTTCAATTCGCCACACAATGCATATAATAAAATGTCTTGAAGTAGGAGCCGATGTTGCAACCTGCCCCCTTGATGCAATTTTAGGATTGTTAAAACATCCTCTTACAGACTTAGGCTTGCAGAAATTTCTGGAAGATTATAATAAATTAAATAAATGAGCATTTTAATAAGAATGCATCCCGAAAATCCTGCCGAAAGACAAGTGCGGCAGATTGTTGAAATATTAAAAGAGGGAGGTGTAATTATATATCCCACCGACACTGTATATGGCATAGGTTGTGACATCTATAAACCCAAGGCCATTGAAAGAGTCGCTCAGATAAAAGGGATAAAACCTGAAAAGGCAAATTTTTCCATTATTTGTTATGATTTAAGTCACATTTCGGATTTCACTCGCCCTATTGATAATAATATTTTCAAATTAATGAAAAGAAATCTTCCAGGACCTTTTACATTTATCCTGGAAGCGAATATCAATGTCCCTAAAATTTTAAAATCTAATAGAAAATCAATTGGAATTAGAGTTCCTGATAATAAAATTATCAGGGAAATTGTAAAAGAACTTGATAATCCAATTATCACCACCTCGCTAAAAACTAATGACGAAATTATTGAATACAATACAGACCCTGAATTGATTTTTGAGGAATATAGAAATCTTGTTGATGCAGTGATTGACGGTGGTTATGGCGGCTTAGTGGCTTCAACAGTGGTTGATTGCACTGTGAATCCTCCGGAAATTGTTAGAATGGGGAATTATGAGCCTGAATGGTAATGAATTATAAAAGAAAAACAACGATTTTAGTATCTCCAAAAGGCTTTTGTAAATAGTATAAGCACTGTAAATAATTCTAAACGACCGATAAGCATCAAAGCCGATAAGAACCACTTACCAGCATCAGTAATGTGATAAAAGTTCGAGCTGGGTCCTACACTACCAATACCGGGTCCTATGTTCCCTAAACAAGTAGCAACGGCACCCAATGCGCTTTCAAAATCCAATCCCGAAAAAGATAAAAATACAGTACCTATAGCAAAAATCATCATATAAAGAATTACAAACGCCAGGATGTTGTTAATTATATTGTTGGAAATAACATGCTTATTATACTTTACAGGAACAACGGCATGAGGTAATAAAACTCTTTTAAACTCAGTATAGCTATTCCTTAAAAGTATATGTATTCTCACGATTTTTATTGAACCGGATGTTGACCCTGAACAACCTCCAAAAAACATTAACAAAAGAATGATAACCCATAAACCTTTAGGAACCCACAATAAATAATCATCAGTTGCATATCCGGTTGTGGTTATTATTGAAACAACCTGAAAAATAGCACTTCGAAATGAAAACTCTGCAGGTCTGTGCATAAAAACAAATTGTCCCACAGCAATTATAACAGTGGCTACAAAAATGACCAATAGATAAAACTTGAATTCCGTATTATTAAAAACCTTTTTTAATTTTCCGGTAAAAGCATAATAAGTAAGTGAAAAGTTCGTTCCGGCCAGAATCATAAAAACAGTTATCACGTAATGTATGTATGGAGAATTCCAATAAGCTATGCTAGCTTGTTTGGTAGAAAAACCTCCTGTTGCCATTGTTGTGAGAGAATGATTAACAGCGTCGAAAACGCTCATACCTCCAAAAACAAGGAGAAAAGTCTCGGCGAGAGTAAGAAAAAAATAAACCATCCATAGTTTTTTTGCTGTTTGGCGAATTTTAGGATGCAGCTTATCTTTTTCAACACCTGGGACTTCTGCATTGAAGAGTTGCATCCCTCCTATTTTTATAAACGAAACGATGGCAATAGAAAATACAATTATTCCCATACCCCCAATCCATTGTGTTGTACTTCTCCACAACAATAAACCTCGAGGCAAAGCTTCGATATTATTTAATATTGATGCTCCTGTTGTAGTGAACCCCGAAATAGTTTCAAAAAAAGCATTAGTGTATGAAGGAATATATCGGCTAATATAAAATGGCAAAGCACCAAAAAGAGATAAAATAAGCCACCCCCCCGTTACAATAAGATATGCTTCTCGTTTAGAAACTTCTTTTTTAGTTTTTCGATTAAAAATATACAGTAAAAATCCTACAAAGAATACAATTAAAGCAGAAATTGTCAGGGCAAAAAAATCATTTTCACCGTAAATAGCCGATATCAAAGAGCATATAGTAATAAATGCTCCTTCAATAAAAAGAAGCACTCCTAAAAATAATAATATTAGCTTGTAATTTAACATACTGCAAAATTACAAAAGTTGTAAAATAAATGAAATTTTATTTTACAACAGTAATTTTTTCTGTATGTGAAAAATTCAAAGAGTTTATAATAATATTATATAATCCCGGGGAAAAATATACAGTTGAAATTATATGTGTTAACGGCATTGAAACATTCTCAACTCTATAATAAATAATGCGACCGAGATTATCAATTAAAGAAATATAAACATCATTTTGGAATTTGTCTAAAAAGTGGATTTCAATAATAGATTCTGATTGATTATTAGTAATTCGAATTTTTTCATTAGAGTATTGGTAATCATAACATTTCGCAGAAATAACTTAAGAGCTTGAGATTTTTCCATCAAAGTCGTGTTGCAATAATTTATAGAAAACATCACCATTATTTTGATAAGGATCAGAATAAAGATAAGTAACAGGAATATTACTATTACCATGACCTTTCACAGTTCCAATGATTTCAAATTTTTTAGCATTAGTACTTTTGAGAACACTGAAATAATCATTATTACTTTCAGAAATAGTGGTCCAAGTTAATGTAGTTTTATTGTCTGCACAAATAGCCTTAAAGTTTTCCAAAACAATTGGAAGTGGAATATCAGATTTTGCGATCGCAAATTCAGAGAATTCAGTTAACCCATTTCTTCTGGCAAATCCACCGGCAACTGTTCTACCGGGAGTGTTTTCCGTATTAAGAGTACCTCCACCAGTAGTCCATTCAGCTGCACTTGTAGAACCAACAGGCCTTTTCAAAGGGCCAAATTGATTATCAAATAATCCTGCAAATGAATTAATTCCACCACCGTTAAACCATAAATTTATAGAATAGGATCCTCCTGTTGGTTGTGAATTTGGTTGTAAGATCCAAATTCCTTCATTTGATATTGAAGAATAAGGTGTTCCTAAATCCTGAGCTAAGCTTGTATTAAGCGATCCTAAATTAGAAAACGAAGAAGAAAATAAAGCATCTATATAGTTAACTCCAGTAAGGTAATTATTATTTAATTGAACCAATCTATATTCCGAAGCTGTTCCAACGGGGAAAGAATAAGTCATATTATTTGTTTGAATATACCTTCGAAGGTCTCCAAAGATATAAGAGTTCGCATTTCCACCTATAATAGCATCACTGGAATTATTATTAATAACAACTTTTCTAAAATTAGTGTTGATTATATCATTAATAAGGCTTAATTGTCCAGAATTATCAAGTTCAAGATTTCTTTCCAAAACAAGTTCTCCGCCTGACTTATTTATTACAACATTATGTAAAATTAAGCCTCCTCCTGGACTATAAATTTGATTTGAACTGCCATTAAAAGTCAAAGTATTATTTCCATAATTTGAGAATGTCCCATCAAAAATTTGAAAATTTCCTCCTATGGTAAAATTCTTACCATTAACATCAACAATACTTGTTGGATTTTGTGTTGTAAAATTACCTTTAACTTCGATATCTTGTAAGAATAGAACGTTCCCGTTTAATTTATTGACATCAATATTTCCAAGGGCGTTAATTCCGGTGAAATTTCCATTGAACTCATGTACAGACCAGTTATCATTAAGTACAATGGTAGCAGTTTCATCAATGTTTAAAGTTCCGAGGTTTTCAAAGTCGTCGCAAACAACCAGAGTTTTCCCCGGATTTATAGTAAGACTTGCCCCATTTTGAATGCTAATGCTTTTACAATTTGCACCATCTGCGTTAATTACCGGTTGGTTTGCAGGACCATTAACAATAATAACATCAATATTACAATCAGGTATAGCACATCCCCCCCAGTTCAGAGGGTTAAACCAATCTGAGCTTGCCCCACCAGACCATGTCAATGAGGTTGGAGAATCATAATTGATACTACCTGCAGTTGAGTTGGTAAGATCCAAATTGAAACCTGTATTATTCCCTGACCAATTCCAGATCAAAATTTGATATGATTGTCCGGCAGAAACAGTTAAAGGAGCACAAAACGGCGGACCTGATGCCCCCTCACTGGTGCTTGAATAGTCTACACGTAAGCCTGTGGTTCCGCTGGTAGCAGAAAAATTACATCTAACCGGCAATAAAGATCCTGAAGCTATTTGTGAACATGCATCAGGATTCCCGGTAATATTTACTAAAGCCCAATCATAATCTGTAGATGATAAGTTAGGGATAATTTCAAAAATTAATTGACCATCGTTTGCAATGTCAATTTTATACCAAACAGTATTGTTTTGAGTGCCAAAACTAAAGCAACCGTAAGGAGTAGTAAAATCACATGTAGATCCTGCGCCAACAAATCCAGGGTCTCCAACCAAAGTTTGTGGATTGCAAACCAATGTAGCAGCCGAACAATCTTGTTGAGGAACAGTTGGCCAATTCTCAATACCGTCAATTATTTGCAAACTAAATGATCCAACAAGTTCATTTTCCCCATCAACAATAATATAGTAATAATCTCCCGGATTAAGACCAACTAAAGTAACTGCAGAGTTTTGAGTACTGCCGCTACAAACTCCTGCTGCATCTTCATTGCATGAATTAGCAACCAAAACAAGATTATTACAATTACCTTGGTATACCGCAATTTGAGTAGCAGTAAGAGTTCCAAGACTAGTTTTGATTTTGACTGTACCTGAAGCAGGTGCTTGAAACTTGTACCACAGAGAATTAACAGTTCCTGAAGTCCAACAACTAGGCACAGAAGGTTCATTTACACCCGAAGAACAAGTATTATTATCTGATATAATTCCGCCAATAGCAATGCTTGTAGCATTACATGGCAAATCATTTGAAGTAGCAAACGGATCAGGCTGAGAAATACTTATGGTATATGGATTACATGTAGGTGAAGCATATGAATCAATAATTAAATAATATGTTTGAAAAGCCTCAACACTAACACATATAGATTTATTACCTGTAGAACTTTGTTGATATGCAACACATACTCCCTCATGTCCTGAAACAGGACAACCTTCATAAAGCATGATACCTGTCCATGTTCCAGTAGAAGTTAAATCTATTGTAATAGAGCCTGAAATATCAGGAGTAAAAGAATAAACTTTATCTTCACCTGTAAGATAATTTGAACTGCCACACGTTACCACATTCGAAGAAGTAAGGTCATTTATTGCTCCACATGTTGTTGATGTTTCGCTAAAAGGAAGAGAAGATATAGGCACTAGCCCTGTTCCTAATCCGAAACATGGATATGTAACAGAGACCGTAATTTGTGCTGTATTAGTACAAGAACCGTTAGTTCCAGTAACTGTATAAGTTGTAGTAACATTCGGAGAAGCTGTAACATTAGCTCCGGAAGTTGTATTTAAACCCTCAGATGGTGTCCATGTGTATGTATATGCCGGAGAAGCGGAACTTGAAGCAAATAGCCCCACAGAGCCCCCGTCAAGAAATGTTGTAGGTCCATCCGGATTAATAGTGATAGTTTCAGCTGTATGTATTACCTCAACTGGGATTCTAGCAGATTCGCAAGCTCCCGATACTTGAACAACCCAATTATAAAAGAAATAATATGTTCCTATTGTGGTACCTCCCCATTCACTGGCTGTAATAGAAATAACTCCGGGTTGAGTATAAGGGAAAGAAACACTTGTACTTCCTCGACCTAAATAAGTTGAATTTCCCGATACTAAACGATAATCGCCAGGATTGTTAATCAAGCAATTCAAATTCAAAGTGTTTAAGCCGGCATGGCAATTATTAAAAGTAAATGTTTGTAAATCTGAACCATTACTATTCTGAAGTTTTATTATAACAGTACTATTAGCAGTTTCTACGTAAACATCGACACTTTTTATTGTTAGTGGTGTATAGGTTGTAAATCTTAAACCCCAATTACTAGTACCAAAATAACCATCAGAGGATGTCCATGATGTTTTACCTACATTATATTCTGTTGGAGAACCGATAGAAGATGATACGTAATATATGGTATTACCACTAAAAGTCGCATTATATGAACTTCCTGTAGCAATTGGAACGCCTCCGGCAGAAGTGGAGTACCAGTTAATTGTTCCGCTACCTGTAGCTGTGAGAGTAGCAGTGTTCTGACAAGTTGTGATCGGAGAATTTGTGCTTGTAATTTCAACATTTGTAGTTGTCAAACTTTGAACAGAACAAGAGGTATTCGTGCCACCAGAATTAAATGGCTCTATTTTCCAATAATAAGTTGTACTAGGATTTAGGTTTTCGACATCATAAGAATTTACATTACCAATATTTACTCCATTTAAAATATTTGTAGGAGGATTATCTGTTCCAAAGTAAATTTTATAACCATAAGGTAAAAATCCTATTGTGGATTGTACCCATTTAAGTTCAACAGAACCAGGGCAAACATCTGTGTCTCCATTAATTGGAGTTACGTAAGTAATACAATTTGGAGGAGATATAGAAACACAAGTGAGTGATGCCGTCCAACCTGATCTTATTCCTGAAATATCTGAAAGAAATTTAAAGGTTATAGAATCACTATTCGCTGTAATAACTGGGGGTAATTCAGTACCGTGAAAAGGACTTCCTGAAATTTGAGGAGCAGATGTTGAACCTCCATCATAAACATATAGGTAATCGTAATTTCCTTCTGTATTAAATTCGTTAAAAGAAAATTGCAAAGCACTCCCCGGTGTTGCCGACACAAATGTTTTAGTATAATTTTCGCTATTACCATAATCCCCCGCTTGACCACCAGAGTCGTAAAAAAGACCGTTACATGTTGTAACTGTTGATGGATCAGATATTAAAAATATATTTTTTATTTGCCTGTTTCCATCAGGAGATTGAACTAAAGGCACATAATCAATACCTTGAATATTTATCTGATTACAAACTGCATCAATATAATTATCAACAGTCGCACCCAGAGATATATCATAAGTTAACCAAAAATAATTTGTACCATTTAAAAGACTTTGATTTCCGGTAATTGAGAAACTTCCATTTGGATTTAAATATGTTGAGCCAAATTGAGTTGTTGTAACAAATGAAGAACTAGTCCCTGTATACCATAATTTTGCATTAACAATATCATTGCTTGGATTCGAAGAGCCTGTTGTTTGAAAAGAAAAATCCGTTATACTCAAAGGATTTATTGTGCCATCAGTCACAATTTGAATACAAATCACTTGATTGTTAATAGATCCTGGAGTTACATAGTTTGTATTATCTTGGGTTACTGTTGAACTCACATAACTCATATTATTAGCAATACGTAAAGAAAAGTCGTCAAAACTTAAATACCACGGAGAATTGTTTGCATTAACTCTAATAGCAAAATAATAAATTTGTGTAACTGAAGGAGTAAAAGTTCTTACTACCTCGTAATATGTTTTCGTAGTTGTTTGATCCGAAGTTACAAAGGAGGCTCCTAATTGTACTGCACCGGCCGAATTTTGACTAGTATTATAAAAAACATCTCCTGTCCATCCAGAATAACCATCTCCGGCCCACCAAAATGAAAATTCATATGTAATTCCCGCAGTAAGAGTGAAGCCTGGTGTCCATATAAACTCATCTGTTGCCGAATAACTTTCTCGCAGAAATCGAGTACCACTTCGTGCATCAGCATCATATGTAGAATTAGAGTTATTTGTTGTTACCCAATCTCCATTTTCTTTATACCAGCACAATGGAAAATTTGGAATTGTAACAACATCGAAATTTTCTGACCAAGGAATTGTTGAAATATTACATGAATAAGTTATACGAACAAACCCATTAGCACCAGAACCTCCAGATCTATCAGTATTATTGTTTACAAAAGCTCCACTACCTCCACCACCATAATTTTGTCCCAGATTACCGTTTGCTCCACTTGTCAATCCAGTGCCACCGTTACCACCAAATTCAGAGGTTCCGGTACCAGCAATCGTTCCATTTGCATTGCCTCCAATTCCATTAGAACCTGCACCACCACCACCTCCTCCACTTTGAGTACTCGTTCCATTGGCACCATTGCCACCACTAAATACTATATCGCCAATACTATTAGCAGAAGAGCCGATACCACCAGAAGCAGTACCTCCATTTGGTGCAGCTCCTCCAGCTCCACCTTCAGCATAAACAGTTGAAGTAGACCCAAACCAAGAAGCCCCTCCTTGTCCTCCTGCATTTGTTGAACCCAATCCTCCATTACCTACATTTACCGCATATACATTTCCGGGTATTACATTTAAAGTTTTTTTTGCATAAGCACCTCCTGCTCCACCACCTCCTCCTTTAGCATTATACGTGGTTGTTCCGCCGCCTCCACCTCCTGCACCCCAACATTCGACGGTAATAGTTGTTACATTTTCAGGACAAGTCCATGTGGTTGAGGAAGTAAAAGTCTCAACTATTTGAGATTCAATATTATTTGTAGCAAATAAAAGTTATGTAAAAAATAAAATTATACTAGTATTTGTTAATATTTTTTTCTCATCTCTTGTAATATTTATTCAAAAAATTCATTAATTCTTTCTCATATTTGATTTTAGCTTCTTCATCATCCCCTGTTATTTTTGGTAAATCTGGATGATGAGCCATCCAATTATTAAAACGTTTTTCATAAGCATCTTCTTCAGCATTTGACATATTTTTTTTGTAAACAGGAGGCTTATCATAACAACTTGCATCAAATTTATAAAAATCCCAATAGGTACGTAAATTTAAGATATCAACAAATTCGGGATGTTCTTGATACCATATTTTTATTCTAATATTAAAATCTTCAATATCTTTTTCTTTATTCCCCTTATCTAAATATTCTGGAAGATCATAATTACTCCTAAAATAACTTATTAATTTCTTTAAATAAATTCTTTGCGAAATTTCAAATTCCTAATATTCTTCAAATTTAACAGGAATAGACAAATTTTCCGCTTGTTTTAAACTAAAATCAGTAACATAATAATTTTGAGCTAATGCTCTAACAGCAAACATTGAGATTAGAATAACATAGAAATATCTCATAGAATAAATTTGATTTTTGTTAACTCTCCAATAAAACAAAATTATACAATAAAATCATACAAATTCTATTTATAAAATATATTTATATTTTTAAATCATTTTTTTATACTCTTTATCATATATCATTACTATAAAACTTCTGAAATAAAAGAAATTAAATCATCTTTTTGGGTTGGTAATTTTTAATTTTTTTTTTAATTTGTTAATTATGTATTTTTGTAAAAATAAATGAACATAAAATTTTTTAACTTGTTAATTTACACAATTAATAAAATAAAATATGGCATACAATCTATTAAAAGGAAAAAGGGGGATAATTTTCGGAGCTCTAGACGAGAACTCCATAGCATGGCAAGTTGCTCTAAAAGCAAAAGAAGAAGGAGCAAAATTTGTTTTATCAAATTCTCCTATTGCTTTACGTAAAAAAGACATTTTTGAATTAGCAAAAACCACTGAATCTCAAGTTATAGCAGCCGATGTAACAGAAGTTTCGGAGCTTGAAGATTTATTCGAAGAAAGCATGAAAATATTAGGAGGACAAATAGATTTTGTTTTGCATTCTGTAGGAATGTCTCCTAATGTAAGAAAAAACATTCCATATCCGGAATTAGATTACGATTATTTAATGAAAACACTTGATGTTTCGGCAATATCATTACATAAAGTTCTATCAGTAGCAAAGAAGATGGACGCTATCAGCGAATGGGGTTCTGTTGTAACCCTATCTTACATTGCATCTCAGCGAGTTTTTAGCAGTTACAGCGATATGTCACAAGCAAAAGCTATGCTTGAATCAATTGTTCGACAATTTGGTTATCATTATGGAATTTCTAAAAAAGTAAGAATAAATGCTGTTTCTCAATCCCCTACAAAAACTACAGCCGGTACAGGAGTCTCAGGATTTAATGCGTTTTACAATTATGCCGACGCAATGTCGCCATTAGGCAATGCGGATGCTAGTTCGTGCTCGGATGTTTGTGTATTTCTATTCTCAGATCTGAGCAGAATGATTACCATGCAAACGATATACAACGACGGAGGGTTCTCGATGATGGGAATTTCCAATAAACTTATCCAACAATATATAGATTGCGGTTGTGGAGAATAAAATTTTGTTTTATTTTAGAGCCTTAATTTAATACAAAAACTATGGCTCGAAAAAAATCGAAAGTATCAAAGATTTTTATTCTAGATACTAATGTTCTGCTGCATGATTACAGATGTATTTTCAAGTTCGAAGAAAACGATATCGTGTTGCCTATTGTTGTTCTTGAAGAATTAGACCAATTTAAAAAAGGTAATGATTTAATTAATTTTCATGCTAGAGAATTTACAAGGATTTTAGATAATCTTTCAGGAGATGACTATTTTATTAAAGGAGTTAGTCTCGGAGAAAATTTAGGTCGGCTTTTTATTGAGACTGGAAAGCCTTTTTCAGAAAAATTACAAAACAACTTTCCAGAACATCGACCAGATCATATAATTCTTGCCATTGCGGAGTATTATCAAAATAAATTTCCGGATCGACATACTACCTTGGTTACAAAAGATATTAATCTTAGAGTTAAAGCCAAAGCTCTTGGCATTCATGCTGAAGATTATAAACATGACCATGTTCAAAACATAGAGAGTCTTAATAGAGAGGTTATTACAATAAATAATGTTGATAAAAATTTGATAAAATCTTTATACGAATCCGAAGATGGTATTCAAGCTACAGAATTAAAAGCAGTAACCAAAATTCATGCCAACCAGTATTTTATTTTAAAAAATGGTAATACAAGTGCATTAGCAAGATATAATTCTACAAACGAAACTATAGAAAGAATTAACAAAACCACTGTTTACGGAATTGTACCAAGAAATGCAGAACAAACATTTGCAATAGATGCTCTTTTAAGACCTGATATTTTGCTGGTAGGTCTAACAGGAAAAGCAGGAACAGGCAAGACACTACTTGCATTAGCTGCTGCTTTACATCAGCGTAAAGACTTTCAACAGATATTTCTTGCCCGACCTATAGTTGCACTTTCCAACAAAGAAATGGGTTATCTACCAGGAGATGCTAAAGAAAAAATCTCGCCATACATGCAACCTCTTTTCGATAACTTGTCTGTAATAAAGCATCAATTTAAACAACAAAGCCCAGATTTTCATCGGATTGATGAAATGTTACAAACCGAAAAATTACTAATCGAACCTTTAGCATATATTCGAGGAAGAAGTTTGTCCAAAGTATTTTTTATAATTGATGAGGCACAAAACTTAACGCCACATGAGATAAAAACTATTATAACTAGAGCCGGAGAAGGTACAAAACTGGTTTTTACCGGCGATATAGGTCAGATTGATTCACCATACCTTGACTCTCGTTCAAATGGGCTATCATATATGATAACAAAAATGAAAGGACAATCAATTTTTGCACATGTTAATCTTGTCAAAGGAGAAAGAAGTTATCTCGCTGAACTCGCTTCTGATATTTTATAGAATTTATGAAAGATATTGCTATTGTAATATTAAATTGGAACGGGGAACATTTTTTAAAAAAATATCTACGTAAAATAATTAATGATACAACTGATGATATTAGCGAGATTATTATTATAGACAACAACTCCAGCGACAATTCAATTAAATACATATCAGAGAATTTTCCGGAAATTAGAATTATTGAATTAGAAAAAAATTTTGGTTTTGCCGGTGGCTATAATCATGGGCTTAAAGAACTTCAACACAAATATTTTATATTACTCAACACTGACATTGAAACTACTCCCCAATGGCATAGGATTTTATATAATTTAATGGAAGAAGACGAATCCATTGGTGTTTGTGGACCCAAATTACTGCAAATTGAGGATAGAAAAAAATTCGAATATTCAGGTGCCGCAGGCGGCTTTATTGATAAAAACGGCTATCCGTTTTGCAGAGGAAGAATTTTTGACACTTGCGAAATTGATGAAGGTCAATATGATTCTCAAATTTACTGCTTTTGGATTAGCGGTGCAGCACTAATGATTCGCAGCGAATTATTTTTTAAACTCAATGGCTTTGATGAAAGGTTTTTTACCCATCAAGAAGAAATAGACCTGTGCTGGAGAATTCAAAATATTGGTTATAAAATCGTATGTGAACCTAAATCAAAAATTTATCATCTGGGAGGAGGAACTTTAAATAAGACAAATCCCACTAAAACATACCTCAATTACAGAAATAATCTGTATTTGATAGAGAAAAACATGCCTAAGTTTAAACGTAACTTTGTAAAATTTGTAAGATTATTTTATGATGGTTTTGCTACTATGCAATTTTTTGTCATTGGTAAGCCAAAACACTCCATCGCAATTATTAAAGCATATTTTCATTTTTGGTTTAATGCAAATAAAATGGCTAAAAACAGAAAAATTATAAAACCTAAAGCAATGAAATATTTAGATGGATTTGTTAATAAAAATATAATTTGGAAATATTTTTTAAAGCGAAAAAAAACATATTCAGAAATCATTAAAACAAAAACTAATAAATTCTGCTAATTCCAGAAATGTATTTATATAAGTCCTCATCTATTTTTAAAATCATAGATCTTTCAGGTATTACCATATTTCTCGTGCTTTTCCAGAAGCGTTTATTTTCATGAGCAAACAACACCTTAGTTGCTAATTTTGTAAATATATAATAAATATCTTCTAATCTAGTATAAGTAAACCAAACATGTCGGTGATTTAAAAATTTTTCTGAAATGGCATCAAAGACTTGATTTTTTGCATAGGAATAATATCCAGCATAAAGCTGTAAATACTTAGTAGAGACTCCCTTTAAAATTTTATTGATAAAGTTTTTTATTTCGCTTCTTGTCTGAAAAAGTTTATAATTATTTTTTGCTTCTTCTATAGAAGGAATAATATGTTTTACAGCTTTTTCTTTAGCAAATTTCTTTAACTGATCATTTTTTGAAATATTGTAAATAAAAGCATTTCTATCTATACTGTTTGCAAAGGCTTCAAAAAAATCTTTGAAATATAAATCCCCAACCTTGACAATTTTCATTAAATTTCTTGAATGATTATTCATTGAAATCATTCTAACGGTAAATTCTCTATGCTTAAAAGGCTCCGGCAGTGGTCTTCGCCTTGCTCCCGGAATTAATTTTCGCCCCTTTTGACTATAAACAAACCAAATATCGTCGCAAAATATATCTCCCTTAAGCTTTCTGTTGCTCTCCGGTATTGACAGTAATATCTTGTGCCTCCAGTCAAATGCCGTTAAATGACTTATATTACAAAGCTCTCGCATCTTTTTCAAGGACAATAGCCCTTGTTCACGTATTATCTTTGAATACTCTATGAAAACTTCCTTCTTGTGTAGATAATGCAAACTTGTTCCTGTACTCGGAAGAAAAGTACGCCCGCAATCAAGGCATTTAAATCGCTGAGTGTATTTATATCTACTGTGCTTTATAAACCTTTTACTTTTACAATGCGGACAAGATTTTACTTTCAACTTTTTGGAGTAAATTTCCAACAACTCGGAACTAATGTTTTGAAAATCTTTATTCATCAGAAAGCAAAATTATTAGTGCAAATATAATAAAAAATTAACAACATAAATTTGAATATGAATATTTTTTTCAAAAATTTCAAGAAATAAACTACAAATTATCATTGCCTCGTTTTCTTTGTATCTTTCTACTTATTTTTAACAACATTATTTTGAATATGAATTTAAAAATCAAAAAAATTATTTTCCTTCGCATTCCTTGTAAAACATTCTCCCTGCATCAGTACTCTTCAAGGTTGCTGCTCTCTTCCATGCGTAGCATGCTTTTTCCTTAAAATTCATGTTAAAATAACAATCTCCTGTCTTTTTCCATATTTCCGCATCGTAAGGATCTATATCCAAGGACATAGTAAAATCTTTCAAGGCAAATTCCCATGTTTTAATACTATAGTAAATATTTCCTCTTAAATTAAAATAATCAGTTTTTGAGGTATTTAAATTAAGAAGTTCGTTTAATACGATTAAAGCATTTTTAAAATCTTCTTTGGTGGCAAGAATTTCTGCTTTAAGAAACAGTGCATTTTCATTTTGTGGAAAACAGTCAATAAATATATTTATATAGTTTAAGGCTTTTGAATATTCTTTAGTCTTATAATTTATTTCGGCATAGTCGTATAAGTGTATTGAGTTATATTTATCAATTTTCAGCAATTGTTCTTTTGTTCTAAGTGCATTTTGAAAGTCGTTAAGTTGGAACTCTAATTTATACTTTAGAATTAGTGCCGGTATGTAATTTTTCTTTATAGAGAGTGTTTGATTGATTTGTTTGTAAGCAGATGAATACTCGTTTTTGTAATAATTTATTAAAGCTAATTGATAAAATTTTAGATATTGATATGATCCGAAATTTTCGGATAACATACTTTTTGCATCATCGTATTTTCCTGTATTGATAAGATATTCTGATTCTAAGAGTTTTTCATAATAATTGTTATATCTGGTATTTTGCCAAAAATTTCTCCATTCAGAAGTTTTAGATATTTGTTCAAAACAGGTTTCTCTTATAATTTGAGAATAAGGTAGTGGATTTTTAAAATCAAAATATTTTTTCAAATATTCCACACTCTCATCTGCAAAGGATAGACAAGCATAAATTTTTGCAAGTTTATAATTTGCTGTTGCTGGATTAGTTCTAATCAGTTGTTTTGACAAATTTACAGCTTCGGAATATTTTGATTGAGAAATTAAAATTTCAATTTTAAATTCAATACAATTATCATCAGAACAATTATTTAGTACTAAATAAGCCGAATCGAGCAGATTTCGAGATAAATAATATTCCGCTTTAAAATAGTTTAGAGGCAAATCAAAATCTTGTGCCTGCAGATTCAAAATTGTCGTAAAAAAGAAAACAATATTTAATATTTTTTTGTAATACATACTATTTATTCTTGCAAATGTATTTTAGGTTCACCATTAAAAACATGAACAAAACCAACTAGATGTCGTACTTCTTCGCCGGTTAATCTTTGCTCATAAACATCACAGACATAAAAATAAACTCCATCGCTGACTTTTTTTCCTGTCTTAAAATCTCTGCCGTCCCAAATTATATCCGGATTTGTAGTTTCGTACATCAATAATCCCCATCTGTTGAAAATTTGTATATTAATTCTTGTAACAAAATAATATGGTTCGATAGGTCGAAAATAATCGTTTATCCCGTCATTATTGGGGGTAAATACATTTGGCAATCGGTAAAAGGTACAATTATCAACACAAACTCTGTTTGAATTAACACTTTCGTTATTAAAAGTATCAACTGCGGTCATATAATAGCATCCTGCCATACTAAATTGCGGAAAATGTTTATATTTAAAAACATTTGCCGGAAAAACTGTAATTAATTCAGCAGCTCCGTCTAAAAAGGGAGTGTAGAACAATTTATAAGATTTAACATCATTATTACAAGTATCGTGATATTGCCAGGTTACATAATTAAAAACCGAATCACAAAAAGATTCAACAAATATTACTGGCGGACAAGGAGGCGTTGTATCAATAGCTTCAGCACAATTGATTTGAGATAGATTATATATAGGATTAATTATTCCTTCTATTGAATATTCGCCTTTGGAACGAACATAATAACAATATTCTTTACCGTTTATCAAGCCTCTGTCAATATGTTTTAAATTAGTTATTGTTGTGAGGGAGTCAAAAACGGTTATTGTTTCGTTGTATTTATAAATTGTATATTCATGATTTATCCAGGGAGTATTTTTGTTTATGACTAATTCAAGAGCATTTTCCATTTGGTTTATTTCCACAAAAATGGAAGAGGCAATATGAGGAGCACCAATAAGATATCTGTTACTTGGGGCATTATTATAGAATTCCACTTTATATGAATACGGATAATCTTTTGTATTAATTCCGTTATCTATCCATATTGTATCGTTTATATCATCTGTTACATATACTTGCTGAAGATTTTCACCAAAATAACCTTCGGAACGATAAACAACATATTGATATGGACCTGGAGCTGTTCCTATATCAATTTCTGTTGGTTTTGACCAAGCAACATAAATACTACCTGTTTGGGTATCGGTTGATAATACACTTACATTAGTAATTGTCGGAATTCCGCGTTGTAATATGGCACAAACTTCATTACTTACATAAGATTCTGCTCCATCTGCAAAAACAGCTGTAACCAGATAACAATATTCATGTCCCTGTGAAACACTTTTATCAGTATATTCAACAATGGAACGGCCTTGAACAAATCTAATTTTTGTATATCCCAATTCGGGAGGAACACCTACCTGACAAAATTCCGGGACAAAACCACTTGGTGAAATTTTACGGTAAATATTATATCCTGTAATATTAGGACAATAATGAATATCCCAGCTTAAATTTATTTCAATGGTGTTAGCAGAAGCTGATAAATTTTTTACCGGTGGAGCAACAACCGTAATTCCAACACTTTTAATATCCACCAGACTTATTGGTGTAGAATTATCTTCAGCTTTAAAATTAACGTTGTAGGGTTGTTTGCGAACTAATTCACATGAAGTTTGCCATGTAAAAATTCCTTCGGCATAACCCGGATTATTTAAGGTTTGTTCAAATAAAGCTACTGACCCCGACATAACAAAAGGAGCTCCGGCAGCACTTAATGTAATTCTGTCATTATCCTGGTCGGTAGCAGTAATTTTAAAAGTTAATAATGAATCTGCTTCGACACATATTTGCTCTACTGATATAATTACAGGAGGTTTATTATTAGTTTCATAAACCTCTATTTGCATATCCCTGACGATTTCGCCAATTTTAATGTTATTCCTCCACTCTTCTATCAACATAGCTACATTATAAATGCCTGCCATAATGGGTGCATCCCAAACTAAATCACCTAAAACTTCATCAACATAAAAAGTATTGGAAGCTTCTGGAAAAGTGTATCCTGCTATTGGCTGTCCATTTTCGGCTCTGCAAACGGTAAGTTTATACGAAAGGCTATCACCGTCTGGGTCATAAGCTCCCGGATTATGAACAAATTTTCTACCTACTGCTGCTTTATCTATTGGAGGTTGCGTAAGTATTGGTGTGTTATTTGAGCCTAACTGTGGATTTATCATTAGTGTAGTTGAAATACTAAAAACAGTATTTACCGAATTAGGTATATTGCTGACGCCTAAATTTCTGTTTGGGTCCTCGACTACTAATACATAAATTCCCGGACCTGGATATTTATGTACACCTACATATTTATTACGTTTATAATAATCCGGTAGAAAAACTTCTTCTACTCGATTTAAAGTGCTTGTAGTATTATCCCCCCAATTGATGTCAAGTTTTGGACGATCAGCAGTCCAACCCGGACCTGTGGCTGTATATGTAATTATTGTTACTTCAAATGTCAATTCCGAAATCTGACGATATGTTATCTCGCCCGCCCTATTATGAGTACCAAAAGCATAACAAGATAAAAATAAAAATACATATATGATTACCAAACATTTATTCATATCAACAAAATTACAATGAAAAACAATGTATTAAAAAAAAAGTTGTTAAAATTTTACTTTTGTTTATCCGTTAAAATCAATTTTGTGTATCTTACTTAAAATTTCATAACCAATGTTGCACCTCAGACATCTTTTATTATCACAATAATTCTTTTTTAAGTTTATAATAGCCTGTGATTCATAAGAATTTTTTGCAACAACATCTAACCTTTCCCATTCTCTAGTAATTCTGTTGTTTTCGGGCTTAAGACTCTTCAAAAAATCAAGGATTGTTTCAGGATCATAATTCGGATTATAATATTTCTGCCACAAAAACAACATAGGTATTACTGCATTAATTATTACCGAATTTACTGCCTCATTTCCCAATTTGTATTTTACATTCTCAGAAACTTTTCCAGGGATGTAATGATTCTTCCAATAATCCGATACCACAACATTAAAGAAATTCTTTATTTCCTTAAAATCTATTTCATTTTTAGAAATTAAATGAACAAACCTGCCAAATTCCGACATAACCGATACAAATTGTGCAATACGCATGTAAGGATTACCTGAAGGTCGGATTCTTGAATGTTTCCAGTTTGATGAATTAATTGGAAATATATTGAATTTTTGGACTAAAAAATCATAACTTTTCTTTAAATCTATTACATAATTATCTGTAATCGCGTCCTCAAGCAAACCGGATTGTCCGAAAAACAAAGCTTCAAGAAGATTTTTGTTACCGGTATAATGTTTTACAATATTCAGCGGAGTTGTATAAGCAAGATTATAGAATGCATCAGAATTAATTCCAAAACCAAAACTTTTCGCCAGACTTAGATAAACAATTTGCTCAAAATCTCCCGAACTTTTCTTTAAAATATCATCATAAAAACTTACTTTATCCTCAAGCCTTTCAATGGCCATTTTATCAAACCACATTTTCGATTTAAAATCGTCAACAAGCGAAATATATTCATAGCATGGGATATCACTTTCATTTAGTTTAAACTCGGCGTATTTATTAAAGAGCAAATGTGAAAATTTAATTTCCCAGGTCGGCAATTCTCTTTTATTAATGTAAACTTTTCTATTGTCATTAAATACAACATGTAGAATAACATTATTATATGCCTTGTCTTTTTCGTGTCCATGATTGTACCAATCTGATGCATTTATGTGAATTTCGACATTTCCAACAAACACAGTATCACCTATTTTGATTTTGGCATTAAAAAAGTCGGGACCGGAATCTCGATTATAAATTCCTGTATCAATGATTTCAAATTTTTGCCCTGTAGTCAAATAGCAGTTATTATTGGCCCAAAGTTTAAAACGGTAAATAAAATGTAAAAACTCTTCATTCATTTTTTTATAATTGTATTTTTGTAAAAATATTATAAAATTTTATTTTTATAAATTATGAAATCAAAAAAACTTATCAAAGCTGAAGAAATTTTTAACGGAATATCTCATGGAATTGGAATATTGATATCAATATCAGCTCTTGTTTTATTAGTTGTATTTTCAGCAATAAGGCAAGAAAACATAAAAATAATAAGTTTTACTGTTTTCGGAGCCACAATGATTGCAATGTTTATTTCATCAACTTTGTTTCATTCCGTTAAAAATTTAAGAGTAAAATCAAAACTAAATAAACTAGACCACAGTACAATTTACTTACTAATTGCAGGAACATATACTCCGGTATGTCTTGTTGCTATTGGTGGAAATATTGGCTGGATAGTTTTTTCAATAATTTGGATTTTAGCACTTTCAGGAATAATTTATAAGGTGATCTTTTATAAAGGCGGAAAACAGGAAAGAACCATTTCAGCATTTGTTTATCTTGGAATGGCATCAATTGTTATTTTTGTAATTGTTCCACTTATTAAAAACACAAATGGCACAACATTATGGTTTTTACTTGCCGGATGTTTAAGCTATGCCTCAGGAATAGTTTTTTATTTAATTAAAAAAATTCCTTTTGGTCACGGAATATGGCATTTAAGTATTTTAGGCGGAAGTATATGCCATTTCTTTGCTTTTTTATATCTGATATAAAAAAAAGCCGGATTAACCGGCTTTTTTTTTATCAATCTATTTTCTAGATAGCGGTATAAGTAAGATTTTTAAAATATCTTTCACCTTCTTGAATGAATTGAACAACAGGATTCCCTATATATGTTTTTTCCAATCTTGAGTTGTCAGGTTGAATTTGATCAGTTTGAAAATCTACCGGAGTAATATCTACTCTTGCTGCATTAAATTTTACTGCAGGAAGTTGAATTGTGTATGTACCATCAACAACAGTAGCTTCATATTGCAAAATTTGATAAGTATATCCAGCTATTGGAGTTTGTACTAAGTCCTGGGAATCAATACGGAAGATGATTTTTGTTCCGTTAGGTACTGATTCTAATCCGGCAGTTGAAAGATTTAATTCAGCTTTAACTGTTCCGGAGAGTGTTACCATTTTTAGTGGTTCAGTTTGGTATTCTTCTTCTTTACACCCTGTGAACACTAATAACATGCCGATTGCGGCTACCATCATAATCGAAATAATATTTTTCATGGTCTTAAATTTTAAATTATTACTAAATTATTTTTTTTCCTAATTAAAAATGAAACATAATAAACATTGAACGGCAATATAAAAAGTTGGGCATTTTGAAACACTAATCTTTCGGTTTGCCACATCGTTCATTTATTGTTAATTAGTTAATATTTAACACTTTTCGCCCAATTTTTTATATTGTGTGTTAACTCCAGTTCATTTATTTTAAAGGTCACTAATCAGCTTATATTCCCAAGTTAATTGTTTATTTGTTATATCATGATGAAATAATAATGCTTTATTATCTATTGTATCTGAAGAAATTCCCGAAGCTAAAAAATATATTCCATCTGATGTAATATATTCAAATTCTTTTATATGGAATCCAATATCTCCACCAATACAAAGAACTTTTATTCCTTTCTGTTGTACTTCTAATAATTTAGGATAAATATCGGTATAAAAATTATTTGGGTTTATACAATAGAAACAATCACCCAATCCTCCATTTGAGATAGATGGGATTAGAGGTTCTAAGTAAGTATTACCGTACATCCAAATTAATTTATGATGTAGAATAATTAAATGTGAGGATTCTTGTATGGTATCTACAATTCCTTCAAAAAATTCTTTTTGTGCCCCAATAATATTACTAAGGCTATCCTGAGTATCTAAAACAATTAAGGTTATTCCGTCATTATGAAAAGAATAAAATGGAGGCCTATTTGTAAAGTTTTGGATTCTATCTAAATCTGAATAATCATGATTGCCAAGCGCCCATAAAGTGTTTATATTACCAATGTCGAAAATTGAATCAACATGGGACATTGTATAATCATCCTGTGATGTTAAATGTGCTAAGTCTCCACCAAGCCATAACATATTAAATTTACTAAAGTCAACTCGTTCTACAATACTATTCATAAATGGGTTGGAATCTGTTCTTGTATGAGAAATATGTAAATAATTCTTTGTTTCGCAAATAATAGATGGTTCTATGATTTCATCTTTTGTACAAGAACCAAAAAAAACTATTAATAATGGTATTAATCTAAATAAAGTTCTTTTCATTATGAAGTGTTTAATTGGAGTTAACATCATAATCGAAATAATATTTTTCATGGTCTTAAATTTTAAATTATTACTAAATTATTTTTTTTCCTAATTAAAAATGAAACATAATAAACATTGAACCTGAAGTAAAGTTATCAATTCCAATGAAACTATCAACAGCACGTTTTGTGGTTACAACCTCACGTTCTGTTCCTGTCCATCGTTCTATTGTTCGATATCCGCCATCTCTTGATACGTTAAATCCGAGTCCCATTTCACCCCCAATAGAAATCTTTGGAGCAAAGAAATATTCTACACCAATCACGCCACGAAGACTTAGTCCTAAATCAGCCTTGTTGTACTGCTCTAATAATCTCTGAGAACCGGTTCTTTGAATATCAGCAGCAAAATCCCAGTATGCTGGAGACTGATATTCGGTAGTCATTTGATTTCCATAAACATACTTATCTGTCCATGCAGTATAGTTAATAAAAGCACCTCCACCAAAATAACCTTGTACACGACCTTTTCCGCGATACATCAAATAATCTGCTCCTAAACCAATGTTTGTTGAATTAAAAATATTTTTGTCAGTAACCTGCACCAGTGGATCTGGGACTTCTTGATTTGCAGTAACAAACTCTTGATCAATCCAATTAGTATAAGCCAGAAGCAAAGCTCCACGTATAGCTACCTGATCTTCAAGATAATACTTAACGTAAATCACATTGTTTGCATACAATCCGTTTATAAATCCTAACGTAGTACTATTTACAGCACTGTACCCGTTAAACATATTTCCAAAGAATTCTAGGATCGGCATAGCATCAATTCCAAGAGCCATTTCGCCTTGCTCGGGCAGTATTTTTTCTCCCCGTTTGGAAGTCATATTAACTTCCTGTGCAAAAATTCCTCCTACAAGAAATAAAGCACAAATTAAAACTGTAATTTTTTTCATAATCGAAAGGCTATTAATTAAACATTTAGTTATCATTGCAAAAATAATGTTTTTTTCTAAACATTATTTTTTTTTCTAATATTTTTTTTAATTTTGTTTAAAAATTTATCTAATTCGTTGGAATATAACAAATTAAATAGATAAAAAAAACTGCCTAAATCGGCAGTTTTATCTTTTTGTCCAAACAAAATTATCTTTTATGTCTGGGTTCATCTGAAACTGTTAATTTTTTTCTTCCTTTTGCTCTTCTTGCAGCTAATACTTTACGTCCTTCTGGAGTTGACATTCTTTCTCTGAAACCGTGTTTATTCCTTCTTTTTCTTATTGAAGGTTGAAAAGTCCTTTTCATCTCGTTTATATTTTATATTGTTACTCAAATTTTACGGATTGCAAAAATAGAACTTAATTTTATTACTTCAAAATTTTTTAGAAAATTTTATGTGGATAAATAAATAATTTTTTTTGTTTCAAAAAATTCATATTCAAATATCTCTTTTAATTGATAAATTTTAATATCACGGAAATCTTTTATTTCTTCATCAAAGTCTCCTCCTTTAAGATAAATTATCCCATTAGGATAAAATCCTTCTATTGATTCTTTATCAATTAAGTTTTTTGTCATCTTATAAAACGCAGGAAATGCAGTAACTGCTCTGCTAACAACAAAATTGCATTTAAAACTGAGGTTTTCACATCTGTTATTAATAGGAAAAACATTTTCTAATTCCAATAGGTTTGCTATTTCGGTTACAACCGTAATTTTTTTACTTATGCTGTCAACAGGATAAAAAATTACATCAGGAAACAATATCGAAAGCGGAATAGCCGGAAATCCTCCTCCTGTGCCTACATCAACAATACGTGTTCCGGCAGGAAAATTAAAAATCTTAGCAACGGAAAGAGAATGTAAAATGTGATTTATAAATAAATTTTGAATATCTTTTCTACTTATACAATTTATTTTAGAGTTCCATTCAGGAAAAATTTCATTTAATTTTAAAAGTTTGTCTATCTGCTTAACTGTAATTTTAGGGAAATACTTTAATAAAATTTCACGCATCAATTTAAATTTTATCACTCTTATTTTGAATCAAGGCTGCCAACAACTCTTTTGCTCTGAATAACTGGGCTTTTACTGTACCTATAGGTAAATTTAGAGCTGCAGCAATTTCTTCGTAAGACATTTCTTGGTAATATCTCATTTCAATAAGCCTAGTGTATCGTGGCTTGAGGGTTTTTATTATTTTTTTTATTTCTTCTGCTTTTTGTTCCTTAATGAGTAAATCTTCAGGAGTTACTCCTGAGAATGAAAATTCTCCACTTTCCGGGTCATTAAATTCAATCCCGGAATTATTTATTTGTGGTCTTACTTTTTTCTTGCGTATAAAATCAATACAATTGTTGATTGCTATTCTAAAAAGCCATGTACTAAAAGTATATGCAGGCGTATATTGGTGTAGATTATTAAATGCTTTGGCAAATGTTTCCATTGTTAAATCTTCTGCATCATTTTCATTGCCGACTTTTTTTAACAACATAAAAAATATTGAATCCTGATAACGGTCGAGAAGCTCTCCAAAAGCCTTTTCCTCACCATCTAAAGCACGATGAACAATTTCAATATCCTGCTGGGCTTTGATTGAGAAACTTCTTTTTTCCTGCATTTTAAATTTTAATTTTTAACTTCTTTAAAATATAAATTAATACATAAAAAAACATCGCAAAGATATCAAATAATACAATACAAAAAATATTGAGTTTACAATTTAATCTTTTGCTAAAAATCAAATTGAACACAGATATAATAAAATAATAACAAAACAAAATGATTAAAATTTTTGGTAATGAAAAATAGAACGACAATAATATTAACGTAAAATAAAACATCCATGTGGATAAAATATCTCCTGAAGTTAAAAGTTTATTTCTAAGACTATAGAAATCAGAAGTTGAAACATGTCTAAATTTTTGATTGATAAAATCTTTCCATCTTGTTTTAGGAAATGATATTGTCTTTGCTTGCGGATTTAATTCAATGGAAATTTCTGCCATTCCGGATGCTGATTTTATAAATAAATCATCATCGCCCGAGATAATATGACGGTGATTTTCAAAACCTTTAACTTTATACCACAATGACTTTGTGTAAGCCAGATTCCTTCCAACTCCCATAAATGCCTGTTTTATTATTGCCGAGTGAAAATATAAAATTGCGATATAATATGTATCAAGTCTGATAAAACAATTCAGAAACCCTTTTTCCTTTTTGTAGTCGCCAAATCCCAAGACTATACGTTCTTTGTCATCCATAAAATGTTGACTGATATATTTTAACCAGTATTTTGAAGCCGGGTAGCAATCTGCATCGGTAAAAACTAATATTTCATTTTTACTTAACTCGATAGCCTTTGTTAAGGCAGCTTTTTTACCAATATTATATTGTAAACTGATGTATCGGAGATTTGTATAATTTTGTTTTAATTCATTTATAAATTCCCGAGTATTATCTATTGAACCATCATCAACCAAAATAACTTCAAAATCAGCATAATCCTGTTCCAAAACTTTAATAAGATTTCTACGTAAGTTATTTTCTTCATTATGTGCGGCAATAATTACTGAAATTGGTTTATAAAATATTACTTTCTTAGCTTTTTTATTTTCATTAAAAAACTTCAGTAGAATTAACGGCAAAAAAACTTTGTAGAAAAATCGGATAGTTAATGATGCTAAAAAAAGAATAATGGCTATATAATATAAAACTGATATTTTTATAAAAATTTCCAAATTACGAATTGTTTTCCTTTTGTTTTGCTTCGTTCCAGATTTTATCCATCTCTTCGAGAGTCATATTTTTCAAATCTTTTCCTTTGGCGATTGTTTGTTCTTCGAGATAGTTAAATCTTCGTATAAATTTTTTATTTGTCAACTCTAGAGCATTTTCGGGATTGACACCGTATAATCTTGCAGCGTTAATAACCGCAAAAAGTAAATCTCCAAATTCCTGCTCAATTTTTTGAGGATTATTATTGGTGATTTCTTTTTTTAATTCAGTAAGTTCTTCATTAACTTTATTCCAAACCTGTTCTTTGTCTGTCCAATCAAACCCCACTCCCCTGGCTTTGTCCTGAATTCTATGAGCTTTTATCATTGCAGGCATAGAATTTACTATACCTCCGAGCACACGTTTTTTCTTACCTTCTTTGAGCTTTAACCTTTCCCAGTTTTCTTCCACATCCTTAGCTGTATCAACTTTCACATCACTAAAAATATGCGGATGTCTAAATACTAGTTTTTCGTTAATACCTTTGATAACATCGTAGATGTCGAATTTATTTTTTTCCTGACCTATTTTAGCATAAAAAACTATATGTAAAAGAATATCACCAAGCTCTTTTTTTATGTTTTCATCATCTTCTTCGAGGATGGCATCTGCTAACTCATAAACCTCTTCAATTGTTAATGTTCTAAGACTTTGGTTTGTCTGGATACTGTCCCATGGGCACTTGTCTCTTAATACATCCATTATATCCAACAGTCGTTTGAATTCTTCCAATCTTTTATCCATTATATTTTTTTTCAAAATTAAAAAATAGAAAGCAGGTGAAAGTAATAAATCACCTGCTCAAAAATCATAAATAAATATTTTAAACAAGACCAGCAAAACCCATGAAAGCGAGAGCCAAAATACCGGCAACGACTAAAGCTACAGGAACTCCTTTCATACCGCTTGGGATAGGTAATTTTTCGAGTTGTTCTCTAATTCCAGCCAAAATAATCAAAGCTAATGTAAATCCGAGAGCTGTTCCTATAGAAAATACAACACTTTGCAATAAATCATAATTCTTTTGTATTACCATAATTGCAACTCCAAGTATTGCACAATTGGTGGTAATTAATGGGAGAAAAACTCCAAGTGCCTGATATAAAGAAGGGCTAATCTTTTTTAGTATAATTTCTACCATTTGTACTAATGCAGCAATTACTAATATATAAGCAATTGTTTGCATAAATACTATATTGAATTTCATTAGAATGTAATTCATAATAAGCCACGTAACAATTGTGGCAAGAGTCATAACAAACAAAACAGCTCCTCCCATACCTAAGGATGTTTTAATTTTACTCGAAACTCCTAGGAAAGGGCAGATTCCAAGGAATTGAGCTAATACTATGTTATTGACAAATATTGCACTTATAATAATTATTATATATTCCATAATACTTATATTTTAATTATTTATTGATTCTTTTCATAATGGCAATTAGGTAAGCTAAGCCTAAAAAAGCACCGGGAGCTAGTACAAAAACCAATATCCCGTCAGTATTTATAAATTTATGCCCGAATAATGAATAAGCTCCTAATAATTCTCTCAATGCACCAAGTAATGTTAGAGCGAAAGAAAATCCCAACCCCATGCCTAAACCATCAATTGCAGAAGAAATAATTGTGTTCTTCGATGCAAAAGCTTCGGCTCTTCCTAAAACGATACAGTTTACAACAATTAGAGGGATAAATAATCCTAAAGATTTATATAAGTCGGGAACATAAGCTGACATTGATAAATCAATAATTGTAACAAATGAAGCGATAATAACTATAAATGATGGAATACGTACTTTATCGGGAATGAAGTTTTTAACTAATGAAATCACCACATTAGAACCAAAAAGCACAAAAGTTGTTGCTAATCCCATTCCCAATCCATTAATTGCAGATGTTGTTACTCCTAAAGTTGGACACATCCCCAAAACTAGAACAAATACCGGATTTTCTTTTATAAATCCTTTAGTAAAGTTTTTCCAATTATTCATTACTTGTTTCCTCCATCTTTAGGTTCAACATTATTTTCAATGGAATTCTGACCATTTGCAGATAAATAATTTATATAAGTATCATAAGCTCTCTTAAGAGCATCGCAGTATGCCCGTGAACTAATAGTTGCAGCTGTAATTGCATCTACATCACCACCATCTTTTTTTACAGTTAATTTAAATTGATCGGGGTTTTTACCTTTAAATTGTTCATTCCAAGAACTTACATTTTTAGAAGTCTTATCACCTAAACCCGGAGTTTCTTTATGTTCCAAAACATCAGAATCAATAATCGTTCCATCTGGAGTAAAACCAACCATAACTGAAATTATCCCTCCAAATCCTTTCATGGAAAAAGTTTTCACTGCCATACCTTTAAATTCGTTATCAACAACGACTTTGTACATAGTAATATCTCCAATACCATCTGAAGATTTAACAACGATTTGTTCAAAATCGTCAAAATTTCCTTTTCGAGCATCAGGGACTACCACTCCAATTGCATTTTGTAAATTTTGCTTTTTTACATTTTCGATAGGGCCTTTTGTTAAATTATATACCGACGCTAAAGCTAAAGCAGAAATTGCCGTAATTACAAATAGTGTAAGCGTCATGTTTAAAAATGTTGATTCTTTCTTTGCCATAACCTACTTTTTTACAATTTCACCAAAACGTTTTGGTTTTACATAATAATTAATTAAAGGGGTAAACGCATTCATTATTAAAATTGCAAAAGAAACGCCTTCTGGATAAGCTCCCCATACTCTTATCAAAACGGTTATTATACCTATTCCTACTCCATAAATAATCATACCTTTTGCTGTCATAGGGCTGGTTACCATATCTGTTGCCATGAAAATAGCTCCCAGCATTAAACCTCCCGTTAATAGATGAAATAAAGGATCTGCATATTTATCAGGATTGATGCCGTAAAGAATACCGGTAAAAATAGCAACTGTTGCAATTATAGAGACAGGGATATGCCAGGTGATAATTTTACGATAAAGCATATACAATCCACCTATAATCAAAGCTATTGCAGAAATTTCTCCTAAAGATCCTCCCATCTGACCAAAAAACATATCTGAGTAGCTTGTAGGCAAATTATTAATAATACTTGAAAAAGACTCCCCGTTTTTTAAGCCTTCTTTTACAATTGCAAGAGGCGTTGCACCGGTTTGAGCATCGGTCATTGCAAAGTTTAGAACCTGAACTTTCGGCCAAGAAGTCATTTGTACCGGAAATGATATTAACAAAAATACGCGACCAACCAATGCGGGATTAAACGGATTATTACCTAAACCTCCAAAAGACATTTTGCCAATACCTATTGATACTAATGCTCCAATAACAATTATCCACCATGGCAAATTAGATGGAACATTAAACGCCAATAACATCCCTGTAACAATTGCAGAGCCGTCTGTGATTGTTAATTCTCCTTTTAATAATAATTTTTGAATTATCCACTCGAAAAAAATACATGCTGCAATTGCAATTAAATTAACCCTAATAGCATCCAACCCAAAAAAATAAACTGATACAAGCAGAGCCGGTATCATTGCTATTACCACTCCATACATGATTTTATTCACAGAATCCTTTGCATGATCATGTGGAGATAACGAAACTATTAACCTATTCTGTGCCATTATTTTATGATTTTTTTGATCTTAATATTTTGTTCAAATTTGCTTTACCCAAACGAATATAATCTAAAAGAGGAACGCCTGCAGGACAACCGAAGGAGCAAGATCCGCATTCCATACAGTCGAGAACTCTTTCATTCTGCAATTCTTCAAACATTCCAACGGTAGCCATATTTTTTATAAGATAAGGTTCCAATCCCATTGGACACACAAATACACATCTTGCACAACGAATACAATTATATGTCTTAGGACGTTTTGCTTCATCAGATTTAATAAGTAAAATACCTGAAGTCCCTTTAGTTACAGGAATTGAAAAATCTTTAACAGCTTTTCCCATCATAGGGCCACCATTCACAATTTTTCCCGTATCTTCAGGTAATCCCCCTGCTTTTTCGATTAAATTACTTACCGGAGTACCTATTCTTACAAGCAAATTAGAAGGTTTTGGAACAGATTTACCAGTTACTGTTACAACTCTTTCTATTAAAGGTTTATTTTTTTGCACAGCTTCATAAACAGCATAAGCAGTACCAACATTCTGAACTACACACCCAACATCTATTGGTAAACCTCCTGAGGGAACTTCTCTGTTAACAACAGCTTTTATCAGTTGCTTTTCACCTCCTTGAGGATATTTAACCTTCAATGCAACAACTTCAATATCCTGATATTTAGCTGCTTTTTTCTTCAACAGCTCTATTGCATCAGGTTTATTGTTTTCGATACCGATGTAAATCTTTTTTGCTCCGGCAGCTTTTTGAAGTAATCGAGCTCCAACAATAATTTCGTCAGATTTTTCGAGCATAAGCTGATGGTCTGAAGTAAGATATGGCTCACATTCAACCGCATTTATTATCAAGTTATCGCAAACTTTTCCCTGTGGAATGGAAATTTTAACATTTGTAGGGAAGGTTGCTCCGCCCAAACCTACAATACCTGCTTGAGCTATTTTTGCCCTTATTTCTTCAGCAGTAATTTTTTCAATATCTTCTACCAATGCTGTACTGCGGTCAATTTCAGGGAGCCATTCATCACCTTCAACATCAATAATGATGGCAGTTTGTTTATATCCTGTTGAATCAAGAATTTTTTCAATTTTTGAAACTTTCCCCGACACTGATGAATGAATGTTTGCAGAAATAAACCCTGCACTTTTTGCAATAAGCTGACCAACTTTTACTTCATCTCCTTTATTAACAACAGGTTGGGCAGGAGCTCCAAGGTGTTGTGATACCGGAATTGAAACCTGCTTTGGCAACTCAATTATTTCTATAGGTTTTCCTGCCGAAAACTTGTTTTCGTGTGGATGAACACCGCCTTTTGGAAATGTCTTTAACACTGCTTTATCTCCTATATTAAAGTTAAAACTTATACATTAATTAACCGCTGCTTCTTCAGCATTTTCAACCTTCTCCTTACGAGGAGGAAAGTTTACTTCGAGTATTGCTCCGGTTGGACATTCTGCAACACATTTTCTGCATAATTTACACTTCTCAAAGTCAATATATGCACAGAAATTTTCGACTACAATTGCTTCGTAAGGACATACTTTAACACATTTATTACATGCAATACATGCTGCTCCGCATGCTCGACGAGCATCTGCCCCTTTATCATGATTGACACAAGAAACATAAATTCTGCGATTTTTCTTACCTTTGTTTCTTAATTCGATAATGTTTCTCGGACAGGCTTTTACACAAGCTCCGCATGCCGTACATTTATTTTCATCAATCATAGGTAACCCGGATTCTTCGTCCATATACATTGCATCAAAGGTACATTTAGCAACGCAATCTCCTAAACCTAAACATCCGTATGCACAATCAGTATCTCCCATATATAAAGAATGTTCTATGGCACAAGAGCTTGGTCCGTCATAATAAGTTGTTTTATTTCGCTTTTCATAAGTACCATTACAACGCACAACAGCAACCTTTGGTTCAGCTTCAACGACTGCACGTCCGAGAGCTTCTGCAATTTTTTTCATTGTTTCATTTCCACCAACTGGACAGAACAAACCGTCAAGACTTTCAGCTTTAACACATGCTTCGGCAAAACCTCTACATCCAGGATGTCCACAACCTCCACAGTTAGCTCCTGGAGTCAAAGTTTCTACAACATCTATACGTGGATCCTCATAAACTTTAAATTTTTGTGCCACTACGTATAGGATAACAGCCATAACTGCTCCCAACAAACTCAAAGTAATCAAAGTGTTCAGAATAATATCCATAAACATTAAACTTAAATTTTTTCAATTTCAAAGTTAAACTCTTTCTTTATCTTATCTCTAAATAAATAAACGGTTATGTAATAAGGAATCAAAATAAGAACAGAAAATAAACCTGAGATTCCCTCACTAATTCCAAGTTTTAAAAATATTACTAATGTCAATACTATTACAAAAAAAGGAACTACATATCCCAATAATAATGCAACATAACCAAGCCTTTGTTTTATCACTACCTTTACCTGATCTCCAATATTATACTGGGACTGATTTGCAAATACTTCTATGATTCTATTTGATGAATCTACTCCACAAACTCCTGAAGCATGACAACTTGCACAAGCAGATTGAACATTGATATCTACTTTAATAATGCCATCTTTAATTTCGCTAATTACGCCTATATGTTCAATCTTATCATTATGTGACATAAATAACAATGCACAAAATTAGATGCAAAAATATAATTTTTGTAATTTAAATAATAATTAAAAAACATATAAAAATGCTTTTTATAAAATTTAGAATCAGTTTAAATAATTAATTTAATTAGTAAACAATAGATACGATACCGGTAATATTTGGACTATTAACTCCAAGATCAATAAGAAACAAATAAGTTTCATCAGGTAAAGGTTTTCCTTTATACTTTCCGTCACAATGCATTTCACTTTGACTTTCCCATAATAATTGTCGCGAGCGATTATAAACATAAAATTTTTTAAAACATAAAATTCAGTTAAACTTCAAATGCTGCATGTATCGTTTAAATATCGCTTTGAAGAATAAATGTATATGGAACATCTATACTTTAGAATAGGTTATATATTTATACCAAATTCCTCTATAGACTTTAATTTCCAATGTATAGCGTTTGGAATTTTTATTAGTTGTAATAGGTTGATATACAGCAAAAACAAGATATTTTTATCCAAAATTTTGGATTATCTGCTGTGAAATATTTGGTTTATTATAATTCTATGGTAAAAAAATAATAATCCTGCTCAAAACTGTACAGAAACGACATTTTTACAAATCAAAACCTGCAAAAAGTTTATCCCACTATTAGTATTTTACAAATCTTGTCAGAAAGATTTTTTGATCAGATACTAATTTTAATACATAAAGCTGTGAAGGAAGTTCTGAAATATCAATCGTTAAAAGGTCCCAATCAAACGAAGTCTTAGAAATATCAACTGTTTTAACAATCTTACCGGTTAAATCCACTATCTCTATTCTTTGAATATTCTGATTTATATTGTTTGCAACGACAAAAAGTTGCTCTGTTGCAGGATTAGGATAGGCTTTTACATAGGACATTTCATCTTGATATGCTATGGAATATGGATCACTAATTACAAAATGATGCGGATTTACAGATCCTAAATAAGGATGATATTCTGTATGAGGGCGAGAATCTGTTGCCTCTATATAATAATATACCTCATCGCCAAAGTTAAAACTAAGACTGCAAAAATAATTATTGTTGCCAATATTTTGCATAGCTAATTCAGAGAATGTAGTTTGATCGTTTACTTTATAATATAGTTTAACACTATTAATTGCATTCGAATTGGAAAAAGAATAAACTTCCGCCGAAAACATAAACAAATCCTGATATTCAATTGTATCATGATAAGGAATATGTTTTACTCTTAACATTTGTAGGTCAGGGACTTCGTGAGTGCGACAATGCAAAGCATCTGTGCTGTACCAATAATCATAATTTATTCCTATAATTTGATAGCCGGGTAAAGCCTGAGCATAAACATCTGCAGCTTGACTGTTATAAGAACTACCAGAACCGTTAACAAAAGGAATAAATACTTTATTGTTCATAATTAAAGAATTGGAATATGGCTGTCCGTTTGGACTGTAAGTCCGATAAACTTTATATTTTGTTCCGTAAGAGCTGGTTTGATTTGCCCAATAATCAGCCATTGCTTCATATTCTGCATATTGAGGATTCGTAGCAGGAACACTTGTTATCAATATTTTATCAACGTCTAGAAATTTTCCCCAACAATCAATATGTTTAATGTAATCTCCCAATGGATCAGGCACTAAGTGATAGTTTGAAATGCCTAAGTAGTCCAAATGTTTTTGCATTATTTGATTGGAAGTTAAATTTGTATTTTCTTCATACACTAAATCAGTTGAAGCAGCAACTCCGTATCCGTCGCACATGTAATTACCTCCTGTATGAACTACATTCATTCCAAATACTTCCAAACCTAAATAATTTCCAAAAACAATAGGAATATCATTATCATTAGGACGAGGACGATTATAAGGAAAATTTACAATTCCGGGGACATGATTATCTGTGTATTCAATAAACCAAGGGCTATAATCTCTTGACCAATAAGAATCTATTGGAGCAATAACATAAGATACATTAGCAGTATTGACATTGTTATTAATAAAATAAGTATTTATATTCTGAGCTGTACTATTATTTGCACACACAACATAAACATGAACATATTCTGCAAGTGCCCGAATCAATGTCGCAGGTATGCCAAAGTTATTTGCATAAGAAATTATAACCCCTTGATTAGGCTCAAACTCTGCTATATTTCGAACTGGTCCCGCAGGTGGAGTTGTTTCTACAAAACTCTTCGAATTCAAGCCTTTTTGACTCAGCTCTTCATAATTTAATGCATGATATTTTGCTTGAATTTTTGAATCGGTAATCTGCTGAGAATAAAACACACTTGAAAGAAAACCTAATATGCAAACTAAAAAAATTTTCCTTTTCATAATAAATATTTTTTAAATTATTAGAAAAATGTTTCCTCGAAGGGAGACCTTTCTAAACTACCTGTTTATGATAACCGACTTGGTATATATTTCATTTTCCAAAACCAATTTAACTATGTATATGCCGTTATCAAATTTTGATGAATTTATGGGAATAATATTTTCACCTTTTAAGATTTCAAAAGATTGAGAATATTCATAAACAGTTTTACCATCAATTGTATATACATAAATTTTTGCTTCAATATTTTCGGTAAGATTTACATACACATTAAAATGGTTTGTTGCCGGATTTGGATAAACATTTACAATATTTTGACTAACAACAACATTTGAATTAACAATGCTAACAGCCTGTTGATGATTTGGAAGTTTAATATAATCCAACCATGCACAGTCGCTACCTTCGTCAACGTAATTATCTTTTTTATAAGTCCATTTGAATGAATGATTTCCTGCAGTTACCGGATAAGTTTCTTGACTCCAGTTAACTTCACCTGCCCATTTTCCTTTTTCAACATTATCAATTGAGAAAGAAAGATAATCCCAATAAGTCAATTGTCCCCACCATGAAGAAGCAGCTTCACAGCTTACTTTTTTATAGAATTGAATCTCATCATTATTTAAAACGTTTAAATTTATTGTCAAAACAGATTCTCCTCCCGATGAAGGAACCTGACCTGATTTTGCTGCATTTTGTCCTTCATAAACAACATCACTTACAATAATCCATGGTCTGTTTGTATTATTTACCCATTCATATTTTGTAAAATCACCAGTTTCAAAATCTTCTATCTGCAGACCACAAGGTAAACAAGTTGAAGATTGAGCATTATACATACCAGTATTGAGTACATAATCAAAACAAATATTCTCTCCAACCGGAGTTTCTTCATTAACTACTAATTCAAATTCAATTATTTCAAATTCTCCATAATTAATTCCGATTACAGGTTTTTCAGAATCTAATAAAGCTACATTAGCGTTTGAAGAATATATATGAAGATTACCTGCTTGAGATGCAGAATGTCCATTGTTGGCGACCTTAATTTTAAGGATAACTTGTTCTCCGGCATTAAGCATGCCGTTGTTATTTCCTTGTGAATCATCAATGCCATAGAATGATATTTCCATAGCAGGAGCATTAACAGCAATATTATAATTCATTATCCAGGTATGATTTTCCATATCTTCGACAAGCAATGAGAATGGTATTAAAGTTTGATCGGCTACTCCATCATTAACAGAAACCATGTAAGCATTACCAAGAGTACTTGTACACCCTGCAGAAATAAATCCAAAAATAGCACTTTCTTGCAAAATTTGAACATCAGATGAAGTTGAACTTATTGTTGCAGTAACAAAACTTGCGTCAGCAATACCTACATTATTCAAAGCCTGATTTATAAAAAACGTTTCATTATAATCAACTACACCATTATTGTTACTGTCCTCATCATTAATAGAAAATCCACCGTTAACAATATAAGGACCTTCAGGAACAATTACAGTAACATCTTCCTGATAAGTAATTTTATTAAAGGCAGTAACAGTAACTTTCATAGTTCCCGGAGCATCAAAAGGAGCAATTGTAACATTAGCAATTCCACCAGAAACATAAGCATACCCTATTATAATAGTCTCATTATTTTCGTATTTTGTAAGCGACACTAACGCTCCTTCTACATCGCAATTGACAATAAACTCAGTAGCACCAACAGAAACTGTGCCTGAATGAGTAATATTCATTACTTGAGGGGTTTTGGTTCTAACCATTAGTGAAGGATCACCGAACAATGTCCATGTATCTGCCATTGCTTGACCTTGGCCTCCCTCCTCAATCATTTTAAATAAACCATTGAAACAAATTCCACCGTAAGTTCTTTTAATGTTATTTTGATAAGATTCCACTAAAATGTCGTTCATTTCATCCTGACCTGTCATTGGTTCATTCCATGACTGATTTATTGTTGAACCCAAAAAGCCTACAGCTCCAGTAGGTTGTCCATTATTTGAAGCTCTTAACCAAGTTTCAGCAAAACAAGTGTTATTTTTAAAATCTCCATTCACACAAGCAACACTAAAAATAAAAGGTAGTTTATAATTATTAGTTAAAGCATTTACATTAGTATTTGTAAAATTCGTATTTACCCATAAGGTTACATCTCCATGTCCAATATAGTTTGCTACACCCATTCCGGAATTAAAGGCTGTAGTAATCATGGCGTTATTACCACCATCTTGATTTACATGAGTAACAGTATATCCGTAATTTTCCAATTTTGTTTTAATAAGATTTAGATGAACTACATCAGATTCTCCTCCATTATGACCTGTAGAACCTCCGCCTTCACTTGAAGCCGATCCAAAAGCATTTTCCAACCAGGCAGCATCAACTCCCATATCGCGTTCGTAATAAATCATTTTTTGTACCTGAATTTGAATATCAGCCACAGAATTTCCTGAAAACCTTCCGATGAAAACATCTGCATAACCATCACTACCGTTGAGATATGCGTAACCATTATCGGAGTCGTTATTACTAATTGTCATTGGCGGAATATCAGGACCGTCACCTACTAAAAGAACATAAGTGAGTTCATTATTATTATAGTAGTTTTGAATAAAACTTTTTATCTGTGTTGAAGTAGTTCCAACCTGACTTTTTAGTACCATTTCAACTTCAATACCTTTTTCTCTTTTCCACGAAATGTATGGATACATAGCACTTGCGTAATTATCTGCACAAATTATTAACATTTTTCCGGGAGTGCCATCTTCGAGAGGAGTATATTTACTGTTGTTATGGAAATTTACAAAATGTCTTTTATATAAATTTAAAAATTCGTCAGCAACTTTATTATTTGAAACTGTCAATTCATTTTTAGATGAAGAATTTGAGTCAAATGTAAGCTTTAAAAGTATATCTGTGTAAATTCTTAGTTCTCTTGTAACTGGATTATAAGAAAATGGGACTATTGTGAGGTTAGTGCCTCTAAGTTTGTGTATGATATAAGGCTCGCTCAAAAATGCTTGTTTATCAGGCATAAATGCATTTATAGAGTATTCTTTTCCATATTCATAAGGAACTGTTTGAGGATCAATATTCCTCATTATGCTTCCTCTTGAAGGAGCAATTAAGATGTCGGGAATAACAATATAATTATAATTTAAAACCTCGCAATGTACATTTCCTTTTGCCGGAATATTTATTGCTTTAGTGTAATATGCTAAATCCGGCGTTCCTTTGGTATAATTGTTTGAGCATCCGGGGATTTTAGTAACATTTGCAAGACCTCTTGATGTTTCAACTTGTTCAAAATAATAAGAATTTAAATTAAATTCCATTATTATTTCTTCTTCTGTTTCGGAGGTTATTTTCAAAATTGGTTTTTGATTTGAGATTTGAGAAAAAACAAAACTTCCAAAACTTACTAATAAAATCAAAATGGTAAACTTTTTCATAAAATTTGTATTGATTATAAATATTAATTTTTAACTTTAAAATTTTTGCAATTTAAAAAAACTAATCAACTTCAAGACCTTAAAATTTACATTATGGTTGCAATTTGCAATAAATTAAATAAATTATAACAAAATTTATCTTTTTTAATGAGAGAATTTTATATAAAAATTATTTCCTTAATTTCTTTTAAAACCATAGCCGTTGCTCCCCAAATAAATCCATTTTCAAATTCAAATCCCGGAGCATCAATAGTCATTCCGCGTACTACAATTTTTTTGGATTTTTCGTTACTTAGCAATTCTATTAAATCCAGAACATAAATTTGTTTAACTTCATCAGGTGTTAAAGTAAAACCTAAGGGTTTATCAACAAAAACAACTACAGGACTAACCGAAAAACTGCTAATCGGAATAGCTATTGGGGTTAAAATTCCTATACAATTATCTCGATTAACTTGCACACCTATCTCTTCGAAGGTTTCACGAATTGCCGTATCAATTAAATCAATATCTTCGGGTTCACGCCTACCGCCCGGAAAAGCAATTTGTCCTGAATGTGGTCCTGCATCAGGGGCTCGTTCTATTAGAACTGTTTTTAACGAGTCATTTTCTACAAATAACAATACCAAAACAGCAGCTTCTTTTAGAACAAGATCTTTAGCAAAATAATCAGGTGGATTTTCAGGAAAAATGGGAATCATAGTTTTATGAGCTTCGATTCCCGGCAAAACAGATGTTTTTAGTTTATTATTTAGCTTTTGAATAATCAGAGTAATTTCAACTTTACTTAAGACCGAATCCATAGTTAGCAATTCTACTTTCTTACTCTTTTGATAAATTCTTCTACTTCGGGAACACCTCCTTGATAAACTAAATAACCGTTATAAGGTTCGCGTTCTGTAATTTCATCATTAACCGGAGTAAGCATAATTCTCTTTACCTCTTCAGGATCTTCGGTTTGTCCCAAAGCCCAGCCAAGTTTTACATAAGCCACTTCGGGAAGCATATTTCCGGCTGGAATTATTCCCATAGCCATCATATCACGACCTGTATCATAAACATACATTTGAACGTATCCCCAAATAGTTTGCAAAGTCATATACATGTGTACTCCTTCTGCATGAGCACGACGTATTGCAGGATATATTTCTTTATTAACATGTCCGAGCCCTGTACCAACAAATACAATTCCTTTATATCCGGCATCAATTAACCCGTGAATTGTATCGGGTTTCATTCCGGGATAATAATAAACCATGGTAACTTTATCGCTAAAATATGGCTTGATAATAACATTTTTATCATTACGACGTTTGTTATAATTTTTCTTTATAGGGGTTATTTCTTTTGTAGTAACCATTGCTACAGGAGTATCTCCAATAGTTCTAAAGGTAGATCTATAGGATGAGTGCATTTTCCTCACTCTTGTTCCTTTATGTAACAGCCCATACTCGTCAGAAGTAGGGCCAAACATACAAACTAAGACTTCAGCTATATCAGAATGTCCGGCAGTTTTCATTGCGTGTTGTAAGTTCAAAGCGGCATCGGAACTCGGGCGGTCTGACGAACGCTGCGAACCAACTAAAACTACAGGTACAGGAAGGTTTTGACACATAAAAGTTAACACTGCACTCGTATGATGAAGAGTATCTGTTCCATGACCAATAACTATTCCGTCAACACCTTTTTCTATTTCCCTGCCAATTGCTTTTGCTAGAGCAATATATTGTTGAGGCCCCATATTTTCGGAAAAAACAGCAAATAATTTTTCTGTTTCTAAATTGCATATTTGAGCAAGTTCAGGAACGGCTCCATATAATTCTCCGGGAGAAAATGCCGGGATAACTGCTCCTGTACGATAATCAAGACGAGAAGCAATAGTTCCTCCTGTTCCAAACAATTTAACTTTTGGTAAGCCGGGAGTATATGGAAATTCTTTTTCCGGAATTGCATAATTGGCTTTCTTATAGCCAACCTCTTTCATATCAATTATTGTATTGATATCTAATCCAATATTATACCCGGTTATTACCTTAATTACAATATGTTCATCATCATCATTAACAGATCGTGGAAGAACAGTGCCTTTAAATTTTCCGCGTGTTGTATCAATTTCGGCTTGCCCCCAAACTCTTACATTATATTTTTTTAGTAATTCTAATGCTCTCCCTTTATAACCCTGAAAAAAATCTGTATTATCCATTTTTTAACTTTTATTGAGTTATTCTTTTTTCTATTTCCTCTTTTAATTCATTCAAATCCATGTTGCCAACAGCCATTGGTCTGATTTGCCCCATGACCCAATTTAAGGAATTTTCTTTTGTTTTGTTTTTAGCTTCGGAATTGTATTTTTCAATCAAAAAATCAATTTTGGAAATCAATTCTTCCTTGCTACGACGTTTAAATTTTAGTATGGTTAAAATTGATTCAAAGTCAAGGTTAGGATGTTGATACAACTCAGGTAACATATAAATTCCTAATGGACAATGTAAATTATTTTGCTTTAAAAACGCTATTAAATCAAGCAATCTGTCGTAGGTAAAATCTTGTCCTTTCTGGTATTTGCCTTCAACCTTTTTAAGTTCCTGTCCAAAAAATTTTCCTGCAACGGTGGGATCAATACCATACTCGTTGATTGTTTTTTCGATATATGGATATAAATTTCGGCTAAGAATATATGTATGCGAAGACTCCGGAATACCCCATGCCAACATTTGATTTACTCTTTCGCGTACGGTATTGGGGATACGTTTTTTAAGATTTTCGATATATTCAACCGAAAGAGGTATTGGTGTAGAATCTGTATCGGGATACATTCTGTCGGGACCGGGCAATACTCTTTCGAACATTGTAGTACCGTCTTCAAAAGATTTTCTGGTTTCGTTTGGGACGCCCTCAAAAGCCATTTTGCATCTTTCTTCGATAGTTTCCAGAGCGGTTGCCACATCATCTTCGGTAGCCCAAAAAACAATAAGAGCATCTTTTTCTTCATCACAATTCATAATCATTTTTATGATTTCCATGTCTGAATCTGTGATTACCTGAACAGGCAGCTCTGAATGTACCATATTTGGAAAATCAAGGCAAGCTATAACCTTCAAACGATCAGCAATTTCCTGAGCAAACATTATTCCCGGCTGATTATACCAAGACAGTATGCCTTTAAAATGAGGTAATCTCACTGCAAGTAATTTCTTCCCGCTTTCCTTAGCAGATTTAATTGCAGGATGAGTAATTACAAAAGCATCGTAATCAAGATAAGTATATTCAATTTTCCAATTTTGCCAGTCGGAGACTCGCTGTCTTAATTCATCACGAATGGCGAGTAAAGACCATTGTCTGAAACATTCGTTGTGAGTGAGTTCCGGAATCCATTTTGTGTGTGAAACACCTTTAATCTCAACTCTTGTTCCCCCCTTACAACTAACATTAACATCCTGACGAGCAGCACCCATTCCTGTTCTGACCAATCCGGTTGAGCGATTCAGGAATCTGATGTAATCGCAGGCTTCCTTAACTTCGTCTGGATTCTTCATGTCGGGATATGTAACAGTTTCTATAAGCGGCATTCCAAGTCTATCGGTTTTATACACACGCCAATGTCCAACATCGCTAATTTCACGACAAGAATCTTCTTCGATACTTAATTGAATTAATCTTACTTTTTTGTTTTTCAATTCAATTTCACCTTCAACTCCAAGAATAGCAGTGCGTTGAAATCCTGTAGGAATACTGCCGTCAAGATATTGTTTACGAGTTATATGTACCTCGCCTACAACATTGAATTTACATAAAATAGTGATTATCAAGGCTTTTTCAAGAGCATCTTTGTTGATTAAAAAAGGTGGGGTATCGTCAACCTCATAAGTACAGGCTGTTTTATTATTAATTCTGTAAACAATATTTTTTCTGGTTTTAAATTCCATTAATGCTGTTCCGTCATATTCCCCCAGCTCACTCAAAGTCGGACGCATGTGGCGAATTACCTCTGCATCATATTCCTCATCTTTTTGATAAATTCCAGCCGGACAATGACAAAATAGTTTTTTCTCTGTTAATAATTGTTGATGGACTTCCAAACCCGACATAAATCCGATTCTGTCGTAATCTTCCTGTTTTGCAAGCTGACGAGGAATATATCCGATTTTTTTTAATGTAGCTAAATAATTCTGGTAGGGATCAAAATTTTTCATCGCTCAAATAAAAATTTAATTATTAAAATTTTTGAGTTCCAAAATTAGTTTTAGTTTATCAAAAACAAAAGATTTTCTTAAGTATTTATTAATAATTATTCAACAGGTTGTAAATAATCATTCTATTAGCCAGAATCCCAAAATCAACTTGACATTATAATAATTCAAAACTACTGAATTACCGCCGGAAAGAACAACAAATTTTCGACCATATTGTACTCCCGGCATTATCGAAAATCTTTTTCCAAAATGAAAATTATAACCAAATTCAAAAAATACTGCTGAAATACGATGCATTTCTATAACATCTTTTATTAACACAAATCCGGGTGATAAAAAGAAACCTTTCGATATATAAGGAAATTTTCGTTCGAAATTAAAATGATATGGTATTCCTATTTCAAAACCAATATTTTTAATTGCACTGTTTAAAGGTCTGATACCATAATATACAATAGACATCAACCGAAAATCCAGATTGTATCCTGCTAAAGGACATTGATATGCTATAGGCAAAATATTTATGTCAAATGCACCGGCAGGATAATTTTTTTCAACATGAACTTGAGGATTTATCCCAAGAAAACTCATAAATGTTCTTTCCCCTAATTGCGAAAATCCCACTAAAGTGTAAAAAGATAATAATATAAATAATATAATTTTTTTCATTTTAGAATGGATATCCAATACCAAAGTTTACAGTAAATTGTTTAAAGCCAAAATTCTTAAATGCGGTAAACCACCTTTCACCTTCATTAAAACGTGGGTCATACAAAGGAATCCCAAAATCAAACCTGACAACAAAAAATGTTAAGTCTATTCTTGTTCCAATACCTGTGCCCAAGGCAAACTCTTTATAAAATCTGTACAAATCAAATAATGCCTCTGCTCTGTTGTCATTTTTATCGACAGCCCAGATATTTCCGGCATCTAAAAACAATGCTCCTTTAAAATACGAAAAAATCGGGAATCTGTATTCTGCGTTAAACATAATCTTCATGTCTGCGATTTGGTCGAATGTGCGATCAGGATTAAAATATGACCCGGGTCCGACTTCACGGACTTTCCAAGCTCTGATATCATTAGCTCCACCGATAAAATATTTTTTTGTAAAAGGTAATCCTTTTGTCGAATTCCCATATGGCAAACCTATTCCAAAATATGCACGGTAAACAATTTGTTGACTTTCACCAATAAAATTATATCTTCTAAAGTCTAAATCTGCTTTAATAAATTGAGAAAATTCTATTCCCATAAACCTGTATGAAGTACTATCAATTTTAGGAATGCCTGCAATTTTATAAACAGAACTTAATACGTTGCCGCTTGATTCAAAATTTAGCCAGATATATGTAAAATCTTCATGCTTTGTAAGTTTTTGATTGCTAAAAACAAGGCTGTAATTCAGAGATGTAATTAACTGATCTTCATAAGAATATCTAATGTATAAGTGTTTGATTTGTTCAAGAAAAATAGGATTAAAATCAAAAATTTTAACAAAATTAATAGTAATCGGACTTATATTATTAGTAAAATAATTATTTCGACCGCTTTTCCAACTGTATCCAAAACCGGCATTAAGAATAGATCTTGTGTAATCAGGGCGTTGTTGATATGAATATGTTGAGAATAAATTAGTTCTGGGATAACTTCTTTTTATAAATTCTGGAGAAAGGGAAAAGGGCAGTAGTAACCTAGGTATTGTAAGCCTTAATTCTGCTCCGTATTCAAGAGTATTAAAGAAATATGAGCGACGAATGGTATCCTCAACAAACATTGTTTGAAACGAGAGATTCCCTTTGGCATTGAAAATTTGAGCCCCTTTTACAATATTACGGTTCAAATACGAAATACCTCCGGACATCCCAATGTTACCGGAAGTATTATTCCCTTCTAGTTCAAAATTTATATTTTGTTTATCCAATGGAGTTAAATAAATATAAACGTCAAGATTTTTTTCTTTAAGACTATTCAATACTAAATCATCGGGCTGTCGCAAAACTATATTTATGTTTTTAAATTGTCTGAGAGAGCTTAGATGTGTATGAGTTTTCTCAATATCTTCGATATTATATAAATTCCCGGGTTTAATAAAACAAGCTTGTAGTAATACATTAGGTTTTAATCTTAACTTATCTCTGTAAATTATTTGAATACCTTCAACAATAATGGTATCAAGCATAGCAAAATATTCTTGGTTTTTTGTAATTGCTAAATTCAAATCATAATCCGAATGTATAAAAACCCTGTTAATTTTTTGTGTTGTGAAAGTATTTTCAGTAATATCATCATTGCCAAATTCTTTTCTGATTGTAAAAGTTAACTTTACGTTATCGTGTCCGTTAAGAGTATCAACAAAATAATGAATGTTATTCAAATTGAAATAATAATAGCCTTTTGTCCTGAGCAATCGAAGTACTCTTTCCCGCTCCGATTGAAGATTATTTGTATTTAATTTTGAATTGTATCGGACGAGAGAATTTACAGTATCGGATTGAATTATTTCTAACACTTTAGGATCAAGAACATCATAAACAATTTCTTTAATAACATAAGCCGGACCTGTTTTTATGTCATAAGTTAAAATTACTCTTTTTTTACTAATATTTTTTACAGAATAAGAAACACTGTTATTATAATAAGATTGTGTTTGCAGGAATGATCTTATGTTCCTTAAAGAACGTTGTGTTAATTCTTCACTATAAACAACCGGAGATTCTCCGATTTGTCGAATCCAACGCGTTAAATAAAATTTTTCTTTTGGGCGTTTAGCTTTTAACTTACGACGTTCATTAATTTCGGCCTCCTTTTTTCTCCTTCTTTCTTCTCTGATTTCTTCTTTTTGGGGATTTACCAGATTATAAACCCTTGCATAAAAACTATAGCCTAAAATCTTTTTATTGGCTTTTTGTCTTAGAGCCGCTTCAAGATCATAATCAGAAATATCTTTATTATCACATTTTAATTCAACCTTATCTAGTAGATATTCTCCTTCTTGCAAATACTTTGTTGGCGAACAGCCTGAAATTAAAAAAATGCCTGTAATTATTACGAAAAATTTTATTACTAAATTTTTATTCTCTCTACTTAACATTTCTGACATTTTATTGAACAAATGTAATTTATTTTTCAATTTGATTTTTTGAAAATTAAAAATTTAATAACTTTCAATTGCAAATAAGTTTTCAGGAAATTTTCATTTCATATTTTTTGAATAGCCGATAATAAAGTTTCCTGTAGGTTTCGACAAGACCTACCCCCGATAAAATATAAAAAACAGGTAAAATATAAATATCAAAACGAGAATCATGCTCTGCATAAGTCAAAAAAATTATTAAAAGATGAAATACTATAATCATAATTCCAATTTTATAAATTTGATTTTTTCGATCAAATAAAAATCCAACAATAAACAATACATAAGCAGGAATTATCCAGAACAAAACTCTGATTTGATACTTTATTGAATGATATGGCCTGATATGAATTAAAGAGTATCCCACTCTTATAAGTCCCAATTTTAATGATGCTAACGGGTGTTTAACAATATATTTTATTCCTGATGTCCAATCTTTAATATCTAAATCCGGTTCCTGAGGCATGTTAATATATAATTCCGGATGATCCCATACTGTTACTCCATTTTGTAAATTTTCTACAGGTGTAGTTATTTGAATTTGACTTTTCAGCCCAGGAATAAGTGCTGCCATCATTACAAATAATAAAAAAATCAAAGACAAAATCACTAATGAATTCTTTTTGAAATACCTATCAATTACAATCCAGACAAAAATAGGAATTAAAATCCATCCATTTGGTCTGACAGATAAAGTTATTAGAACAAATAACAAACTAATCGCAATGTTTTTGAAAGAAAAATTCTTATATAATTTGTAAAATTTCCAGAAACAAAACACTAAAAAAGATGTGTAGAGTGATTCTGTAAGAATATATTGATGCCACTGAACAATAAATGGATTGTTTAAGAACAATGCTGCGGAAAACAATGCCCCAAACTTTGACTTTGTGGCCTGTAGAACAAGTCTATAAATTACGAAAGAAGCCAGTAGAGCAATTATCATTTGAAAAGCGACAAAATATTCAAGAGGGATGTTAAACAATTTAAAAAATGTTAGGAATAAAATATACCCTAAAAATTGTTTTTCACGTCCTTCCAAATCCATACCTAATAATATCTTTTCGGCTCCATAAGTGTATCTGCCGCTATCCAGCCATATTTTTATTCCATGCTGCCCGTTAGAGATTGTTCCGTTCTCCCAATTAATGTAGTTTAACCAAAAAAAACGCAAAATGCTAAATGCTAGTATCAAAATAAAAATTAGTCTTCTGTTAGCGTGAAAACCGGCGACAATATTTTTAAAAAATTTTTCCAACAAAATTTTTTATCAAAAATATTATATTTTTTTTTGAAAAATAAAAAAAACTCTATACTTTTGCATGCCTGTTTCAAAAACAGAGGTCCCATAGCTCAGTTGGTTAGAGCACCTGACTCATAATCAGGGGGTCCTAGGTTCAAGCCCTAGTGGGACCACATAATTAGCCCCCTATTTTGGTGGCTTTTTTTGTATAGTTCTGTTGCTTAGAGCATCCCGAAACAAGTTTAGAATAAATCGTTTGCAAAGGGAGTTTGATTTATAATCAATTGAATAATTTTTTATCCTTTCAAATTGGGCTACTTTCTATTTTTCTATAGCCTTGTACGCCTTCTTAAAGCTAAGGTTCCAGCGACTTGTGGCCGTTTTGGTGTTTTTATGTAGTTCATTAGGCTCAAAACAATACAGTGTAGGGCAAAGGAGTTGTTTTCATTTTAAATTAAAAGTCGTTTTTGTTTGGAGTAAATTTGTTTTGTCCCGTCGCAAAGTTTGTAATAAGTTTCAGAATTTAATCTTTTACCGATTTTGCGGGAGCAATGGTTTTGGCTGACCTTCAGGTTTTGTAATCATTTTCGGGTTATTCTCCAACCGGAAAACTTTGTCATTTTGTTTGACGAGCGAGGTCTTGACGTCAAATTGAATTGACGAGTACTTAACAATTTGTTCAACCTCAAAATTACAGAAAAATCGACAAGCCTTTTTCACTTCAAACTTCTCGGGCAAACTACCTTCCAACCGGATTTAATACAAATTTTTCACCTTATCGGACATGAACAAATTTTAGGAGTATGACTTTCCAAACAACAACTTCCCTAAAACACCAAACTTGAAGCTAACGAAAACGCATATGCGGCGGTGGCTGGTGGGTGGCTTGCGTAGTGTAGTGAGCGAAGCGAACGAAACGAAGCAAGCTACCTACCAACCACTGACCGCTATATGCGATGTTAGGGCATTTTTTTATTTTTCGGTAAAGTTAAACAAAAGTTCTAAAATAAAAAATCATTTTTAAAATCTATAACCGATTTCGGCTTGTATAAATCTACCCGGACACAAACCACCTTTTTTATCAATATAAATCTTATTTAATGCGTTTTGAATTAATAAATTAATGTAAATACCTTTGAAAATATTATATTGTAGTTCGGCATCAACGGTAAAGTAATTTTCTAATTTCAAAGTATTTAACTCGTCTGCCCACTGCTCGCCTATGAAATTAGAAGAAATAAATCCTTGTATTTTTTTATGTTTGTAACTTAATCCGGCAAAGGCTTGATGAAACGGCGTTTCGTTCAATTTTTTTCCTACCATCGTCTTATCAGTGCTAATATCCGATGCAATTTCAGTAACCGTTGGATTAAAAAATGAATAATTTGCATAAAGTATTAAGTTACTTAATATCCAATACTTTGCATTAATTTCGTAACCATAGATATTTACTTTGCCTATATTTTTTCTTTGAAAAATTGCCGGCTCAGATTCTGTTTCCGGCTGAATTGTTAAGAAATAATGAAAATCTCTACCCTGTGAAAACGATAATGAATTGTCTATATGAAGTTTATCGAATAAAATATGGGTAGTTCCCCATTCAAAATTAATTACATTTTCGGGTTTAAGATATGGATTTGCAAGTTTAAAACCTTTATTTATTTTTCGTGAACTCACCATATCATCTAATTTGGGTGGCGTAAAACCTGTTGAAACGCTTAAAAAAGTCGAATTACGGGAATTTACAAAATACTTGATTCCAATACGGGGGCTTAAACCATTCCAATTTGTGTGTTCAAATAATTCATTGGTATTGTTCGGAATATTTGTTTCCTGTGTCGTGCCTGTTGCCAATAAATAGCCGTTATAAAAGTAAGTTCTATCATAACGGCACGCAGCGGACAAATTTAATTTTGTTAGTAATTTAGATTCTACTTGTGCAAATAAACCAAAATTGAATAAATTACCACCACGTTCTACATAATCGGTTGATGTATAATATTTATCAGTTCCGTCTAAAATGCCATTTTTAAAGTCCGAGCCAAAATTTATTTTAAGTTTATCATTAACTTGTTTAATTGCATTTACCAAAAGCATGTAATCATAAGTAATTTCATTAACATCATAAAGTTTATACTTCTCGCCGGTTTTATTTAATCGTTCCGAACGTTGATTGTATAAATCGTGATGAAACATTGCTTTAACATTAATATTGAAATTTTTTACTTCGGTCTCGTAAGATGCCGTAAACATATTCGATAAATCATCGTAATATCCGCCATTAGGTTCGTATATTTTTGTGCCATCGCCCCTGAAATCATTATAATAGTTATAATGGAAAATTACAGAGTTTTTTGAATTAAATTGGTATTTGTATTTAATTTCAATACATCCTTCATTTAAAAATAATTTTTCCCTTGTTGTATCCGTTTCATAATGAATATAATAACCATCACCTTTACGGTAAAACATATTTGCTGTTATATAATAACCTTTATCATTTTTAATTTTGTTGTAAGAAATTGAATTTTTTGTAGCATAAGTATTGAACGACGCATAAGACATAGAAGTATTGAAATGCAAGCCCGGTTTAGGACTTTGAGTTTTTATATTGATTATTCCGCTAATTGCGTTATTTCCGAACTGCGAAGAATTTGCACCTTTAATAATTTCAATTTTTTCGGTTGTGTTTACGTTGAATAAATGCCAATTTATTCCGCCACCTGCAAGTTGATTTAAAGGCAAGTCGTCGTAAAGCACTAATACACGATTTGAACCATTAAATCCACGCATTGTTACCGAAGCATTTTTTGAGTAAATACCAGAACTTCTGTTAACATAAACGCCTGCTATGCTTTGCAATAGATTATCAATAGTTGATAGTGGAAATGTTGAAACATAAGAACTATCAATAACAGTAACGCTTGCTGGCATTTCATAGTATTTTGAATTATTTCGACTTGCAGTTATTACAACTTCGTTTAGTAATAATGTTTTGGTATTATCTTGTGCCAAAAGATTCTGAGATAAAATAAATATTATTGACATTACAAACAAATATCTCATTTTAAATAAATAGATAGACAGTGTGCAAAATTAATTGCATCACTGGTTCATAATTACTATTTCTGAATTTTATAACTTATATTTATCGTTCCTGCATTAGTTCCTGAGATATTATTTATTTTCATTATTCCATATTTACCATCATGGGTTTGAAAAGCCCAAAATTGATTTATTGTCAATGATTTTGCCTTTCTTCCACCATCGGTAAAAATGTGAGCAATAATCAAACTATCGTTATTACAATTATTAAATTCATCATTTGTAATATTAATAGGATTTCTGCTGTAATAGGTAGTGTTTTTAATATTCCAATTTTCAGGCGAAGTGGAACCGGTGAAAATACCTGTAATATTTCCGCCTGGTGATGATAAACAGTTTAAATCTTGGGTATTGAAGTAATAAAGAATATCAATAAGACTTTGATTATTAAAAGCATCGTCTTGTGTATAAATATTGCCTGTTTGGGCGTTTAAAAAAGCACCAATTGTGGAATTGTTTTGTGCGCCGATGGTAATGTTTTCTACAAAAGTTATTTCTTTGTAAGGACTTGCTTTTTTTGTAATTTTTAATGTTTTAGTTGCAGTCAAACCATCGAAATTCCGAATAATTATTTCAACATTATCTACTTCTTCTGCGGTTTTTGTTATAGTAACTTCTTTTTCCAAATACGGTGCATTTAAACCAAAGTTCAAAACATTGATAGTATCATTTAGTTTTACTTCTAAGTTTGTTAAATTACTACCATTGTTGTTATTGCAAATTACTTTAATTTTGTAACTTGTGCCAACATCAAAAGTCGTATCCGAAAATACAAAACCTGTTTCATTCGACAAGTTCAGAATAGGATTTACAGGTGTTTTTTCTTCTTTTTTACAAGAAAATGTGCAAGAAATTGCAACTACTAATAATAAAAACAGATTTTTTTTCATCTTAATAAAATTTTAAAATTTAACGTTATATAATTTATTTCATATCGCTGTGCCAAAAAAATCAATCGCTTACGATTTATTTTTATTGTTTTATTTTTTTCGCTTTTTTATAGCATGATTAATTCCAAAAGCAAGGGCTGTTCCTAATGCCCCAAAAAGAAAATGAGTAATGAATGGCAAAACAGGGCTTTTTAATAAAGACCCGTAAGGAAAACCGCTTAAAGACATAATAATTGTTCGCAAAGCGGGAATACTCATGTATGCAAGAGCACCAACTAAAATTGTAAACCAAAATTTAGCATTTTTAGTTTTAAAAACCATTGGCAAAATATCTGTTATCAAACCCGGAAACAAAATAATTAACGGCATATAAGGGTCTTTAAAACCTAAATTTGAAAACAATAAAATTGACATGCACCCTAACGAATACAAAGAACCGGAGAACTTTGCATTATAGATGTATTTTCCGGCAAATAAAAAAGCCATAAAAACTATACCATGCCTGCCAGGTATTCCAAACGGAATTCTAAGTTTTGCATGTAATACAATGGCAAAAGCCCCAAGTAAAAAAACAAGTAAAACCTTAACAACTTCAATTTCATACGCTTTCAAGAGTGATGCTGTGATTGTTGAATTTTTGTGTGTATCCATAATTTCAAATATTTATTGTGTTAAAAAATTTTTTAGTTATGTTTTTAAGAGAATTATCAATTTTGGTTCTAAGTTCCAAATAAGCATTTAGAAGATTTAAACCGTCATCGGTTAAATAGGATAATCCACCGTTTTCGCCACCCCTTTCGCTAATAATTAACTTAAAACCAAGATGTTTTTCCATTGTATGAATTTTATTCCAAGCCGTGCGAAAAGTAATATTGCTCTCTTTTGCGGCGGCTACTAACGATTTTTGGTTATATATATTTTTTAATAATTCCAACGAACTTTCGTTTATCAATTCATTTTTATTGACATCATTCAAACAAATTTTATATGCCATAAAAATGTTGTAATATTTTGAACCTTTTTTCCCTGCCATTTTTATCGATATTAAATTGATTTCATAACGATTGATAAAAAAATATCAGTTGCTTATTTGTTTAACAAATTCTTTGTTCTTTGTAATATACTTATACTCTTGATTATTAGATAATTCTACTAATAAAATTTGTTTTCCGTTTCTTAAAACAGGTCGCATCCATTCACCAACAAAAATTTTTTCATTTTCGGCAACAAAAATATTATTTTCTAAATCAAAAATATCAATTTTTGTGAAAATTTTTTGTAATTCTTTTTTAGTATAAATTCCGGCAATTTCACGAATTTCAAATTCTTCAAGCATTAAAAATCGTCCGTCATTTCCGCTTGCTCGTAAACCAACTGCGGCAAGTGAACCTATTATGCCTGTTTTTTCACCGGTCAAACCTTCCAAAAAAATATTATTTTCGACGGCAACAGCATAAGCGTCTTTCATATTTAAAACTTTTACTTTGGCATTTTTACCAAAATTTATCACTCCGTTTCCTATTTGATTGAAATTAGCAACACACAAACCGGCATCAGAACCATCAGCCGAATTTTGTATTAAAAAATTGCGGGAATAGTCAATTACTTGTTCAATGTTTTCGGTTTCAATTTCTAAACATGCCGAACTGTTGTGAGAAGTAAACGGAATGTCTTTATGCACAAATAATTGATGCCTTGTAATTCCTATGGCTTTACAATATTTTTTATCAGTTAATTCTTGTGTTAATTGTCTAACTCTCGAGCCTGTGCCTTTTGTTTTGATGTTATCAGTATCATCTATACCTATTAAATATTTCATATCCATTTATTTATTGTTTAAATGCGATGATTTGTAATATGCCCTAACGAGTGCGTGTATGAAACGTTTGGCATTTCGAAGCGATTTCCTGTCAAGTTACAACTACTTTTGATACGAGCTGAAATGCTCGATAAACCACTGACTGCCAAATGTTTTATACACGATGTTACCCAACGTAATTTTTTTAGTATTAAATGCATTGGTGAAACATAATTAGCTCTCTTTTTTTTATTTATTTAACAACTCTCTTAGAATCCATTTTTCGATACTAATTACAACAAAAATCAATGAACCGGCTACAAACGAAATAAATAAACCTTTCCCATCGAGAGAAGCTGTTCCAAACACTTTTTGCATAAACGGTGTGTATAAAAACATTGCTTGCAGAAGCAATATTGAACCAATACCTAAAAAGATAAAGCCATTACTGAAAAGACCAATTTTAAAAACCGATTCTTTCAGAGACCTACAGTTTATCAAATAAAATATTTGGAAAAATATAATAAATGTTACTGCTATACTTTGGGAACGAGCCAACGCATCTGTTTGTGCCATTCCGGTTGTAAGTGAGTAAGCATACTCCCATTTAAAAAGCACGATAGTTCCTACTGTCATAAGTATCGAAACAAAGAACACCCTAAAAGTTACAAATCCGTTGAAAAGTGCTTCATCGGGTTTACGGGGAGGACGGTTCATTATATTAGGCTCTTTTACTTCGAATGCAAGTGGTAATGCCAATGCTATGGCTGCAACTAAGTTTATCCACAACAATTGTACAGGTAACATTGGAAGTAATAATTCTTTCGTTATAGGATTAAATGGAAAGAACATAATGCCATAAATCAGTATAAATGCAAGTCCTAAATTAGTTGGCAACAAAAAGGCGAGAGACTTAAGTAGATTGTCGTAAACCCTTCGCCCTTCTTCTACAGCTGCAGCTATACTCGAAAAATTATCATCGGTAAGCACAATATCGGCCGATTCTTTCGATACCGAAGTTCCGGTAATTCCCATGGCAACACCTACATTTGATTGTTTGAGCGATGGTGCATCATTCACACCATCTCCGGTCATCGCAACAACCTCATTGTTATTTTGCAAGGCTTTTACCAAACGAAGTTTGTGTTCGGGGGCAACACGTGCATAAATATTGCTTGTTTTTACAATTTGGTCAAGCTCAGCGTCACTCATTTTCGATAAATCAACTCCTGTTACAACAGTTTCATTGTCCGAAAGGTTCAATTCCATACCAATGGCACGAGCCGTTGCATGGTGGTCTCCGGTAATCATTTTTACTGTTATTCCCGCATTATGACATGCTTTTATTGCTTCTATTGCTTCGATACGCGGAGGATCAATCATACCTATCAAGCCTATAAACTCAAATCCGTTTTCAATATCAGTAGCTGATATTTCATCGCTGTTGTTTTGTGTTTTTTGAGCTATGGCAAGAACCCGCATCCCTTTGGAACCAAGCAATTCGATTTGAGAGGTAATTTTTTGTATATCTAAGTTCACTCCTCCAATATGTGTAGAGCAACGTTTTAGCACAACCTCGGGTGCTCCCTTTAAGATAATATTGTCGTTAAGGGTTGCCATGTATTGTTTTTCCGAGTCGAACGGTATTACATCTTTTCTCGGTATTTCATGGCGTAAACCATCAATGGAAATACCCGCTTTTGCGGCTGCAACCACCAAAGCTACCTCGGTGGGGTCGCCCGATATACTGTATTCGTTTGCTGTATAAAGCACGTTTGCATCACTACAAAGCACGGCTTTTTTCAGCAAAAGTTGCATATCTTCGGGCAAGGGATCTATTTTTTTACCATCTTGTTTGAATTCTCCTGATTTATGATAGCCTACGCCGGTTACTTGAATGCTGTGGTTATAGTTCCACAATTCGCATACTGTCATTTCGTTTCGTGTAAGCGTTCCGGTTTTATCGGAGCAAATAACCGTTGTACTTCCTAAGGTTTCAACTGCAGGGAGTTTGCGAATAATGGCATTTCGTTTTGCCATGCGTTGCACCCCAATGGCAAGAGCAATTGTAACAACAGCCGGAAGACCTTCCGGAATAGCACCTACTGCCAAAGCTATTGCAAATATTAAACTTTCTTTAAGTGCATCAAATAATAGTACTCCTTGTCCCCAAGCCCGGTAGGTACCAATAACCATAATAATTACAGTAATAGCAACAATTCCAATGGTTAAGTATTTGCCAATAATACCTAACTTTTGTGTTAATGGCGTGTCTAAATCAACAGTTTCGTTAAGCATATCGGATATTTTACCAAGTTCGGTATTCATACCCGTATTTACAACTACCGCAGTAGCGGTACCCGAGACAACTAATGTGCCACTATAAACCATACATTTCCTGTCGCCAATAACGGCATCAAAATTAACTGCTTCGGTAGTTTTTTGCGATGGAACCGATTCACCAGTTAAAGCTGCTTCCTCCACTTGCAAGTTTTTTTGCTGTATAATCCGCATGTCGGCAGGAACACGATCGCCTGCTGATATCTGAACGATATCGCCAGGTACTATTTCTGAAACAGGTATGGCAATGACATTACCATTGCGTACTACCGTAGCATTTTCGGGAACCATTTTACTAAGTGCCTTTATGGCCTTACCTGCTTTGTACTCCTGAATAAAACCAATAATTGAGTTAACTATTACTACGGCAAGCACTACCAACCCGTCTGTAATTTTACCTAAAGCAGTGGCTAATGTACTTGATCCAATAAGGACCCATATCAATGGATTGTTAATTTGACGCCAAAATACTTTTAAAACACCATCTCTGTTTTTACGTATGAGCTCGTTTTTCCCATATTTTTGTCGTCTATTTTTTACCTCTTCTAACCCCAGTCCTTGAATTGAACTCCCTAATTTCTCAAGAACCTCTTTATATTCAATGGCGTGCCATTGCCCGCTTTCGTTTTTTATCATTTATGCAAACAATTAAAGTATGTTTATAAAAATTACAATGAAATGCTTTCAACAATTTTATTAAAAGTTAAAATTATAGTTGAAAAAAATAATCCGAAATATAAAAATGTTCCCAAAACGGAAAAATATCCCAGGAGAATTATAATTCCATCCTTTTGAATAATTCCTATTGATAGAAAAAGAATAATTAATGCCGGCAAAGTATTACTAAAGGGCATTAGTCCTAAAGGTATCATTAGCAAAATAGAACCAAACAAAATCAAAAAACCATTGATTTTACTTGCAATTTTGTTACATGTTATGAGTCTAAAACGATGCGGCTTGCTTATTTTTTCTAAAAAATAAAACCACTTTAACCCTTTGTTTAAAGCAGTGCGTAACTTTTCCGATGGGAATGACTTGTTTTTTATAGAAGAAGGTAACCACAAACTTTTATTTAAGAAATTACTTATTCCTATAAAAAAAATTATGCCTCCAAAAACAGTACTAATACCAGGTATTGACACTGGAATTAGAAATATTATAGATAATATTGATGCAAATATTAATAAACCGTCGTTTCCTAATAGGTTTATTATTTCAGATAATGTCAGATTTCTGTCAGGTATTTTACTAATTATTTTTTTTACTTTTTCTAATAATGTATTGTCAAAAAAATCATCTTTTTTCAAAAAGACAACTAATTCTCTATTTTTAACTTGCAACTCTTGTGACATAAAAATAAATTATTTCCAAACAGATTCAATAGAATTACTTTTAAAAGTCAAAAAGCTCTCCTAAGAGTCCTTTCTTTTTTTTGTAACGATAGTCGTTGTCACTTGAATGATATTGCTTGCCATGAAACATATCATTTTGTGGGGTTTTAAGATTTTGAGTTGACCGTTCAATGATTTTATCAAGTTCACCGCGGTCAAGCCAAACACCTCGGCATTCAGGACAGTAGTCAATCTCTATTCCGTTACGGTCTGTCATAACCAGATTTACATCTTTGCAATTTGGACATTTCATTTTTTTAGTATTTAGTTGGTTAATAATTATTTGCTTAAAGGTTTTGTAACTTTATTAACTACAGAATCAAGTTTAGTGGATGATTTCTGTATAAGTGAATCAAGTTTTATTACCTTTTGATGTTCTTTATCGATTAGCGAATCGAGAGTTAAAACTTTATCGACCTCTTGGTTTAGCAATGAGTCTAATGATTCTGTTTTTTTCAACAACTTGTCAATTTTTTCATCAACTCTTCTATTCACATCACCACAGGAGATAAGAAAACCTGCAGTTAATAAAACCACGAGGGTAATTCTTAAATTTTTTAGCATAATTCAATTGGTTTTAAATTTTTACAATTAACGTAATTTTTTTTAAATTATTTGCTGTCTAACGAATGAAAAAAGTTTATACTTAGCCATATTCGGTTTCTTGGGTCTCCATCGATAAATGAATCCAACCTATAGTCGATACCAATTTCCAAATCATTTACTGAAGAAAAAGAATACCCTAGAAGAGCTACGCCTCTGATTTCCAAGTCATATTCATGGCCCTGCCAGGAATTTAGATATTCATTGTTAATTTTCAGATAAAACTCTTTCACATCGAGCGACTGTCCTTCCAACGGGATTTCGGATGATATTCGATACCGAAGCCTAAGTTCGGGCTTGCTATTGTTTGCAAATGTTTGGTCCGTCATTACCCTGTGAGCCATTCGAAAGCCAGAATACTTTTTGCTAAAACTAATTTGCTGAATTGCTCTGTGTTCAAACTCACCATCTTCGGCTCTTAGTAAATATCCTCCGCCAACTGAAGTATTTGGCGCAATTCGTTTTGTTACAACCAACGAAAAGTCTGTGAGTAAATAATCGTATTTCAGTTCCTGGTTATAGATGGACTGCCTCGATTCAGCCTTAAAATTTGCCGACCAGTTCTTTGGGAATTTCTTAATTATATTTATTGACGGAATTATGCCATACTGAAAGCTGCTTTGTGCATTACAAAATACCGACATTGCAGAAAGAATGAATATGAGTAGACTTTTTTTCATTTTTAGTAATCAATAGTATCTTTTCTCTTTGAAATTATTTGATTGCTTTCCACATATTCACCTGTTTCTGAGAACAAGTATTCGAGCATGATATAGTTCCCGTCCAGTTTAGTCGAAATTACAACTTCAAAGTTTATTGTAATACCATTAGTGTTATTCCTATTCTCTCTTAAAAACCTCAGTACCAAATTTCTATCCCCGGAATACTGCACTTGAACCTTTTCAATTTTATGCTTTTTATGCCTTTGTGATAAAATTCCTGATATTTTCGAAAAAGCATCAGAGGGTATTTGGTTTGGTTTTACCACTATTTCAACATCCTGAAATATTCCGTTCTCACTAAACTCGATGCTATGTCTTTCATTTTTAAATTTTGCCTTGGCCTCAATGGTTACATCATTTAATCCTATTTCCTTATACCATTTAACTTTGGAGTCGAAGGTCATTGAGTCGACAAAAGCAAGAGCACTCGAGGGTACATCTTTTGCCTTAATTCGGAATTCTTTTTCATATTTCGATTGGGAAAACCCTTGAAAACTTAATAGAAATATTACGCTAATAGCAAGTATATTTTTTTTAAGTAATATGCTCACACCCCTATTGCCATTATAGGTTTTAAATGAGGTTTCACAATCATTCTTATGAATTAATAAAGTGTTTGCAAATTCTCTTTCCATGATTTTACTCTTATTATTTGTTTCACTGTTTCTCCCTTTTTTAGTGCACACCCCTACGTTTCTGTCCGCCTGCAATAATTCTAAGTTTCATATTTGATAATACTAATGTTTCCATGTAGTTTTTTTTCTTATTATTATGTTGGGTAACGATTGAGGCTAAAAGCTGGCGGGCATTTCGGAGCACATCACTGTCAACCTGCGATAAAGTTTATTATTTGTACGGATCTTCAAATTAGCACTTTTCGCCCGCTTGCTTTTTAGCCTTTGTTAT
>Ga0209720_1000047_pt1 | contig 122388 bp, 83 predicted proteins | sample AD_JPNMR3_MetaG_FD_184426 | JGI IMG/M metagenome (GOLD analysis project Ga0209720, IMG submission 184426) | Active sludge microbial communities of municipal wastewater-treating anaerobic digesters from Japan - AD_JPNMR3_MetaG (SPAdes) (version 2) | ecosystem: Engineered > Bioreactor > Anaerobic... | reverse complement strand
AAAATGCCTAAATCAGGAGGCTGGCTTAACTCTGTCAAAGTTGTAATGGGATTTATCATTCTTGCATTTTCTTTAAAATATTTTTCCAATATTGACCAAAGTTATAACCTCGGTTTAATGAGCAGGGAATTTTATCTGGCAATTTGGATAGTAATTTTTGTTTTAATGGGATTCTATTTGTTGGGAAAAATAAAATTCAAACATGACAGTGATGTTCACCATGTGGGATTCTTTAGATTGCTTTTGGCAATGTTTTCGTTTATTGTAGCTTTATATTTATTCCCCGGAATGTTCGGTGCAAATTTAAGTAGCGTTTCAGGATTGATTCCGCCAAAAACGTCTCAAAATTTTGATTTAACTATTAATTCAACCACTATAGCAACAGATGAATCTGAACTTTGTGAGACACCAGAATTTTCTGATAAAATGCACCTTGCTTATGGTATGAAAGGATATTTCTATTATGATCAGGCTTTTGAATGTGCAAAGTCGCAAGATAAACCGGTATTATTATATTTCACAGGTCACTCTTGTGCTAATTGTAAAGAAATGCAGGCCTCTGTTTGGGATAACGATCAGGTTAAGGAAATTTTTAATAACGAACTTGTTTTAGCTGCTTTATATGTTGACGAGAGATCTGTTATATTACCAAAACCAAAACAATTTATTTCGTCAAGAGATAAAAAACTTAAACAAAAACTTGGCGAAGCAAATGCCGATATAGAAATCGTTAATTTCGAAACAAACACTCAACCTTATTATGTATTAATTAGTCCTGATGGTAAAGTTCTCACTAACCCAATTGGATATAATACTAATGCTGAAGAATTTCTTAAGTTCTTACGTGATGGAATTGAAGAATTTAAGAAAATCAAAGAACTAAATGAATAAAAAAAGGGGGAGATTTTCCCCTTTTTTTTTGCCAACTTTACAAAAAAATATAAACATAAATCTTCAAAGCAATTATTGTGTTTCTAATTTTTGAAATTCATATTCAAAATTATGTTGTTATTTTTTTTAATAGGAATAACTAATCAGCTATATTCTTTTATTACCTGTATTAATTAAAAGTGTTTTAAAATTTATATGTTAATTTTTTTTAAGCAATTAAAATTCATATTCAAATTTATGTTGTTAGAATTTAGCCGAGATTTAAAAAGAACCAATGGAAATTTTTGTTGTTACAGGTTCATGAATTTTTACTTTGAGGATTCATATTCAAAATTATGTTGTTAAATTTTTTTATAAAAATTAAACTTTACGATATGCAATTAAAAACATTGAAGCTATAGTGATTGATCTTGGTACTTTTATTGAAAATGTATTTATGAAATTTTTCAAATACGGTGAAGCTTATAATTAGAACTTTTAAAATTAAAAGCATATAAATTCAGATTATTTACCTGAATTTATATCAGAAAAAATTATACTTGTTATGTTAAAGAAAAAAAGTATTAAGATAAAATTTAAAAATTCATTTTTTATAAATGAATTGCTTCATTATGAGCAGCAGCTGCAGCTTCCATAATTGCTTCAGAAAGACTGGGATGAGGATGTATTGATTTAATTAAATCTCTGGCCTTGCCTTTCAGTTTTTTCATAACAACCATTTCTGCAATCATTTCTGTGATATTGTCGCCTATAAAGTGTGCTCCAAGTAATTCGTCAGTATTAGCATCGAACAAAAGTTTTACAAAACCATCTTTATTTCCTGAGGCAGCAGCTTTACCGGAAGCGACAAACATAAATTTTCCAACTTTGTATTCAATGTTTTTTTCTTTCAGTTGTTTTTCTGTAAAGCCAACGGATGCTATTTCGGGAACGCAATAAATACATGAAGGAATATTATTGTAATCAATAGGTTCGGGTTTAAGACCGGCAATATTTTCAACACAGCAAATTGCTTCTGCTGATGCCACGTGTGCTAATGCCGGACCTGGAATAACATCTCCTATTGCAAAAACACCTTCAATGTTTGTTCTGTAATATTCGTCAACAATTATTTTACCGTATTCTGTTTTTACACCTAATTCTTCTAAACCAATATTTTCAATGTTTGCAGTTACACCTGCTGCTGATAAGACAACATCACATTCAATACTTCCTTCTCCTTTTTTATCAGTGTAATGAACCACGCATTTATTATCAATAACTTCTGCCTTATTTACAGCTGTTGAAGTCATTATTTTTATTCCAAGTTTTTTAAATGATCTGGCAAGTTGCTTTGAGACTTCTTCATCTTCGAGGGGAACAATTTCCGGAAGATATTCTATCAAAGTAACATCTGTCCCCATAGAGTTGTAGAAATACGCAAGCTCGGTTCCAATAGCTCCACTGCCAATGACTACCAAGCTTTCTGGTAATTTTTTTAAACTCAGGGCTTCGCGATAACCTATAATTTTTTCACCGTCTTGTTCTACTCCTTTTAAATTTTTACTTCTTGCTCCGGTTGCTATTATTATTTTATCGGCTTCAATAAATTCAATACTACCATCAGCCTTTAATACTTCAATCTTTTTGTCTTTAGTGAGTTTGCCAAATCCGTTTATGAGTGTAATTTTATTTTTTTTGAAAAGAAAATCTATACCTTTGCTCATGTTAGAAGCTACTTGTCGGCTTCTTTCAATAACTTTTTCGAAATCCGCCTTAAAATCTCCTGAATTAACTATTCCATAATCTTCGGAATGTTTGAAATAATTTAATATTTGAGCACTTTTAAGTAACGCTTTGGTAGGAATACATCCCCAATTCAAACAAATTCCACCTGTTTCAGCTTTTTCAATTACTGCTGTGTTCATCCCAAGTTGTGAGGCTCTGATTGCGGCAACGTAACCGCCCGGACCGCTTCCAATTACTACTAAATCAAATTTCATATTTTTCATTTTTTTTTAGACAGACATAAAATTTTTTAAAATTTTTTCAAAATAAACATTTTTTTCTGTAAAATTGTTTATATTTACGCAGCGAAAAAATAAACACATCATAAACTGAATTATATGGAAAAATGCATTTTGGTACCCTTCGATTTCAGTAATGAAGCTAATTATGCTCTTGATCACGCTTTTCAGTTAGCTCGCATTCCTCAGTATCCTATACACATGTTGTTTGTTGTTGATAAAGAGTCGAAAATAGCTGATTGGCAGGAAGAACTTCAAAAAATTGCTGATGAATATGCAAAAAAATATAATTATCCAAAGTTTATTGCAGTGGTTAAAGCAGGGAATCTCTTTAAAACTATTTATAATTACGGCGTTGAATCTAATGCTTATGTTGCAGTTATGGGAACTCATGGATTAAAAACAATAAACCGTGCAATGAAAGTTATTAAAGGCTTTGTTAAGATTCCTTTTATTCTTGTACAGCGCCCTTTGAACTACGGTGATTATGATAAGATTTGTGTTCCGATTGACGGCAACAAAAAATCCAGAGCAAAATTTCTTTGGGTTAAATACTTGAATCATCTTTTCGAAAGTAAAGTATATATAGTTTATCCCGAAGAAAAAGATTCGATGGAAAGAGAAAACATAAACAGAAATATTCTGTTTGCAACTTCTATTTTCGCTGATGACGGGATTGATTTCGAAGCTAAATCCCTACCAAAAGAAAATTATGCGGATAATCTTTATGATTACATGGCAGAAATTCAACCTGATATTGTTTTATTTATGACCGATAAATACAAAGAACACATTACAAAATTAAAACGCCCGCGAAATATTGAATTGTACAAAAAAACTCCTATTATGTGTGTTAATCCTCGTACTGATATTGTTAAACTTGGCGGATTTAGTTATTAGAATGTTGACCTAAATAATTTAGCCTCCTATATGGAGGCTTTTTTATTATGAACATTTCCCATTTTTGGTTTGAATTCAGTGGAATAATATTTTTTCTTTCTATCTTTTTAAAACCCAAATATGATTTCTTAACAATTTGATTTTATTCTCTTCTTCGAGTTGTTTTAATTGTCTGCTTATTACTTCTCTGCTTGAATTGAGCTCGTTTGCAATTTCTTGATGAGTCATTCTTATAATTCCTGAAGATTTTTCTGATCGAATAACAAGAAATTTTAAAAGTCTGTCTTTTAAATTCAAAAACGCAATACTGTTTATATTATCAATTAATTCGTCGAATTTTTTTCTGTAATTATCAAAAACAAATGCTCTCCAAACTTTATAATTAGCAATCCAATTATTCATTTGTTGTGCAGGAATAGCAAAAAACTCAACATCAATTGCTGCAACTGCATGCACATTTGATGTATTATTGTTTATGCAACACGATACCGACATTGCACATATATCACCTCGATATAAAGAATATAAATACAAACCATTTCCATTGGAATCAACTCTGAAAATTTTTATTTCTCCTTTTGTTACTAACGGAATATAACTTATTCTATCTCCCTGTTTTATAATTTCAGTACCTTTCGGATATTCAAGAAGTTTTGCATCATTTAAGAGTTCGGTGAGAAACTTTTCATCATTAAGTTGAGGAAAAATCTGTTTTAAAACTTCAATCATTTTTATTGTTTTTTAATGAATTAATAATTCGAAAATATTAATAAAAACCGAATTTTTTTTATTTTTGAAAAAATTTTTAACACGTTAATAACTAAAAATAAAAAGACAGATGACAAAGATTAAAAGAGTTTATACCTTCGGAAACAAAGAAGCAGAAGGTGATGGCAAAATGAAAAACTTACTTGGCGGAAAAGGGGCAAACCTTGCTGAAATGAATTTAATTGGAATACCGGTTCCTCCTGGATTTACAATTACTACAGAAGTGTGTACTGAATATAATCAGTATGGCAAGGAAAAGGTTGTTGAATTATTAAAAGAAGAAGTTGAAGCTGCGATTAAAAAAGTTGAATCCATTATGGGTTCAAAATTTGGTGACGAAGAAAACCCTCTGTTAGTTTCGGTTCGTTCGGGAGCAAGAGTTTCTATGCCCGGAATGATGGATACTGTTTTGAATTTAGGTTTAAATGACAAAGCAGTTATCGGAATTGCAAAGAAAACCGGCAACGAACGATTTGCATGGGATTCTTATCGTAGATTCGTTCAAATGTTTGGTGATGTTGTAATGGGAATGAAACCCGAAAACAAAGAAGATCATGACCCATTCGAAGAAATTCTCGACGAAATTAAACATAACAAGGGCGTTCAGAATGACACAGATTTGAGTGTAGAAGATTTAAAAGAAGTTGTTACAAAATTTAAAGAAATTATTAAAGTTAAAACAGGAAAAGACTTCCCGACAAATCCATGGGATCAATTATGGTCGGCAATTATGGCTGTTTTTGATTCATGGCAAAATCCTCGTGCGAAATATTATCGTGCATTGAATCAGATTCCGGAAGAATGGGGAACTGCTGTTAACGTTCAAGCAATGGTGTTTGGGAATATGGGAAATAGCAGTGCTACAGGAGTTGCCTTTACCCGTGATGCAAGTACCGGCGAAAATATTTTCAATGGTGAATATCTTGTAAACGCTCAGGGCGAAGACGTTGTTGCAGGTATTCGTACACCTCAACAAATTACTCTTGAAGGTTCCAGAAGATGGGCTGTTCTTGCTAACATCAGCGAAGAAGAAAGAAAAGCTAAATATCCTTCACTAGAAGAAACTATGCCTGAAGCTTATGCAGAACTATTTGCGATTCAAAAAAAACTCGAAGAACATTATCGTGACATGCAGGATATAGAGTTTACCATACAGGAAGGTAAACTTTGGCTTTTGCAAACACGTAATGGTAAACGTACCGGTGCTGCTATGGTTAAAATTGGCATGGATTTGTTGCGTGAAGGTAAAATTGATGAAAAAACTTTAGTATTACGCCTCGAACCAAATAAATTAGATGAATTATTACATCCTGTTTTTGATAAAGCCGCCATTAAAGCCGCTAAAGTAATGGCAAAAGGATTGCCGGCCTCTCCTGGAGCAGCAACAGGTCAAATTGTTTTCTTTGCTGACGAAGCTAAAAAGTTTCCAAAATCAATTCTCGTGAGAATCGAAACTTCTCCAGAAGACCTTGAAGGTATGAATATTGCTCAAGGAATTCTTACTGCCCGCGGAGGTATGACTTCTCACGCTGCTGTTGTTGCCAGAGGTATGGGTAAATGTTGTGTTTCAGGTGCCGGTTCTATTAAAATTGATTATAAAAACCGCACTCTCGAAATGAACGATAAAATTTATAACGAAGGCGACTGGATTTCTCTTAACGGTTCTACAGGAGAAGTTTATGATGGAAATATCAAAACTATTGATCCTGAACTTAGTGGTGATTTCGCCGAAATTATGAAACTCGCCGATAAATATACTCGCATGAAAGTTCGTACTAATGCCGATACCCCATACGATGCCAAAGTAGCAAGAGAATTCGGAGCACAAGGTATTGGACTTTGTCGTACAGAACACATGTTCTTCGAAGGGGAAAGAATCAAAGCTATGCGTGAAATGATTCTCGCTACTACCGAAGAAGGACGTCGTAAAGCTTTGGATAAATTACTTCCATATCAAAGAGCTGACTTCGAAGGTATTTTCGAAGCTATGCAAGATCTGCCGGTAACTGTAAGATTACTTGACCCTCCTTTACATGAATTCGTGCCTCACGAAGAATCTAATCAAAAAGAAATGGCCGAAGAAATGGGAATTAGCATCGAAGAAGTAAAACATATCGTTGAAAGCCTTCACGAATTTAACCCAATGCTCGGACATCGTGGTTGTCGTTTGGGTAATACATATCCCGAAATTACCGAAATGCAGGCTAGGGCTATTATCGAAGCTGCAGTTAATCTCAAAAAACGCGGTATAAATGCTATTCCTGAAATTATGATTCCTCTCACAGGAACTGTTCAGGAAATGAAAATGCAGGAAAAAATTGTTAGAGATACTGCCGAAAAAGTATTTGCTGAAAAAGGCGAAAGAGTTGACTATCTCGTTGGTACTATGATCGAAGTTCCAAGAGCTGCTTTGGTTGCCGATAAAATAGCAGAACATGCCGAATTCTTCTCTTTTGGAACAAACGACCTCACACAAATGACATTCGGATATAGCCGCGATGATGCCGGAAAATTCTTACCAATTTATTTACAAAAAGGCCTTCTGAAAAATGATCCTTTCCAGATTCTCGATCAGGAAGGTGTTGGGCAACTTGTTAGAATGGGTACCGAAAGAGGACGCCAAACACGTCCGAATTTGAAAGTTGGTATTTGCGGAGAACACGGTGGAGAGCCATCATCGGTTGAATTCTGCAATTCTGTGGGTATGGATTATGTTTCATGCTCGCCTTTCAGAGTTCCTATCGCTCGTCTTGCTGCTGCTCAAGCAAATTTAAAACAATCTTAATTCAATATTTTTTTAAGAGCTTCAGGCTTGCCTGAGGTTCTTTTTATTTAAAAAATTAACTATGGAAATAACAGGAAAACTTATTTCAAAATTACCTCCAATAACAGGAGAGGGTAAAAATGGTCAGTGGAAAAAACAGAATTTCGTTATCGAAACAATTTCTGATTTCCCCAAAAAGATTTGTTTTGTTGTTTGGCAAGATAAAGCAGATTTAAGTAGTGTTGTAGAATCTGATATAGTAAGAGTTTATTTTGATATAGAAAGTCGTGAATATAACGGTAATTGGTTTACTGATTTAAAATGTTGGAAAATTGAACTTGACAAACCCGGAACAGGAGAACAATATCAACCACCTGCTTTTCTCAATACAGAGGATATAAATATTGTTGATATTGATATTGAGAATGATCCGGGAGATGATTTGCCTTTTTAACTAAACTTTTTTAGAGCTAGATTGTTATTAAAACAAAAATAAAAATATGGATATTCTGGAATTAATTAAAAAACGCCGTAGCCCAAGAGGTTTTTGGGACAAAGATATAAGCGACGAAGATCTCGAAAAACTTTTTGAAGCAGCTCGTTGGGCAGCATCATCTTATAACAGCCAGCCGTGGAGATTTATTTATGGCAAAAAAAGTAAAAATCCCGAAGTATTTGATAGTATTTTTAGCATATTAACGGAGTTTAATCAAGCTTGGGCAAAGGCGGTTCCTGTTTTAATCTTATCTATGGCCACAAATAAATACGAAGCTAATGGTCAGGATTATAAGCACTCCTGGCATGATTTAGGTTTAGCTGTGGCTAATATCGCTTTAACTGCCGAATCATTAGGTTTTAACGTTCATATAATGGGAGGTTTTGATGCTGATAAAGCTCGAGAAATTTTTAATATTCCCGATAATATTGATCCTGTTTCCGTTATTGCATTAGGTTATGGAGGACTTCCAGGCAATTTGCCTCTTGATATTTATAAAATGGAAATTGCTCCAAGAATCCGTAAAGAAATATCTGAATTTGCTTTCGATAAGCCTTTTACTAAAATTTAATGATTTTTAGTCAATTTATAGTTATAAAGTTTATTACTTATAATTTTATTTAAGAGTATTTTGTTACTTAATACAAAAAAAAGCCACAATTTGTGGCTTTTTTTTAGAATGTTTAATGAATATTTTATTTTTCATCTACTTCTGTAGATAGATTAACAAATTTTCTTTGAATAAGTTCTTTACCAGTATTATTTATTCCACTTGATTTAGTTGTGGTAGTTGTTTTTAATTCGCTGGATATAACAATTATTTCTTCTGGAAGAGATTTAATTTCAGCAGCATTTACTTCAACTTTTCCAGAATTTATAGATTTTAAGTTATTATCTGTTTCTTTAATTTCAGTTTCTGTATCCGGAGGAGTATCGAATCTTAATTGTGAGCCATCCCACCACATTGGAGTACCATCGTTTTGAGTATCACTATCGTTATGCAGATATGTATCGAGACGGGAATCAAATTCTTTTGAAAGAATTTCTTCAGGAATAATCGGATTTTCGTAACCTTTACGTACTCCTACAGCTATCCAGCTAAATGTTAGATCTTTCTGTGAATCCTGAGAGTCATCAATTACCGTAAATTCTGTTGCTGATACCTGTTGCAAATACAATACTGCCGGACGTCCCATAGGACTTACTGTTACTATTATAGGTTCTTCTTCCGAAACCAATTCTGAGAATTCTTTTTTGAATTTAATAGTAATTTTTCCATTTGTCATTTTTGCAACTCCTCTGTCCAAAATGTCAACACTTGTTGAGGTTGGAACATAGGTGGCAATTCTTGTTTCGGACTGTGGAACATCTTGTACTTGAGTGATTACATTATTAGTGATTTGTTTTCCATCAACATAAATTGCATATCTTTCTCCTTTTAGAGCCATCCCGTAAATTTGACCTCTGAATACCGATCCGAATAAACTCCCAAATCCTGCTACACCAACTCCATTCCAAACATTATTATTGCTCTTTCCACCTCCTGAGTCATAAGCTGTGGAGCCGTAAACTCCGTTATATGTTCCTCCACTATTTCTATATCCTAAAACTCCCCATGATGAAGGAGGATTATCTGTAGATGAACCACCTATAACACCCCCGTGTCTGTTAGCATGATTATTTGCGTATCCACCTACTCCAAAATTATATGCATTCCCCCAAAAATTATAACCAACTACTGCAATTCTTGTGTTATTTATTCCATAGCCATTACCAGAAACATTATTGTTTCTATAACCATAAACAGCATAAGAATTAGCACCACTTCCAGTATTTTGACCATATACACCAATACTTTGACCTGTTCCTGAAGATGTACCAAGTATCCCTATACTGTTAGTTCCGGAAGATTGTCCCTGAACACCAACACCGGTGGCATTGTTGCAGGCAGCTATTAATCCTTTCCCATTATTTATCGAGGCATCTGTAAAAGCTGAAATTGATGTGTTTGAGTAGTAATCATTACCAGTACCTCCTAAATTAGCCTTAATAGTAGCACCAGCAGTTTGATTATTTCTTGCATCTAATGCAAAGCCTTGAGAACTTCCGTCATTTGAAGCAGTATTTGCAAAATATCCTGCTGTACCTGGAGCATAAGTTGCTTCTCCGGCAACGCTCCATCCTTGAGCTCCATCGGTATAACCATAAACTCCTGTACCGGTTGATGATGCTCCAAAAACTCCAATAGCCAAATCCCCGGTTGGAGCATAACCTATTATACCGGTTCCATTGGTTCCAATTGATTGTCCGTAAATTCCTACTGCACCATTAACATTAGTATAAGCATTAAGAGGATCTGTATATGTTGAATTTGCCAAAGCTGATATTAGGTCACTAGCTCCAATTTGAGTATTAGTACCAAAAAGGTATTGATTCCCTGTGTTAAAATAGCTCATAGCACTACCTCTAAGCACAATATTATCTGTTCCATCAGTACCGAGCATTCTGATAACTCCGTATCCTGGAGCACCGCCACTTGCTCCCATAAATATGCGGGGATTGGTTAATCCATAACCACTAACCTGAAATGCATCTGTAGCAGCAGTGCCATAACCCACCATAACTTGTCCCGAAGAGGTTATTCGCAATCTTTCTGTACTATTAGTTGAAAAACTTAATTGATTAGCACCACTGCGGTACATACCCATTGTTGTATTGCTATTAAAAGAATAAACCGGAGCAGCAGCTGTTCCATCGTTATATGCTAATAATAGCCCGGTATTGGTAACTCTAAAACTGATACTGTTATTTGTTCTTATGTCTAAGGAGACATTATCTGTTGTACCAATAAAGTTTGTTCCTGCAACAGTGCCACTATTACCGGTTAATTGCCAGGCTGTACCCGAAGTTACCGGGGTGCCAAAAGTTCCATCTCCTCGTAATACATCATTAATGTTGCCCGTAAAGTTGGTAACAGCTAAAACCCCGAGACTATTGGTACCTAGTATTGCGTTATTAGGTCCAGATGAATAAGTATTAAATCTTATACGTCCTTCTACATGAAATTTAATTGTATCTCCAAATGATGTGTACGGAATTGTTCCAACCCCAACTCCACCAGTTTTAATAACACAAAAAGCTAAATCTCCATTGCTTTCTTCAACTTTTAAAATGTAATCATCTGCAGCTTGTAATGAAGAACGCCCTCTAATTCTAAAATCAATGTCATCACTAACAGGCGAATTAAAGTAAAATCTCTGATAATTACTTATTCGAATGACTTCTGTGTTATTGGTTTTAATAACAAAATCTTGATTATCGGTAGTTCCAATAAAATTTATGTTTGGATCAGTTCCGCTGTTACCTGTAGTTCTCCAAGCTAAATTGTTTACTGGTTCAAAAGAACCGTTGCCCAATAAAACATCAGAAGCATTACCTGTAAAGTTGGTAATGGATAAATCTCCGGTATTGTTTGTACGTAGAAAAGCCCCATAAATACCAGAGGTATAATTACCAAATCTTACTGTACCGGTTGTGTGTAACTGCGCTGCCGGTGAAGTTGTGCCTAACCCAACATTTCCATCACTGCGGACATACATTCTGCTTGAGCCATTCGCATCAAGGTTTAAAATGTATGCATCATTTGCTGTTCTTGTTGTTGAAATTAACACTCCATGGGCATTTGCTGAGTTTGCAGTGTTTCTAAATCTTGCAACTCTGTTTGTGCCATTAAAAGCTACATCTATTGTATGTGCCGGGGTTGCTGTTCCAACTCCCAGTCTCGAATTTGTATTGTCCCAGTACAAATTTGCATTCGAACTTAATGAATTTGTACCATTCCAAAATGCTATTCGAGTAGCGGTACCATTTCCGATTAAACTTTCCCCCTGAACTGATAATCTTACCCAATTACTCCCATCGTAATAATAAAATCCGGGATTATTGTTAGTTTGATAAATCACCAATCCCGTAGCAGGATTACTGATTGCATCTCGCTGAGCCTGCGTCATTCGCGGTATAAGAACTCCTGAATTTGTTGACGAAACATCAAGCATAGCTGAAGCATCAGGATTAGTTCCCAAATTGTTTATTGCAACTCCTTGAGAATTTGCTTCATAATAAAATAAAACTGTAAAAGCTAATTGCAATAATGAAAAAAGTAGAAATTTTTTCATAATTACCAGATTTTTATATTTAACTAATAACGCAAATTTATAGAAAAAGTTTACGTAAATTTATTAAAAATCTAAAATTTTAAGATTTTGAATATAAATAAAAATTTTTAAAATATAAAAAAATATTCTTAAATACTGATAAAAATACCTTTTAGTATAAATTTAGTATTTTTTTTAACATCTTAAATATTCACTGATAATTGCTTTTAAAATAATTAAGGATTAATTATCAACTTTTTTAATCTTCTAATTATTATTAATTAATAGCAAAAAAGCTGTCTGTTCAGGCAGCTTTTTCAGCTTTGTTATTTTTGAATTATAAAGTTTTTTCGTATAATTTGATTGTTCAAATCCTCTATTTCAATAATTTACCAACTATTTTCGAGAAAATCTATGCTGAAACTTGTATCTATACTGTTTGAATTTGCTATGTAGCAAAGTTTTACGGTAATATCATATATTGAAATTTTCTTGTTGTGGTTTTAGAGCTGATATTTATTATGGAACTTTGTGATTAGGATAAATAAAAACATTTGTTAAAACTTCGGAATTTATGTCTGTAACAACAACGCAATCTGATAAATCGGAACAAATGTTAAGTGTTATAATTACTGCATAGTTTGCGATAGCATTAGGAGTGAAAATTTGTTGAGTAGCTCCGATTATATTTTCTTGAATAAAACAATCAATCCATTGATATTCTGGATTTTCGGGATATGCAAACAAAATATTATCTGCAATTGAAATATAAGCATTGGGAGTTTGATTTACAATAATTTCCACACTTTCCACTGCTGAACATACTCCACCGTTAAAAACTGTAATATCGGATATTCCTGCATTTGCAATTGAAGCGTTATTTATCACAATTGATGAAGATTGACTTGTGAAATTTACCGGTCCTTGCCATTGATAATTCAAGCCTTCGGATGCTATAAAATTAATAGGTGTCCCGGAACAAACCGGAGAGTTTGTTGAAATATTAACCTGAGGATAGTCTTCGACAACGATGAAATTTGTAGTAACAGCTGCAGTACAACCTGAAGAAGTACTTACCGTAACAAAATAAGTTCCGGAGTTATTTAATTGTGCATTTGGGATTAAAATATTTTGTTGATTTGATGAAAACCGTATGGCCCCGGCCAATCATAAGAATCTCCGCCTGATGCGTTAATAATTAAATCCGAACCTACACAAATAGGACCGTTAAATGTAATAACGGGTACAGGTGAATTCGGACAGGAAATTGTGGCTGCCCAGCCGACATAAGTAACCGAACCAGCTGATATAAATCTTAAGGTTAGAGCTGTACCAGAAGATGTTACAATTCCCGGAGAAATATACCCGGAATAAGTTACAATCAATGGAGCGGTCGTGTTATATCCATCGTAAATATGCAATCTATCAACACTTTCTATTGTAAATTGTTGGAGATTTATCTGTATTACACAACCATCGTTTGCAACAAATGTTACAGTACTGTTTTCATTGTTGGAATAATTAGCATTTTGTCCTCAACTGTGGTAAAAAATTCCCGAACAAGTTGTTATTGTTCCTGAGCTCATGTTGTAGGTTTGAACAATAATTAAATTTACAAAAGCTAATAAAAAGAAACTAATTGATAAAGAAATTTCATAATTAGTTTTTTATATTTAATTACATAAAATTTATACCATCTATCAAATCATTTGCCAATTTTAAAATAATTATTTCATGTAAATGTAATGAAGATTTTTATTTAATTTAACGAATATGAAAATAACATAAATAAGCAAAATTATAGAACAGCGTAATTATTTTATTTAAATAACTTGCTTGTAAGTCTTTTAAAAGAAGTATTAAATATAATTTTATAATAAAAATGTAAAATTTGGTAATAATTTGCTTAATTTCGTTAAGAAAATTTTAACATTTATGGAGAATAATGCAACTATTTGTTAAGACTTTGCGTTTAAATGTTTTGAGGTAATTTTTAATTAGATATTTATGAGAAAAATTTACATTTTATTAGGAATTGTTGTGTTTTTTGCTATTTCAGTTTTTAAATTGCATGCACAACCAAGTCAGGGAGGTACTCCGCCAAGTATTGAATTTGGCATAAAGACCGATTTAGTGGTAAAGGAGTTTGTTCCTGCTCAGAGCTTAAAAACATTGCAAGCTCAGGATTTACAAGATGCTAAACAGGGGCTCCCTATGCGAGCCGGAGTTTCAGTGCCAGTGGCTAATCTTGGTTTGGACAAAGGAGGAACATGGACACGACTTCCTGATGGCCGAATGATGTGGCAGTCCAGATTGAAATCTTCGGGAGCCAGCTCACTTGGTGTTGTTTTTGAGGATTTTTATATTCCCGAACAAGCAGAGCTGTATTTGTATGATGTAAACAAACGAATGATAATTGGAGCGTTTACCTCAGAAAATAATCATCCAAGTTTACAATTTTCTACACATGTCTTACCCGGTGATGAAATTATTATAGAATACGTTGAACCTTTCAATATTAGTGTTCAGCAGGTTAAACCGCAAAATCCGGATGGAAAAGTAAATGTTTATACAATTAACTCTGAACCAGATAATTATAGATCAAAGGGATCTTTTAGAATTTCTGAATTAATGTACATCTATAATGATAAAATATATAGTCAAGCAAAGGATTTGGGAGATTCAGGTACTTGTGAAGTTAATATAAATTGTTCTCCTGAAGGTGATGGCTATCAGGTTCAGAAGAGGGGTATAGCAAGAATTCTTTTTAGAGAAGGAGCTAATTGGTATTATTGTTCAGGTACACTTATTAATAATACAGCGAATAACGGGCAGCCGTATTTCTTAACAGCATACCATTGTGGAGCCTCTGCTTCAGCTGCCGATAAAAACGTATGGCAATTTTATTTTAACTATGAAAGGCCAGGATGTGCAAATACAGGAACCCCACCTAACAACATGATTACTGGTTGCACGATGAAAGCAAGTGGAGATATTTCCGGTGGTAGTGATTTACAATTAGTAATGTTAAATACAACACCTTCGCTTAGCTGGAATCCATATTATAATGGTTGGGATAGAAACGCTACAGGTTCAGCAGGTGGAGTTGGTATTCACCATCCATCAGGTGATGCAAAGAAAATTTCTACTTACACAGGAACTCCCGGAACTGGAACATGGTCAGGTGGTGCTACCAATGCACACTGGACTTTGAGTTGGGCAACAACCACTAACGGATCAGGTGTTACTGAAGGTGGCTCATCCGGTTCTCCATTATTTAGAGGTTCAAATAAGTATGTTATTGGAACTCTAACAGGTGGATCTTCACAATGTGGAGGACCTATGGGTACAGATTATTATGGAAAAATGTCTTATCACTGGGAATCCAATGGCACAACAGATGATAAAAAATTACGTCCATGGCTTGATCCACTAGGTACAAATCCAACAACTTGTCCGGGTTTTGATCCAAATGCTGTTTCTGCTCCTCCCGTAGCAGATTTTAATGCTACTCCGACAACTGTAACTGCCGGTACTCCGGTTCAATTTACTGATCTATCATCAAATGTACCTACAGAATGGGAGTGGTCTTTCCCGGGAGCATTTCCTTCAACTTCGACTTTACGTAATCCTAGTGTGACTTATGCTACCCCAGGAACTTACACAGTTACTTTAACTGCAAGAAATTCTTATGGCGAAAACACAAAAGTTAGAACTGATTATATTACTGTAAATGCATATTCAGCTCCTTCGAGCCCTATAACAATAGGTACCGGTACGACAAGTGGAGGAGTAATCCCTTTGGGTAAAAGTAATACAGTATATTGGATAGCAAGCGCTTCAATTTATCTTTCAAGCGAAATAGGAGGTTCTTGCAGAATCAACCAAATAGCATGGAGGCCATCTGCTGCCAGAACAGATACCAGAAATATTCAAATTTATGTAAAACACACTACTCAGACTGCTTTAACTCAAACTACTGTAAATGATTTGATTGCCGATGCTACTCTGGTTTATGATGGGACATTTGTTCCTAATATAAATGGATGGTTTCCGATAACACTTCAAACTCCTTTCGATTATGTTGCCGGTAATAATTTGATGATTATTACAGTTGTAAATGCTACTGCAGGAAATGCACAATCTAACTGTTATTATACTTCCTCAACAAATAGACATCAACAATGGACAGGAACATCAAATGATATTTTAACAGCTAACGGAACAGTAAACTCTAATCGTCCAAATGTTCAGCTTTTTGTTTCCGGCTATACTGCACCGGTAGCTAATTTTGCAGGTCTTAATCCTGTTTTTTCGGAAGATTTTGAAGGGACAACTTTTCCTCCTACCGGTTGGTTAGTTAATAATGTTGATGGAGGAGGTACCACTTGGGAAAGTTCTACTTCTTTCAATCACACCCAAAACGGTTCAAAATCTGCAGCTCATCAATATTCAGCCGTGGGATTACAAGACGGATGGCTTATTAGTCCTCAAATTACTAGTTTACCTGCTAATACATCCCTTTCTTTTTGGTCATATAATGAATATCATACGTATTATGGAGGTACATCTCAAGGCAAAAATTCAGTTTTAATTTCAACTACAAATACCAATCCTGCAAGTTTTACAGAAATATGGAGTCCTTCATCGGTAACTGCTTCTTGGGAACAAACTACATTAGATTTGTCAGCGTATTCAGGACAGAATATTTATATTGCCTTTAGATATCAAGGAAATGATGCTCATAATTGGTTTATTGATGATATTCTTTTGGGAAGCTTAAATTACACACAAATCAACACTTACGAAGGTGATCCTATTACAATATATGATATGTCCTCAAATATTCCAACATTGTGGGAGTGGACTTGTCCAGGATCAACAACACCTTCAGGAGTAACTACTCAAAATGCAAATTTATTGTATAATGTTGCAGGACAATATAATGTAACATTAAGAGTTGGAAATCCGGCAGGTCAAAATACCAAAACAGTTAATAATTTTGTTAATGTAATTGGAAGACCACCAATTTCTAATTTTGTAGGTGTTGGTAACCTAAAAAATATATATGGACAGCCTTTTATTCCAAGGGGTGGAACAGTTGATTTTATAGATCGTTCTCAACGAGTACCTACAAGCTGGAACTGGACATTCGAAAATGGAAGTCCCGCATCTTCTACACAGCAAAATCCTTCGGGTGTTGTTTATAATGTTTTGGGTACTCACGATGTTACATTATATACTGCAAATGCTCATGGAAATAATACTGTATTAGGACAAGATTATGTTATTGTAGGCGGAAAAGATACTTGTACTAATTTTATAGCTACAGATAATCTTACAATTTACAGTTATACAAACGGTTCAATCCCAGGACATGCAGCAGATGCAAGTGGAAAAATCTTTAGGTACGCTGAATTTTTTAATAATAATTACCCTGGTACATTGTACGGATTTGGTATGTATGTTTATCAAGCTCAAGGAACAGGTAAAAATATTACTTTAAAGGTTTGGGACGATAATGGAGGAGTTCCTGGTACAGAATTATATTCAGAAACCAGAGCTATTACATCATTTACTGAAGGAGCATATAATGAGGTAATATTTACAACACCGGTTAGTATTACAGATAAGTTTTATATAGGATGGTTATTAAATTATGATGCTACTCATAACTATACCACACATCAATTTTGTGGGGCAATGGCTGTTTTCCGTGAACAAGATACAGCTTCAACAGGTTATTTTAGCTATGGAAGTGCCACTCCAGGTACTTGGTATTCTTTCCAGAATGGTTTTGGAAATTCAAGTTCACTTTGGATAGATGCAATTTTTGAATATCAAAATGTTGGTCCAAATGTTACTGCTACTGCAAATCCAGATTGTTTAACAGGTTCAGTTACCATCAGTTCCGATGTAACAGCTAATCAAACATTTGTATTAACAGATAACGGAGGTGCAACTTTGCAAACATGGACAGGAAATGCAAATTCATATACTTTTACAGGATTGGCTGATGGAACTTATAGAGGAAAAACAATTAATGGAGGAAATGAATCTGCTTTATCAAATGCTGTAACATTAACAAATTATCCGGCATCTGTGGGAGGAAGTGTTTCCTGTGCTAATTCGCAAATTTGTGAAGGATCAAATACAGGTTTAATATCTTTGTCAGGCCAAACCGGTTCTGTTGTTAAATGGCAAAAGAGACTTAATTTTGGAGCATGGCAAGATATAGCAAATACTAATACAACTTATTCCGAAGTGCCTTCTGCTCCCGGAACATGGGATTACAGAGTCGAAGTTCAAAGCGGAACATGTTCTTCTGCATATTCTTCCGCTGGAACTATTACTGTTGATCCTGCTTCTAATGGAGGAACATTAAGCGGTCCTAATAATAGTATTTGTATTGGTTCTTCTACAGGAACTATGACTGTTGTAGGATACACTGGAACTGTTCAAAAATGGCAAAAACGATTAAATGCCGGTACTTGGCAAGATATCGTAAATACTAATGATACATATTCGGAAATTCCTTCTTCTGTGGGTACTTGGGATTATAGAGTAGAAGTTAAGAGTGGTCAATGTGCTGTGGCATATTCTAATAACTTTACAATAACAGTAAATGCTTTACCAACCCCGTCAATATCACCTGCGTCAGCAAGTATTTGTGTTGGTGGAAGTACAACCTTAACAGCTAGCGGTGGAACAGGATATAATTGGAGTACTGGAGCCACAACAGCCGCAATCACAGTAAATCCTGCTACTACTACAACTTATACAGTCACAGTAACTAATGCTGCCGGTTGTACAGCAAGTACAGGTGCTACTGTAACTGTAAATCCGTTACCTATAGTAAATGCCGGTACTGATGTCTCTATTCCATTTGGTACATCTACAACTCTCACAGGATCAGCAGTCGGAGGTTCAGGTTTCTATAATTATTCATGGGATCCTGCGGCTCTTGTTGTTAATTCTACTTTAAGTACAACAAATACTGTTAACTTAAATACTACAACAGTATTTACACTTACTGCTACAGATCAAGTAACCGGATGTATGGGATCTGATCAGGTTACTGTAACAGTTACAGGTGGTCCTTTGTCTGTAGATGCTTCAGCAACCGATACAGAAATCTGTTTTGGTTCATCAACTCAATTGAATGCTATTGCATCAGGAGGTTCCGGAACATATTCATTCACATGGTCTTCAACACCTGCAGGGTTTAATTCTAATTTACAAAATCCAATAGTAAATCCGACAACTACAACAACTTACTCGGTAACGGTTTCTGATGGATTTAATACTGCTTCTTCTAGTATAACGATTACTGTTAATCCTCTTCCTGTTGCAAATGCAGGTGACGATCAGGTAATTTGTGAAGGAAACAGTGCTACTCTAGTTGCCTCAGGAGGTGATAGCTACTTATGGATTACTTCAGAAACAACAGCAAGCATAGTAGTTTCTCCTGCAGTTACTACAACTTATACTGTAACAGTTTCAACAGTTAATGGTTGTACTGCAACAGATGACGTAACAGTAACAGTAAATCCAACTCCAGTTGTAAATGCTGGTAATGATGTTATTGTTTGTGAAAATGTACTTGTTACTTTAAATGCTACCGGAGCTCCAACATTGACTTGGGATAACGGTGTTGAAAATAACGTTCCGTTCTTCCCGCCGTTAGGAGCAACAGTTTATACCGTTGTTGGTATAAATGCCTTTGGATGTAATTCATCTGATCAGGTAACTGTAACAGTAAATCCAAATCCTGTTGCAAACGCCGGCGATGATGTTCAGATATGCTTTGGCGAAAGTATTAACTTAACCGCAACCGGTGGTGAGACTTACTCTTGGAGTACAGGAGATAATACTGCAACAATTACCGTAAGTCCTGTTAATACACTTGCTTATACTGTTACAGTATACAACGCTTACGGATGTCAGGCTACTGATAATGTAACTGTAATAGTTAATCCTCTTCCTGTTGCCGATGCCGGTGCTGATGAAACTATTTGTGAAGGCGGGGTTGTTACCTTGATTGCAACCGGTGGAGTGGATTATCTCTGGAGTACAAATGAAAATACTCAATCAATAACAGTCGCTCCTTTTGCAACTACAACTTATCAGGTTAGCGTTACAAATGAATATAACTGTTCAGCTGTTGATTTTGTAACTGTATTTGTTAACGAAATTCCTGATGTTCAGTTAGTTGTTACTAACGCTCAATGCGGATCATCAGACGGTGCTATTGAAGCTGTTGTTACAGGAGGTTCGGGAACTTATATTTATACTTGGGATGAAAATACCGGATATCAAACCGGTCCTATAGCATCAAACCTTGGAGCCGGTATTTACTCAATCACTGTTAACGACGGTAATTGTCCTGTTGTTGAAAGTGCCGAAGTAATCGAAGCTGATCAACCTGTTGTGTTTATTAATGCTTCATCAACAGTAATTTGCGAAGGCGAATCGGTAACTTTAACAGCATCAGGGGCTGATTCTTATGTATGGACTCCTGATACCTATCTCGATACCAATAATGGTGAAACAGTTGTTTCTACTCCTGCTCAGTCTATTAGTTATACAGTTGTAGGTTATTCAGGAAACTGTTCTGCTACATCATCTGTAGATATTATTGTAAACAGCTATCCAGTTGCTTACTTCGTGTATAACGATTTGGGAATGGGACAATTTGAATTCTCAGATCTTTCATTAAATGCTGAGTCTTACTTCTGGGATTTCGGAGACGGAACAAATGCTAATGTTCAGAATCCGGTACATATTTATACCGAAGAAGGCGAATATAACGTTAGCTTAACAGTAACTAACTCTTGTGGTACCAGCACTTATGATGTAATCATCAATGTTGTTATTACTAACATTGTTATTAATAATTCAAATGTAGCTCTAATGGTATATCCAAATCCTAATAACGGACTGTTCAACATAAGACTCGAAGGTAATTATACAGGTAAGATTTATCTCGAAGTATTCGATCTTGCAGGAAGAAAGATTATGATTGACGAATGGAATAAAGAAACTTCAGAGTTTAATATTCCAATGGATTTCACTACTCTTGCAAGAGGTGTTTACAATCTGAGAGTAATTGTTGGTGATGACGTTATCAACACTAATGTAATCTTTAGATAGAAGATAAGTTAAACAATCATAAAAAAGCTGCTCATTAGGGCAGCTTTTTTATTTAGCCGGTATTACGCATTATGAATATAATTAATGTATGCGTAGTTTGTGGATTTGTCTTTGCTCTTCCAACGAAAAGGACGAAATATGGTATTTTAGAGAGGTTCTGTACCGAAAGTTTGGTACATATTTGCTTCGTTAAAAACAAAAGAGGCTGTTTTAACAGCCTCTTTTTATTTCCGGTAAGAAAATCAATTACTAATTTTATTTAACTTTTTTGCAGATAGCTTCAAAAGCTTTAGGATGATTCATAGCTAAATCAGCTAAGACTTTACGGTTTAACTGAATGTTATTAGCATGAATTTTTCCCATAAACTGCGAATAACTCATTCCATGTAAGCGAGCACCGGCATTGATACGCTGTATCCACAATGAGCGGAAGTTGCGTTTCTTTGTTTTTCTGTCTCTATAAGCATACTGCAAAGCTTTTTCGTATGCGTTTTTTGCTACTGTCCAGACATTCTTTCTGGCACCAAAATAACCTTTTGTACGGGCAAGAATTTTTCTTCTTCTGTTTCTTGCAGCTACAACATTTACACTTCTTGGCATAGTTTTACGTTTTGTGAATGTTCAGCGTTCACGCAATTGTGACTCTTTTGGGCTGTAACATTCGGTTAATACTAATTTTTACTTTAATCCTAAACATTTTTTGATGTTGTTAACATCAGCCTTATCAACTAAAGTTGTATGAGTTAAGGCTCTTTTACGCTTTGTGGTCTTTTTGGTTAAAATATGACTTTTGTAAGCGTGTTTTCTCTTAATTTTGCCGGTTCCTGTTAAAAAGAATCTTTTCTTTGCACCGGATTTTGTCTTCATTTTTGGCATCGCTTCTTAATTTTTAAAGTTATTACTATTTTTTCTTACCGGATTTTGGTGTTATTATTATTTGCATTCTTTTTCCTTCGAGTTTTGGCATCTGATCTATTTTACCATATTCTTCCAAATCTTGTGCAAGTCTGAGCAATAATACTTCGCCTTGTTCTTTGTATAATAATGCTCTGCCTTTAAAATATACTGCCGCTTTTACTTTGTTACCTTCAGAAAGAAATTTTTGAGCATGTTTTAATTTAAAATTGTAATCATGATCGTCGGTATTTGGTCCAAATCTGATCTCTTTTATCTGCATTTTTTGAGTTTTGCTCTGAATTTCTTTTTGTTTTTTCTTTTGTTGATATAGAAATTTTTGATAATCAATAATCTTACATACCGGAGGATCTACATTAGGCGAAATTTCGACTAAATCTAATTCCATCTCATCAGCCATCTGTAAAGCTTCTCTTAAACTATAAATCCCCGGATTGGGAATATTGTCTCCAACTAATCTTACAAATGGAGCTTTTATATACTGATTTATTCTGAATTCGTCTTTTTTATCGTCTTTCTTCATGCTTGAATTTTCAATTACCTCCTTTTTAATTATTAAAATATTTTTTTATCTCATCATTTATAAATTCTGCAAATTTTTCTACTGTCATCAAGCCTAAATCTCCATGACCTTGTTTTCTGACAGAAACCATTCCTTCGGCTTCCTCTTTTTCACCTACTATTAACAAATAAGGGATTCGTTTTAATTCGTTATCGCGAATTTTACGCCCTATCTTTTCATTCCTGTCATCAATTTCGCCGCGAATATCGTATTTTTTTAACAAATTCACAACTTTTTTTGCATAATCATTATATTTTTCACTGATAGGTAGCACTACAAACTGTTTTGGTGTGAGCCATATAGGAAATTTTCCGGCAGTATGTTCGATTAAAACTGCAACAAATCTCTCCATCGAACCAAAAATGGCTCTATGAATCATTATAGGACGATGCATTTCATTATCTGAACCTTTGTATTCGAGCTCAAATCTTTCGGGTAAATTATAATCTACTTGAATTGTCCCTAATTGCCAATTTCTTCCTAAGGCATCTTTTACTATAAAGTCGAGTTTCGGTCCGTAAAATGCTGCTTCGCCTAATTCAATTGTTGGAGTTAATCCCATTTCGGTTGCGGCTTCTTGTATTGCTTTTTCTGCTTTTTCCCAGTTCTCTTCGCTTCCGATGTATTTGGTTTTATCGTTAGGATCTCTTAATGATATCTGTGATTTAAAATCATTGAAATTCAAAGACTTAAATACATATAAAACAAGCTCAATGATTTTTTTGAATTCGTCTTTTACCTGATCCGGACGGCAAAATACATGAGCATCATCTTGTGTAAAGCATCTAACTCTCGTAAGCCCGTGTAGTTCTCCGTGTTGTTCGTAGCGATATACTGTTCCAAATTCAGCTATTCTGTATGGTAAATCTCTGTATGAAAACTGCCTGGATTTGTAAATCTCAACATGATGTGGACAATTCATTGGCTTGAGCATAAAAGCTTCACCTTCTGCAGGAGTTTGTATGGGTTGGAAGGAATCCTTACCGTATTTTTCGTAATGTCCTGATGTTTTGTATAAATCAATATGCCCGATATGAGGGGTTTTTACCATCTCATAATCGCGTTTTTTTAATTCTTCGGTGAGCCATGCTTCTAATTTTTCGCGAAGAAGAGTGCCCTGCGGCAGCCATAGTGCCATACCAAGACCTACCTTGGGCGAAAAATGGAATAATTCAAGCTCTTTGCCGATTTTTCTGTGATCGCGTTTTTTTGCTTCTTCGAGCATAAAAAGATATTCTTCAAGCATCTTTTGTTTTGGAAAACTTATCCCGTAAACTCTTGTTAATTGCTTACGAGTTTCGTCTCCTCTCCAATATGCTCCGGCAAGACTTAAAACTTTTATAGCCTTTATATATCCCGTAGAAGGAAGATGTGGACCACGACATAAATCAACAAAATTTCCCTGCGAATACAAGCTTATAGTTCCGTCTTCAAGTTCTGATATAAGTTCTAATTTGTATTCGTCATTTTTGTGTTTAAAATAATTTAAAGCTTCTTCTTTACTGACTTCTTTGCGAACAATCTTATAGTCTTGCTGGCAAATTTCCATCATTTTTTTGTTAATAGCTTCGAAGTCGTTTTCAGTAAGAACTCGTCCGTTTGGCAATTCTATGTCATAATAAAATCCGTTCTCAATAGCCGGGCCGATTCCGAATTTTGTTCCTGGCCAAAGAGTTTCTATCGATTCTGCCATAACATGGGCTGACGAGTGCCAGAAAGCATGTTTGCCTTCTTCCTCTTCGAATTTGTGCAACTTTATTTTTGCATCAAAATCAATTGAACGGGTTAAGTCCCATATTTCTTCATTTACACTTATTGACAAAACTTCTTTTGCCAATCTCTGGCTTATGCTTTCAGCTATTTCGAGTCCGGTAACACCTTTGGGGTATTCTCGTACTGATCCGTCCGGTAATGTTATTTTTATCATCACAAAAAATTTTTGCAAAATTACAAAAATTTTTGATAATGAAATAGTATGATTGTTATTATCGCTAATATTTATTACATTATTTGGTGTTTTTATCCAAAATATTATTTTTGTTAAGTGAAAATTTTAATTTACATATCAAGTTTGCTGCTATTATCGTTTTATTCTAACTGTTTGATTGCTCAGCAGCAAGAAGAATTAAAATCTGTTGTTGCTCAAAAAGGTGATGGCATTTATAAAGTTTTACGCGAAAACGATTTAATCCCAATCAAAGATTATTACGATGCTTTTATTGAAATTAATAAAGATAAAATCAAGGATAATCATTCATTAATTGTGGGGGAGAAATATTATTTGCCGGCTAAAGTTGTACAAAATCTTAATGTTACAAAGGATACAATAATAAAAACAAACAATCTGGGTAAGTATGAATTTAAGTATGCCGATACTATTGTGAGCGACAAATTGAAAGGTGCAGTTTTTTATTTGATTCCTGGTCATGGGGGACCGGATCCGGGAGCAACTGCTTTTGTGGATGGAGTTATGATTTCCGAAGATGAATATGCTTACGATATTTGTCTGAGATTATCCCGCCAGATCGAAATGAACGGAGGAGTCGCATATATGATTATAGTTGATCCTGATGATGGAATAAGAGATGACAGAATACTTAAAATTGATTATGATGAACTTTGCTATTTTGAACTGGAAATTCCGCGTGATCATAACCAGAGATTATTGCAGCGTTCAAAAGCTGTTAATGATTTATATAAGCAAAACTCGCAATGTAAATATCACCGCGCAATAGAAATTCATCTTGATTCCAGAGGAAGCGTAGTAACTACAGATGTGTTTTTTTATTATTTTCCTAACAGTGCAAAAGGCAAGAAAACCGCAGAAAATATTCATAAGACATTCACAGAAAAATATGCAAAACATCAACCTAACAGAGGTTATAATGGAACTGTCTCAGAAAGAAATCTAATGGTAATGCGTAAGGTTTTGCCCCCTTTGGTTTTTATAGAACTTGGTAATATTCAAAACGAACGCGACCGTAAAAGATTCCTTGATTATAATAATCGTGAAGCTATTGCCAAATGGATTTGTGAAGGATTGATATCGGATTTTGAGAAATAAAGTTTTATTTAATCTTTCAAAAAAATAATTTTTTAATTTTTTAGTTTATAGTAAAAACTAAATCAATATGAAAAAGCAACATTTGATTTTTAATCTGATTTCTGCAATATTTTTTGCAATTGTATTTTTTAAAAACTATTTAGGACTTAATGTCCTTCTTTTTACATTGATGGCAGTTGCAATTATGATTTATTTAAATAGACCTTTGAGACGAACATTGTTGACAAACTTCCTTTTGCTTGCAACAATTATCAGTTCGATAATGTTTGTTATTCATAATTCTTCATGGAATCTTTTTTTGAATATTTTATTTTTGATTTCATTAAGTACTGAGTTGTTTTATGGTGGGTTTAAGTCTTATGCTCATAATTTTGCTGAAAGTTTTTTTAGAATATTTTCTTCTCAAATAAGCATTTTCTTACATTGGTTCCCACAATACGAAATGCAGTTAAATCAAAAAATATCCAATACCGAAACAAAGTCTCATTATCATTTCGATATCAGAAAAATGTTTTTTGTCATTTTTATTCCTGCAGTAATATTCATTTTATTTTTTATTATTTATGCCAAGGCAAGTTCGATATTTTACAACAAACTTCAAGGAATAATAAATTTTGTTGTTGATTTTATATCCAGCATAAATATTGTTTTTGTGTTGCTAATATTTCTAGGTTTGATAGTTGGCAATGTTTTATACATGAAAACTGTTCCGGTTGGTATAAAGAAAAGAGATTCTTTATCCGGCGATTTTTTGACAAGAGTTAGAAAAAGACATTATCAAAGATTTAGAAATACCGTCTTAAAAACTTTTTACCAAACTGGAGTAGTACTCATGATTTTATTGAATATTCTGATTTTTTATTTTAATATTCTTGATGTTGTATATCTCTGGTTTGGTTTTAAATGGGATGGTAGTTTTTTGAAAGAATTTGTTCATGAGGGTACCTGGTTGTTGGTGTTTTCGGTGATTCTTTCTGCTGCCATAGCTTTAAATTTATTTAAAGATAACATCAATTTTTACTCAAAAAATAAATTACTCAAGATTTTAACTCTTATATGGATAATCCAGAATATGGTAATGGTAATTTCTGTTTTTATAAGAAATTATTGGTACATACATTATTTTAATCTTGCTTATAAGAGAATAGCTGTAATTTTCTTTCTGGTTTTAGTGTTTTTTGGATTGATAACTGTAATTATTAAAATTTTAAAATTAAAGTCTTCTTATTTCTTATGGAGAATGAATTCATTGGCTTTAATTATAGTACTCTTTATTTCGGGATTATTTAATTGGGATATAATTATTGCTAAGTATAATTTTAATCATGCTGATAGAGCTTTCTTAGATTTAAAATTTTATACAAAGATGGGTTATTCCGCTTTGCCTTATACTTATAAAAGTTCAGACGAACTCGAAAAAATAATTAAAATTCAGGAAACGGTTATGCCTTTTGATATTCATCAAGATTATTTTTATGACGTTTATACCTATGAATCAATACTTTCTCACAGATTAAAAGATTTTGAGAAAAAAATAAACAGAAATAAATTTCTGGAATGGAATTATGCTGACTATCGTACAAAAAGATTACTAAAAGACCGGGGTATTATAAAATAGTGGTTTTTAATTGGTAATATTTTATTTTCTAACAAGTCCTAGCTTATTTCCTAATTCAAGCATAAGCTTAAAAGCAGCCTCTTTTTCGTTAGGGATTTCACCGTCGAGTATAGAATCTTTAATGGCGTTCTTTATTTGGCCAACAGTTTTGCATGGCGGAATATTAAAGTATTGCATAATTTCTTCGCCACTAATAGGTGGCTGAAAATTTCTGATTTTATCTCTTGCTTCTACTTCAACGATCTTTTGTCTCACAATTTTAAAGTTCTCTAAGTATTGAGCAACTTTTTTTTCGTTTTTTGAGGTGATGTCGGCTTCGCAAAGTGTCATTAATGAGTCAATATCGTTACCTGCGTCAAAAATCAGGCGACGAATAGCAGAATCAGTAACTGTTTCTTCAACCAGAGCAATTGGCCGCATGTGGAGTTCTACCATTTTTTGCACAAAATTCATCTTTTCGTTCTGTGGAAGTTTCAATTTTTTAAAAATTTCCGGAACCATTTTAGCTCCCACAAAATTATGTGCATGGAAAGTCCAGCCTGTTCCTTCGACGAATTTTTTTGTTCGCGGTTTTCCGATATCGTGCAAGAGAGCAGCCCATCTGAGCCATAAGTCCTCGGATAATAAGGCTACATTATCTACAACTTGTAGTGTGTGTAAAAAGTTGTCCTTGTGTGAAATGTCGTTTTGAGTGCTAACACCTGACAATGCGTCCAATTCGGGAAAAATTATCTGCAGTAGCCCACTTTGATATAAAAGTTTAAATCCGATTGATGGTTTAGGACTTAATAATATTTTATTGAGCTCAGTATGAATTCTTTCGGCAGTTATAATTTTTATTCTTTCTTTATTTTTTGCTATGGCTTCAAAGCAATTTTCATCTATTCTAAAATCAAGTTGAGTAGCAAACCTTACAGCCCTTAACATTCTTAACGGATCATCCGAAAAAGTAATCTCGGGGTCGAGAGGAGTTTTTATTATTCTGTTTTTAAGATCTTCAACTCCGTTAAAAGGGTCAACAAGCTGACCAAAATTTTTTCTATTCAGGCTTATTGCCAGAGCATTAATAGTAAAATCCCGCCTCTTCTGGTCGTCTTCGATAGATCCTTGTTCTACTTTTGGATTTCTGGATTCGGGAGAGTAAGATTCTTTTCTGGCACCGACAAATTCGTATTCTGCATCATTCCAAACAAACATTGCAGTGCCATAAGTTTTAAAAATACTAATCTTTTTTATTCCAATCTTTTCGGCAACTTTTCGAGCAAACTCAATACCGTCGTCTTTGACAACAAAATCAATATCTTTAGATTCTTTACGATTTAACAATCTGTCTCGGACATAGCCACCAATGACATAAACCTCGGCAGAGATTTCTTCGGCCACTACAGATACAATCTTAAAGATTGGTTTATCAATAAAATTTAAAATATTTTTTTTATCAAAAATCACTACTGAAAAACATTGCTTGCAAAGTTAAAAAAGTTATTTAAATGATATTTTAGATTTATTTAAACAATTTAATCATATTTTACTATTTTACTCTTTTTGAACAAAATTAAATCGTATTTGTTAATAAGACTAAATTGAAATTTAGAACAAATTTAAGTATTAACTAACATAAATAATTTTAAAAATGGCAGAACATCTTACAAAAGAAACTTTTTTAGAGAAAGTTTTTGATTACGAAAAAGAAACAGAATGGAAGTACAAAGGAAGTAAACCGGCTGTAATAGATTTTTATGCAGACTGGTGTGCTCCGTGCCGTATGGTAGCTCCTGTGATTGAAGAATTAAACAAGGAATATGGCGACAAAATTGATTTTTATAAAATTGATACCGAAGCTGAACAGGAATTGGCAGCTGTGTTTGGAATAAGGAGTATTCCATCCTTATTGTTCATTCCTGTTGAAGGGCAACCACAAATGGCAATGGGTGCGATGCCTAAAGACGGCTTTAAACATGCCTTTGAGGATATCTTTGGAATAAAATAGCTTTTGTTTTAGTGGTTTGGTTTTCCGGTATAACTTGTTTAGTGCTCAACAGGTTATACCGGTTTTTTTGTTTCAGTTTTAAAATAAGTAATCTTTAATTCTACTCATTATTATTTTATAGTAAATTGTTGTTTTGTTATAGATTTTATTTTATTATTTTTAGTTAAAATATGAATAAAGTTTAAAAAAATTATAGCAGATAATTAATCTCTGCTGAAAAGGCATTTATAAATTGGGAATAATTATTTTCGAAAAATTTAATTTTGTCATAATGATAAAGATCTAGCAATAGTTGTTTAGATTACACTTAATCAGTTTGAATAAAATTTTATTTGGATTATAAATCAATGTCCAAGTCTATCTAAGCTTGTTAAAACGGTTAATTGAAGTTTAATCTTTTATTACTATATTAAATTTTTCTACTTAAATTGCTTCGAACTTCAAAATGTAATTTTTATTACCTGTTCTGATATCTATTAAATAAAGTCCAGGAGCAAAATCATTTATGTCTATCTTCAGTTTTTTTGTATTTACAGTCCGGTTAAATATTTTTCTACCTGTAAAATCGTAAATTTCAATTTTTTCTATCCTTTCATTGCTGCTGATGTTTAAGTATTCACTTGCGGGATTTGGCCAACAAAAAATATTGTTTGAAGAGAAGTTGTTTGAGTTAGTGTTTGGTTCTTCAACGATTAGGTTGATAGGAATACTTCTGTTTTCGATGTTTGAGTATATTTTTAGTAAGCAGTTATATTCTCCGGGCAGTATGTCTGTTGTATTAAATTCCAGAAGAATTTCGTTTTCGGTGCCAATACCGAGCGATCCTCCTGTATTAGGTGTATATACCCAATTTATGTGTTGTCCGAAATTAATTATTTCAATGGTATCAAGAACTACATGTGGTTCAGCTCCATAGATTTCTCCTTGTAAAACATAAGGGATTCTTAGATTTCCTTCAAAATCAGGAGATATGCTTCCATAAGCATTAAAAAATGCAGTTTCGTTAACATTGATAAGTCCCCAACCGGAGTTGTCTTCACCAAACCAGACAAATTCTCCACCATTTCCAGGGGACCCACTTATAAGGTGTAATGTGTCATTGGATTGGTCGAACATGTGTGTTATTGAATCAATTATAATTCCTTCGGGGAAATATACTCTAACTTCTTTAATCCATTCATTATCGGGAGATAGATTCTTTGCTGTGAATTTCCATATGAATTGGTCACCAGCAAAAAATGGATTTGCATTTGTCCACATGTACGAGCCGCTTATATTTTTTTGATTTCGCAGCCAGGGAACATCTTCGAGTATTTGGATTGTATAATTTATTATTCCTCCTCCCATATTCGAAATATTAATAATCTCTTGTTCAATGTTATTTGGAGCCATTATTTTTGTAATTTCTTCGGGATTAACTACCAGCAATGGTTCTGGGTCATAAATTGGAGGAAATTCAATATCGTCAATCCAGACTCTGTCGAGATATGAATTAACAGAACCGTCTTTTCTGTAAACCCATTTAAATGTTCGTATTCCCGGTTGTACCGGGTATGTATATTTCTGCCAAACTGTTTCCCCGTCCCAACGAGCTTTTTCTTGTTCATCAATAAAAAATGCCAGATAATCCCAGTTGTTGTTAGCGTCATCTTCGCATGATGTTTTTCTGTAAAAACTTATATTCCCAGGAGAAACAACCTGTACTTGAATTAAAATTTCAGAAGTTTGGTTATGTGTTATTGGTCCGGACCTTAATGAGTAAATTCCTGACCATGCTGTGTCAGTTGTAATTTGCCAAGGCAGATCTCCGCCGTGTACCCAGTTAAAGTTTTCGAAAGTTGCTGATTCCCAGTCTTCGATAATTTGACCAATACTTATATGTCCTGTAATAGTTTTAGAATATCCGTTATTACCTGTTAAATGAAATGTAAGTGTCGCAACATGACCCGGAGGGCATATATCCGATGCCGTGAAGTTGAAAACTGACTGTATTGTTTGATTTGAGATAATATCTCCAGCAGAAAATGTGTTTTGATTAATTGTAAGAAATGGATTATTTGTACTGACTGAAATGTTAAGATTTTCGATTCCTGAACCTCCATTATTTATAAAATAGAAACTAACATCGCTAGTTTCTCCTATATCAAGTAGATGATTTTCATTATCATTAACAATATAATGACTCAATATTAAATTTGCAGTATAAACGGGATACTCAAGGTCAATTTCCCAGCTTCCTTGGTCTGATTGTGCTGTTAAGTGAAATGTTAGGATTTGAGCATTTGTAAAATTGTAATTCAAATTAAATGTGAAAGCCGCATTGATAGCTATTTCCTGTAAAGGATTTAATTGTCCAACTTGTTGGGAATTTACAACAAATTGAACATTTGGATTTTGACAGCTTAAGTTTATGGAAAGATTTGTAATAGTTTGTTCTGTGGCATTTCTTAAATTAACATTTATGTTACCTGTTTCGCCCCATTCAAGAATATTATTGTTTGGTGTTGTCAATTCAGTTAAAATTATCAATCCTTCGGTAGAAATAGGGATAGTCTTTTTATTAAGAATTCCTTTAGCATCCGTGATTTTAAAATTTAAAGGATATGCTAAAATTTCCTGATTAGGAACACCAGTAAGCAATCCGCTTGGGCTTAAATTAAAATACTCAGGAGCAAATTTTGGCTCGAAAATATAACCTAAATTTGAAAGAGGGTAATAGGTCCCGCTAACCGGACTAAGAAAATATCCATGCAGATCGCCATTAGAAATTCCGGATGTCCAAACTATATTATTTGTAGGTGTGCAATTATTGAAATATATTGTGATTTTCCCGTTACTTTCAAGTTTTAGAGAAACATCAATATTTGTCCCTACCCAGCGAATAATATAATAATCGCTACCTTGTTGATAGTATTTTGTGCATGATTGTGTTGAATAAAACGCTGCGATGGATTTTCTGTTAGCAAATCTTATTTGATAGTTGCTCAAAGCATTATTGTTGTATGGAAGATTATAAGATTCTCCCGAGAAGTCAATTAAACCATAATCAGTAACCCAAAATGAATTATAATGTTTGTCAAAAAATGGGAAATCAAATGGCAGATTAATTTGCGTTGAGGACAGAGCATTTGTTGCTAAAGGAATAGGAGATATTGCATTATAAATCTCATAATCTGTATCGAATTCCCATAAGTAAGGAGGAGTGCCCCCTGTGGCTTCCAACTGATGAATGTAATTATGGTAAACATTTGCATTAGGAAGTGAATTTGTTGTTATCTGGGGTTTTTGATAATTTATAGTATGGTTTACATAAACTGTTGTAACTCCGTTTTGAATTATTGGGACATTAGTTTGCAAGCTTTGAACTTCAGTTGGCGTTGTTCCGGTATAATCCAAAACGGAAAAACTGATAATGTTTCCATCACCCCATCCCTCTGGATCGTTTTCGTATATACTGAAAAAGAATCTTGCTTCTTGACCAGGGTTTAGAAAATTTACAAAATCAGTGAGATCTAAACCGAATTCTAAATAACAATTAGGGTCTTCATTTTCGCCTTGCATTCCCCAGTCATTCCCTTGATAATCAATGATTGGATAAAACATCGTATATTCGGGTTGTGTGGCAGTTGGATTTGTACTCATACCTGCCATAATTTTTATTCTTTTTCGTTTAGTGTAATAAAGATTAACTTTTGCTGTTAGGGTAGGAGAGTATTCTTTTACCGGAATAAGAACGTTAACTGTGTGATTCCAAATACCACCTTCGTTTGAGGCGAGAGCAAGAGTTCGGTACATCATCCAACCGTTATAAGCTCCACCATAAGTATTACACATTTTAAATCCTCCAATTTCCCAATCTTTGACATCAATGACCCCGTCATTATTAAGATCAATATTGTTAGTATATTGCCCATCACCATTATAGTCCCAACGAATAGAATCATTATATCCTGTAATTGTCATTGCATGGTTTGGAGAACTACCCCATAAAGTTATTACTTTTTCGCCTTCATGTTCTGTACCTTCAGGCAAAACTGTAGCAGGATTTTGGTGTTGAGAATAAAAAATTCCGAACCCACCATCGGGACTACCATCGAGATGATCTTTAAGCCAATGTTTTAAAGTTAATATTCCTTCTTCTGTCGAGCAATTTATAGCATAAGCTTTAAAAAGTCGGTTTTGCATAGCAATATAGTAATTGTCGTAGCCGGTCATCCAGCGTTTGGGTCCACCGTATGCATGAGTTCCTCCATAAGTTTGCATGTCCGGAGTACCTACTTTTTTTAACAATACAAATGTGTGATAATAACTTGCCCCATACCATCCGTCTCCTCCATTTTCCCAGTTCCAAGCAAAATGTGTAGGGTATTTATTTTCAATTAAACTTCCGTTAGCATTACGTAGCCGATTAATTTCGTAGGTAAAAGCATTGCCAACGCATGCTGCTTGCCCGCAAGAAAGTCCGTCTTGATTAAAAAGACCGCTGTAATATGGTAAAATAGTATTATCAATAGCATAAGGGAGGAATTTATTTTTATATGATGGAGGTAATTTTAATTCTGGTAAACTCATTAATTCGATTTGTTCCTTTTCACTAAGCGGTTTTAAAATTTGCAGCGGGGCTTCTTCAACATTTTGAGCCTGAATACTGAAAATACAAAAAAACAAAATCGTAATCCCAAAAAACTTTTTCATGAATTATACCTTAATAAAATTGAATAATATAGTCTCTTCTTTGTTTTCAATCTTTAATATATACTTTCCCGCCGGTAAAGCGGAAGTATTTATCATATTGGATGATCCGCCGCTTATGCGTCCAGACTTTATGGGAGTTGAATTCAAATTGTAAATTATATATTCATAATCAAATTGAAAATTCTGATCCACATTTTTTATGCTTATAATTATAAAGTCTTTTGCCGGATTTGGAAAAATTGAAATTTCGTTTTTGTCGTAGTTCTTAATTCCTGTATATAAATAAAAAGTGCGAACATCGCTAATGTTATTTGCATCGGTAATTTTTACCGAAATAGGATATTCGTAATGATTCATCACGTTACCATAAATAACTCCATCTTGATTTATATTTATTGTAGTTGGTTTAGGATATGGGGTTATTACGTATTTTGTTCCTGGTTGAGGAATGTCATTTAAGAAACAAAGAATATGATTATTCTTGTAACCAAAGGAAACACCACCAAGGTCGGGATATTTCTTTTTAAGAGATTGTGGTCCGTATTGAAATTCTATCTTACCGTCATTGTATAGTGTAGCCATAAATTCTGCATTAGTCCATTGTTCAGCCCAAAGTTCAGAAACTTTCCATCTGATTTTAACATTATTGGAATTGTTTTGATACCAGATTCCTTGTCCTTTTGAATGATCACATACAAAATTACATCTGAAAAACGGTGCAATCATAAGCTCGTTTATAAACATAGGATAAACTAAATGGAAAAACTGCGTCCAGTGCGTTGTGTTATGGTTTGGAAGAATAATTCCATTAGTATGTACTTTAATTTTATTTGTGTAAAAATTATTTATTGGAAAATCAAAATTCAGATTTAGGCTCAATTCTCCATCGAAGTATTCATTTGGAGTAAGTTTAGTTCCGGTGAAACTTTGATATTCTTGTGTTTGTGTTTCTATATCGTAATAGGTTATTATCTCCCATTTATATGGAGGAGTTCCTCCTTGTGCATGTAATTGGTACCAAATATTTTCGTTTTCATTTTGTATTGGAATTGAATTTGAAAGTATTTTAGGAGCATAATTTTCATTAATTTTTAATGTCATTGTAATAGTTGTTTTACTATTATTTACAAAATCTAATGGGGTTGGATGGTAATTTTTTTGAAACGGGATGTTTCCTGTATAATCAATCAAAGAAAATGATTCAATTTTGCCGTTAAAAAGATTATTCGGGTCATATTCGTAAAATGTGATAAAGAATTTTGCGGTATTATTTGAATTAAAATATTGTAAAAACTCTGTGAGGTCTAATCCGAATTCTATGGTTTTGTCTTGTTCGGAAGTTCCACCTTGCATAAATTTGTTCCCTCCTTGAAAATTAAAAATCGGGAAATCGCTAATGTATTCCGGTTCGTTTGCAGTTGTGTCGGAACTAATACCAATCATTATTTTAACGGCTTCGCGAGACGGATGGCTTATTTTTACCTTAGCAGTTAGTAAAGGTTTGTATCCGATATTTGGTTCGATGATATGTACACTGTTATTTAAAATTCCACCAGAACCGTATGCCTCGGCAAAAGTTTTATACATTATCCACCCGCAACCGTTTCCCTGCCAGTTTGGTCCATTGCTTTCGGCAAATTTGAAAGCTCCTTTCTCCCAATCTCGAACATCAATAATACCGTCTCCGTTTAAGTCAATGTTATTTGTGTATTGTCCGTCTCCATTATAATCAAAACAAATATTATCATCATATCCTACCAATGTACGAGCATGTAAAGCATCATTACCACACTTAGTAATAACATATTCTCCTGCATGAGGTGTGCCTTGCGGCAGATACGCGTCTCCGTTTTGTGCAATATTTGCCATAAATGTTGCTAATCCTCCCATATTAGAAGATCCGCTATGGTTGTAAATCCATGATTTTAAAGTAATAATTCCTGCTTCAGTATTTGTTTTGATGAGGTAATAATCTTTAATCCGATTGTGCATAGCTTCGTAATAAAGCTCGTAGCCACTTGCCCACAACGAACTGTCTCTTGAAATATCTGCAGGCGACCGGTGAAGAAGCAGCACTCCAAATTTTTTGAGCATTTCCATTGTTAAAATATAGTGTCCCCCATACCAACCATTGCCACCGTTATTGAAATTCCATGGAAAATAAACTGAAAAGACATTATCTGGATTTTGAGAACTTATTCCTTTGGCTAAATTTGTTTCGTAAGTCATCATATAATACGAAGCCGAAACCTGATTGCAAACCCAATGGGTTTGGTGATAAATAGGTGGAAAATAGATAGAACCTGTCAAATCAACGCTTATAAGTAAATTTTTACCATAAAATTCCAACCCTTCTTCAGATAACTCATAATAATCCCCGTTCTTTACTAGCATTGAATTTGAAATAATGCTTTGGGAATTCAAATAGCTTTTAAAACAAATTAAATTAATTATTGTCAAAATTAAGAATAAAAACTTTTTTGCTTTAATTTGCATGAAGATAAATTTTATGCAAATTAACAAAATAATATTTTAATAAAGTTCTGTTAGTGTTATTTTATACTAATCAATAAAAATGGATTATAAACTTATTTCAGAGTACAGACCAACAGGAGACCAGCCCGAAGCAATTAAAGAACTTACCCAAGGAATTCTGAAAGGACTGAAGCATCAAACTTTGCTTGGCGTTACAGGTAGTGGTAAAACTTTTACTATTGCTAATGTTATTGCCAATGTCAATCGTCCGGTATTGGTAATGTCGCACAATAAGACTTTAGCTGCACAGTTATATTCTGAGTTTAAGGAATTTTTTCCCGAAAATGCTGTGGAATATTTTGTGTCGTATTATGATTATTATCAACCGGAGGCTTATTTACCAGTTACCGATACTTATATTGAAAAAGATTTGTCAATAAATGATGAAATTGAAAAACTCAGGCTTAGTGCCACATCCGCTTTGCTTTCGGGGAGGAGAGATGTTATTGTTGTGAGTTCTGTTTCCTGTATTTACGGTATAGGTAATCCCGAAGATTTTCACAACAGTACTATAGTTTTGTATCGCGGACAAAAAATTGAACGTGATGCTTTCTTGAGAATGCTGGTGGATGCTTTGTATTTTCGTTCCGACATTGACTTTAAACGTGGAAGCTTTAGAGTAAAAGGAGATACTGTAGATGTTTTTCTGGCTTATCATGATATAGCCATGCGAATTGTTTTCTGGGATGACGAAATAGATGAAATTTATTCTTTTTATCCTTTCACCGGAGAAAAAATCGAAAATCTTGATATAGCCAAAATTTATCCGGCAAATATTTTTGTAACCTCAAAAGAAAGAATAAAACAGGCTATTATTAATATTCAGGACGATCTGGAAAAACAAATTATACTTTTGCAATCTCAAGGAAAATATCTCGAAGCAAAACGCTTGAGGGAAAGAACATTGTTTGATATTGAAATGATTAAAGAAATTGGACATTGTAGTGGCATTGAAAATTATTCCCGATATTTTGACGGTAGAAAGCCCGGAACACGACCTTTCTGTTTGATTGATTATTTTCCCGAAGATTTTATCACCATAATTGATGAAAGTCATGTTACTATACCTCAAATTGGTGGCATGTATGGAGGAGACCGATCCCGAAAAGAGAATCTTGTTAACTACGGGTTTAGACTTCCAGCTGCTCTGGATAATCGTCCTCTTAAATTTGATGAGTTTGAAGCATTGATGAACCAGGTGATTTATGTTAGTGCCACACCTGCAGATTACGAGCTGAGAATGTCGGGTGGAGTTATTGTTGAACAGGTTATCAGACCTACCGGACTGCTTGATCCTGAAATTGAAGTGAGACCCTCACTCAATCAAATTGATGACCTGATGAACGAAATTGAAATTCGAGTAAAACGCGATGAAAGAATACTCGTAACTACTCTTACCAAGAGAATGGCCGAAGAACTTACAAAATATCTGGAGAAAAACGGAGTAAGATGCAGATATATTCATTCTGATGTTGAAACTTTGGAAAGAGTTCAGATATTGTCTGATTTACGAACCGGAATTTTTGATGTTCTTGTTGGAGTAAATCTTTTACGTGAGGGACTTGATCTGCCTGAAGTTTCGCTTGTTGCAATCATTGATGCCGATAAAGAAGGATTTTTGCGATCGGAAAGATCTCTTACACAAACAGCCGGCAGAGCTGCCCGTAACATTAATGGCAAGGTAATAATGTATGCCGACAAAGTTACTGCTTCGATGCAAAAAACAATTGATGAGACCAATCGTCGCAGACAAAAGCAGTTGAAATATAATCAGGAACACGGAATTATTCCACGACAAATTGTGAAAGCTCAACGAGATGCCTTATCAAAAAAATTGGCAGATTTGAATGCAGAAAGGTTTCAACCGGAGCCGGTGGAATATCAAAATGAAATTATTTCAGCAGTGGCAGCAGATCCGGTTGTTAAGTATATGAGCGATAAAGATTTAGAAAAAGCAATTAAAAAAACAAAAAAACAAATGGAAGAAGCAGCTGCAAAATTGGATTTTCTCGAAGCTGCCCGCCTAAGAGATGAAATGTATGCACTACAGAAAATTTTAAAAGTGAAAAGGGGTTGATTTATAAAAAATTTTAGCTGCCGTAAACATGAATGCTCTGAGTTGCTGTTGGTAAATATTTTATTCCCAACCATGTTATCATTAACATAATGAATGATATTATCATTAATGTTTGCAAAATTAAATATTTGTGCGGGTGTCTATGATGTATGTGAATTAGCAATAAGTAGAACAACCAGGTTATTAAAGCCCATGTTTCTTTTGGATCCCATGCCCAATAGTCGCCCCAGGCAATTTTTCCCCATAAGGCACCAAACAACATTCCAAATGTGAGCAGCATGAATCCGGGATATATTAAAATCATAGCTTGATTAATATTTTGGCTTTTATTGCTCTTACTTTTAAATCCGCTAATTGCCAGTATAGTTGCAGATCCAAAAGTTGCATAAGAAATCATGTACACCGATACGTGCGGAATAAACCAAAAACTTTGCAGAGCAGGCATCAAATTACGGGATTGATATTCCGGATGTAGTATATCAGAGATTAAAAATACAGATGCCATTATTAAGCCTAAAATTAGAACTAATTTGTTTTTAAAAAATCTGTGTATGGCAACATTAACTATACTTACCAAAAACGAATACCATAATCTTGTTTCAGCCATGGTTCGCATAGGTGGTCTATCTATTTCAAGCCAGTAAAGAACAATAAACAGTCCCAATATACATATTCCTAAAATTGCAAAAATGTTGGATAAATTTATTAACCAATTTTTATCATAAAATATTTTTATTATAATTGAAATTAACCAAAGAGTAATACTAAGGCTAGCGAAATATACAAAGTAGTGCCACATCACAAATTATTTTTTTTAAAAGAAAATATAATAAACATAAAGAAAACACCAGTTAACATCATAATAAATCCACAATAAATAAAATAAAGCCAAGGATCATAAACAGCTTTAAAAATACTTATTTCAGAATCTGCTCCGGCGGAAGAATCATACGAATATTGATAAATCCACCAATTATCTAATTTTAAAGGATTGTTTACTTCCACAGTTCCTTGAATCATGCCGGAAGATTTTTGAGAATATAGCTTTATTTCTGATCCGAAATATGAAGGTTCGGGATTAAGCATACGGATTATTCTGCCATCATCAAGAAAAATAGACTTTTCATTATACATGATCGTCGAATGACAAATCCAATCCGATGCAATCAATTTATTATCATTGTCATATATATTTATGAATGCCGAAGCTCCTGAGCCGGGAATACCTCCGGCATCAATAAAATCATTTTCTATCGGGTAGCTTTTTTTAAAGGATTTTTTTATTTCAATTATTAAATCGTCAATTTTAAAATTTTGATTATCTTTAAAATTAACATCTTGTTGAGGATATTTTAACTTGTTGTTTTTATCAACAAGTACAATTTTAGGGTCGTAAAATTCAGCTTTGAATTGTACTAATTCTATTGCAATTGGAAGTTCTTCGATTTTACCATTTGAGTCAATGCTATACCATACAATATCTCCTTCTTTAACCGATAAAAGTGCTTCTTTTTTATCAGTTGTGCCAAAATATCCGGCAGATAGTACAATCCATAAACCAAAATGATTCAGGAAAAAAGTTATATTTTTAAAACTAAAAGGAAACAATCTTGAAATAGTAGCACTGCCTAATGTTAGTAATAAAAAAATAATTGTTGTGAAAAAAAAACAGGTATTGGTGATGTTATTAAAAAAAGCCGTTTTATTTGGGATTGTAGGTTTTTGAGGGATAATTCCCATAAGTATTATAAAGAAAAGAAAAAAACAAATAGAAGGTATGGCAGCTTCTGCAGAAGCTAACCATTTGAAGAAATAAAGCCTTTTCCTTAACAAAAAAATAATATTGTCACGAAAAACAAAATAATTAAATACAAAAAGTTTAAGGGGAAATTTGGTTTTGGAAAATAGTTAAAAGGAACAATAAATTCCAAGGCTAAAGAAACAGTAAATAATCCCACAGAAATAAAAAATCCTTCCGAATAGCCCCATGGTGGAGTCCATAGGGCTTTTTTATTGTTTTTATCCATTATCGTTGAAGAATTGACTTATAAAATTCGTTGAGGCATTGGCATTTCTTTTTCACGTTTTTTTGCAGCTTCGAGCCATTTAGGAAGTGTGTTCTTTTTCCATTCCTGCTTTTCGGTTTTTAATTTGTTGTAATCTATACCAATGTATTCTTGGGCTTTAGCTTTTGTGCTAATGTCCGGCATAGGAACTGTTTCGTTGTACCCAAGCGAAGCTAAAACTCGGCTTAGAATAAGTCTGGCTTCTGAAGCCTTATCAATACCATCTGCTAAAATTCGCATTGATTCAAGTGGAGCATGAAATGAGGCTCCATGACTTGCGGCAACAAAATCCCAACGCCATTGGGCCTGACGGATAAGCTTTAAAACAGGTTTCATCATTTCTTCAGTGGCTCCTTTTTCCCAGGCAAATTTTGCTTCGATATGTAATTTAACTAAAATATCTTCTAAAGCGATTTTTTGTTTATAAACTTTGTCTTGTCTGTCGTAAACATTACGAATTAATTCTTCTTTATTTTGACGATGACATACCATACAAGAATTTTCGATATTGTTTAATGGACTTTGAACTTTATGATCAGATATTTTCATACTTCCTTCTGTTTTGTATGGCATGTGGCAATCAGCACAAGAAACTCCTCGCTGATAATGAATTGAATGCTGAAATAATTCGTAGTCCGGATGTTGAGCTTTAAGTATAGGTGCTTTGCTTAATGGATGTATCCAATCGTAAAATTCATATTCATCATAATAGTTCTCGATTTCTTCTACACTCATACCTTTATCCCAAGGAAAAACAACGTACTTTTCCGGACCTTTAAAGTAGTATTCAACATGACATTGGGCACAAACCAAAGAACGCATTTCGTTAAGCGAACTTTTACTTAAATCCAGACCTTTTCTATTAAAGGCTTCCTTAAGTGGTATTTGAAAAATTCTTAGAGTCATGTCTTTAGGATTATGGCAGTTGGCACAACCTATTGGGTTAACCATTTCTGATAAATAATTTGCCCAAGTTTTTGAATAGAAATCTTTAGTATCCATACTATACATTATTCGCGGAACATCAGCACTTTTACACGTCCAACAGCTGGCATATTGAGGTCCTTCTGTTTCGTCGGCCGGTGTTCCTGTTCTGAGAGTATTATGAATATCTTCAATAGCATATACATGTCCACGTGCCTGATTGAAATCTCTTGAAAAGAGATAACCTGCAAAAAGAATCACTATCCGTGGATCTTCTTCCAAAAGATCCCTAAATGCGCTACCTCCGTATTTCGAACGGAATGAAGTATCTGCCATTTGCGAATAAGTTTGATATTCTCTTGGAAAAGCTAATGCCCATGCTTCATTTCTAGGCTCAAATTCTTCTATTGCATATCGGGGAACATTTAACAAATTAGCCTCTGCTCGTCTTTGAATTATGCTCGAGGCAAGTACTCCAAGAAAAAAGACAAGTAGCATTGTTATCCCAAAAATAACCCATCCAACCCATGGACGTTTTGTTATCAGTTCATTTAAGTTTGTTTTCATAAGCTTATATTTAATAAATTATTTATAAATTTTATTTAGCCAATCAGGAATATCTGGTTTGGGTACTGGTATAGTTCCGTAGGGACTTGAAGATAAACTTTTTACTGTTCCGTGAGGGACCTCTCTATGACAATCCCAACATCTTTTTCCTTTTCCTTGTGCTATTTCTTCAAGCGAAACATTTGTTCCTACCATAGAGTTTAAATTACTATGACAACGGATACAATTTTCCTGTACAACACTTTGTCCGGCTTGATGCATTCTTATTACTTGAGGATAAGTATTCAATGTAAAAATTGTAGCATGTCTCATTCCATCATTTGCTTTAAAATAATATTTTCTGAAAATATTATCATGCGGAACATGACAATCTACACAAGTAGCATGTTCCCTATGCGAAGAATGATGCCAGGTTACATATTGAGTTCTCATTATATGGCAATTTACACAAGTAGCAGGTTCTTCGGATAAATATGACCAACCTCTTGAAATATAGAAAACAAAAATAACGCTTCCTGTTAAAATCCCGAAAACTATTATGAAAAGTAATCTCCATTTGTGGGGAGGTGTAATGATTTTAATAAATTTTTTTATAATTTTCATAGCAAATTATCATTGTTCTACAAATTTAAAATTTATATCCTATTCCTGGTGCAAAATGCCAATTATTTTTTATTGAATAAAAAATAATCCCGGCAGTAAATTTTTTATAGCCTAATTGAAATCCTGTACCTAAGATTGGGGATAACGGCCCCTTGTCAATGTTTATATCATATTTGTAATTATATTTCAACGATGGAAACATGCCGGCAATAAAATATATTTTTCCACTCTGAATTTTTATGCCCGGGCCACCAAACGTGATATAAACATTTGATTTAAGATCTTTGGCCAGTAATATTTGCCCTGAATATTCTATCTTAATCTTTTCTTGTTTATTTGTTGGTTTTCCATCATTTGCATAAGCAAAAGTTACAAAAAAAATCGTTACAATTATTACTAAACATTGGTTTTTCATAATATTCCATGTATTTAAGTATTAAAATATTACTTCTGTTTTATAAAAAAATATTATTTTTGAATGTTAAATCGTAACAATTGTTACATTTTTAAAAATTCATTATTATGAATGAAATTTTTATCGAATCTCTTACTAAGCATAAGTTGTTCAAAGGCTTGACTAACAACAAAATATTGCAAATGTTTTCAGAAATAAAATACAATCTTAAGTCCTACGAGCAAAATGATTTAGTATTCCTTTATAATGATAAATGTAATGATTTGGTTATTTTATTAGATGGATGTTTACGATGTGAAATTTATAAGCCTAACGGTTCTTCTGTTGTTATAGAGGTACATAAAGCTCCGGCAACGATAGCTCCGGCATTTTTATTTGGGATAAAACGGCGTTTTCCTGTTAATGTTGTCTCTCTTAATAAATCAACTACAATGTTTATCTCGAGAAAAGTTTTTTTGGAGATTATATTTACAGAAAGTAAGGTTTTACAGAATTATCTTGATTTAATTTGTACAAAAACTCAAATTCTCTCTGAAAAACTCAGATTTCATTCTGTTTTTAACTTAAGGCAAAAGATTATATATTATTTAATAAATAACTGTGATTTAAAAGACGGGAAGTCAGTTAAATTGTCGGTTACATTAAAAGAACTTTCGGAGATTTTAGGAGTTGAAAGACCATCAATTTCTCGTGCAATAAAACAACTTTGTGATGAAGGCTTAATTTCGTATAGTTCAAAACAAATTAGGATTTTAAATCTGATAGAACTAAAACGAGAATTAGAATAACTCTATCTTTTTTTACATCTTATTGCTTCCCAAAATTTCTTTGTGCTTTGTTCTTTTGGATTATTCCCGTACTGGTAGAATTTCAGGTTTTTAATTTTATCAGGCAGGTATTGCTGATGGGTAAAATTGTCTTCGTAATTGTGCGGATACTTGTAATCAGCACCATAACCGATGTTTTTCATCAACTTTGTGGGAGCATTTCTTAAGTGCAGAGGTACAGGTAAATTACCGCTTTCTTTTACGCTATCTAAGGCTTTGTCAATGGCAATATATGCTGTATTGCTTTTCGGACTCGTTGCAAGATATATTGTTGTTTCTGAAAGAATAATTCTTGCTTCCGGCATTCCAATTTTACTAACTGCATCAAAACAGGCATTTGCAAGCAATAAGGCATTGGGATTTGCCAGTCCGATATCTTCGGCTGCTAAGATTATTAAGCGACGAGCTATGAATTTAATATCTTCGCCTGCATCAAGCATTCTAGCAAGCCAATACAACGAAGCATCAGGGTCTGATCCTCTGACTGATTTTATAAAGGCCGAGATAATATCGTAGTGATAATCGCCGGTTTTATCGTAAACAGTTATTTTTTCTTGCAGTTTTTCTGCTACAAACTTATTGTCAATAATAATTTCGCTACCGCTTTCCGAATTACAGATGATTTCGAGTATATTATAAAGTTTTCTTGCATCTCCACCGGAAAATCTGTAAAGTGCCTCCTTTTCAATAACTTTTATGTTTTTTTTTGATAATTCTGTATCATTTTTTAAGGCTTTTTCAATTAAAACATCCAGATCTTTTTCTTCGAGATGTTTTAAAATATAAACATGACATCGAGAGAGTAGGGGAGGAATTACTTCAAAAGATGGATTTTCGGTAGTTGCTCCAATTAAAACAACAGTTCCTTCCTCAACAGCTGACAATAAAGAGTCTTGCTGAGATTTACTGAAACGGTGAATCTCATCAATAAACAGTATTGGGGCTTTTGTATTAAACAAAGCATTCTTACGTGATTGCTCTATTACTTCACGCAAGTCTTTTACTCCACTGTTTATGGCACTTAGCGAGTAAAATCCTCGATAATTGACTGCTGAAATTATTTTTACAAGAGTTGTTTTTCCTACGCCCGGAGGTCCCCATAAAATCATGGAATGTAAATTGCCGCTTTCAATCATTTTACGGAAAGGACTATCAGGAGAACTGAGATGTTCCTGACCTACATACTCATCAAAATTTTTTGGTCTAAGACGTTCTGCAAGTGGTTTCACCAGTAAAAATTATTTTTTATGGTGTAAAAATAAGTAAAAATTATGATATTTGAGTTTATTCCACAATTTTAAAGCAATATTCAAAGCTTGATATTTTCTCTGACGAAGCTTTGGAAGTTGTTGATGCTCCTCGTGTAGTTCCTAAGCCTCCGCCTAATACATATTCAAAAATATTTGAGCTATCGCCTCTGGATGCAGTACCTCTGTTTGTTATTTGCTGAGTTATATTCATTGGTTTATCGGAACTTATAACTTTAAAGATTTCGTTTCCATAAGGAGGACCAAACATTATCAGCGTATTTTTAAGAACTGCCGACTCTCCGGGAGCAAGTGAATATTCACGTCCATCAGTATCATCTATAGTTGGAATTATGGGATTTATAAAACCGTCGGGTTGAATGTCAATGATATTGAAAAACGCCTTTTTACTTCCATGATTTGTTACTCTAATGACTGCATAATTGTCTGTTGAAAACGTCGGAATTCCGTTTTTATCCAATATTGACATTGAATCGAGATACTCTAAAATTTTAAAATCTCCGTCTTCATTAACAGTTGCTTTAACCGGGATGAGTTCCATAATAATATAATATCTGTCGTCGTAGTAATCCATGTCCTTGATAAGTTTTCCCTGAGAGTAATTTTGAATCGAGGAAAGTACATTTTTTATGAGATTTTCATCGCTTTGATCTGAAATGCTTTCGATCTCCTTATTATATATTGAGTTCACTATTCTGAAATTTTTTGCTCCTCTTGTTTTAGAAAAGTTTAGAGTTAATTCTGGATTTTCGTTGGAAATTTTTGCAAAAAATGAGGAGTTTATTTGTCTTTCAAGCATGCTTTTTAATTCGGGGTCGGTTTTTGAATCAATAGAAACATTAATGATTTTTTGAGGTGGTGTTTTCGAAATAGGATAAGCCCATGCTTCTGCAGTTGATTTAAATTTATATTTTTTTTCGAGAAGTACTGTTGAATAAAGATTTGTACTACTTATAACTTTACCCGTAGTTATAGTGTTATTATCGTCGGGTGATGTAACTCCGGGGATGGTAAAAGCAATATTACTTCCCGGGTTAATGCCGCCAATTTGCCCGACATTTATTTCTACAATTGAATCATTCTTTATTGATTTCAAAGTGAAATAAACAGGTGGGTTATTAAAATTTCCGTTGAACAAAACATAATCAATATCTCCTTCGATTGCAGGATTTTGATTAGGAGCTTTTGAACTCATTTCGGCAAGAATTTTTGCATAAATCTGCCGATATGTTTCTTCTCCTTTAATGTTGGAAAATGCTTTGTAAATGCAATAAGACAAAGAACCTACGGGATTATTATCTTCATCAAAAGTCTCGTAATTAAGTTCATTGGCAGAAGCTCCCGATATTACTATAAATTTTGCAAGATTTTCGTTTTTAATACCTCTAGTTTGTGTTTTACTGTTATCGTTTTGGTAAATGCCAAATCCTGTTTTGTCGTCGGAAACATTTTTAGGCGGATTCCAACCTTCGGGGACAAGTGGTGGTGCACCGCCGCGTACTTTTGCAGAACCTCTTGTTCCTGTTCCGGAATGGCAACAGTCCAGAAAAACCAGTACATGTCCTTGAGAGTCGAGTTTAGTCCTAAATTTGTTTATCCAGTCTCCTAATTCATCATCTCTGAAGTGTTTGCTGCCATCATATCCGGGAATCATTTTGTTGGGAGCATCATAGCAAACAAGGGCTTCGTCGAGACCGTCTATTTCGTCTCCATTATCATCAAAAATCTGTTGTCCGTGTCCGCTGTAATGAATTACAATTTGATCTCCTTCGCCGATTTTAGTAAATAGTTGATTAAAAGCATTAATAATACCTTGTTTTGTGGCCTCTTCATCAATAACGTAGATGATATTTTCGTTTGAAAAACCTATAGAAATCAAAGATTTTTCAATTAATTTTACATCATTTTGTGTGTTTATCGGATACCAACCCGTTTTTTCCTGATCATAATTTCCTACAGCAATAATAATTGCATATTTATCTCCATCGCTTTTCCCGAAGCAATGAATTACTATTAAAAGTAAAATCAGGAAAATATTACTTTTTTTCATAATTTTTATTTTAAAAGCAAACAGAACCAATTTGATCCTGTTTGCCTCGTTGAACTAAAAATCCTGACCGTCAGATTTTTTAATTTCTTGTTCTTCGCTTTCTTCCATTTTTAACAGAAATTGTTCATTGCATTCTCCTTCGCTAAACCATTGATAGGTGTCGCCAATTGTTCGACAATAAACTTCTTCAAAACTTTTCGGTAAAACTACTGATGAAGTTTCCCATGGATTTAATCTTCCTCTATAAACTTTGTCAATCCATACATCAATGTAAAAGCCTGTCCAGTTGTCTAATTTGACTACACATCCACCCCTTGATAAAGCAGGTTTTTCAATAAAAACATCGGTTGTCGGTATTACATACTCAGAAACACCTCTCGACTGAGTAACTTTTTTTGCCGTTAAAACAGTTTGAGCATTTAAACTGTTAAAAATGAAAATAAATAACACAATAATAGCAGATAAAGCAAATTTTGTTTTCATAATACAAATATTAAATTAAACAATGCAAAATTATTTATAAAATTAAAATTTAAACAAAAAACAAGCCAAAAATTAAAAAAGAAAAAATTTTTTGTATAATTTTCAAAAATATGAAAAATAAATGTAAAGATAATTTAAGCTCCTAAAATTCCTTTTACGGCATCAGCGATAAGTTTGCTTTCTGTTCTACCTGCCAGGCGTTTGTTTGCTTCAGCCATAACTCTGCCCATATCTTTTAATGAACTTGCTCCAAGTTCGGTAACAATTTTCTGAACTTCTTCTTTTAATTCTTCCGGACTTAATTGTTTTGGCAAATATTGGCTTATTATTTGTGCTTGAAATTCTTCGGTTTCGTAAAGGTCAGGTCTGTTTTGTGTGCGGTATATTTCCGCTGCATCTTTTCTTTGTTTTATCAATTTTTGCAAAATCTGAACCTCTTTTTCATAAGTTAACTCTGAATTTCCTCCGTCGGTTTTTGCTAGAAGAAATGCTGCTTTAACTGCACGCAAAGCCTCGAGTTTTTCTTTTTCTTTGGCTAGCATTGCCTTTTTAATGTCTTCGTTAATTTGTTCAAAAATGCTCATAACAATTAATTTTATATGTTAGTATTATTTTTTTTTCTTTCAATTGCGGGCTGTCCTTCCAAAAAGTCAAGATAATCTGAATTATTTAAATCAGTAATATCTTTAACGTGAGTAAAATTGTTCTTATTTATGTCAGGAATGGCTTCGTCTTCTTCAAGATTTTGAGGGAATTCAATTTCTAATTCTATTGGAGTACCATCAGAACTAATTACCGGATTATTTTCTGATGGTTCATCCGAAATGGTATTGCTTATTACATCATCAGGATCGTCACCTAGAGAAATGGTAATAGTTTTTTTATTATCATTTTTTTCTTTTTTGTTTTCGTACATTTGTTCATAGGTTGCAAAACCGGTAGCAATAATAGTTACACTTATTTCTTCGCCCATGCTGTCGTCGAAACCGGTTCCCCATATTACATTAGTATCTTTTCCGACAACTTCTTTGAAATATCCGGTTATTCTTCCGAATTCAGCCATTGTAAGTTCATGTTCACCTGTAGAACTGATGATGTTGAGAAGAATATTTTTAGCTCCTCTAATGTCGTTATCGTTAAGAAGCGGCCATTCGAGAGCACTTTTTATAGCTTCTAAGTCTCTGTTTTCGCCTTTTGCTCTTGACGAACCGATTATTGCTACACCGCTGTTCTTCATTACAGTTTTTACATCTTCGAAGTCAACGTTGATATAGCCCGGAATGGTGATAATTTCCGCAATTCCTTTGGTGGCTGTTGCCAAAATTTCGTCGGCTTTTAAGAAGGCCTCACTGAATTTTAGATTGTTGTAGATGTCATACAATTTTTCGTTGTTTATTACCAACAGAGCATCTACAAATTCACGCATCTTTTCAATCCCTTCTTTTGCCTGATTTATTCTTGTTTCGCCTTCGATTAAGAAAGGAATAGAAACAATACCTATTGTAAGAATATCTCTTTCATGTGCAGCTTCGGCAATAACCGGAGCGGCTCCTGTGCCTGTACCTCCTCCCATACCCGCTGTTATAAATACCATTTTAGTGTTATTGTCCAGTATTGCTTCGATTTCAGACAGACTTTCTATAGCAGCCTGACGACCTCGTTCGGGATTGTTTCCTGCACCTCTTCCTTCGGTAAGTGTTTTTCCGAGAGTTATTTTTGTGCTTACAGGACTGTAATTCAAGGCTTGAGCATCGGTATTACAAACAATAAAATCAACACCTTTTACGCCCATTTTAAACATTTGATTAACTGCATTGCTACCGCCTCCACCGACACCAATAACTTTGATTATCGAGGACTCTTCTCTAGGTATGTTGAATTCTATTTCGTCGAACATGGCTTACAATTTTTTATGTTAATATTATTCTTCGTCATCAAAGAGTTTTGTCATTCTGTTTTTTAGTTTATTCAAAAAACTTTCGTCCGGATTTTTCGGTGTTTTATTTTTTTCTTTACTTTTTTCTTCTTCAGTATTCAAATTTTCGATTGCTGATATATTTTCTACATCTTTAGTGTCTTCGGAATGAATACCTTTAATAAGTAATCCTACTGCTGTTGAATATTGAGGTTGATTTATTATTTCAGAATACTGTCCTGAAATGTAGTCTGTTGGAAGAGCTATTCTTACATCGTTAGCTGAAATATATTTTGTGAGTTGTTTTAGATTCTTAAGCAGAGAGCCTCCTCCTGTCATTACTATTCCTCCTGCAAGTTTTTCACGTATTCCGCCTGTTTCTATCTGAAACATTATGGCATGAATAATTTCCTCCATTCTGGCCTGAATAGTTTCGTTAAGTTCGTAATGAGAAAATTCCACAGGTTCTCTTCCTTTTAATGGTTCCACTGAGATTTTAACATCTTCTTGATGTTTTTCCGCTAAAGCATACCCGTGTTTTATTTTTAGTTCTTCGGCTTGTTTTTCAAGTATTCCGAACCTGTTTTTTATATCAATTGTAACAGTATTACCGCCTATTGGGATAACTGCAGTGTGTATAATTTTTCCGTTTTTAAAAATAGCAAGGTCGCTTGTGCCACCGCCAATATCAATCATAGCAACTCCTGATTCTTTTTCCTGCTTTGTTAGCACTGCTTCTGCTGAGGCTAATGGTTCAAGAATCAGTGCTTTAATTTTTAATCCTGCTAAAGCTACACATTTTTTTATGTTATTAACCATTGACATCTTTCCGCTGATAACGTGAAAATTACCTTCAAGCAAGTTAGCGGTCATCCCTATGGGGTTTTCAATACCTGTGGTTTTATCAACGATATAGCTTTGTGGTATTATTTCAAGAATTTCCTCTCCCGGATCAGTAATTTGATTTTTCATTTTGTTGTACAACATGGAAAGGTGCTCGCCCTTTATTACCTTGTCAGGAGTATCTATAACTATACTGCAACGGTTTTTGGTTCCCATAACGTGTTGCCCTGCAATACCCACATATACTTCGCTCAACTCTATACCACAGTCTTTTTTTATAGTATTTAAAACTGTTGTGATAGAGTTAACGGTTTCATCAATGTTTAATACTGCCCCTCTTTTAATACCTTTGGAAGGCGTGGTGGCAAAGGCTACAACTTCAATTTTATCACTGAAAATTTTTCTACCTGCTATTGCAGCAATTTTTGTTGTTCCAATATCAATTGCTCCGATTATTTCTGAGTTGTTTAACATAGTGTTATCTTTTTTTACAAATTACCTGATTAGAAAATTTTAAATTTATTGATTTATATTTATTCCAATCTGTGAGTGAAAAACCTTTACTGTACATTGCCTCTAATTTCCCGAGTTTGTATTTGTAATTTTCCGGACCACCAAGGATGATTATGTGTTCTCCAACTCGTGGAACTAATTCTATTTCGTTATTTTCATTAATATATATCTGCTCAAATTGATATTTCCATAAGTCGTGATTATTGATATAATTAACCATTTCATAAATTTCGTTAAACGAATAACCATATTGTTCACGAAATGCTATTCCTTCTGATGTAAAAACCGATTTGAATAAATTTTCATCTATGTTTCCGTTTACAACAATTACATTTGCAGTATAGTCAGGACAAATATCCACAATTTTAAAATCATCATCTACATAATAGCTATTATTTGTGGAGCAAACCACCCTCATTATCGGATTACGTTGTTGAATTTCAATATAAACTTTTCCCTTTATATCATGATACACTTGAGCTTCTTTTACTCCATTAAGAGTTTCAATCAAGTTTTCAATTTTTTCAAAATTAAGACTATCCAGTAAAGTTTGATTCAAAATTATGTTATTAGTTTTCAACAAGTTTTCAATAATTTCGTTGTTAACAAACTTATGATTATTGTCTAACAAAATTACCAAATCTGTACACCTTTGTTTGGACTTTTGTTTGATTGCAAAGCCCAGAACAAAAATCATCCAGAGACCGATAATGAGAATCTTTAATATTTTAAATATTAGCTTCTTCATTGAGTAAGGTTGTTTTTATTGGTTGAACAAGCATATCAATATCACCGGCTCCCATAGTAAGAACTATTTCTTTGTCTAAATTTTTTAAAATTTTGGTAAGCTCTTGTTTTGAACAAAGCAGTTTGTTTTGAATATTTAAATTCTCAAGAATCAAATCCGATTCTACTCCCGGAATAGGTAATTCCCGTGCAGGATAAATCGGCAATAAAATTACTCTGTCGCACAAGTCCAGACTACGAGCAAATTCTTTGTAGAAGTCTCTTGTTCTGGAATACAGATGGGGTTGAAAAATGCCTGTTATATGTTTTTTCGGGTATAGTAATCGTACTGATTTAACAAAAGCTTCTATTTCACTAGGGTGGTGGGCATAGTCATCTATATACACCAGATTTTTTGAATTTATTATATAATCGAAACGTCTTTTTATTCCTTGATATGTTTCCAAACCTTTTCTTACAGAATCTTCATCAATATTATTTACTAAACACAAAGCCGCTGCAGCCAGTGCGTTTTCAAGATTATGATTGCCTCCAATTTGATATTTAATGTTTTTGATGGAACCTGCCGGATGTTGAATATCAAAATAGCAATAACCATTTTCGTATTTGATGTTTTTTAATGAAAAATCATAATCTTCATCAAAGATGGAATAACGGAATACTTTTATTGAACTGTTGACTTTCTTTTGAAAATCAACATCCACATGATTGCTTAAAAGTAAGCTTCCTCCCGTTTTTATTTGATTTGCAAATTTCAGATAAGCATTATAGAGGTTTTCGTAAGTGTGATATATATCCAGATGGTCGGGTTCAATGTATGTTATTACAGCTGTAGCCGGAAATAATTGATGAAAAGACCTGTCGTATTCATCGGCTTCTGCTACAACAAATTCCGATTCAGGATGGTTTATAAAATTTGAATTTATATTTTTTAATATTCCTCCCAAAAATGCCGAACATTTTTTATGGGTTTGAAGTAAAATATTTGTGCAAATTCCTGACACAGAAGTTTTTCCGTGACTTCCGGCAATAGCAATTGCATATTTTTGGTTTGCAATCATTCCGAGAATCTGAGCTCGTTTGTAAATAGAAAAATTTTGAGATTTGAAAAATTGAAATTCCATGTTTTCCTGTGGAATAGCAGGAGTAAATACTACGATAGAATCGTCAGGATTTTTAAATATTTCGGGAATAAGATTTATGTTTTCTTCGTAATGTATGTTTATGCCAAAGTTTTCAAGCATATCGCATAGTTCGGATTTAACTCTGTCGTATCCTGCAACATTGTATCCGGCAAGTTTGAAATATTGAGCTAACCCGCTCATTCCAACGCCTCCGATTCCAAGGAAATATATGTTTTTGATATTATTTTCCATACACTAACGAATAAATTTCATCTGCAATTATTTCAGCAGAATTTCTAACTGCTAATTTTTTTATGTTTTCAGAAAGCATTTTTTTCATTTCTTGATTTTCAGTAAGTTCCAAGGCTACATCTACAAGTTTTTCTGAAGCTTCTTTATCTTTAATCAGAATGGCAGCATTTTTTTCGACTAAAGCCATAGCGTTTTTAGTTTGGTGGTCTTCTGCAACGTTAGGAGAGGGGACAAGTATGACAGGTTTTCCTACAACGCACAGTTCAGAAATTGTTCCTGCTCCTGCTCTGGAAATAATTATATCGGCAGCAGCAAAAGCATAATCCATCTTATATATAAAATCGGTGATTACAATGTTTTTTAAATTATCAGGATTTGACTTTACAGCAGTTTCGAAATATGTTTTTCCTGTTTGCCAAATTAATCCGATGTTTTTCTCGTAAATTTTAATTAATCCTGATTGTATGCTTTCGTTTATTGTTTTTGCTCCTAAACTTCCGCCAACAACAAGAATTACCGGGATGTTATGTTCTAAGCCAAAAAAATTACGAGCTTCGATTTTGTCGGCATTCAGGTTTTCAATCTCTTGACGTATTGGATTACCGGTTTTAATGATTTTATTTGCGGGAAAATATTTTTCCATATTATCATATGCCACGCAAATTTTCTTTACTTTTTTTGCCAGTAATTTGTTGGTGATGCCTGGATAAGAGTTTTGTTCCTGAATAATGCATTGTACTCCCAAAGATGAGGCAGCACGTAGAGCCGGACCGCTGGCATATCCACCAACACCAACAGCTACATCAGGCTTAAATTGTTTAACGATTTTTCGGGCTTTGAAATAACTTTTCAGGGTTTTGAAAACAAATTTTATCAAATCCGGAGAAAGTTTTCGGCTTAGTCCCATTACAGGCAATCCAATGATTTTATATCCTGCAGCGGGGACTTTTTCCATTTCCATTCTTCCTTCGGCCCCAACAAATAAAATTTCGGTGTTGGGATATTTACTTTTCAGAGCGTTGGCAATAGAAATGGCCGGGAAGATATGACCTCCCGTTCCTCCGCCACTTATCAATATTTTAAGATTCTTTTTCTGCATCGGGTTCTGTATTTGGTTCTGCGTTATTGATTACTTCTATAGGATTTTCTGTTTTGTTTTTGTCCTCAGCAGAAAGAGCTTCGGCTTGCATTTTTTCTTCAAGTTCTTTTTGTTCAACTTCTCTGCTAACACTCAATATTATACCGAAAGCAACACCGGTGAAAAATATTGAAGTTCCTCCGTAACTTATAAATGGCAGAGGCTGACCTGTTACCGGAAAAACATTTGTTGCAACTGCCATATTTGACAATGCTTGTGTAACAATCAAAATTGACATTGAGGCAGTGATGTAAATTCCAAACTTTCGTCCGGCCTTTTTAATGATTCTTCTGGCTCTTAAAAACAGAAACAGATAAAGCATCATTATGGGGATAACTCCGATTACAAGCCCAAGTTCTTCGGTGATAATTGCAAAAATATAATCAGAATATGGATTAGGCAGAATATTGCGTTGGATGGATTTACCGGGTCCTTTACCAAAAAGTTTTCCTGTTGCAACGGCAATTTTTGAGTGTGTTTGTTGAATGTTTTCGGGTTTATTCGGGTCTCTGAAGGTTTCAATACGATTGTTCCAGGTTTCGATTCTGCCTACGTCTTTAAATGTTTTTATGGCAGCAAAAAGTAATAATACTAGACCTATAGTTATTAAAAAGGTTATGGCTAAATTTTTAAACCCGACTTTTCCAAGAAAAACTAAAATCATACTAACTCCAAAAAGTAGTACTCCGGTTGATAAATTTGCTACCGTTATCAGCCCACAGGTAATTAAAATGGGGAAAAAAATATTTTTAAGGTATTTCAAGGTGTTTTTATTTTCTTCTTCTTTAAGAGTAAGATTTCTTGATAAAAACATAAGTAATGCAATTTTTGCAAAATCGGAAGTTTGAAAAGTTATTCCTCCCGGTAAAAGTAGCCATCTGCGAGCGTCGTTAATGTTTAATCCCCAAATTAAAGTGACTATAAGAAGGAAAATAGAAAGATACCAGAGAAAAACAGAAGGTTTACTGAAGTATTTGTATGGAACTTTTGAAATCATAAGAGCAACAGAGGTTCCGATAGCTAAAATTATAATTTGTCGGAATAAATATTTACTGGCGTTAATGCCGCTGGCGTCATAAGCCAATTGAGACGAGGCACTGTAAACCGAAATTATGGAGTAAAAGCAAAGTAATAGCATTATTCTCCAAATTCCTTTATCGCCTTCAAATATTTTTTGTCTTTTTTGTTCCATTACAACGACCTCACTGCTAATTTAAATTGAGTTCCACGGTCTTCGTAATTATTGAACAAATCGAAACTTGCACAAGCCGGTGAGAGTAGGACAGTGTCTCCTTTTTTTCCGAGACGATAAGCTGTCATAACTGCTTCGGGCATGCTTTTAGTATCAACAATTACAGGAACAATTCCTTCGAAAGCCTTGTGTAAAGGTTCATTGTTTAAACCAAGGCAAACGATAGCTTTTACTTTTTTCTTAACTAAATCTGTTAGCATCGAGTAATCGTTTCCTTTATCTATTCCGCCGGCAATCCATATTATCGGAGCTTCAACAGACTCTAAAGCATACCATGCTGAATTAACATTAGTTGCTTTTGAATCATTTATAAACATAATTCCGTGAACACTTATAACCGGCTCTAAGCGGTGTTCAACATTTTTGAAATCCATCAAACTTTCACGAATAACTTCTTTGGTGATGTTTAAAGCTCGTGCAACAATTCCTGCTGCCATTGAATTGTAAACGTTATGTTTTCCTTTGATTGAAATTTCGTCTATAAACATTTTAAAATCTGATTTTTTGTTAAATACATAATTTATTTGGTCGAATTCTAAATATGCTCCATTTTCAACCTCGGTTTTACGTTGAGAAAATTCAAATTGTTTTGCTAAAATTTCTCTTTTGTTTATTTCGTTGATTATGGTTTCATCGTCGCTGCAGTAAATAAAAAGGTCGTCTTTTGTTGTATTATTAAGAATTCTGAATTTAGAATCAACATAGTTTTGAAATTTGTAGTCGTACCTGTCGAGGTGGTCGGGAGTAATATTCAGCAAAACTGAGAGTTCACTTTTGAAATCGTACATATTGTCGAGTTGAAAGCTGCTGAGTTCTATTACGTAGTAATCAAAGTTTTCGGTAGCTACCTGATATGCAAAACTTTTTCCAACATTTCCTGCTAAGCCTACATTTAGACCGGCTTTTTTAAGAATGTGATATGTGAGCATAGTTGTAGTTGTTTTGCCGTTACTTCCGGTAATACAAATTTTTATAGCATTGGTATAGCGAGCAGCAAATTCAATTTCGGAAATTATTGGAATACTCAAAGATTTTAGTTTTTGAATAAGAGGAACACTGTCGGGGATACCCGGAGATTTTATAATTTCGGTTGCGTTGAATATCAACTCTTCGGTGTGTTGTTTTTCTTCGAAAGCAATTTCATACTTGTTAAGAATTTTTTTGTATTTATCGGGGATTTCTGCTTTGTCGGAGACAAAAACATCAAATCCTTTTACTTTGGCCAAAACCGCAGCACCAGTTCCGCTTTCTCCCGAGCCTAAAATTACTATTCTCTTGTTCATTGTTTATCTGAGTTTTAGGGTTATTATTGAAATTACTGCCAGCAAAAGAGAGATAATCCAGAATCTTGCAACAATTTTTGGTTCGGGATATCCCTTTTTCTGATAATGATGATGTAATGGTGCCATAAGGAAAATTCTTTTACCAGCTCCGTATTTTCGTTTTGTATATTTAAAATAGCTAACCTGCAACATCACAGAAACACTTTCGGCGAAAAATATCCCGCACAATACCGGTATTAATAGTTCTTTTTTGATAATAATAGCAAAAACAGCAATGATGCCACCGATTGTTAAACTTCCTGTATCGCCCATGAAAATTTGAGCCGGAAAAGAATTATACCATAAAAATCCAATAAGAGCACCAATAAAGGCAGCCATATAAACAACCAATTCTCCCGAGTTTGGTATATACAAAATTTGTAAGTATTCGGCAGCAATTCTGTTACCGGAAACATATGCCAAGATACCGAGTGTAGCACCAATTATCGCCGATGAACCTGCCGCCAACCCATCGAGACCGTCGGTGAGGTTTGCTCCGTTTGATACTGCCGTAACTATTAAAATTACTGCAAGAATGAAAACAATCCAACCGATTTTTTCGGCATTATCTCCTAAAAACCAAACAATTTTTGAATAATCAAATTCATTATTCTTGAGGAATGGTATTGTGGTTTTTGTGGATTTTATATCGCAATATTCGATAAACTCTGCACAGTTAGGATTATTGACTACTTCGGTAATTTCTTCGTTTTGATATTCTACAACTTTTTTTGTTCTTACAACAACATCATCGGAGAAATACAAAATTCCGCCAACTATGAATCCCAGCACGATTTGTCCAATGATTTTAAATTTTCCTTTAAGCCCGTCTTTATTTTTTCGTTTTATTTTCAGAAAATCATCGAGAAACCCAATAAATCCCAACCAAACTGTTGTAATAAGCATTAAGATTACGTAAACATTATTGAGTTTAGCAAAAAGCAGAGTTGGGATTATTGTAGCAAGAATAATTATAATTCCTCCCATGGTTGGAGTTCCGCGTTTTTGCATTTGTCCTTCGAGGTCGAGGTCACGGATTTCTTCGCCAATTTGTTTTTTTTGCAATAACCTGATAATCTTTTTCCCGAAAAATATTCCTATTATCAAGGAAAAGATAACAGCCATACCTGCACGGAAGGAAATGTATTCAAAAACTCCCGCTCCCGGAACTCCTAATTGATTGAAATATTTGAATAAATAATAAAGCATAATTTTAACTATTTAGATATTGGTTTAAAATTTCTTTATCGTCGAAATGAAGTTTTACTCCGTTTATTTCTTGATAAGTTTCATGACCTTTACCGGCGACGAGAATGATGTCTCCTGGATTAGCCATTTTACAAGCTGTTTTTATTGCCTGCTCACGGTTTGTGATTCGTAAGCATTTTTTTTCTGTTATTTTATTAAGTCCTTTTTCCATATCATCCAGAATATCCTCGGGATTTTCGGTTCTTGGATTATCAGAAGTTAAGATTACGAGATTGCTCATTTCTGCAGCTATTTTTGCCATCTCCGGACGTTTAGTTTTATCGCGATCGCCACCTGCTCCAACAACTGTAATAATGTTTGTATATCCTTTGCTTATTTCTGTGATTGTTGCAAGTACATTCTTTAATGCATCAGGAGTGTGAGCATAATCAACAATGCCTGTAATGTTGTTTTTCCCGTGGATTGTTTCGAATCTGCCGGAAACAGGTCGTAACTCTGAAATTGCCTGTAAAACTTCTTTTTGCGGAAAATCAAGCAATATTGCTGCTCCATAAATTGCAATTAAATTGTAGGCATTAAATTTTCCTGTAAGTTTTGTCCATACTTCGTTTGAATCAATTTTTAATAACATTCCTTCTGCCAGCATTTCGAGAATTTCTGCCTTGAATTCTGATAAAGAATTGAGAGAGTAGGTATGTTTTTGGGCTTTGCTGTTTTGTAGAATAACAGCACCGTTTTTATCATCGAGGTTAGTAAGTGCAAAAGAATCTGCCGGGAGCATATCAAAAAACATTTGCTTAGCACGGACATATTCTTTAAAAGTTTTATGAAAATCCAGGTGGTCATGAGTAATGTTAGTAAATATTCCTCCAGAGAAATGCAGTCCGGCAACTCTATTTTGTACAGTAGAGTGCGAGCTAACTTCCATAAAACAATAATCGCAACCGAGGGTTACCATTTGGTTGAGATAATCATTAAGCCTGATTGGGTCGGGAGTAGTATGTGTAGAATCAATTTTTTTTCTGTCAATAAGAACTTTAATTGTAGATATTAGTCCGGATTTATAACCCAGTTTTTGAGTTAATTCATACAAACTTGTTGCAATGGTAGTTTTTCCGTTTGTTCCTGTAACTCCGATAAGTTTTAGTTTTTTTGAAGGATTGTCGTAAAATTCGGATGCAATAATACCAAGAGCATAAGATGAATCTTTAACGACGAGGTATGATGTTTTTGAGTTGATTTTTTCGGGCAGTGTCTCGCAAACAATGAGTTTTGCACCCTTTTCTATTACCTGTTCGATATAATTGTGCCCGTCGGTTTTAGTTCCTTTAATTGCAATAAACGCATAATTTTCCTCAACTGTTCTTGAATCAAAACTTATATTTGAAACAGTGCAGTCGTTGTTTATTATTTCAGTTAAAAAATTCAGTTTATTTCTTAGCTTTAAAATGTTCATAATTCTAAAGTTAATGTTATTACATCTCCTTTTCTAAACTCTGTACCTGGAGCAGGATTTTGACTGATAATCTTTCCTCTTCCTTTTATTATCACTTTAAGTCCTAATTGTTCGAGCAGGAAAACTGCATCTTTAGCACCCATATTTATTACGTTCGGAATTTTTGTTATATCACTGAAAGAAACCGGAGCGAAAGTAACTGTACTGTCAATTTTATTACATAATATCCAATCAGTATTTACAATTCTTTCGGCATTTGTTTTGATTTTCAGCCAATCATAAACCTTTTGAGTTTCAGCTTTATTTCCTTTAAAAGCTCTTGGTACTGTCTTACCAACAGTTGCATTTAAAGATGAAGTATGAAATTTAGGATTTGTGGCATAAATTTTATCGGCAATATCTTTGAAAACAGGTCCGGCAACTACCGACCCGTAAAAACCATTTTCACGAGGATAATAGATCGAAACTATACAACTGTATTGAGGGTCGTCGGCTGGGAAATATCCAACAAATGAAGAATGATAACCGTGTTGCTTGTTACGCCCGTAATCTATCTGAGCAGTTCCTGTTTTTCCGGCGATTTTATATTGATTTGATTTAATATTTTTGGCTGTACCGTTTTCAACAACGCCTTCGAGCATTGGTTTAATCTTTTCTAATGTTTTTTTTGAGCAGATTTGTTCATCAATAATTTCAGGTTTAAATTCTTTAACAATTTTACCTCTGAATGACAAAGCCTCAACAAAAATTGGTTTTACAAGAGTTCCGTTATTTGCAATAGCATTATAAAATGCTAAAATTTGCAGAGGAGTTATTTGTAGTTCGTACCCTATTGCCATTTGTGTTAGTGATAATTTTGACCATTCCTTTTGTCCTGGCTTGTGTATTACTGGAACTGCTTCGCCTCTTATAACAACGCCAAGAGGCTTATCCAGATGCAGGCGAGATAGTCCGTTAACATATTTCAATGGTTGATGGCGGTAATATTTATCAATGATTAACGATATTCCAACGTTAGATGAAACCTCAAAAGCTCTTGCAATACTGATGGTTCCGTAAGCAGCATCACCGGAATCTTTAACTTTTTTGCCGAAAAAGAAAGTAAAACCTCTGCCGGTTTCGACCAAATCTTCAGGATTGGCATAACCGTCTTCGAAAGCGACGATAACTGAGGCTAGTTTAAATGTTGAGCCGGGGTCTATAGCGTGAGCTATTGCAAAATTTTGTTCTTCGTAATAATAACCTTCGGGATGTTTTTTTAAGTTTGCAATAGCCCTTACTTTACCTGTTTTAACTTCCATAACAACAACAGTTCCAAATTCTGCATTATGTTTTATGAGCTGTCTTTCTAAGGAAGTTTCGGCAACATCTTGAAGTGATATATCAATTGTTGTTATTAAATCCATGCCGTCTTTTGGTTCAACATATTTTGCATCTTCAACCGGCATCCAGATATTTCCAGGGAGTCGTTCTTTTACGGTATATCCGGCTTTACCTCGTAATTCAGCATCAAAAGCATCTTCGAGCCCAACGCCTTTTCTGCCTTCGCTTGCAACAGTTCCAATAGTTCTTCTTGCAAGAATTCCGAAAGGCATTTCTCTTTCATATTTTTTTTGATAAACAAAACCTCCTTTAATTTTACCTTTACGTAATAGTGGAAAATTTTGCATTTTTTTAAAGTCAGAATAACTTAACTTATTACTAAACTTTAAGTATCTCTTACCACTATCGCGGGCATTTATCAAATCATTTTTCCATTCTGTTTTTGTCTTATTCGGTAATAATTGTGATAAACAAAAAGCCAGAGAATCTAAATTTTCATTAAATATTTTTTGTGTTATAGCTTCACAGTTGGGGTCTATACCTACTTCGAAATAAGCCACTGAAGTTGCCAGCAGTTTTCTGTCGTAAGAATAAATGTCGCCTCTTGTTGGTTCAATTGATGTATATATTCGGGTGGATTTAAGTGATTTTTCAATTAATTCTTTGTCATAGAAAAATTGGAGATAAATAATTTGCCCTATAATAACAATTCCGAAAATCCCATATAAAATATACAGGATATTCAGTTTTAACAATATGTTATTACGGTCATTCATTCTTCTATATCTATTTTATATTCAATTTTTTGATGAGGCGATTTTGGTTCGATAAGTGTTGAATTATTTTCCCGAAGTTTTTCAATTACTTTATCTATTCGGCTACTTTTCATTAGTTTAGCTTGAATCTCAATTTTTTGAGCTCTTAGGTCTTCTATTTCTTTTTTTGTTTTTTCTGTTTCGATAAATACCGATTCGGCATGATATCGATTTGAAATATATGCCAATCCGAGCAAAAAAAGCAAAAGAATATAAGGTATCTGTTTGCGAAGAAAATCGCTGGCGACAATTGAGCCTGTGATTAGCCCTTTTATGGTTTCGCGAAACTGACTGTTGTTTTTCTTTTCTTTCATAACCTTTCTGCTATTCTTAATTTTGCACTTCTCGACCTTGGATTATTGTTCATTTCTTCATCCGAAGGAATTATTACTTTTTTATTTACTTGTAAAAAATCAGTTTTTATGTTTCCAAATCTGTCGGTAATCAAATTTCCATCAAAGTTTCCATACTTAATGAAATTTTTAACTACACGATCTTCGATTGAGTGATAAGTAATGGTTACAAGTCGTCCTCCGATTTTTAATGATTCACGAGCAGCAAAGAGAAACTCTTTTATTGATTCAATTTCTTGATTGACTTCGATACGGAGTGATTGAAATACCTGAGCAAAAAATTTGTTTTCTCTTTGTTTTTGTGTTAATTGGCGTATTAAATTCAAAAATTCTTCGACAGTTTCAATATTTTTTGTTTCGCGATAACTTATTATTATTGAAGCCAGTTTATATGCACGGTCAACTTCTCCGTAATTTTTAAAAATATATGTTAATTTTTCGTGTGAATAATAATTCAGAATTTCTTTTGCTGTGAGTTTTTGAAGCTTGTTCATTCTCATATCGAGTTCGCCGCCCAATCTGAAAGAAAATCCACGGTCTATATTATCAATCTGATATGATGAAATTCCAAAATCTGCAAGGATTCCGTCAACTTTTTCTATTCCTGCGTAACTGAGATAATTACGTAAAAATCTGAAATCACCTTGATATAATTTAAAACGATTGTCGCTTAAAGAATTTTTGAGAGCGTCATTATCACGGTCGAGAGCAATTAGAAGTCCATTTTTTCCGAGTTGTTTGAGAATTTCACGAGAATGACCACCCCCACCAAAAGTGACGTCAACATAAATTCCTTGTGGATTTATGTTCAGTCCGTTGATACTTTCAGTGAGCATTACAGGTACGTGATATTCCATAACATTTATTCTTCGGTGTAAAACTTAAAGTCTCCTCCAAGTATGTCGTTAGCCATGTTTACATACTCTTCATTACTTAATCTACGTTTTTCGTATTCTGCCTTGTCCCAGATTTCGATTTTTCCCTCCTGTCCGGCAAAAACAAGCTCTTTTTCGGCTCCGATTTCATTCAGCAACCTTTTGGGAATTAACAAACGACTGCTGTTGTCGAAAAATAATTCGGCAGTATCTCTGTAATATTCTCGTAAAAAACTCGAATGTTGCTTATTAAAAGGATTTAACTTCTTTTTCAAAATCGAAGTTTGATTGTCCCATTCTTTCATGGGATATAGCAGAAGACATTTCTCGTATATGTCTCTTTTGATAACAAATCCTTTAGCAATCTCCTCGCCCGGAATTTTTCTCTTCAGAGGTGCCGGAAAGATTACTCTTCCTTTGTTATCAAGTTTTGCAATGTATTCTCCAACAAACATGTTAATCGCGATTAAACTTGTTTCAAAAATATATATATTATTCCCCATTTTAAAACATTTTACTACATTTTTATCCACATTGTTAATAACTTTTTTAGCAAAATTTTGCAAGTTGTTGAAAATCAAAGATTTTTGTTTTTTAAATTTGAATTATTTAATTTGCAGTAATTAACAAATTTGAAATATGATTACGGAAAAGGATAATACGATTTTAAGTGTTGACGTTAATGAGATACTAAAACAAAAAAATCCCCGATTGCATGAAAGATTGCCTGGTTTTGTTATTAGCTTGTTGAAAAGAATAATACACGAAAAGGAGATTAACGAATTTCTTCGGAAATATCCGGGTGTACAGGATATGGAATTTGTAAGGGCTGTGTTGGAGTTTATGGATGTTAAGTATTCAGTTGAAGGCTTGGAGAATATTCCCGAAGGCGGCAGATATGTTTTTGCGGCAAATCATCCATTAGGTGGACTCGAAAGTTTGGTGATGATGGAAATTATCTCGACTAAATTCGAGAAATTTGTTTTTGTTGTTAACGATATTTTAATGGCTCTAAAACCTTTATCGAATTTGTTTTTACCTGTGAATAAACATGGTAGTCAGTCACGAGATTCTCTAAAAAAACTTAACGAATGTTATGCTTCCGAGAATCAGATTTTATTTTTTCCGGCAGGATTGGTTTCACGCAAACAGGGAAGAATCATAAAAGACCTTAAATGGCAAAAGACTTTTATAGCCAAAGCAGTTGAATATCAAAGAGATATTGTGCCGGTTTTTATTGAAGGACGCAACTCGGGATTTTTTTATTTTTTGGCCAATTTTCGTAAATTTTTAGGAATAAAAGCCAATATCGAAATGTTGTTTTTACCGCACGAAATGTTTAAACAAAAAGGAAAAACTATAAGATTTGTTTTTGGAAAGCCAATATCATACAATTTTTTCGATAGCAGTAAATCATATACTGAGTGGGCTGAGTATTTGCGAGAATTAACTTATTCGTTAGAAAAAAAATGAGAATTTTAAAAAAAATAAAAAATATTAAAATATTTTTGTGATGAAGTAATTATATAAAGTATTCGGATATGACTTTAATGAAGCCGGTAATACCTCCGGTAGAAAAGGAATTGCTAATATCGGAGTTGAATAAAGATAAATTACTACGCAAATCTAATTTTGGTAGTACCGAGATATATGTTTTTACACATCGTGATTCTCCTAATTTAATGCGAGAAGTCGGTCGCTTGCGAGAAATTACTTTCAGGTTGGCAGGCGGAGGTACAGGAAAAGAACTTGACATTGATGAGTATGATATATCGGAGGACCCTTATTTTCAATTGATAGTTTGGGACCCTGAAGAAAAGGAAATTATAGGAGGTTATCGTTATATTCTTGGTGAAACTGTGCTTGATGACCCTGAATCCAAACTTGCCACTTCTCATATTTTCGAGTTTTCAGAAGAATTTCTTTCCGATTATCTGCCATATACCATTGAGCTTGGAAGAAGTTTTGTACAACCAAATTATCAGTATGGTTTAAATGCCCGTAAAGGGATGTTTGCCCTCGATAATTTATGGGACGGGCTTGGTGCTTTAATGGTGGAGTATCCTGAAATGAGATATTTTTTCGGTAAAGTAACCATGTATAAACATTTTAATATCGAAGCAAGAAATTTAATTTTAAGTTTTATTAAATATTATTTTCCTGATAAAAAGGAATTGGTAAAACCGCTAAATCCGGTTGAAATAAATTTTGATGATTATATTAAATATTTTAGTGCCGACAGCTATCAGGAAAATTTTAAAATTCTCAATAGACTTGTTCGTGAACAAGGAGAGAAAATTCCTCCTTTGGTAAATGCCTATATGAACTTGTCTCCTTCCATGATTTCTTTCGGTACGGTAGAAAACGATGAATTTGGAGGTGTTGAAGAAACAGGGATTCTTATTAATATCAAAGATATCTACGATATAAAAAAGGATAGGCATGTTAAAACCTATAAACAATTAATTAAATTAAGTCAGATTTTTCCTCGACGTCCAAAAATCCTGGATTTAAAAAATTGGAGATTCAGAAAGAAAAAGAAAAAATAGAACAATATTTTTTTACTATCTTTGTTAAAATCATAAAAACAATAGTGCAAGAGAGATTTTTTATCATAATTATTTTTTTAAGCACATATTTGGCAAGTAATTCTCAAAATCTTGTACCCAATCATAGTTTTGAGGATGCATGGACCTGTCCATACAGTTTTGTTCCCAATCCGGTTGCTAAACCTTATCCTGGATGGTTCAACCCCAACAAAGGAACTCCAGACCAATTTCATCCATGTAGTAAAGGAGATGCAGGTGTGCCCGAAAATTTTGCCGGATTTGCATATCCTTTTGATGGTGCAGCTTATGCCGGAATAATATTACGGGAAATTTTCGACGACAGTGTAGGATATTATAAAGGAGTGTCAAGAGAATATATTCAGACAAAACTCTTGAAGCCGCTAAACAGGGGTAAATTATATTGCTTTAAATTACATTACATTAATGCAAACAAATCAATGTTTGCCGTTGATGCACTGGGAGTTGCCATTACAACCGATAAAATCGGCCGTAAAGATGCCGGACTTATTATTCAGCATCCTCAGGTTATTAACAAGCCGGGAAATATAATGGATAATCAAACCCAATGGAAAGAATTGTGTGGAACATATAGAGCCAAAGGAAATGAGCAATATCTTACCATTGGTAATTTCTGGGACAATAGTGTAACACAGTTCATCAGACATAATAACGAAAATACCGACACTGCTTTTTTTTATGCATACTATTATATTGATGATGTTCGACTATTTGAGATAGAAAACGAATTTGAGTGCGGATGCCTCGAAGATAATAGCTGGGGAAGCGACTGGTTATCTGATTTGTATGATCCCGAAACAGGCTACAATTCCGGAAAAAAAGCTAATGCAAATGTTCTTGCAGATTTAGATGCAGATAAACAAAAAGATAAAAACGGTAACGATAAAAATAACTTTACTAACTCGGGTTCAAATATCGGAGTAATTTCGGATAATTCCAAACCTAACAATTCACAACTCGAAGAAAGAAGTTTTTTTTACGGAATACCTGAATCGGAGATAAATGAACAGGCTTTTCGTAATGCCGAAGTTGGTAAAAAATTTAATCTGAACAGAATTTTGTTTGAATTTAATTCATCGCAATTGTTGACAGTATCTTTCCCCGAACTTGATAAACTAAGCGAAATTTTATTGGCAAATCCGGGATATAAAATCGAAATACGGGGGCATACAGATAATGTAGGGACCTCACAATATAACAAAACTCTCTCAATAAAAAGGGCAGGAGCTGTTTATGATTATCTGATAAGTAAAGGAATTGACAAATCGCGTATGAAATACAGAGGATTTGGTGACAGAGTTCCGGTTGCGGATAATGAAACTGAAGAAGGCCGCCGTCTGAACAGAAGAGTGGAAATTATAATTATTGAAAAATAATTTCTCGAGTTTATTGAAAATTTATTACCTTTACAAAAATTTTTCAGATGAATTTAAGTAAGGATATAATTGAATTACTAAAAGAAAACGACTGTGTAATAATTCCCGCTTTTGGCGGATTTGTTGCCAATTATTTTTCGGGAGGAGTTGATTTTAAAACTCAGGAATTTTTTCCACCTGCACGACGCATTGCTTTTAATCAAAATCTTAAAAATAATGACGGATTGCTTATCAATTACTTAAGCATAAAACATAATTGCGATTGGCAGGCTGCGGGGTTAATGGTTAAGACTTTTGTTGACGAAATTAAGATGTCTTTATCAAATGATAATTATTTTGTTTTTGAAGGGTTAGGAAAAATTGTTAAAGAAAAAAATTCTCTCGTATTTTATCCTGAAGCAAATTTGAATTTTTTAGATGATTCTTTCGGACTCGAAAAATTTGTTTTCCCTGTTCTAAAGTTTAATGAAATTAGACCTGAAGTAACGCGGACTATTTCTAAGGTTAAGGAAGCCAAAGCAAATCGTCCAAAACGCAAAACAGCATCCTGGGTATATACACTAAGTGCAGCAGCAGTATTGGGTGGTTTAATTTTCCTGACAATTAAAACCGGAGTTGTAGATAAAATATTTAATAATGATAAAGAATATGCAATAGTTGTTCCGATTGAAAATCTTAATAACAATAAACCCAAAGTTAATGCTTCTTCCGAAAACAAAGATTCTAAGTCTGAAGAAATTGCGAATTCAGAACCACTAAAAACGGAAAACCCAGAACCTGCCATTAGGGAAAATACTGAAAATACAGAAATATCAACATTCGACAGTCAAGAAGTTCAGAATAATGTTCACATCATAGCCGGATGTTTTTCTGTAAAGGAAAATGCCGAAAATCTCTGTTCAAAATTGCAAAGTCAGGGATATCCTGCCGTAATATTACCAGGTAATAATTTCTACAGAGTAAGTGTAAAATCATACTCGGATAAAAATTCTGCTGCAAAAGAATTGGAAAATCTGAAATCAGAAACCGGAAATACATCACTCTGGATATTGGCTTTGTAATTATTCCTTATCCTTATCTGAAATTATTTTAATTCTGCAGATGCTACCTTTTTTAGCATAAAAGCCCGGTTTAATTCTTATACTTTCTTTTGCAGTTATGTTAACTTTAACTCCGGAATCTATCAAAAATCTGTCGGTTGGGAGGCTATCGGTAAAAATGAATGGTTCTGCAAATACCGGATAAGATTTAGTTCCGCGTACAAAGCGAGGTTCTATGGTGAGTGAAGCTTTCGAAAAGAAATCCTGGTCATATACTAAATTACGAGAATATAATGTTAGCGATGGATTGTAATATGTCCACTGGTATAAAACCATTTGAGCATGGTCAAGGGATTTTTGTCCTCCATACCAACGTGGAGTTAAATTCAGATTATTTAGTTGTTCTTTATATTCTTTCATAGTAATATCCAATACCTTTAAAGTATCGTCGGGGTAATCAAATTCGGCAAAATTTGCAAAAGCTATTGCATTTGTTTTTTTTATAATTTCCAATCTTTCGGCATTATATTTTTCTTCTGCATAAGTGGTTCCAACAGATCCGTCAACGGCAATTTTGTAGTTTCCGTAATCATATAAATTATATACAAAAGTATTTCTAAAGCGGCGCATATCTGTTGAGGAAAAATAATTTTGATTTTGCCTGAATTTTAGATATTCATAAGGAAACATCATCACAATTTTGCCATGACTCACATCTTCGATATATTTAGTATATCCGACATAAGACGGAGACCTGCGTATAGAAAATTTTCGACAGGATGTGTATGCTAATCGCCAGCCGTTATGATACCACCAGTAAGAGTCATTTTTTGGATTGAGAATAAACACAGGGTTTTCATATCTTATTTTTTCGCACCTGTCATAAAATCTAACAGTAGATTGGTGAAGGTATGCCAGAGTATCGGCCATTAAAAGATATTCGGGATTGTCTGTTGATAATCCCAGAAATAAAAGAGTACGGGCAAAACCGGTTTGCATATTAATAACGAGTTCTTCGCCCGGAGGTTGGAGAATGCCACGATTATAATCCCAAAGCCCACCATAAACAAAAAAATCGATAGTTTCGCGGGTACGTTTTTCGAGCCAATCGGCATATTCTCCAAAAGAGTTAAATTTTATTCCGGAGAAATTGCAATATTTAGTGTTTTCCGTGTATTTTTCGGGGTCGAGTTCTTCAAATTGATAAAGCGGAGTATTTATTAAACTTGAGTCGATCACTCTTACGAGAAAAATAAATTTTGCAAATGAAGCGGTTATGTAACCGTCGGCATAAGTGGATTGGTCGGTTTCGGTCCATTTTGGTGTTCTGGCTTCGGCATAAGGATTTATATCATTTCTGTTTTCTATTATACATAATGATTGTAATATGAATTTGTAAAGATATGCTTTGTCTTTGGTAGCAATGAATAAATCAATAAAACCATCCAGCACTTTTGAAAGACCGTCACCGAAAGTATTCCAGTCTTTATTGGGGTCAATGGTGTATAAACTGTATTTGCGAGGCCAATCCCAATTATAATAATCGAAATCTTCTTTTATGTTAATGCTTTCGAAAGTATTTTGAGAAAAACTTTGTAATCCCAAAATGTTTAATAATAAGATAAAAATTATATGTTTTATTCTGAAAGACATTTTTGTTTTAGATCTTGGTTTTCGTTTTCGAGGTTGTTTATTCTTTCATTCAATATTTCTATGTATAAATATAATTCTTCGATGTTTTGCAAAAGGCCTTTAATTGTTTCGGTGATTTGAATACCGTTTTCTGTTACGGATTTTTCAGGTTTCAGGTAGGGGAGATGTTTTTGCTTCTTTATAAGATTTAGTCTCTCCGAAAGAGGTTGTAATTTATAGTTTTCATGGAAAACGTAGTCGCACCAGTCATTTGTTTCAACAATTAATTCTTCGCTGGCTCTAATAGTTCCGCAAACATCGAGTTTATACTGAGGTGAATTTTTTCCAAAAGAAAATCTTCCAAGGCTGTCAATACTAAGTATTGGTTCATTGTTACGGAAAAGTGTAAGAGATGAGTTTGCGGAGTCAGCCTCATAACTGATGCTGAATTGTGGATTTTTATAAATTTCGACAGCTTCGTAGTATTTTTTTTGCTTGGTTCTTGATGTGTTTTGTCCAAAATATTGATTTGCAAAAGCAGCTATTATAAAAATCGCTAACAAAACTTTTACTTTCATATGTTATAATTTTTATTTACTATCTGAAAATTTCTTGTAAAGTATTTCCGGTGCTTAGAGGAGGAACGGGGGTACCAATTATTATCGAAATTGTGGGAGCAATGTCGCTGATGCTGATTTCGCTGTAAATAGTTTGTTTTTTTACTTTCCAACCGTAAAAAATTAATGGAACGTGAGTGTCGTATCTGTAGCCGGTGTTGTGGTCGGTGCAATATGGTATGTCTTCTATCCATCCGGCACGCAACGAAATCATTATATCTCCCGATCTTTTAAGGTTAAAAGAGTTTTGCATTTTAAGAGGAATCCCGGAGGTAAAATTTATATTTAAAAATTGATTAGAACTAATGGCATTTGCAATGCCAGAAAAATTTGATATAAATGTAACCACTTTTTCCTGAAAATCAGCCATAGGAATTTTTGAATCTTCGATTAAAACCTTATTAAGATAAATCTGACTGTTATTAAAATCGAGAATCCAGTCTCCTTCGCCATAAATAGCTCTTAAGTATGATTTTAGTAGAGCGATAACATAATGTTGCCTGAAAAATCCGGCAGGTAATTTATTATCTATCAGATATTGAGGCGGATCGGCCATGCCATGGTTAGATGTGAGATAAATAAGAACATTATTTTTACCAACAACATCTTCGATTACTTCTATTAGGTGAGCAAGATCTTTATCAAGTTTAATTAATAAATCTTCAATTTCTAGAGATTGAGGACCAAACAGACGCCCAATCTTTTCGGAGACTGAATAATTTACAAACAAAAAATCGGTGTAATCATCTTTTCCGAGATTTTCATAATAAATAGTGGCTATAGCGAGGTCATTAAGGTGTGTGTTACCTTCGGGAATCATAGTAATTAATTCATAATCTTTCACAGTTTTGGTCATTTCGGAATAAATGTAGGGGAATGTTTTGTAAACGCCGTCAATACCGAATTCATATTCGTTACGGTCGGGTAGGAGACTTGTGTATTTTTCTCGTTCTAACGATAAATCCCATTGTCTTTTAAGATAGTCGTCGCAATTTTTGTTTTGGTTGATGTCTTTTATCCAGTTTGGTAAATCGTTCATGTAATATGTTGAGCTTGTCCATGTACCGGTAGTAATATCAAACCAGTAAGCTGCATCGGCTGAATACCCGCCTGAAAGTACTGCGGCATAAGGATTAAGACTAATACTTATAATTTTAGATTTTCCGTTGTGAAATAATTTGGCTTCGTCGGCAAAAGTAGTCGAAAGCATTTTTAAAGGAGAAAAAGAGCCTTTTTCTTTTTTTCGAGCTAGATTATTATAATTATAATCTTCAATACAATCCTCTTTTTTTGAAGTTATCGGATTAAACCAGTAATTGCTCACAATTCCGTGTTGGGCAGGTTCGGTGCCGGTAGCGATACTGGCATATCCCGGAGCAGTTTGTGTGAGGCTGTAGTTAATAACTGTATTTCGGCAATATGAGCCGTTAATTGCAAGTTTTTTGAATCCTTTATTGCCGAAATTATTCCAAAATCTGTCGAGATAATCCTGTCTAATGCCTTCAACAACAATCCCTACAACCAGTTTTGGTTTCTCTGAAGGTATTGAGGATTCCAATTGTGTAAAGGCTTTTGCTGTAAATAGCAGTAATATCAGTGTAAAAATAGTTTTTCTCATAATTATTTAAATTCTCGCAAATATACATTTTTAGAAACTTGTATATAAATTAAATACGAAAAAATTCAGAAGGCGACAATCAACTATTTGTAAACTAGGCAAATTATCTTCGATAATTTATGGGATATTTTTCTTGAACTAACTTTTTTTGTAGTTGTTTGTAATATGTTTTACTGCTAGGTTTGATAAGAGTTGTTGGTTTTACAATATTTACTTTTTCAACATCAACAATACTTTTTTCAAAGCTTCAATAAATAAATCAATTTCCTTAAAAGTATTGTAAAAAGCAAAGGAAACTCTGACGGTACCGGGAATATTAAATTCTTGCATAATAGGTTCGGCACAATGAGTTCCTGTTCTTAAAGCTATACCCATTTTGTCAATTAAGATACCGATATCTGAAGGATGAACATTATCAACACTGAAAGATATTACGGCGGATTTTTTTGGGGCTTGTCCGATAATTTTTATTTCGGGAAACTCTTTTAGCCTTTCTGTAGCGTAATTTAGGAGTTCTGTTTCGTAATTATAGATATTGTCAATTCCGATTTTTTCAATGTATTTAATTGCTTCGGCAAGAGCAATTGTGTCGATATAATTAGGAGTTCCGGCTTCGAATTTATATGGTAATACGTTAAAAGTTGTTTTTTCGACTGTAACTTTCGAAATCATTTCTCCTCCACCTTGATATGGCGGCATTTTTTCGAGTAAATCTTTTTTACCGTAAAGAACACCTGTACCTGTTGGTCCATAAATTTTGTGTCCTGAAAAAACATAAAAATCACAGTTTAACTTTTGAACATCCACTTTAATATGTTGAATAGCTTGTGCCCCGTCAATAAGTACAGGAACATTCCTGCTATGAGCGATTTCAATTATTTTTTCAATGGGGTTTATAGTTCCAAGAGCATTCGAAACATGGGTTACTGCTATTATTTTAGTTTTGACTGTGATTTGTTTGTAAAGTTCATCAATGTTAAGCTCGCCTATCGAGTTAAAGTTTAAAACTTTGAGTACTGCTTTTTTTCTTTGACAGAGTAATTGCCATGGAACAAAGTTTGAATGATGTTCCATTTTAGAAACTATAATTTCGTCACCCTCGTTAATAAAAGCTTCTCCGAACGAAAAAGCTACAAGGTTTATGGATTCTGTAGTTCCTTTGGTTAAAATAACTTCTTTAACCGAAGAGGCATTAATAAAATTTTTGATCACCTCGCGAGCTTTTTCTGTTGCTTGTGTTGAATAATCACTCAGATAATGTACACCTCTGTGAATATTTGCATTATAATTAGAATAAAATTCTGCGATAGTATCAATTACAATTTTTGGTTTTTGTGTTGTGGCTGCATTATCAAAATATACAAGAGGTTTATTATATATTGTTCTGCTCAAGATAGGAAAATCTTTTCTTATATCTTCAAAAATTTTTTTCATTTCAGTTTTTTTATTCTATTAACCTGCAAAATAAAAAAATGTTGGCAATTATGCCAACATTTTTTAAAGAAACAAAATGGGATGTTATTGTTTAATAAATTTTTGAATTTCAATGTTTCCGTTTTTGTTAATTTTTATGAAATAAATTCCGGCTTCAAGTTCCGAAATGTTTACTATTATAGAATTGTCTGATAAATCAATAGATTTAACAATCTGACCACAAATATTTGAAATCTCTATATTAGAAATAATTTCTTTAGAAAAAATATTTAAAATATCAGAAGCAGGGTTTGGATAAATTGAACTGATGGAGTTAATTTGATTTAAATTAGTAGTAGAGAAGAGTTTTTTAGTGTCGGCTTGCATAATTTCGGCAGTATTCATATTTTGGACAAAAGCGACGAGTTCACAATTGTCAACATTATAAGATGGACCTATTTCTAATTCAAAAGAGTGATTATAAGTGCTTTGAGATGAAAAATTCAACAATAAACCGTTAGGATTTGGATATAAGGCTCTGTTTACAAAATTTACTTTTGGTTGACTTTGCCATGAGTAATTAATATCGGTTTCGGTAAGAGCAATGAATAATCTCATTTCGTCGGAGTAATAGGGGAATGTTTCTTCAATGTCAACGCTAACATTAAATTTGTAAGGATTAGCAGAAATTTGCTGTGCATCAATAATAACATCGAAAACAGCAGGTTTTGCCATTAGTTCGTTGTAATAGTACAAGAAAGTATTTTTCATTGTTTGAACGTTTGTTGCAGTACCTTCATTACCATAAAATCCGTTAGTGATAGTTGTTGGATAACCGAAACCATCGTTTTCAACATCAAAGAATGGGCGGTAATATAAATCCCTGGCATCAGTAGCAGGAGTAGAGAATTGATCAGGACCAAGTCCGTTACCGTGATATTCAATAATACCGACATTATATTGTTCGGCGGCGATTTGATCTAATGCTTGAGCTACGTAAGGACAATAAGAACAGTTAACACTGGTGAAGACTTCGTAAACAACATATTTACGTGGAGTTCCACCGTCAATTGAAAGTTGAAGTGTTTGCGGAGCTGAATATCCGGAGCTAGTTCCATAGAATGCTAATAAAGAATATGTATAGTTTCCGGGATAAACATTTAAATCAGTATAGGTGAGATTATTTATTCCGTTAGCAATAACAACACCATTTCGTGCAATAGAATAACTTTCGGGACTTCCTTGAGAAGGAGCATCCCAGGTTAAAACAACATCATTAAGGTTTTGAATTTGATATGAGAAGTTTTGTGGAGGATAAGGAGTTTCTACTTCTTCGATTAAAAAGTTATCCATGTAATATTCGGGAGTTCCGCCTTCATTCCATGCGTAGAAATCAAAAGCATCAAGTTTATTTATACCTGTGCCATCGTTGAAAGTTCCTTTACTCCACTGATAGGCATGAACAAGTTGATCGTTAATATAGAGGTCAACCCAGTCGCTGTTTAGGTCAATAAAATGTTGAACTTTAATCCATTCTCCGTGATTAAAAGGTACTGTTGCAGCAGCAGCTCCAGCTCCATCAATAGTAATAGTTCCGTTTTTCATAAAGATTTGCATACCCCAAATCAAACCTTGACCTGATGGGTTGAAATTTTGCATTATGTTCCAGTATGCTTGTCGTCCTGTAGGAACATAAATATAAAATTCTACTCTATAACGCCCTGTTGTGAGATCATTAAATTCGATAACACCGTCAACGCTGCCTGAAACTTTAATTGATTTTGTACCACTGTAAGCATAAGTATCTGATACTTTTGGGTCTTCCGCTCCGCCGGGTTGACCACTCCAAGTATTCCACCAGGTTGTTTCCTGAGCAGCAATACCTTGCCCAACAGTATATGATTCAAAATCGTCAGAATATAAGACTTGTGCATTTAAAGCGAATGTAAAGCACGAAGCTAATAAAATTGTTACAAATAAAAAATGTAGTGATTTTTTCATAATTTTTGATTTTTAGGATTTCAGATACAATATTAAACAAATAAATAATATGGTAGAAAAAATTTTTATTTTTTATTTGTTAATCTACTTTTTGCAATATTAAGGTTTTGAATAATACTTTGATTTTGTGGGTCTAAAGCTAAAGCTTTTTCAAAATATTCCAGGGCTTTAAGGTCATTATTTTCAATACCGTAGGTCATTCCGATATATTTATAAACTTCGGCATCTTCCTTAATTCGGGCAGCACTCAAAAGGTTTTCTCTTGCATTGTTATATTTACCTATATTTCCATAGCTCACTCCCAGCCTGAAAAGAATATCGAAATTATTAGGATTCAGATTTTTTGCTTTTTCATAATACACTATTGCGGAATCGGCGTTTGCAATTTTGGAAAAATAATACAGATTACCAATTTCAAAATATGATAAGAAATACTCTGGAGCAGCTTTAGAAAATTCTATCCAAACTGATTTTTCATATTCGGGTTCGTCAACATTATAACTTAAAATCCCGTAAGCATTGTTCCAAATATCTGCATTTAAAGGTGTTTCATTGAGGGCTTTGATGTAATATTCAAATAGTTTTTTATAATCCCCGTATAATTTATAATATGCATTGCCAAGTCTGATAAGAGGTTCGCTGTAGTGCGGATAAATTTCAATGGCTTTTTCGAAAAAAGGAATTGCTTCTTTGAGATACTTATTTCGTAATACTGTATCTCCTGCAGATTCAGCATCTTCGGATAGTTTGTAAAGTTCGCTGGCATAGGAACTATTTCCCTTGGCAGAGTTCTTGCTTGTTTTTAAGTCATTTGCAAATAAAGTAAGGTTATTTTTCCATACTGTATTACGCGATATTGTTTTGATCGAGAATAGCAATAAAATTATAATCGAAATAAAATAAGCACTTTTTATGTAATTACTTGGGTTTTTAATCACTGAAGGTAATTTTTCTGTTAATACGTAAGCAACAATAATGCAAAAGCCCAATAAAGAAACGTAAACAAATCTTTCGCTCATAAAAGCTCCGATATTGAAAAATATATTTGAGGTAATTGAAAGTGTTATAGCGTAGAATAATATACCGAAAGAAAAAATACTTTTTTTACGAAATCCGTAAATAGCAATAAATCCTAAAACTGAGTAAATTATTAAACTCAAAATAACTCTCCAGTCGGTCCAATTTACTAAGGTAATATGATAAGGATAGTAATCCCATGTGAGAGGATGCGGGAAAAACAAAAGTTTTAAATAAATTAAAAGTGTGAGGAATATAGTTGCATATTTTTGTGATATTGTGGCATAAAGAAACGGGTTATTCATTAGTTGAGTAGCTTCAATAGAAGTTTGATCTTTCAGAACAACTGAGCGAATAAAAAGATATAAAGCTGCTCCTATGAAAGCCGGAATTGAAGCTATAATGATCTTTCCGGGTTTGACATTTCTGAAAAAATAAATGCTTATGGGTATTATGGCAATAAAAGTAATGCTTATCTCTTTGGACATTGATCCTAAAAAGAGAAATATACATGAATTAATAAGCTCTATGCTTTTATTTTTATCAATATAATTTATAACTGAATTAAGAGCTGCAATTGAAAACAAAAAAGCTAAAATTTCGTCGCGGCTTTTTATGTTAGCAACAATTTCGGTATGCAGGGGGTGAGCCGCAAAAAGCAAAACAGAAATAAATGGAATATTTATCCATTTATGATTTGAAGGGTAATTCTTAAAAAGTTTGCAAAAAACATTATAAAGAATAAGTAAAGAAATACAATACAACAATATGTTAAAAAAATGGCTCAACCCCGGACTCCCTTTAAATGGGGCTTTAGCAGATAGATCCGTAGTTTCTTTACCAAAAAACTCGACTTCCAAAGCGAAAGTTATTAAAGATAGAGGTCTATATCTGCCACCTTCGAGTTCTTTGCTGTCTTTCCCGAACATTCCGGCAAAAGAATCGTATGCTAAAATGTCCGGAATTCCGTCAATTCCTTTTTGAACAAATTCATTTTTCCAGTAAGTGGCTTTGTCGTCGAGAGCGTACTTGTGCCCGATGGTATTGGCATACAATAAAAAAGCAAAAACAAATATTATTATTTTTTCAATATTTGATGGGAGCTTCATAAATTGAAATTTTTGCGAAAAATAATAAAATGATTTTAAAAACTTGAAAATTAAAGAAAAGATAATTTTGAAAATAGGAAAGAATTTAATAATTTTGCGGGCTGAATGTCGAACGTGTGATGGGGTTTCCGAAGTTTCGGAGCTTAGTAGCACAAAAAAAAAATTATTAAGTATGAAACATTTTGAATTGATTGTTGAATTAAGAGAAGATTTAGGAAAAAAAGCCTCACAAAAGTTGAGAAAAGAAAACAAAATTCCGTGTGTATTATACGGTAATGGCGAAAACTTACATTTTTTCGTAACCGAAAATGCAGTAAGAAAACTTGTTTACACTCCGGAAGTTATGTTTGTAGATTTAAGAATTGGAGATAGCATGAAATATGCTGTTTTAAAACAAATCCAGTTTCATCCGGTAAGTGATAAAATTATTCACATTGATTTTCAGGAAATTACAGAATCAAAGCCTGTTTCAATTCATATTCCGTTAAAAATAACAGGAAATTCTCCCGGTGTGAGGGCAGGTGGTAAGCTCAAACAAAACATGCGTATGATTGGTGTTAAAGGTTTAATGAAAGATATACCCGATTTTTACACTGTTAGCATAGATGAATTGAAAATAGGAGATTCGATAAAAATTAAGGATTTGCAATCAGAAACTCTGGAATTCACCGATAACAAAAACAGCTTTGTGGTATCGGTATTGGCAACAAGAGGAGCTTCAGCTGCCGGTCAAGATGCAACTGAATAATATCCTTTAATAATTTTATGAAATATCTTATAGTAGGATTAGGAAATCCCGGCGAAAAATATAAAAATACACGACATAACATAGGATACAAAGTGCTGGACTTTCTTGCTGAAAGTGCCGGCATTTCTTTTTCTGATAAACGTTATGCCTATGTTTCAGAGATGAAGCATAAAGGCAAAACTTTAATTCTTGTAAAACCAACTACATACATGAATTTGAGTGGTAAGGCTGTAAATTACTATTTACAAGCAGAAAAAATTCCCATTGAGAATTTAATGGTAGTTGTGGATGATATATCTCTCGAAATTGGGAAAATTCGCATCAAAGCAAAAGGAAGTAGCGGTGGACATAACGGACTACAAAATATTCAGGATATACTTGGAACCGTAAATTATAATCGTCTGAGATTTGGTATCGGCAATAATTTTTATCAAGGCGGACAGGTAGATTATGTTTTAGGAGAATGGACAGATGATGAGCTAAAAATTTTGCCCGAGAGAATAGAGATGGCTGCAGAGGCAATTAAAAGTTTTCCCCTTATCGGAATTGACCGTACAATGAATTTTTATAATAACAAGTAATGCCACAAAAACAAAATTATAGAAATTTTGCTTCCAGAATTGCCGGTTATGTTTCGAATGTTAAGAGGCCTCGGTTTTTTGTGAAGTTTTTGATTGCATTATTTCGACTTTTTTATCGCATAAAACTCGATGAATACATTGTTTCCGAAGGGGGGTTCGTGAGTTTTAATGATTTCTTTACTCGAAAAATAAAAACGCAGTGCAGACCTTTAAGTGATGCAAAAATAATTTTTCCTGTTGATGGTAAGATTGTTGATTATGGGATTATTGATAATGAGAAAAAGATTTTTGTAAAACATAAATTTTATTATTTGGAGGATTTGATATCTGATAGTCATCATCTTAATTATAAATCATATATAATACTTTATTTGTCTCCGCGGAATTATCATAGGGTTCATTCTCCGTTTAAGTGCAAGATTAAAAACGTTAGTTATTTTCCCGGAACTCTTTTTTCTGTAAGGAACAAAACTATAATGAAGCGTGATAGCGTGTTTTGTCGCAACGAGAGAATTGTAATTAATGGGGTATCCGAAAACGGTAATTTTTGTTTAGTGATGGTAGGTGCAATAATTGTTGGTAAAATAAAATTATCTTTCGACGATGAAATTCAAACTAACATAAAAAAGGGTAGCCATGTACAAAAAAACTACAATTCCGAGATAGTAATAGATAAAGGAGAGGAACTGGGACTTTTTGAATTGGGTTCGACAGTAATTTTATTGATGGAGGATGATTCGTTAAATAAAGTTGTGAAATCGAAAAATTCTGAAATCAAAATGGGCGAAGCGATTATTTGAAAATTTTGAAGCCATTTAGTTTTTCTGTAATAATATTTTATGTTTTTTTCTCTGTGATGAGTTGTTTTTTTTACACCGATGGCACAGAGTTGCACAGAGGTTATTAGTTGATTATTTCTCTTCCGTTAGTTCAAGCAATCCATAAGTCCAATTATCCTGCCAATCTGTAACTCATGTACCTAAAATTATGATAACTTAAATGACAATTTTTATTTATTAAGAAAATTTTTTTATCCGATTTATGTCAATATATATAGTTGTTATTCAAGTGATTAAGTGTTCTTATTGTTTTTTGTCAATAAAAATGGCTTGTTTTTACCCCCGATTTCTGTCAATAAAAGTGTTTGATATTCAATGTTTTTAGATTCTTTTTATTTTTTTTTGTCAATAAAAATAGAACTTTTTTACCCCCGATTTCTGTCAATAAAATATTTACGGAAATGATTTTTTTCAAAATGCTCATTTCCCATTTTTTATTCTCCTTCTATTATTTTTACCTCCTCCTCCGTTAATTCATACAGCGAATATACTAAATTATTTATTTCTTTTTCTAATTGGTTCGTATCTGCTTGGGAATTGGATTTTTTTGCCGACAAAATTTTATCCACCAATTCCTCTATTTGTGTAACTATGGGCTGGTTGGAGGAGGTGATGGAAAGAGAATTATAGAATTATTTTTTATTACTTCTATTATCCTTTCTTAATTTATACATCCTTTCTGTAAATCCACCTTCTTTCAAAAAAATTTCTTCAAGTTTTCTTTTTTGTTGGTCAAGTAAATAATTTGTTTGGTGTATAATGCAAATGATGGTATTTGCTGCTACTTCTTCAGGTGAGTTTTCTATATAGGTCTCATATGACATATATGACTTATTTTCTTCCTTTCCTATCTTTCTAATCTCTAAAACTTTTGGATCATTTTTATCCCAGAGTTTTAAATTTCTTTGCCTTAAAAAATCCTCATAGTCTTGTAATAACTCTTCGAGGCTAGCCCTGGCAATGCCAATAAGTTTAAGCTCTATTTTCTTTGAAGTGCCAGAGGCCATGCTACCCTCTACTATATTCTGTTTACCACTCCTGGCAGCCTGAACCATCTGGTCAAAAGTTCTTGAACGCTTGTCTATAAAACGTTCACAAAACCTTACTGTGGCATCATAAACAATCTCTGACATTTGATACGACATTAGTTTTCGGTAACCACCATGTGGTGGAATGAGGTTGTTATTTGCTTTATCGGACATAACTAATAGTTCATATTGTTATTTATGCCGTTTATTAATTCTACCAGTTTGACCATCGATTCTTTTTATTCATCATCTGTAAATTGTTCATTTCCCATTTTTTATTCTCCTTCTATTATTTTTATCTCCTCCTCTGTAAGTTCATACAGCGAATATACTAAATTATTTATTTCTTTTTCTAATTGGCTCGTATCTGCCTGCGGATTGGATTTTTTTGCTGACAAAATTTTATCTACCAGTGCCTCGATTTGCTCCACAATAGGCTGATTGGATGCGGTGATGGGGGGAATTTTTACTTGTTCAACATATTGTTTTTTCCATTCATAAGCATGCCCTAAAAATATTCCCACTTGCTTAAATTGCCAATCAAATATTTTTGAATTCATTTGCGCGATTAAATATTTAATTGAAGTTTTCTCCGTAGTAATAATATTTGCTGGAGCATTTATATAAATTCCTTTATCCACAAAACAGAATTTAGAACCGTAAGATATATTTCCCCACACCACCTTCTCCTTCTCAAACTCGGATAAATAAAAATCTTGAGGATTATTATCTAATTCTAACCAATGATGTTGTCCCTGGTAATCTCTATTATTCTTATCTTTTCCTTGTCTTGTATATCTACATTGTCCTCTTTGCTTCAATTCTTTTTCATATTTGGAAAGATGATGGACTATTGATGTATATAGATGTGCTTCTTTATAAAACCCGAATTTAGCTAATATCACCCACAGCCCAGCCCATTCGTAGTAATAACGCTTTATATCTCTGCCTCGCAAGATGGGTTTAATAATGGCTTCGGTGCGTTTCCGCTCGGATGCATCTTTACAATTAGCCAGTATCTCGTTTCGCTTTTCGGTGGTGATGATAAAGGCTTCGTTTAGTCCGGTTTTTATTCCATAATAAATATTTACATCCCAATCTTTCAGTGGCTTACCCATTTTTTCTATTTTTTCTTTGAGGCGTTGCTCGGCGCTGCTGCCAATAAACCAGGCATCTTTTGTAAGTTTTTCTAAAATCACAGCTTCGTTATCAACAACCTCCGAAATGGTTTTGTTTTTGTCGGTATAAGTTATGGCTTTTAATTGATTTTTGTTTTTTGCTTTTTGAATAAGCAGGATATTGGTATCGACCGTTGCACTTTCAAATATACCGGGTCCCAGGTCAATAAGGAGAAGTGGATTCTGATTTATAAAGAACTGGCGGAGTTTTTCGCCATAGCCTGCTCGCATCCATTTGTTGGAAGTGATATAACAAAGCGTGCCATTTTCTTTTATAAGTTCTATGCCTTTTTCATAAAATAGGGTGTAAATATCGCCTGTGCGAGCAAAGGTTTGAAAATTTTTTGATTCATACATCTTTGCAAGTTTGCCTCCATCTTTTTGGAGCTGAATATATGGAGGATTGCCCATCACAATATCAAATCCACGTGTATTATTGTCAGGTATTAAATAGGGGTTGAGCACTTCGGGGAAGTCGAGTTTCCAGTCGAAGTGGTTAAAGTGTTCATCGGGATGTTGAAGCAGTTGTTTCAATTTGCTAATAAGTTTATCAAAACCGGCAATTTGTAATTCCCGTTCGGTGTTGTGTTTTATATCGGCAGCCGTTGGCATAAATCCACCTTTTTGGGGTGTTTTTTCAATATATGCCAATTTGTTGTAAGAAAGCTGGTTAATCAGCAATTCAATTTTCAGGTTGCGGATTTCTGCCTGTAATTTTTTCTTGTTCGTGTTGTTGGGGCTAAAGTAGTTCTTTTGCTTGTCGGCAACTTCTACCAGCAAACGCTGCACATTCTTTACATATTCATCGGCTTTGCCTACACTTTGTTTGCGTTCCCAGTCAATCTCTACAATTTCGTCATCAAACTTGCTTATCAAGCTATCGCCCACCACAATTTTATAATCGAGGTTGGGAAGGGGTTTAGGCTTTTCTTCGTCCACCACCAAACTAAGCCAGAATCGCAGGCGGGCAATATCCACCGCACCTTTTTCAATGTCCACCCCGTAAATAGAGTTCTGTATAATGTTCAGTTTGGTTTCGGCAGGGTTCCATTGCTTGCCGGTTTCGTAAGCAATGAGTTCTTTGATGCTGAAAATTTCTTGCAATAAGCCCATGGGAAAAGCACCGGAGCCGATGGCTGGGTCGCAGATTTTTACACGATCAAGGGCTTTTTCCACTTCGGCAATTTCGGGTTTTAAAATATTATCAACCACTTTATTTTTAAGCAACTGATTTATAGCTTCCCGTTTGGCAACTTCGGAGTTAATCTGCAAAGTGTTACACAGGTATTCCGATAAACTTTCCTGACACATATAGTGGACAATTTCTTTTGGTGTGTAAAAAGCGCCTTTGTCTTTGTTATCTTCGAGGAGGTTTTCAAATATATGTCCGAGCATTTCGGGGTCAACAGCAACGGTATGGTCATCGGGGCTGTCTTCGTAAACGGTAAAATTAAAGGCATCTAAAAAGTCGAGAAACCCCCGGGCATTGCCTTTGTTTTTTTCGGTAAGAGGAAAATCTTCAAAATCGGGGTTATGAAAAAGCTTTGCAGGAAAAGTCAGCAACTGTTCGTCAAACTCTTCTTTGTCGAATAATCCACCATTCAGGTAAGGAACTTTTACCGTTTTCCCATCGGGCATTTTAAAATCATCGTTAGGCCGTTCCTTGTTCAATGTATCAAAGAAAAGCACCGTTAACCAGTTACTATAAAAAGCATCGTTGCCGCCCGATTGAAGAAATAGCTGTTTAATGAAATCAGTCATTCCATCGGTATATTGGGTATTGCTTGCACCTAACCAACCCTTTTTCTGAACGAAGTATAGAAATACAATACGTCCGAGCAGTTTTTTTACAAAATCGCGGATGGGTTTGCTGGCTTTATCCTTTTCCTGTTTTGTAGCACCTTCAGGAAATGTAATATTGAAAACGGATTTACGGTAATTTGATTCTTGCAAATAATTACAAAAATTTTGGTAATGTAGGGTGTATTCATTAAAAAATTCTTTACTGAGTTTTTCAACTGAAAAGGCATTGACAAGGGTTTGAAAGGTAATTTCCTTTTCGGTACTGAGTGTTTCAAAACGTTCGGCAGCCGTTTTGCAGGTTTCCGAAGGTCCTAATAAAAAAGTGTATCGTTTGGCATGGGTAGTTTTTTCTTTTACTCCTTTTTCGGTCAACACACTGTCTTTGGCAACTAAGGTAAGCCGCCAAACATTAGTATTAGCGGGTGCTACAAAATTAATTAAAGCCGCTTGTCCGGCAGTAAGCAATTTTCGGACATATTGCTGAATAGCTATTTTGCTTTGTTCGATGCGCACTTTGGGTTGTAGCAGTACTTCGTAGCAGGTAATTTCGGTGCTATCGTCCAATTGAATTTTACCGTAAATCCACACTTTATCAATAACCGCCGATTCAGATTGGTTAGGAGGTAGCGTTGCCGGAATCAAAGAGGCATTAAGTGTAAATCCGGAACCAAAAACCGGACTTAACACTTCACGGGAGAATAAAACCCTGTCGTAAGGGTTATGCAATGCGTTTTGGATTTGAATTCTATTGGCAGCCATATTACTTTAGTTTTTTCAATTGCATATTTCCAATCAATGATTTCATTTGTGTAATTGCGATATTGTTGAGTTGGCGTAGCCTCTCAGGTTGAGATAAGCCTTGATGTATTAATACCGCATTAATACTTTCGAGGTTGCTGAGAACTACAAGTTGCTCAATGGTAGCCCCGTCCCTGATATTCCCTTCTGCTTCGGGATTTTCGTTTCTCCATTGCTGGGCGGTTTTACCAAAAAGCGCCATATTCAACATGTCGGCTTCATTTGCATAAATGATGTTTATTTCATTTTTGGAAAGTTCCTTTGGAATGAGGTTTTCTTTGATAGCATCTGTATGAATCCGGTAATTCACCTTAGCCAGCGTGCGTTGCAGGTTCCATTCGAGCTTGAGTCGGTTAGTCTCTTCTTCTTTGAGGCGCTGGAACTCTTTAATGATATATAGTTTGAATTCGATTGAAATCCACGAGGCAAATTCGAAAGCAATGTCTTTATGAGCAAAAGTGCCACCATAGCGACCAGATTTAGAAACAATTCCAATTGCATTTGTTGACTCAATCCACTTTTTGGGTGTCATCACAAAGCTGTTTAATCCGGCTTGTTTTCTAAACCCGTCGAATTCGACGGGTTTAAAATTAGGGTTGTATAATATTTCCCAAAAGCCCAAAAGCTCTATGGTGTTTCTATTACGCATCCAGTTTTTAATAATATCATCTGTATTAACAGCATCCTTATGTCGGGCAATATCCGTCAGGGAAATAAAATCATTTTCATTGGCTCTCAGTATGGTTATTTCTGTTCCTGCTGCGTTAATTTTATTCGTTTTTGCCATATTTAACTAAAGCTTAGAGTTAATACAATCTGAGGATTTACAATTCCCCTGTGAGCTTTGTCTGATTGAGGTATTTCCTCCGAACTGGGAGAAAGGTCGTACCTGTCGAGAACGGTAATAAATAATTGCTCAATAAACTTTTCCGGCTCTTTGAGCATTCCTGCATTTGAAGTAAAAAAATCATTGATTGATTTTGGTAAACCCTTCGATGCAAATGTTCCTTTTTTGATAATATCCAGGGCACGTAACAAAGCCATTCGTTTTTGTTCGGTAGGTGCATGTTTTACCACTGCATTGAGGTTTGTAATGGCTTTGTTTTCGGCAGGGCTGAGGTTTCTGCGGGAGACTGACTGAACATTTTCCTGATTTTTTTCTGATTTAAAATATTCAAGACCTGCTAAAGTTTGTTTATGGTGCAATTCATGCAAAGAAATTGCTTTCTCTGTATCAGAAGCTTTAAACAGTTTGACTGCCTGTAAAAAGTTCATTTCAATAATATTCATTTCCGGTGTAATCAGGCAGAAAATACCGGGATGATTTTCACTTTTCAAATAAGTAAGAGATGTTTTCTTTAATGGATAATTTATCTCTCCAGTTTCTGTATCAATTAATTCGAGTTGTTTACCAGAGGGTATCTTTCTACCACACCTTGCTTTGTTTGGAGTTTTGGCAATATCGTTAAATATCTTTGGATGCTTCTTTCGGAAATCTCTTAATTCATTCAAATACTTAAGAATTTCGCTTTCCTCTTTTTGAATTTTATGTCCAAATAAAGCTCCTTCTCCTTTTTCTTCGAGAATAGAGAAAACCTTGTTATCTTCACCAAAAGCTGTATGAAATGCCTGAAGTTTACGCAGGGCGTTGTTTACCAAATGAATTTGAGCATCGCCATGGGCAGATGGATAATAGTTGTAAACATAGATTCTGTCGGCTCTTGAACCGATGCGGTTTACCCGACCGATGCGTTGCATTAAACGGGTAGAGTTCCATGGAACATCATAGTTAACAATTACGTTGCTTCGATGCAAGTTGATGCCTTCTGCCAGTACTTCCGTAGTAACAATAATATCGTAATCATTTTGCCACTTTTCTTCTTCGAGGTTTGCATCGAAATTATTACGAATAGTATTTTCTAAATTTTTTCTATTTTCGGCACTTACCGTAAGGACATTTTTCTTTGTAATCTTTGAAAGTTTTGCCGTTAATTTTTCAGCAGTTTCTTTTGATTCGGAAAAAATTACCAGTTTGCCACTAATATTCTGTGTTGGTTTAAAAAACTCCTCCTGAATTTGTTTTGTAAACTCTATCAGTTTTGGGTCTTTCTTGACCTTGTTCCAGCGTTTAATTAAATCATCCACTTTTTCTTTATCCTGCTTGAGCAAGTCAACAAATTTTTTGTCGAAAGCATCTCTTTTGTACTCCTTGTTATTTCCGCCTTTTTCGTTGATTTTAGCTTCAATCTCATCATAGCTTAACCCTTCTTCGAGCAATTTATTGATGTCTAAATCCGGTGCAATAAAAATCCTGTTATCATCAAACATAGCCAGCATATTATCTATGGCTTCCTGAAATCTCGTTAATGATTTCGTAAAAGCATAAAAACTACTTTCAAGGCGTTTCACCAAAAGGGTTTTCATAATGGCAGATAACCTGCCCGATATGGATTCTACATTACCGTATATTTTCCTGTCTTCCTCTTTAACAAGAAATTGAATGGCACGGTAACGGGAATATTCTAAACCATCAATTTCGTTACCATTTTCATCAAGGCTAGTAATTAATGAAACTGTATCATAAAACAGTTTGCTTAATTTTTTATCCAATTTATAGTAAAGAGGAATGGGGTCGCCCACTTTTGGGAATTTAATTTCCTGTTTATTCAGGTCTTCCAAATATTCCTTGTTGTTCTCAATATCAGTCCTTGTTCTGCGAATAACAAGTGGCTCCACTACATCATCACGCAATTTCTGGAATAGTGCTTTCAGTTTTTTGATATTGAGTTTTTTCTCGTAAGCCAGTTTTTTATACTGCTCATTGATTGGTTTGAAATATTCCTGTAAGTTTCTAATATTTTCGAGAGTAGAGTTTCTTCTGTCCTGAAAAAGATAAAGTTGGTTTTCAATATCCTGTGGACGGTTATTCAAAGGTGTGGCGGAAATTAAAATTACTTTCTTACGCGTATCCCCATTTTCGGACGGTTTTGACCTTGGCATTTTACATATTTCCTGCAAAGCTAAATACATTTCTGTGTAATCATTTCTGAATTTATGTGACTCATCAACAACAATTAAATCAATATCTTCAGGGTTAGGGTACGAGTAGTTATTTCGGTCAAGTATTTTGTGCAAGCTACCAAGAGTGATGAAAGTAAAATGATTATCGAGCTCAAAATCTTTTACTGTCCGTCTCCAGCTTTCCTCAATGGCAGGTGGAACAACAACCAAAACCTTTGTATGAGTCCCATTTTCATAAATGAACTTTTTAATAACCATACAAGCAATAATTGTTTTCCCCAAACCAACGACATCAGCCAGAATAAAACCATTATGCTTCATCATTATAGCATACCCTTGATTGGCAGCATCGGATTGGTATTTTAAGCGTATGTATTTGGGAGGTAAAAGCAAGTCAATATTGTAGGGATCATAATCTACTCGTTTGCCAAAATATTCAATTAACATTTTAATATATAACTCAAACGGAGAGAAATTATCCCTTAAATATGTCTGATTCTTAATTCTCTCTGCATCTGCCTGTAAAATGGGAACCGATTCATCCCAAAGTCGTTCAAATTCATCTGTAGCAAATTTTACATCTTCATAATCTCGCAAACTAACATTAAACTCATAATTAGACTCAGGATTAACACCAAGACCGGCATCAGTTAGATTAGATGAACCGGTAATTACTTCACAAGGGGCATATTCATTAAAATTAGCAGGCCTGAAGATATAAACCTTTGCATGTATTTTCTTTTTGGGATGAGCCCTCAATTCAATTTTTTCGTTAACTAAATCATCAATGAATTGTAGGATCCCTTTTTCTGTAGCTTCATCGTAGTTGGCTTCCTGAATATTTTTTATGATTTCTTCGAGGAATTCCGCTTTTGTTTCATCGGTATTCTCAAGATAAAGTTGTCCTCTGTCGTGATATTTTTTTATTAATTGATCAACATTAATACCAACTAAAATTCTGATTTTTGGAATCTTTTCGAGAAAAGGACGTACTTTAAAATAACCCGATGCTCTGAAATATCCAACCAAAGCATCAAAATGACGAATGCTTTCGATATTTGTAAATACTCCCTCAAACTTTTTAAGTAAACTGTTATTGCCTTGATTTGTAAAAAACTTTGTTGGCATTACTTCTTTTTTTTAAAAATTAATTAATTGATGACTTCGTCCATTATATTTTCTAAATACTCTAAATTACAATAAGTTACATTTATACTCTCGGTTAATAAACGAACTTGAAGTTTTTGGGAACCATTTTTCAGAATTTGGCTCAAAATCTTTAAATAATCATTTGACATTAGCCTTTCTCCATGTTCAACCTTACTAAAAGATGAAGTATCAAGGTCAAGTTGGGCTACTACTTTTCTATGAGTAAGATTTCTGTGTTTTATTAACCGTTTGCTATATCCTCTAAAAGTCTCTTTTGTCATTTAACTAATCTGTTTTGGATAATTGTGTCAAATATATATATAATTTTTTTTATGGTATTATATGAGAATGAAAATTTGAATTTATGAAAAACTTTGGATTATATGTTGATTTGTGTATTGTATGATAAAATTCTAAAAGAGAGCTTACGAAAAATTAAATCAATATTAAATATAATAAAAAAATGAACTAATACAATTAGCTGGTTAGGAAAAGTCTCAGCATACGGGGGGCGTATCGAGAGGGGTATCGAGAGTACATCGACAATCTCCGTATAGCAGCCAAAGCCCGATTATGTTGGATTTTAGGTAAATTTTGGATTTTATAATGCTGAATTTTGGTTAAAAATTTGCAGTTAATTAAAAAATAAAAGATATAACTAAGATTACTATTATCTAATTATCTTTAAGTTTATCAAAAATTTTATAAAATCTTTGTTCATTAAATAAACTAAAAAGGAGATTCTTTTTCTAAAAATGAGCTATCAAAATCATTATTGTCCAAAAGGTCATTATTGGAAGATAAACTGTTGATTTTTGATTGGTAAATATTTCCTGCTAATTCTTGATAATCTTCTGGTTCCTCATAATCAGAAAATTTTGCAAATTGTTTAATAAATTTTAAATAAGCAGAACCAGTAGCTCCGTTTCTGTGTTTAGCAATAATTATTTCGGCTAATCCGGTGGTTGGTTTACCATCTACATCAGCAGTGATTCCGTAATATTCGGGACGGTGAATAAACAAAACCATGTCAGCATCTTGCTCAATAGCCCCGGACTCTCTGAGGTCTGAAAGTTGAGGGCGTTTATCACCGGATCTTGATTCTACAGACCTATTCAACTGCGAGAGAGCCAGAATAGGAATATTTAATTCTTTTGCAATACTTTTCAGAGATCGAGATATAGTACTAACTTCTTGTTCTCTGTTTCCTTTAAGGTCAATCCCGGCTGTCATCAATTGCAAGTAATCAATAATTGCACATTGGATATTATGAGCTTTTACAAGCCGGCGTAATTTTGCTCTGAGTTCAAATATTGAAATTGCAGGCGTATCATCAATAAAAATTGGTGAGGCTTCCAATAATTTTAATTTATTTTCGAGTTGCTGCCATTCACTCTCTGAAAGGTCGCCGGTACGTAATTTATCATTAGGGATTTCTGATTCTGCTGACATCAAACGATTAACAAGCTGTAAAGACGACATTTCGAGCGAAAAGAAAGCTATAGGGCGATTATGCTGAACAGCCATGTTTCGAGTCATTGACAATACAAATGCAGTTTTCCCCATGGAAGGTCTGGCAGCAATAATAACGAGGTCAGATTTTTGCCAGCCGGAAGTGTATCTGTCAATTGCCGTAAAACCGCTAGGTACGCCGAGAAGTTTATTTTTGTTTTTACTGGCTTCTTCAATTTCTGAAATAGCTTTTGCGACTAAAGAATTTATTTGAACAGTTTCACTTTTGATTGTTCCTTGTGAAATATTGAAAATTTCGGATTCTGCAAAGTTTAATAACTCGTCAACATCTTCGGATTCTTCGTAGGCTTTTTGTTGAATTTCAATAGCAGACTTAATAAGTTCTCTCTGAATGTATTTTTGTTGAACCAATTTAGCATGAAATTCAAGGTGTGATGTAGATGCAACTTTGTTAGTAAGTTCCGATAAATATAATTCTCCCCCAATTATGTCCAGCTTATCTTTTGCTTTAAGCTCATGAGCAACAGTAATAATATCAATTGGTCTGTTTGATTTTCCAAGATTCTGAATTGCTCGATAAATTTCCTGGTGTATCTGATCATAAAACGATTCTGGTTTTAGAGTTTCCACCACCAGATGAAAAGAATCCGGCTGAATTAATAATGCTCCCAGTACCGCTTGTTCCAACTCAGGCGATTGTGGCGGAATTTTTCCGTAAAGTGCATTAATATTTTCTAAAATATCTGTCTGATTATAAGTCTTTTTTCGTTTAGTTTCGGCCATTGATTTTGTAATTTTCGTTTCTTTCAAATTTAGATATTTATCTTTTAAGTTTTTCTATTGTTAATTTTTTTATGAGATGTTTTTATAAACAACTTTTTATTGATAACATGTTTATAACTTTTATGTTTTAAATTTTGTTTTGACAATATTTTTAAAAAGCCTATTTTTACATAAATATATTTTTATGATAATTGCTGAAAATATCCATAAATCGTACGGAAGCCTTAAAGTGCTTAAGGGGATTTCGCTTGAGATTGAAAAGTCGAAAGTTGTTTCTATTCTTGGAGCAAGTGGAGCCGGCAAAACAACTTTGTTGCAAATTTTAGGGACATTACTAAAGCCGGATCAAGGAAAAGTGTTCATCAACGGAATTGACGTTTTTGGAATGAACGAAAAAAAAATGGCTGCATTTCGAAATTCTGAAATTGGTTTTGTTTTCCAGTTTCATCATCTTCTACCTGAGTTTACCGCTCTCGAAAATGTTATGATACCTGCTTTAATTGCCAAGAAAAATAAAAATCAAATTAAAAACGAAGCTCTCGAAATTATGGAAGCTCTTAATATTAAAGATAGAGCAAATCATAAACCCGACGCACTTTCCGGTGGCGAAAAACAAAGAGTTGCCATTGCCCGTGCTTTAATAAACAAACCCAGTGTTATCCTAGCCGACGAACCTTCAGGTAATCTGGATTCAAAAAATGCAAGAGATCTTTATGATATTATATTTGATTTAAGAAATAACTTTAATCAAACTTTTGTCATTGTTACTCATAATCAAGAACATGCACAACTAACCGATAAATTATTTACAATTAAAGACGGATTAATTTTAAATTCTTAATTTGCATGTTTGAATAAAATTTTAATATTTTTGCGTAGATTTAATTTTATGTTCTGGATAACTGAATATCTTATCTTATTGAACCGCAAGGCTTTGTTCTAAAAGTCGTTTCTAATTTTTATTTTTCGTTTTATTAATCATTAAAAATTTTTTTTTATGAAAAAATATGTAGTTGGATTAGATCATTGGAGCATTAATACTATTGAGGAAATAATAAATAAAAATTATAAAATTGAACTATCAGATGAGGCAAAATCAAAAATTAATGAATGTAGAAATTATCTTGATAAGGCAATTGAAACATCTGAATCTCCACTATACGGAATAAATACTGGTTTTGGATCTTTGTGTAATACTAAAATTTCCAATTCTGATCTTGAAAAATTACAGGAAAATCTTGTGATGTCTCATGCTTGCGGAGTAGGCGAGGAGATAAGTTCAGAATTGGTGAAATTGATGATCTTGTTAAAAATTAAGGCACTTTGTTACGGCAAATCTGCCGTAAGCATAGAAACAGTAGAACGATTGATTTTTTATTACAATAATGATATTTTACCTGTAGTTTATAAACAGGGTTCATTGGGTGCTTCGGGAGATTTAGCACCCCTGGCTCATATAACCTTAACATTAATCGGGAAAGGAGAAGTTTATTATGAAGGGCGAAAACTACCAACTTCCGAAGTTCTGAAAGTTAAAAATCTGCAGTCCCTGAAACTAAAATCCAAAGAAGGCTTAGCCTTAATGAACGGAACTCAATTTATGCTAGCTCATGCTGTTTATGCTGTAATCAGAGCAAAAAAGATAGTCGAAGAGTGCGATAAAATAGCAACACTATCTCTCGAAGCATATCTAGGCAGAATAGAACCATTTTTTGAAGTCTTACATACCATCAGGCCTCACAAAGGACAACTTGAAACTGCAAAAAAACTGTATGGATATCTCTCAAATTCGGAATTACAAAAAAATGTAAAAAGAATATCTGTACAGGACCCATATTCTTTCAGATGTATCCCTCAAGTGCATGGTGCCAGTAAAGACTGTTTGAACTACGTAATTTCTGTTGTAGAAACTGAGATAAATTCCGTTACAGACAATCCTACAGTATTCCCTGAGGAAAATTTAGTCTTAAGCGGTGGTAATTTTCATGGTCAGCCCCTGGCTTTGGCAATGGATTTTTTAGCGATAGGAATATCAGAATTAGCTTCAATCTCCGAAAGAAGGTTGTATAGATTAATTAGTGGGGAAAGAGGATTACCACCTTTTTTGGTAGCAAATCCCGGATTAAATTCCGGCTTTATGATTCCTCAATACACAGCAGCTTCATTGGTTAGTCAGAACAAACAATTATGTACTCCTGCCAGCGTTGACACAATTTCTTCAAGTAACGAACAGGAAGATCATGTAAGTATGGGAGCCAACGCTGCAACTAAATTGTTAAATGTTGTTTCAAATACAGAAAGAGTTCTTGCAATAGAAATGTTTGCTGCCAGTCAGGCACTTAGTTTTCGCGAACCACAAAAACCCTGCAAAGAACTTTCCGAATATTTAAACGATTTTCGAAAAGAAATTCCAATAATTTCAGACGATACTGTAATGTACCTATTAATTAATAAAAGTCACAAATTTTTATTCGAAAATAATAAGAATTAATAAATACAAAATACTTAGTATTACTAGATTGAAATAAATTGGTTTAACAAACCTAACAAACTCTAATTCAATTTAAGTAAGATGTAGATTTGGAGTTGTATTAAAATAAGATTAAAATGTTGTTGAATTAATGAAAATTAACCTATTTGTAAATTGTGCAGATATTTTAATTTATTTTTTAATTTTGCGCAAAGAAGAACTTTTAAAATGAAACAAAAAAGCAAAACAGAATCTCTTGCCTCAAGAGATTATACACCAAGCAATCAAGGAATGTCGCTGTGAAGGTGTACTTTTTAAATTTTGAAGATGTATTTATGAATTGGAGAGATGTTTTTTTTAAAAATAAGAATATATTTCAAATATGTGTTGATAAATCATTTTACTTTTTATTTTGCAATAATTTGTTAATTGACAAACATTAAAAAAATGAAACAAAAAGCCAAAAAAGTAAGACGTAATCCTTTTCCCAAAGAAATTGTAAGCCTTCCAATCAAGGAATGTCCTCATTGTGGGAGCAAACATTTTGTTAAGTTTGGAAAATATGTAAATGTATCGAGATATAGATGTAAAGAATGTCGTCGCACGTTTATTCCGACAAGTGGGAGCAGCATTCATTACATAAATAAAAAGGAGAAGTTTCTGAGGTTATTTGATATGTTCAATAGTGGGGAAGTTTTGACGATAAAAAATATTTCACAAAAGTTTGGAATTAGTATTTTAACCGCCTTTGACTGGCGACATAAGATTTTTTTGGCTTTGCAATTAGTCAAGCAAGATTACGAATCAGTAACGATAGCAAATAAAGTTGTTTTTAATTTTAACGAAAAAGGTCGTAAGAGTGTTTCCGGAAGACGAGGAAAAATTAAACAAAAAGTTAATTTGTGTTCTATTACTGATAGCAGAATGACAGAGTTTAAGTTTATTAACATTGGAGACAATATAAGAAAAGATTTTCACGAACGATTTGCCGGTAGAGTTCGGGATAGAGCATTATTATTCTTTAAAGATGAGGAAAATATTTTAATTGACGACATAAAAAATTTAAAAAAAGAAAAAAATATTCCTGTAAAATTTAAGAGATTAGAAAAGAGTTTGAAAATACATAAATACAAATCAGAAGAATTCAAAGTTTTTATAAATAGGTTTATGCGTGGAGTAGCCACGAAGTATTTACAGGTATATGCAAATTTTTATTCGTTTTTACAAAGTTTAAAGTCTGTTCCTAATTACTATAAGTTGTTGGAAGTGAGACTTGCATGGATAAAATATTTAAAGATGGAGGAATTGTACAAAGACTTCTTGAATAATAATTTTTTATCATATCCTGATTATGTTTCGATTAAGCGTAAGTGGAAATCAAATAACTTAAGATTTAAAGTTGATTTTGATGAAAATTTAATAAACAATTATGCCTGATATTATGGTAAGCATAAAATTATTGTTAATGTATAGCGAGAATTAGTGATTTGGAAAAATTAGGCAAAGAAAAATATTGAGTTCATAGAGGGCTTAGATGCATTTTTATACTAATTTCTGATAATATAAAAATATAATCAAATAAAATACATAAATCAGTAAAGAAAAAGCCTCCTTTAGGAGGCTTTTTCTTTACTATAAGCTCGCAAGTTTTTTATAATAATTATATCTCCATTTAGCAGCATTTTCAGCTTCTTTGAAAAGTTTTTCAGCTTCTTCGGGGAATTCTTTAATTAGAGATGTATATCTAACTTCACCTTTAAGGAAATCCTGGAATTTAGACCAATCAGGTTCCGGACTATCAATAACTAGAGGATTTTTACCTTCTGCTTCGAGCATAGGATTGTAGCGATAATTTACCCAATAACCGCATTCAACAGCTCTGGCAGCTTCTTCTTGGGATTTTCCCATACCATGATGTAATCCGTGATTAATACATGGAGCATAAGCAATAATTAGTGATGGTCCTGGATAAGATTCAGCTTCTTTAATAGCTTTGAAATATTGATTTTGACTAGCTCCCATTGCAACTTGAGCGACATAAACATAACCATAAGTCATTGCCATTGCTCCAAGGTCTTTTTTACGAGTTTTCATTCCCGATGCTGCAAATTTTGCAACAGCTGCAATAGGGGTAGATTTTGATGCTTGTCCACCTGTATTTGAATAAACTTCTGTATCGAGAACTAAGAGATTTATATCTTTTCCTGAAGCAATTACATGGTCGAGACCTCCGTAACCAATGTCGTAAGCCCATCCATCACCGCCAAATACCCATACAGATTTTTTAACCAAATAATGTTTCTTTTCTTTAATTTCTTGAGCAATATGATCATTTAAATTTTCGATTGCAGCTAAAAGCTTTTTGCTTGCGATTTCAGATGCTTCTGCATTGTTTTTATTGTTAATCCATTCTTTAGCAGCTTCAGCAGCTTCACCTGTCCAGTTAGCTTCTTTAAGGAGCATGCAAATCTTTTCGCGAATTTTTTCAACTCCGGTAGCAATACCAAAACCGTATTCAGCATTGTCTTCGAATAATGAATTAGCCCATGCTGGTCCTTTGCCTGTTTTGTAATGTTTACAATAAGGTGTTGAAGGTGCAGATGCTCCATAAATAGAAGAACATCCTGTAGCATTGGCAATAATCATTCTTTCGCCAAAGAGCTGAGTTATTGCTTTAATATATGGAGTTTCACCACAACCGGCACAAGCTCCGGAAAACTCAAATAATGGTTGAGCAAACTGTGAATTTTTAACAGTTTTATCTTTAGGTAACACATCTTCTTTATAACCAACAATTTCATCCATATAGTACCAGCGTTCTATTTCTGATTTTTGAGTTTCCAGAGGTTTCATTACTAAAGCTTTTGTCTTAGCAGGACATACATCGGCACAGTTTCCACAACCTGTACAATCCAATACAGCAACTTGTATTCTGAAGTTATATTCTTTTGTTCCACCGATACCTTTAATGGTTTTCGTCCCTTCAGGAGCATTTTTTAACTCTGCATCTGTTAAAAGGAAAGGACGAATTGCTGCATGAGGACAAACAAAAGAACATTGATTACACTGAATACAATTTTCGGGAATCCATTCGGGTACATTAACAGCAACTCCACGTTTTTCAAATTTTGAGGTTCCGTGTTCCCATGTTCCGTCTTCGCGTCCAACAAAGGTAGATACAGGTAAAGTGTCGCCTTTTTGAGAGTTAATAACATCAACTACTTTAGAGATAAATTCCGGGACTTCTTTATCTCTGCAAACGCAGAATTCTTTTGCATCAATGCTTGCCCATTCTTTTGGAACTTCAACTTTAATAATTTGAGAACCAGCATCAACAGCTTTGTAATTCATTTCAACAACTGCTTCCCCTTTTCTGCCGTAGGTTTTTTTAATCATTTTTTTCATTTGTTCTACGGCTTGTTCATAAGGAATAATGTTGGTTATTTTAAAGAATGCAGATTGCAAAATTGTGTTGGTTCTGTTTCCAAGACCAATTTCTTCTGCAATTTGAGTAGCATTAATAATGTAGAATTGTATGTTCTTTTGTGCAAGAGTTTTTTTCATGTGGTCTGGTAAACGTTTTTTTGTTTCCTCAACATCCCAGAGGGAGTTTAATAAGAAACATCCGTTTTCCTTAATTCCATCCAAAACATCATATTGATTAATGTATGCAGGGACATGACAAGCTACAAAATCCGGATTTGTTACCAGATAAGGAGCACGTATTATACAATCTCCAAACCTTAAATGAGAAGCAGTAAATCCTCCTGATTTTTTTGAGTCATATGCAAAGTATGCCTGGCAATATTTATCTGTAGTTTCTCCAATGATTTTAATAGAATTTTTATTTGCACCAACAGTTCCATCAGAACCTAATCCGTAAAATTTAGCTTCGTAAATTGTATTACATAAAATGGAAATATTTTCATTAACAGGCAAAGATAAATTAGTAACATCATCAACTATACCTACTGTGAACCTTTGTTTTGGATTTTCACTGGCAAGATTATCGAAAACAGCAATCATCATCGAAGGAGTAGTATCTTTGCTTGATAACCCGTAACGACCTGCAAAAATTTCTGGTTTATTGCTTTCTTTATAGAATAATTCAACTACATCAAGATATAAAGGTTCTCCATTAGCTCCCGGTTCTTTGGTTCTGTCTAAAACTGCTATTCTTTTAACTGATTTTGGAAGGACTTTTTTAAAGTATTTTTCTGAGAATGGTCTATAAAGATGTACTGAAATGACACCAACTTTTCTACCTTGAGCATTCAAGTAGTTTACAGTTTCAACCAGCGTATCTGTGATTGACCCCATCGCAACAACAATGTGTTCTGCATCCGGCACTCCGTGATAAGTAAATGGATGATACTCTCTTCCTGTAAGTTGAGTAATTTTTTGCATATACTCCTCAACAACATCAGGAACTGCTTCGTAGAATTTATTAGAAACTTCTCTAGACTGGAAATAAATATCCGGGTTCTGAGCTGTACCGCGAGTAACAGGATTTTCAGGATTTAATGAATTTTTTCTGAAATTTTCAATAGCTTTCCAATCCAGAAGTTTAGCCATATCTTCATTTTCGAAGTATTCTACTTTTTGAATTTCATGAGAAGTTCTGAACCCATCGAAGAAATGGAGGAAAGGTACTCTGCATTTTATTGCTGCAAGATGAGCAATTGGGGCAATGTCCATTATTTGTTGTACAGAACCTGTTGCTAACATGGCAAATCCGGTTTGTCTGGTAGCCATTACATCTTGATGGTCACCAAAAATTGAAAGGGCTTGTGCTGCGACAGCTCTGGCACTAACGTGAAATACTCCTGGCAGAAGTTCGCCGCTTATTTTATACATGTTTGGAATCATTAACAGTAAACCTTGTGAAGCAGTAAAAGTGCTTGTAAGAGCTCCTGCCTGTAAAGCTCCGTGAACAGCACCTGCCGCACCGGCTTCGGATTGCATTTCTTCAACTTTTACAGTTTGTCCAAAAATGTTTTTTCTTCCGTGAGCTGCCCATTCATCAACATTTTCTGCCATATTTGATGATGGAGTGATAGGATAAATACATGCAACATCACTAAACATGTATGCTACGTGAGCTGCAGCATGATTACCATCGCATGTGATAAATTTTTTTGTTTTAGTCATATTCTTAATATTAAGTTATTTAAACTTTTTTTCTAAGTCTCGCCAAATTAACATTATTCTTGAAATTAAAAAATGATTATTATTTTAAATTTTAATTAATAGATAAACACTGAATCACTGTATATTAACTACATATCTTTATCCATAGAAAGCAAAAATTCTTCATTTGTTTTGGTTAATGGTAATCTCGATTTCATAAATTCCATTGCTTCTATAGGGGTCATATCAGCAAGGAACCCTCGTAATATCCACATACGGTTAATAATTTCCGGATCTAATAATAAGTCTTCTCTTCGTGTGCTGGAAGAAGTAATGTCAACAGCCGGATAAATTCTGCGGTTTGAAAGTTTTCTATCGAGCTGGAGTTCCATGTTGCCTGTACCTTTAAACTCTTCAAAAATTACTTCGTCCATTTTCGAGCCAGTATCAATCAATGCTGTGGCAAGTATAGTAAGTGATCCACCGTTTTCGATGTTACGAGCTGCTCCAAAAAATTGTTTTGGCTTGTGTAAAGCATTAGAATCAACACCTCCCGATAAAACTCTGCCTGATGCCGGGGCTACAGTGTTATGAGCTCTTGCTAAACGAGTGATGGAATCTAACATTATAACAACATCATGACCGCATTCTACCAACCTTTTGGCTTTCTCTAAAACCATATTGGCAACTCTTACGTGTTTGTCGGCTGATTCATCAAATGTTGATGCAATAACTTCGGCATTAACGTTTCGTGCCATTTCGGTAACTTCTTCCGGACGTTCGTCAATCAATAATACCATCATGTAAACTTCCGGATGATTTGCTGCGATTGCATTTGCAATTTCTTGCAATAAAATTGTTTTACCTGTTTTGGGTTGTGCTACTATCAACCCTCTCTGCCCTTTGCCAATTGGGGCAAACATATCAACAATTCTGGTTGATAAAGTTGCTTTCCCTTTTCCAGTTATATTGAATTTTTCATTAGGGAATAATGGTGTCAAATGGTCGAAAGGAACTCGATCACGCATCAACGAAGGATCTAATCCATTGATTTTAATAACTTTTATCAAAGGAAAATACTTTTCGTTTTCTTTTGGCGGACGAACAGTTCCTTCTACAGTATCACCTGTTCTTAATCCAAAAAGCTTAATCTGACTCTGGCTGACATAAACATCATCGGGAGAACTGATATAATTATAGTCCGACGACCTCAAAAAACCGTATCCTTCAGGAATTATTTCCAGAACGCCAATAACAGTAATCAAGCCACTAAAATCGAATTCCTCTTTTGGAGGGGCTTGTTGTACTGCATTTTGTTGATTTTGATTTTCGGGCTTTTGCGGTTCTGTTTGTTGTGTTTCAACGTATTCGATATTTGTGAGTTCAATATTTGTCGGTATTTCAGTTTCTGTTGCAGCCGATTGATTGTAAGTAGTATTTTCTTTGGTTTCCGGAGTATTTTTTTTCAATAAAAGTTTTTTTGGAGCAGATGAACTTTGTTCTTTGACATCAGTTTGTGTTTCGATTCCCTCGTTTATTTCTGTTAGGTTTTCTGTTATAATTGGGTTCTGTTGTTCTTCAATAATTTTTTTCGATTCATCAACTTTTTCTTTATCAGATGTAGCTTTTTCAGTATTTGCAGAAAACAAATCCGGTTGTTTTTCTTTATGTTTTGATTGTCTATATTTTTGTCTTATCTCTTGTTTTTTTAATTCAATTTTATCTAATGGTTGGGGCTCTTCAGGCTTTTGTTCAACTGCTTCTTTTTGCGGTTCATCCGGCAAATTTTCTTGCTTTGGTTCAGCAAATTCTGTTGCACTTACAGGTTTGCTGGTAGTTATTTTTACAGCTCTTGCTCTTGGTCTTTTTTTTGCTTTTTCTTTGTTTGCAACTATTTCTGCAGAAGCTTTTATAGCTTGCTGGTCCAGAATTTTATAAATTAAATCTCTTTTTTTGTATGAATCGCTTTTAACAATACCTAATTCTTTTGCTATTTCTCTTAACTCGGGCAAAAGTTTTGCATTTAAATCTAATATATCGTACATGGTTTAAATAATTAAAAAACGTTTGTGTTTTGAATACTTTTTAATTTTTTGATTGTGCGGTCTTTAACAAAATAGGTTAAAGTACACTTTTGAAAAACTGATGCAAAAATATATTCTTTTTTTTAATTTAAAAATTTTTTTTCACAAATATATCAAATATACAAAAATACAAAAAAAATCTTAAATACGGCAACCAATTAAAAAAAAAACGTTTAATATAATGTGTGGCAAAATTAAAAGTTTATGAGGCAGTTAAAAATTACCCGTCAGGTAACAAATCGCGATACTCCTGCATTTGAAAAATATTTGCAGGAGATAAGCCGCAAGGAAATGATTTCACCAGAAGAGGAAATCGAACTTGCACGTCGTATAAAAGAAGGCGATGAAAAAGCCCTTGAAAGGCTTGTTTCAGCAAATTTACGTTTTGTAGTTTCTGTTGCTAAACAATATCAAAACCAAGGTTTATCATTGCAAGATCTTATAAATGAAGGCAACCTTGGTTTGATTAAGGCAGCTCAAAGATTCGACGAGACAAGGGGATTCAAGTTTATTTCTTATGCTGTTTGGTGGATTCGTCAATCTATTTTGCATGCTCTTTCTGTTCATGGACGAATGGTTAGACTCCCATTAAATAAAGTGGGATTGATAAACAAAATTAATTTTGCTTATTCGCGTCTCGAACAAGAATTGGAAAGAGAACCAACTGTTGAAGAAGTCGCAAAGGAAGTTGATGCTGATGTTGAAGAGGTAAAAGAAACTTTACGTTCACAGTCAAGATATATTTCTATGGATGCACCTCTTAACAACGACAGCGATGATGATTTCACTCTGTACGATATGTTAGGAATGTTTGACAGTGTATCACCCGACTCCGGACTTATTAATGAATCGGTACAACGAGAAATTTTGTCGGTATTGGGTCATTTAAATGAGAGAGAAACTGAAATTATAAAAATGTATTTTGGTTTGAATGGAGAACCTCCCAAATCTCTGGAAGAAATAGGAGAGGTTCTGGAACTTACTCGTGAGAGAGTTCGTCAAATAAAAGAATCTGCTATTCGAAAACTTAAGCATAGAGCAAGACATACTAAACTTAAGTCCTTTATGCTATAATTGTGTTAGTTGTTTAGTTTTTGGGGGCGTTTGCCCCTTTTTTTATTTTAAAGTCTGAAAAATGTTAAATTTGCAAACAGAATAAATTAATTTAAAAGTTATGAAGAATATTATTATCTCTCCTTCGATTTTAAGTGCCGATTTCGGGAATTTAAGTAAAGATATAGAAATGTTGAATCAATCTGAGGCAGACTGGATTCATCTCGATATAATGGATGGTGTTTTTGTTCCAAATATTTCTTTTGGATTTCCGGTTGTTAAGTACATAAAAAAATATGCTCAAAAGCCATTGGATGTTCATTTAATGATTGTGCAACCTGAAAGATATATTTCTCAATGGAAAGACGCAGGAGCCGAAATACTCACGGTACATTACGAAGCCTGTACTCATCTTCACAGAACAATTCAGCAGATTAAGGATCTTGGGATGAAAGCCGGAGTCTCACTTAATCCTCATACTTCTGTTAGTTTGTTGAAAGATATTTTGTATGATGTGGACCTTGTATTAATAATGTCTGTAAATCCGGGATTTGGAGGTCAAAGTTTTATAAAACAAAGTATATTAAAAATAAATCAGTTACGTGAAATGGCCGATGTTTCAAATCCACAGGTTATTATACAGGTAGACGGAGGAGTTGATTTGAACAATTATCGAGAAATTGTAAAAGCAGGAGCAAATGCTCTTGTTGCCGGTTCATCAGTTTTTTCATCCGAAAACCCGATCGATATTATAAGTAGATTAAAAAGGTTTTAGTTGTTTTAAGCAGATTAAAAGAGGTTAAAATTCTTTTAATTTTTCTGTATGTAATAGAATTTTATTTATTTTTGCAAAGCATAAAGGGGCTGACTTGGTTTTGACAGCGAGGTTAATGGTTATGTAAGCATGCCGGGCAATGTGAATTACCCCGTAAAACTGTTTCACGAACAATTAAATGGCGCAGACAACTATGCTCTCGCTGCGTAATTGAATTTTAGTAGATTACGCTTAATTCTGCTACAAGGTAGCGGAACGAGACATCCCTCGAATGGACAGTCCGGTTCCGGTTCGATAAAGGGGTGGCATCAAAGACCGGAATAGTTTTCCTGAAGCTCCGGCGGGGAAGCGAAATTTAAGGAGATAAGGTGTAAGTTTGGGCGTCTGCTCCCGGGCTTCACCCGAGAATCAACAGCAGACTAAGCATGTAGAAAGCATAATTGTTTCTCGTTTGGACGCGGGTTCGATTCCCGCCAGCTCCACAAAATTATGCTTAATAAAAAATAGAATTTTATTAAGAATTATTACTCCTTTTTTGTTTTAACCCTGAAATTCATTTCCCTGTTTGAAAATATGTTTTAAGATTATAAATCAAATAAAACTAAATTTTACATTCGAAAATACGAAATTTGCCTAAAGTGCGACATATTTGGGCGTTGAGGTTCTCGAAACGCCCTTATTTTGGCACTTCTCAGTGGGTGGTATAGCCGAACCCACCCTCTTAAAATTAGCGATAATTAAATTCCTAAGGTTTAATACGGATTTAAAAGATCTCTTAATCATGGTTCAAAATTAAAACTGCCATGCCATTGGTCGTAATTGTTGGTTGTAATTCCGTTTTGAGTATTACCATGATAACTTGATTGTCCGGGCACAATGGTAACGTTCAGAACTTTTTGTTCACCAACTTTTAAAAGGCCAGCATGAACAGCAGCTTTTCCTACTCTTGAATCATCAGTATAAATTCCGTTAGCGCCTCCCCAAACGTTTCCTTCATTAGTTCCAGTAACTTTCACTTTGTATGTACTGCCGTTTTGTCCTCTGAATTTTTTCATGTCAATCGGTTCGTTGATGATATTTTCTACTGGAGTAACTTGTTTTCCTCCTTCAAATTTAAAACTGCCATGCCATTGGTCGTAATTGTTGGTTGTAATTCCGTTTTGAGTATTACCATGATAACTTGATTGTCCGGGCACAATGGTAACTTCCAGAACTTTTTGTTCACCAACTTTTAAAAGACCAGCATGAACAGCAGCTTTTCCAATATTGGAATCATCAGTGTATATTCCATTAGCACCTCCCCAAACGTTACCTTGGATGGTTCCGGTTATTTTTACAAAAATTGTTTTTCCGTTTTGCCCCCGAAATTGTGATAAATTTATAGGTTCGCTATAAATGTCTTCATCTGATGTAACTTGTTTTACATCTTCAAATTTAAAACTACCATGCCATTGTTCGTAATTGTTGGTTGTAATTCCGTTTTGAGTATTACCATGATAACTTGATTGCCCTGGCACAATGGTAACTTTCAGAACTTTTTGTTCACCAACTTTTAAAAGACCAGCATGAACAGCAGCTTTTCCAATATTGGAATCATCAGTGTATATTCCATTAACACCTCCCCAAACGTTACCTTGGTTGGTTCCGGTTATTTTTACAAGCAAGGTTTTACCGGTCTGACCTCTGAACTGTGTTAAATTTACGGGCTCATTGATAATTTCTGTTTGTCCAAAAACTGTTATAAAAATAAGGATGAATGATAAAAGAATAGCAATTTTTTTCATAGTTTGTTGATTATTGAGGTTAATAAATTAAAATTATAAATTTTTTTATGTAAAAATATAAAATTTTTGTTAGCAAATAAATGTTACAAGAAAAAATTTTAATAAAAGCTTAAATTTCCAATTCCTTAAGTAACAAAGAAATTCTGCGGCGGAATATCATTGTCCCCGAAAGAGCATTCCCAATTAGCATTGCAATTACACCGGGTATAAAGCCAATATACAACAATTCGTTTGTGTATTTTGCTCTTATAACATCAGGCATAATCATTGTTCCTCCTTGCATCATTCCGGTAATGTTTATTCCATAACGTTGTAAAATTAAAGTAACCCCGATACCTAAAATTGTTCCAGCAACAGATCCAATTATCCCTATAACAAATGCTTCTGATATTAACGTTTTAAAGATTTGAGATTTTTCTTCGCCCATGGCAAGTCTTACTCCAAACTCATTGTATCTTCTTAAACCGCTCAATAGTCCTGCATTCCAAAGAACCACCGAAAGTATAATTATTAAAATCAAGGACATCAATCCTGTGAAACTTTCCATATATTCGATGTAAAAACCAAATTCGGGGTCGTCTTTCATTTTCGACATAAAAGGAGATTGAGGATTATTAGTGTCGTGAAATTTTTTGTTGAAGTTTATTTGAGTTTTTTCGCAAATATCGTTATCATAGAAACCAGATTTTAGAAATCCTAAAATTTCGGTGCAACAATTTTCGAGTTCTAATAATTTTGCTGCTTCGTTTTGATTCAGGATTATTAAGGCATTGTCCATTGTATTAACCCCATATTTGATTGTACCTGCAACTACAAATTCTTTTGATACTGAAAGCTTATCTTTATTTTGAGTAATAAATTTCAATTTGTCGCCGGGTTTAATTTTTATTCTATTTGCAAACTTTTCTCCAATAAGTATCTCATTATAGACCTCAGGTAATTTCCCTTTAGAAATGGACTTGTTGAGATTCAACCTTTTAATTTCGTCTCCTCCATTTGAGTTTAATTCCAACCCTAATCCGATAAAAGGACCTTGTTTAGTGTTTTCCGAAGAGTTACGATATAATATTGTTCCCCTGAAATAAGTTCTGCCTGTCCAAGAAAACTCAGGAAAATCTTTTTTTAATTCTGAAACTAAATTTTCATAATTACATATCGAAAAATTAATTGGTAAGTTTTTTTCTTTTTCCAGATATGCTTTTGTTGTAATTCTTACGTGTCCGGACTTAAGTCTCGCTGTTTCGTTCATCATGTCTGAAGTTACACCTTTGAGATAGCCGCTTATTGCTACAGTGAGAAAAACTCCCATAGCAACAATAAATATTTGTAATTTACTTCTTGATTTGTCTCTTAACAATCCTTTTATAATAAACTTTATCATAATGCTTTTCCTTTTAGAGAGTCAACTATGTTCATTTTTGTTATTTTTTTTGCAGCCAGATAACTTATAAAGGCTGAAGACAGAAGCAGAATTAAAATTGTATTTGCTATCAACTCAAAAGAATAGACCGAATATATTGTTGGAGCCATTATAATTCCGAGACTGTCACCAGAAACCGGAAACGAAATCCCGTACTTGGAAAGGTAATAGAATAAAGGTATTCCGTAAATAAGGCCTATTATAATTCCCCCGATGCAATAACAAATTCCTTCGATGATAAAGATTCTTAGAATTTCTTTTTGAGTTAAACCGAGAGCAGCAAGAGTTCCTATTTCTTTTTGTCTGCGAAAAATTGCTAATGCAATGGTATCGTATATAACCATTAGTCCAATGGCAAGGAGAAGTATATAAATAATTGCTGCTCCGACTTTTTTAGTATTAATAAGTTCTTGCATTGGTTTTGTTAGTTCTTCCTGTGAAATAAATTTCCATGTTTGAGAGTTTATGTTTTCGAAATTTTTATGAGCAATGAAATATGTTGCATGATTATGTGTCCCAAGCATTTTATTGAGATCATCAATCGAAATCCAAATTTGTCCGTTGTCAACAAAAGGAACATTAGTATTGAAAATTTCAACAATTTTAAAACTTGCCGTATCAACCTCTCCCGAAAAATTAAAATATTGAATCTTAATACTGTCTCCGAGTTTTAAATCACACTCCGATGCCATTTTACTCCCGATTACAGCAGTGTTGTTTTTTAAATTTGTGGTTGGAATTTTAACTATATTTTGATTGGGGTCAATGCCTTTGATTAAAATAGGATATGCCAAGTCGTTAACTATAATATTCCCCTGCCCGAGTAAAACCGGCGTTAAGTTTTCAGTTAAATCTTTTGTAATGGCTTCGTGAGATTTAGAAATGGTAAAAATATCAAAAGGATCATAATTTTTATGAATCAAATGTCCGTAGCCGTAATCCCAATCAATTGCATCTTTTAGAGCTTGTTGGTTCCATCCGTCAATCATTCCGTTGTAAAAAATTATAAAAACAAAAGCAACTGATATTGCAACAGAATTAAGCCATGTTTTGATTCCTCCACCGAAAAAATTTTTAAAAGCTATTTTTATTTCTGTTTTCATTAGTATTCTTTTTAGGAATTAATTTTTAAATCTTCTGAAACCTTACCATCTTCAAGTTTGATTATTCTGCTTAAATATTGCATAACCTTTTCGTCGTGAGTGGCAAAAATGAAGGATGTTTTAAGCTCTTTGTTTATTCTAATCATAGTTTGCATAATATAATGTGCATTTTTAGCATCAAGGTTTGCTGTAGGTTCGTCGGCAATAACAATTTCCGGTTTTTTTACAATAGCTCTTGCAATTGCAACTCTTTGAGATTCACCTCCGGATAATTGCGGAGGTTTCTTGTCTTTTAAGTCATTTAACCCAACGAGTTCAAGGGCTTGCATTACTGCCTCTTTGCGTTCGCTTTCGGATTTTTTAAGAAGTAATAGGGATAACTCTACGTTTTCATAAACTGTATATACCGGCAATAAATTGAAAGTCTGAAATATAAACCCAATATGTTTTTTACGGTATGCAGAAGCTGTTTTGGAGTTAAAGTTTTGTGTATTCTCACCAAACAAAAGGTATTTTCCTTCTGTTGGTTTATCAAGTAATCCAAGGATATTTAAAAGTGTGGTTTTTCCCGAACCGCTTGGACCAATCAACCCAGTAAATTCAGCTTTCTTATAACTTAGATTTATATCTTTCAGAGCTGTAAATTGAATTTCGCCCGAAACAAAAGTTTTACTCAAATTCTCTAATCTGATAATTTCCTCATTCATATGTTTTGGTTTTATTGTTTATTTTTTATAATTCCGTAAAAAAAAGTATCTATGATTGTTTGGGTTAGTTCTGTGGAATTTGAAAAAAAACTGTATAATTTTTCATCTTGCAATTCTTTGATAACATTATTTATACGATACAGAATATAATTCGTCGGAATTTCAGGTTTTATGTAATTTTGATTTTTTGCAGTTTCAATAAATTCTATTGTTCTAATCTGATTTAATCTGATTTGTTCGTCGAAAAATGATTTTACCTCAGGAATATCCGAATAATATAGTTCTTTTATAAAATCCATGCTAAATTCTCCGGCAGTTTTTAATTTGAGCTCAATAATCTTCTGAAGTTTTTCGCCAAATTCGATTTCGGAATTGATTATTTTTTCATAATCTGAAATATTTTCATCGAAAAGTTTTTGCAAATATTCAAGGCTTAACTCAATCTTGTTTTTGAAATATTTGTAGAAAGTAACTCTACTTATGCCTGCTTCTTTGCATATATCTTCGACATTTACTTTTTTAAAGCCGTATTTTTTGAAGAGCGTTGATGCAGAAATAATTATTCTTTCTCTCATAATTTTAAGTTAACAAATATTTTACAAAAATACTTAAAATGTAAAATAAAACAAAATAAGTTAACAAAATTTTAATATGTTAAGTGAAAAAAATTTAAAATAGCATTGAGCCATCTTTCAGAAAATTATTATAATTGCAAAAAAATATTTATGAGAGCATTTAATTTCACGGTGCTTGTTGTTATTCTTTTAGTAATTTTTTCTTGTAAGAGTGAAAATCTTGAGGATTATTTAAGTAATAATAATCAAAATGTTTGCGGATGTATTGTTGTTACTTATAATGAGGATATTAAAACAATATTAGATAATAATTGTAGTTATTGCCATACAAATCAAGCCGTTAGCGGATGTGATCTGGATTCATACCAAGCAGTGATAGATTATTTGCAGCATGAGGGGATGCAGCTGTATGACTATGTAAAAAATAATGATCATCAGGGGGTAGAACTTGACAGCTGTTCATTAAAAAAATTACAAAAATGGATTTATAATCCGGTTGAATAATCAAATCATTATGCAAGCATTTTTTTTAAATTCTTTCTGTAGGTTTAATTTAATAATTTTTTATGCGGAAAATATTATATTATTCTTGTTTTTTGGTTTTATATGCGAATGTTGTAATGTCGCAAGATATTCCTATAGATAATTCACTTCTGGAAAGTTCTTCTGAAAATTTCGTTGAAAAAGTTTTTCCAACAATCCAGGTTTTTAATTTTCCTGTAACAAATGTTTTGAAAAAGGGAGAGATGAAATTATTGCTTACTCATCACATGGGAATGATAGGGCAGGGAATTGATGGAATGTTTGGTATGTATCAGGCAAATTCCCGTGTAGGAATAGACCTTGGATTGACGCGTAATTTTACTGTCGGTGTTGGAAATACAAGTCGTAAAAAGTATTTTGACGGGTATTTAAAATATCGTTTTATGAAGCAATCTTCTAAATTTCCGGTTGAAATAAGTGGATTTACTTCGATAAATTATAGTCCCGTTTTAATTAATTTGCCTGATCCTGTTCAGGAAAGCTGGCAGAGAATTTTTTATTATAACAGTTTGATGATTTCTCGTTCAATAAACGAAGCGTTTTCTGTTCAATTGAGTTTTTCTCATATTCACCAAAATTTGGTAAATTCTTCACTTGATAAGAATGACATTTTTTGTGTGGGATTTACCGGCAATTATAAACTAACACGAATGATTTATTTTGCTTGTGAGTATTTTTATTTTCCTTTAAATCAAATTGTGTCGGAAGATATTAATAATCATTCTCTATCTGTAGGAATTCAGATTCATTCCGGACCGAGGCATGTTTTTCAAATTTTCTTATCAAATTCTGAAAGCATAATTCCGGGAACTGTAATCTTTGAAAATACAAATAAACTTAAAATGAAAAATTTAAGGTTTTGTTTTAATATTCCAACTACATTTAGAATTTTTTAATTTTTTTGATTTATGAGAAAGATTATTTTACTTGTTTTGCTTAATGCATTGTTTTTTACGGCAAAGTCACAAAAGCCCGAAATTGTGTCAATTAAAGCTGAAGGCGACACCGTTATGAGATTTACTGTAACAACACAATCATATGGTGGACAGTATAATCCAAAGCATGTTATGGCAATATGGATAACTGATCAGAATGATGTGTTTAAAAGAACTTTACGCCTTGCCGGAGGAACATATAAGGTTCATTTAGTGAAATGGAATCAAATGTCATCGGGTAACACAATTGATGCAATTACAGGAGCGACATTAACTTCGCACCAAAGTCACACTGCCATTTGGAATGGAAAGGATAAAAATGGAAATCTTCTTCCTGATGGTAACTATAAAGTTTATATTGAATTTACTGAAGACAATTCGGCACAACCAACAAAACCTGATGGTCCTTGGGTAGCTTTTCCTTTCACAAAGGGTGTAATAGAAACTCAAAATCCATCGGATGTATATTTTACTTATAATTCACAAAATAAGCTGGTTTTTAAAAATTTAACATTACAAACCTATGGAACAACTTCGGTAGAACAGGTTTTATCCGGAGGAAAGGTGGAAATTTACCCTAATCCGGTTAAAGATATTTTACAAATTAGAATTTCATTGCCCGAAGCAAAAAATCTGAATGTCTCCATTTTTTCTGTGGATGGAAAACTTGTCAAGCAATTTTATTCGCAAAAATATGAAAGCGGTGAACATATTTTTATCTGGTATCCCGAAGCCGAAAATATTAAATCAGGCACATATTTTGTAAATATTGCCTACGATAAAAAATTAGTTACTTATAAAATTTTAAAACAGTAAATTATGAAAAGATTATTTTTAACAGTTGCGATTGTTTTTCTGTCGTTAACTGCTGTGTTGGCTTGTGATATTAGTATTACGGTTCAGGGACAACAGAAATCAAAGTATAAAACAGGTGAAGATATAATACTGAAAGTAAAAGTTACTACAATTCATAAAGGTTGTAAAATAAATGTAGCCGACACAAAATTTAATACAGAAGGTTTAAAAATTATTAGCGGCACAGATTGGGTAAAAGTTGATGATATGAGCTGGGAGAGAACAATTAAATTACAGGTTACCGCCAAATCAGGAGAAAAGGTGAAGTTCGGAGTTGTTCGTCCTTGTGGAGCAATGACAGAAGAATTTATTGAATTTAAAGTTTAAGTTTAGCTTATCATAATAAAATCAAGTTTTACGGTGGCTTTGTAGTTATAGCTGCCGTTTTTTATTCGAAGAATTTTGAAAACAGTGAGAGATTAAGATGTTAACAGAATCGAGGCATTATTTTCAATTTTAGTTTTCATTTAAGATAAAACAACAATCTGCAGAGTTGTCAAATTTTTAGTTAAAATGTTAATCTATACAAGAACATGGGATAGAAGCCTTGTTGATAGGAATATTTAACCTGTTGTGATCCTGTATCAAAGAATTGTCCGTAAATGTTTTGGTGATTTGTAATGTTTTGGAAATCAATAGCCCATTCTTGGGTAATTCTTTTCATGTTGAGCTTGTAACTTATTCTCAAATCTGTTCTGAAATATGGAGCTGTTTTTTCGGCAAAAGCATTATCAAAATCGTAAACGATATTTTCATCTTCATCCATAAATATTGGAATGAATCTTTTACCGCCACCGTAAACAGCTCTTAAATCTATTGATAGCAGTTTTGATTTTTTAATTACAAACTCATAACCTGCTAAAGCATTTAAAATATAATTGTTATTAAACACTGTACTTCTCCATTTGTTTTCTAGAGTTTTATATTCAGAATTGAATAATGAAGCAGTAACTAAAAAATAATAATGCTTACTGAAGAATTTTTCGATTGAAAGTTCTATTCTGTAATTCCGACCATAGCCTTCGTTTACAAGGTTATTCACCCTTTGTTGATAAAATCCTGCACCACTGTTTAATACCGAATAGTACGATGGGGTATTTAATACAGGAACGTCAAAAAGGTATTGGTAATAAGCTTCAAGTTTTAATCTAAAATCGTTTATCGGATTCCAGTCGTATGAAATTACAAATTGATGTGATTTTGTAAAATCTAGGTTTTTATTATTTTCGATGTAGCTTTCGGGAATACTGTCAACGGGTGTTTTGGTGTAATATAAAAATAATGACTGAATTTGACTGTGCAAACCATATCCAAAGGCAATAGAATTTTTGGAGTTAATAGAATATTTTAAACTTACACGGGGTTCTGCGATAGATTTTTTGTTTAGGTTGAGATGTTGAAAATGTATGCCAGAGAATAATTCCAGATTATTATTGAAGCGATGATGCCATTGAGCATAAGTTTGAAGCAAAATTAAACCACTCGTATCAACTTCGGTAAGTTTAATATATTTATTTGGCCAGGGAAAACTTTCGCCAACATACGCAGAATCAAGATAATTGATATTAAAAATTTCGGCAGAAATTCCAAGATCGAAATAATTTTTTGAATTTAACTTATGTTTGAATTTACTTCCTGCTGTTGCTTTTGTTTCAAAATTGTTTTCGTGAAAAAATAATTTTTTATTCATAATATAAATTGAATCTCCTGATGAAGAAAGATGTGCTGTGTCGAGTTTGTATTTTACATCTTCAATCGTGGTTTTTACACCTGATTGTGAGTAATTAATAAATGTCTCGATACGTGATTTTTCATTGAGGAAATAAAGATGATGGAGACTGTACGTCATCATTGATGCTGCATTTCTTGTATCAGCTCCGCTATAGTTATCATAAGTTTCATCGTTGTTATTTCTATGATCGAAAAAAATAGATGAATTTCCGGCAATTCCCGAAAAGCTGAACCTCCCGGCTTTTTGTGTAGGGATATTTATTTTAAAAGTAAGGTCTTGATATTTTGGAATTGCTCCGCTTGCAACCGGAAAACCGATTTTATCCAGTACATTCAGAGTTGAATTTCTGTAATTTATCAGATACGAACTGTTATGCTTTTTCGAAATAGGTCCTTCCGTACCAAGTTCGAATCCATTGAAACCAATTTGAAATAAATGTTCGCGTGTTTGATTATTCCCGTTTCTCATATTAAGATCGAAAACTCCAGATATTGCATTCCCAAATTCTGCAGGCCAAGCTCCTGTAAAAAAGTCAGAGTTCGTGAGTAAATTATTGTTTAACATACTAACAGGACCACCTGTACTTCCAAGTGCACCGAAATGATTAGGATTTGGAATGTTTACCCCATCAAGACGCCATAGCAATCCCGAAGGACTATTCCCCCTTATTATGATGTCATTACGTTGATCTCCGGCAGTGAAAACTCCGGCAAAATTCTGTGCCATTCGACTTGGATCCCCTAAGCTACCGGCGTATTTTTCAGTTTCTTCAATATTGAAACTCCTTGCACTAACAACTGCCATCTTGTTTATTGCTTTGGATTTGTCAGTTTCGGCTTTAACTACTATTTCGTCTAAGATAGATATATCTTCCTCCATTTTTATATATAGAACCAACTCTTTTCCGGTAGTAATCAATAGATTTTTCATTAAAATCGGCTTATAACCTATTGCACTAACCTGAATATCAACTCTACCAACCGTAATTCCTTGAATTATGAATTCTCCTTTTGTATCTGTTGCAGTACCAATTATAGGATCGGTTCCGGAAATTATTACATTTACTCCCGGAATTGGTACTCCCGTATATTTATCTGTTACAGTTCCTCTGATGTTTTGTAATGCCTGTGAATTTGAAATAATTGTTATGACACTTAAAACAAGAAACAGTAAAATCTTTGTTTTTTGCATGTTTTAAATTTTTAAAAATTTTCTTAACTCAAGAATTATGCCTTAAATTTTTAATTCAGTAAGTTTAATTGGGGAAATTGTTTTATCTCGAAGTATTAATAAAAACACGAAAGTAGTTATGGTGTCAAGTGAATTAAGACAATTTTATTACAACTTAATTGTCCATAATTGTTAAATTAAAAAAAGTAATCAGATTAATTTAAATCAATAATTTCTTCCAAAGAAATAAGCTGCGGAAATATTCATAATAGAATTATAAGATTTAATAAAATCAGTGTTGGTAAAGTCAGTAAAGCCGCGAGCATAATTAATCTTTAATTGATATTGTTTAAATTCAACTCCTGCTGCAACAGTAATACCTGTATCAAATCTTTTATAATAACCATATTCACCTCCAATTTCAGCAGGGTGAGAATGTTCATACTCCACATTGCCGTTTTGATCGTAGATGATGTATTCACTTTTACCCATAATTGTTACACTGGTATATGGTCCGATACTTCCAAAAACACTTATATTTCCAAGAGGCATCTTGTAACCTATATTTATTGGAATGTCGAGACACCCGAAATTTGTTTTAGATTTGAATCCATCACCTTTAATTTTATCACCTTTGTTAAAAAAAGTTATAGAACCGCCGACATACAGAAAGCTCATAATTTCAAATTCAGCAGCAGCTCCAAGCTGATATCCCATTTTTAGACTTTTATCTATTGCCCCTACAGGACCTTTTTCTATTATAGTCGTACTTGCAAAACCAATTTGAGGACCAAAATGTAATCCTTGTGCAAGCATTACTTTAAACCCGAAAATTAAAATAATTACAGTTAAAATAGTTTTCATAATTGTAATTTTTATTTTGTTTAATTTTTTAATATATTCGTAAAAAAAAATAATAACTTTGTCAAAGATACATTTTATTTAAAATAAATCAGAAATTATGAAAAAAATATTTTGTTTTTTGTTAATATTTTTTCTGTTTGTTACAATTAGTGGTATTTCGCAACAACTTGTTAGGGGATATTCAGCTGCGTTTAGCTATGGATTGCTAAGGAAAGGCGAAGATTTTAATTTCAGTTTCGAGAATACTTTATATGCGGCTAATCCGGTTTCTGCAAGTGCAGCTTCTCTTTACACTGGCTTGCCTTTTGACATCGGACTAAAAAGACATAGATTGGTTTTTACGCCTGCAATTGATTTTTTTACAAGCGATTATGTTTATACTCCTGATAAGGTAATTCCGGGAGCAGGATTCGATACTCTCAAACTGAGTTCGTTTATGGTGATACCCATGCTTTCAGGAGCATATAAATACCACTTCTATACCGGTCCGGTTCATTATGCCATTGGCTTTGCTCTTAATTTTAGATTGCCGGTTTACAGGGAAATGAAACTTTCTAATAGTAACAAATACGAAATGATTAATTATGATGGTACAGTTGATTCATTAGCAGATGCTTTTTTAGATTTCGATGATTCTTCGGTTCACTTAGCATTATGGAAGTCAAGATTCCATATTGTTCCTTCATTATTGTTTGATGTTTATGTAACAAAATTTTTCATAACGAATTTATTCGTTCAACCATTTATTATTCCTTCAAAGTCAATACAAGGTGTAAATTTTGGTATAGGAGTATCTTACATGATTCCTTCAGGAAAAGATAACAGTAGAGATTTCTTACAATACTATAAACAAAAATAATAGTAATTGAAAAAAATTATGTTGAATGAAATCATTGAAAATATTAAAATGCTCACGAATTTACCAACATTAAGATGCAATAAACAAACTTTAATAATTAAGGAATTGAATATAAACGAAATATAAATTTAATAATCATGAAAAACATTATATTAATAGGTATCTCAGTATTCTTATTTTTCGGAATTATTAAAGCCCAAAAAGTTATACCGGTAATACAAGCCGGGCATTCGGGAGAGATTATGTTTGCAGAATGGGATCCTGAATCTCGTTATATTGCAACGGCAGATGTTAATAATGAGTTAGTTATTTATGATTTCATCTCTGGACGAATGTTTTACAAAATAAAAATTCCGGGAAATGATTTTATAAAATCAATAAGTTTCTCAAATCCGGAAAGAATTATCGTTGCTTTTGAAAATCAGTCTTATGAATTTAATTTAAAAACTTTGGAATTGCATAAAGTTTCAAAGCAAATTAAAAGAAAAAAACTTGATGACAGAATAAAAATATTTGGGTCTATAGTTAAATATGACGGTAAGTCGCTTATAAATCGAGATGTTTACACCCACTTTTCTTATGCAGCAATTTCGCAAAACGAAAAATTTGTTATTGCCGGCGACGAAAGAGGATACATTTATTTCTGTAATTCCAAGTTAAATACTATAAAAGTTGAACATAAACACTACTTGAGTATAAACGACATTGTTTTTTCCGATAATAATAAATATGTTGCCATCGCTTCATCCGACAGATCTGTATCGGTTTGGTCCTTACCTGAATTTAAATTCGAAAAACGACTAATACCAAGAAGTTTTAATGTAACTGCAATGCAAACACATCCAAAAGAAAGTGTTGTATGCTTTGGTGATGAACTTGGATTTGTTTATTTGATGGAATTTGAAAACGACAAAATCACTTGCAATGGAATAAGTGTTCATACCGGACGCATAAACGATGTTGATATGGGAAAAAATTACAAAATTATTGCAACTGCAGGTGGAGATAATAGAGCCGCTATTGCTGACCTTGAAAATAAATATGTTCTCAAATATTTTATTCTTCATCCAAGAACTACAAAATTTAAAGAAACTTTTAACATAAAAAGTATTCAGGATAAGGTAACCTCAAATGCTGAGAATAAAACATGGTATGATAAAAATGTATATTCTGTGGCTTTAAATCCTGATAACACAAACATTGCTTACTCAGGGGGTAAATGGGGTTTAGGGAATCCTGTTCTGAAGGTTTCGTCGGTTTCGGATTTGAATCTGGATAAAGAAAAAGACAAGCGTAAACCAAAAAAGGAAAATCTGGGCTTGATGTCAAAAAATAATACCCATAAATTTTATCAATTATATTTTTCAAACAGCAAAGAATTTTATGGCCTTGGCGAAAAACCGGATTATGCTACCAATTTTAATTTAAACCTGACAGGTTACAATGAAAATAAAGATGTAAGAATTGAAAATAATAATTTCAGGGAAAATCCAAATTTATTAGTAATTTCTTCAAAATCCGAACTTTCTGACGAAGATGAATATCTTGTAAAAATAAATCCTACCACAAATGATAAATATATCTGCAAAGGATTCGAGATTGAACGAAAAACAGAAAATAATACGGTAAAATATATCGGGCATAAATCGTATATTACAGATTTTGAAATTTTAACTCAAAAGAACTTTCTTATAAGCAGTTCGATGGATGCTTCGGTTAATATTTGGGATTTAAATAGCGGAGATTTGTTATTGACTGTTTATGTTGTGGATATGGGAAAATTAATTTTTGTTACTCCCGATAATTATTATATGGCTTCCGGAGATGCAATTACGGGACTTGGGTTTAATTTTGACGCTAAAGTTTTTCCGGCAGATCAATTCGATCTTAAATTTAATCGTCCGGATTTAGTTTTAAAGCAACTTAAGTATTTTGACCCTGATATAGTTGATTTGTACCATTCTGCATACACTAAACGACTGTCAAAATTTGGATTTACTGAAAAAATGCTTGAAGGCAAAATGAATTTACCAAAAATCGAAATTTTAAATTCTCATGAAATAAAATTCCGTAACAACGAGGGACTGCAAAATTTGAATATCAAAACCTGGGATGACAATTATTTAATTGACAGGATAAATGTGTATGTAAATGATGTGCCTCTTTATGGCAGCCAAGGATTAAACGTTAGAGAAAAATCTTCAAAAAATTTGATTCAGGAAATTCAAATACCTTTATCAGCGGGCAAAAACTTAATTCAGGTATCTTGTTTAAACGAAAAAGGTGTTGAATCTTTAAAAGAAGAAATCGAAGTATTCTATGAAAAAACAATCAAAGAAAAACCGGATTTATATTTAATATCTCTTGCTGTTGCGGATTATAAACAGTCTGAATACAGTTTAAGATATACAATCAACGACGGGCGTGGATTTGTTAAGCTATTTTCTACAAAATCACGGGATTACAATAAAATTTTTATTGATACATTATATAATGTGAATTGCACCAAAGAAAATGTTCTGGCTTTGAAACAAAAATTATTGCAAACAAAAGTTGATGATTATGTAGTAATTCACATAGCCGGACACGGACTTCTGGATGATAATCTTGATTTTTATTTTGCATCTTATGATATAGATTTTAACGATCCGGCCAAGCGTGGAATAAAATATGATGATATTGAGGGTCTTCTTGATGGAATTCCAGCCCGAAATAAACTTTTATTAATGGATGCCTGTCATTCCGGCGAAGTTGATAAAGACGATGATCTTACATTGGATTCTAAAGATGGTGATAATACTCGCGGGGTAACTCTGTTTGCTCAAAAATCAAATAATAAACCAAAAACGGGATTAAAAAATTCTTATGAATTAATGAAGATTTTATTTGCTGATCTACAGAAAGGAACAGGGGCTGTGGTTATCTCAGCTGCATCAGGAACAGGATATGCTCTCGAAAATGAAAATATTCAGAATGGCATTTTCACTTATTGTTTGCTCAAGGGAATAAAAGAATATAAAGCTGATGCCGATAGAAACAAGGTAATTACTGTAAGTGAATTGCGAAATTATATTTTTGATGGGGTAAAAGAACTTAGTAATGGCAAACAACAACCTACATCCAGAAAAGAAAATTTACTAAATGATTTTGTTATTTGGAGGTATTAAATTTAAAGAATAATTTTGATAATGTATTTTGTTTTTTTGAAGTAGAATTCATGCTCATTGTTATATCAAATTCTGAATTGGAGGATGCAAAATTTCCCTGAAGACCGAAATATTAGGGCGTTGAGGCTCTCGAAACGCCCGTATTTTGGCAATTCTCAGTGGATGGCATAGACGAACCCACCCACGAAACAATATCGCATTACATTCCTAATGCTGATTATGGGTTTAATTGAAGTTTTACTGTACGATTGGAGTAGATTGTGTTATTTTTGTAGTATTTTACTTTTCTTTTTCTACCTTCTGACTCCAAAATAGTTCCTAATATGTAAAAACAAAAAAAGCGTATCGAAATACTATTTATTAGACTTCGATACGCTTTTAATTATTATTACTGAAAAATTGTTAAAAGCTATTTTTTAATAATTTTAGTATTCAGAACGTGATTTTGAGATTTCATCCTGATGTTATAAACTGCAGGAGCAAGGTAATCGAGGTTCAATGATTTATGAACATCCATTCTTTCTGATTGATAAGTGTTTGAGAAAACACTTCTTCCACTTTCGTCAAATATTTCGAGACTAAATTCATTGTCTGTTATGTTTTCAATAACAACATTCACTTCATTGTTGAATGGGTTTGGATATACAATCATTGAAGGTGAGCCTAAATCTGATTTATCACAATTCACAACAATAGTGTTGTATTCGTTTACTTTACCATCGAAATCAACTTGCTTTAATCTGAAGTAATTATCTCCACGGAAAAGTTCATTCACTTTTAATTTGTATGAATTAGTTTGATTTGAAGTTCCAGAACCTTTCACTATTCCAGCGACATGGAAATTCTGCATATCACGGGATTTTTCAATAATGAAATAATCGTTATTTGTTTCAGAGGCAGTTTCCCATAATAATTCTGCAGAATATTTATTACAAATCGCATAGAACTTAACTAGCTCAACAGGTAAAGGATTTTGATTCTGTTTAGAACCAAAAGTTATGTAAGTTTGAGCTTTTGCTCCTAAAGGAATTTGCAATGCACTGGTAATATTTCCATTGTCGTGATTTCCGGAAACCGAACCTCCTGCATCACGCCACAATGTCCCTGACCAATAAGCTACGCTTAAATCAGCCTGATAAAAAACATTATCACCTTCACAGAAACTGTGAACACATACAGCACCATTCGGGTGGTTGTTATTTCTCCAGTAAAGAGTTACATTGACAAAGTTTTCAGTAGAGTTTACCAGCCAGTATTCTCTGTCGCTTACATGGTGTAGAGTAGCATCCATATTTCCTCCGTGTTCCCACCAGTCGGGCATACCTGTATTGTCGAAGAAATATCTTACGGTGGTAGTTGTACTTGCTACCGGATTTATTCCAATTGGTGCCCAGATTTTGTAATTTTGATTTCCGGCACCAATATTTCTGGTATTTACATGACCGGTAGGTAGTGTCATCATCCCGGAATTAGTAACCTGAATGGTCCCGTCAACAAAAGAAGTTGAAGTTCCTATATTAACACTTGCTCCGGAATTTAAGATAAACTTGTTAGATCCGGTATTAACAATACCATTTGTGAAGGTTGCAGAATTGTTTACTCTCATATCGTCGAGGAGAGTAATATCTGCATTTCCATTGTGTGAATTATTGAAAATGACATTATAGAAGTTGGCCGTACCAGAACGCACATTTTGAGCTGAACTGCCGGAGAATGTGACAGAACTGTTCATTATGTTTAATGTTCCCTGGTTATTAAAGTTCCCTTTAACATTAAGATTTGAATTATTTTGTAAAGTGAGAGATGAATAAATATTTATGTCATGACAATAAACATTAGACGAACTTAAAACATTCGATTGATTTGCAACGCAGCTTGAAAAATCTATGATATGAACATTATCACTAACTGAAGGAATTGTTGATACAGGTATATAATCTAAACCATTATAAAGAATCCAGTTTGCAGGGTTTTCCCAATTTTGATTGGCATAACCTGCCCAAACGTAATCGTTCCCTTGAATATTTGCAATATTTGGAACAGTTACATTGATGACTGAATTGATAGAAGATGTACAGCCAACTGCGTTAGTTACAGTTACTGTGTATGTAGTTGTAGTTGAAGGGCTAACAGTAATAGTGGAGTTTATCGAACCTGTATTCCAACTATAATTTGTACCTCCAGATGCTGTAATGGTTGTACTTTGTCCAACGCAAATATTTATTGTTGCAGGAGATATATTAGGTATTGGGTTAGTATTGACGGTAACATTAGTAGTAGCTGTAGCGGAACATCCAGTAGTGCTGTTGGTAACGGTGACGGTATAATTTCCTGCATTTGAAGATGAAGCATTTGTAATAGATGGGTTTTGAGAAGTAGAAGAGAAGCTGTTAGGTCCGCTCCAAGAATAATTCATTCCGTTAGGTCCTGAAGTCAGGTTTATGGTATTACCTTGGCAAACCGGGCTATTGCTGGAAGCAGTGGCAGAAGGCAAAGGATTAACCGTAACATTAGTGGTAGCTGTAGCCGAGCAACCTGTAGCGGGATTAGTAACTGTGACAGTATAGTTTCCTGCATTTGAAGATGAAGCATTTGTAATAGATGGGTTTTGAGAAGTAGAAGAAAAGCTGTTAGGTCCGCTCCAAGAATAATTCATTCCATTAGTTCCTGAAGTCAGGTTAATGGTATTACCATGGCAAACAGGGCTATTGCTAGAAGCAGTAGCCGAAGGCAATGGGTTAACCGTAACAGTAACAGATGCACAAGAAGTTGTATTACAAGTACCTTCAAATCTAACATAATAAGTAGTAGTAGAAGAAGGGCTAACACTAATGTTGTTTCCAGTACCGACTAGAGTACCCCCACAACTACCGGAATACCATTTAGCGACCGCTCCAGTACCGAGGGATCCTCCTGAATAGCTAAGCGTAGAAGAATTACCTGCACAAATAGTGCTAGGTGAAGCACTAGCAGATGTAGGTGCAGTAGATAGTGTATTTACGGTAACAGTAACAGATGCACAAGAAGTTGTATTACAAGTGCCTTCAAATCTAACATAATAAGTAGTAGTAGAAGAAGGGCTAACACTAATGTTGTTGCCTGTACCGACAAGAGTACCACCACAACTACCGGAATACCATTTAGCGACCGCTCCAGTACCGAGGGATCCTCCTGAATAGCTAAGCGTAGAAGAATTACCTGCACAAATAGTGCTAGGTGAAGCACTAGCAGATGTAGGTGCTGTAGATAAGGTATTGACGGTAACATTAGTAGTAGCTGTAGTGGAACATCCAGTAGTGCTGTTGGTAACGGTGACGGTATAATTTCCTGCATTTGAAGATGAAGCATTTGTAATAGATGGGTTTTGAGAAGTAGAAGAGAAGCTGTTAGGTCCGCTCCAAGAATAATTCATTCCGTTAGGTCCTGAAGTCAGGTTAATGGTATTACCTTGGCAAACCGGGCTATTGCTGGAAGCAGTGGCAGAAGGCAATGGATTAACCGTAATATTAGTGGTAGCTGTAGCTGAGCAACCTGTAGTGGGATTAGTAACGGTGACAGTATAGTTTCCTGCATTTGAAGATGAAGCATTTGTAATAGAAGGGTTTTGAGAAGTAGAAGAGAAGCTGTTAGGTCCGCTCCAAGAATAATTCATTCCGTTCGGTCCTGAAGTCAGGTTAATGGTATTACCTTGGCAAACCGGGCTATTGCTGGAAGCAGTGGCAGAAGGCAATGGATTAACCGTAACATTAACAGATGCACAAGAAGTTGTATTACAAGTGCCTTCAAATCTAACATAATAAGTAGTGGTAGAAGAAGGGCTAACACTAATGTTGTTACCGGTACCGACAAGAGTACCACCACAACTACCAGAATACCATTTAGCGACAGCTCCTGTACCGAGTGCTCCTCCAGAATAGCTAAGTGTAGAAGAATTACCTGCACAAATAGTGTTAGGAGAAGCACTAGCAGATGTAGGTGCAGTAGATAGTGTATTTACGGTAACAGTAACAGATGCACAAGAAGTTGTATTACAAGTGCCTTCAAATCTAACATAATAAGTAGTAGTAGAAGAAGGGCTAACACTAATGTTGTTGCCTGTACCGACAAGAGTACCACCACAACTACCAGAATACCATTTAGCGACCGCTCCAGTACCGAGGGATCCTCCTGAATAGCTAAGTGTAGAAGAATTACCTGCACAAATAGTGTTAGGAGAAGCACTAGCAGATGTAGGTGCAGTAGATAGTGTATTTACGGTAACAGTAACAGATGCACAAGAAGTTGTATTACAAGTGCCTTCAAATCTAACATAATAAGTAGTAGTAGAAGAAGGGCTAACACTAATGTTGTTTCCAGTACCGACTAGAGTACCCCCACAACTACCGGAATACCATTTAGCGACCGCTCCAGTACCGAGGGATC